>Ga0209803_1002591_pt1 | contig 11283 bp, 10 predicted proteins | sample GraSoiAngelo_138_FD_185895 | JGI IMG/M metagenome (GOLD analysis project Ga0209803, IMG submission 185895) | Grasslands soil microbial communities from the Angelo Coastal Reserve, California, USA - 14_0929_09_40cm (SPAdes) (version 2) | ecosystem: Environmental > Terrestrial > Soil > Grasslands ... | reverse complement strand
GACGCGTTGATGCCCACCTTCACGTCGTCCCCCATGATCACGCCAAGCTTCCGCAGTCCGGTGTCGACCTCGACCCCGCGGAACACGACCTTCACGGGCGCCTCGTCGAGTCGGAGGTTCGCCACCTTCGTGCCCGCGCCAAGGTTGCATCGCTCACCGAGGATGCTGTCGCCCACGTAGTTCTGATGGGGCACGTGGGCGGAGGCCATCAGGATCGAATTCTTCACCTCGCAGGCGTTCCCGACTTTCGCCTTGGGGCCGATGGACGTGGCCGGCCGGATGTAACAGTTCGGTCCGATCTCCGCTTCGGCTCCGACGATCGTCGGACCCTCGATGTACGAGCCGCGCCGGACGGTCGCGCCCTCCTCCACCAGGACCTCGCCGACCAGTGTCGCGCCCGGATCCACCTCGCCGTGCGTTGCACCCTTCAACGAAGCCAACAGGGCTGCATTGGCCCGCAGGAGATCCCACGGTCGCCCCACGTCGATCCATTCCGTCGGGAGACGGAATCCATAGACATCGCGCTTCGCCATCAGGAGACGGATTGTGTCCGTGATCTCGAATTCGCCCCGGGGCGATTTCGGCGTCGCGTCGATGAGGGGGAAGATGTCCTCGTCGAACACGTAGATGCCCGCATTGATCAAGTGCGATTTCGGCTTCCGCGGTTTTTCCTCGAGGGACGAGACCTTCTCGTCCTTCATCTCCACCACGCCGAAGGCACTCGGATCTGGGACTTCCGCCAAGGCCATGACGGGCCCGCGCACCTTCCCACGAAACGCGAGCAGTTCCGAAAGAGCCTGTCCCGATACGACCACATCGCCATTCACGCTGAGGAAAGCGCCTTCCACGTGCGAGCGCATGCATCCGATTGCATGGGCTGTCCCCAGGCGTTCGCCTTGTTCCTCGTATGCGATGGAGAGATCCAGGGCCGCCCCGTCCCCGAACCGTTCCCGAATCCGATGCCCTTGCCATCCGATCAAGATGGCGAGGTCCTTGATCCCCGCCGCGCGCAACGCCTCGAGGCTGTGACGCAGAAACGGCTTGCCGGCCACCGGTAGGAGGGGTTTCGGAAGATTCGCCGTGAGGGGCCGCATCCGCGTCCCCTCACCGGCCGCGAGGACTACGGCCTTCATGCGGCTGCGCCTCTGGCGCTCGATAGGACCGTGGAATATATCTCCTTTGCTCTGGCCTCGTCTCGCGACTCCGCCAACACGCGGATTTTTGGCTCCGTCCCGGAGAAACGGACGAGGGCCCAACCGTCTTCGAATTGAAGCCGCCACCCGTCGACGGTGCTCAAATCCGCGGAGAGACCTCGGAGCGAAGCGTCGAGCCGCGACTCCACCTTCGCTCGTTCTTCCGTGGAGTACGCGACAGCGCCCCGGATCACGGGGTAGCGCGGAATCTCCCCGACGAGTTCATCGAGGGGGCGTTCGACCACCATGGAAACGAGGCGCGCAGCCGCGTAGACTCCGTCGGGACACAGCGTCGCTTTCGGGAAGATCCAGGTCCCGGAAGGCTCTCCGCCGAAGTCCGCGTTTCGTCGTTTAATCTCTGCCGCCACGTAGACGTCTCCGACCCGGGTCCGCCAGATCTTCGCTTTCGGGAGAAGGTCCTCGAGGACCATCGAGGCGTCCACCGGGACGACGAGTCCCGTCCGGACCTCCTGACGCGCGAACAGGGCCAACAGCATGTCGCCTCCGACGAACGTTCCTTCGCGATCGACCGCGACCATCCGGTCCCCGTCTCCATCGTGGGCGATCCCGAGATCCGCTCGACACGCGCGAACCGTCGCCCTGAGGGCGGCGAGGTTTTCCTCGGTCGGTTCGGGCTCGCGGCCAGGAAAATGGCCGTCCGGCTGTGCGTTGATGGCGATCACGTCGCATCCCATCTTCCGGAGGAGCAAGGGGGTGATCGTGCATGTGGCCCCGCAAGCGCAGTCGACGACCACGCGAACCTTCGATGCGCCTACGTCTTTCAGGATCGCCTCCACGTGTGCGGCAATCAGGTCGGGGTTGGACGACTCCGCCCCAATCCCATTCCAGGAAGGCACTGGGAAGCTCGAGCGGTCGAGGGCGTCCTCGATCTCCCGTTGTTGGTCCTCGTCGAAGGCCATCCCATCCGGATTCCAGAGCTTGATCCCGTTGTACGGGGCCGGATTGTGCGAGGCCGTGATCATGACACCGCACGCGTACTTTCCGGCTCCGCGGGCGAGGGTCGGTGTGGCGACGAGACCCGCCTCGATGGCGTCCGAGCCGCTTGACAGGACACCGGCGCTCAACGCGGCACCGAGCATGGATCCCGTGAGACGGGGATCCCGGCCAATGAGCGTGTCTCCATAGAAATCCGCAATCGCCATGCCCACGTGGAGAGCGAGCTCCGGTGTCACATCCACATTCCCAAGACCCCGGATGCCGGACGAACCGAAGCGTGGCACGATCAAGCATATCCCTTCGCGATAGAAGGCTTCTGCGAGGGCCGCGTCCCAAAACAACAATTATATAGCGACCCTCATATACATCCGCGCACGGCTCGTTGTGGGGCCGCGTCCGGAGGGATCGGATTGGTCATGGAACCCGTGAGCATCGAGGCCGCGATCGAGAAGGCGAAGAAGAAAGGACTTCGGCCGGGCCGCGTCAAGGGCACGGACGGCATTCAATTCACAAAAGGGCGCAACAATCGGATCGAGGTGATCAGCTGGGAGGAATTCCGGAGCACGCTCTCGGACCGGCAGCTCGAGGTCTTCGATTCCAATGGGTTCATGAAGATCATGAAGAAACGGCAGTCTTGAACCGCGTACGAAGGCGGGCCGATCCGTTCGAAGAATAGATCGCGGATCGACCGAGCGACTTCCCAGCGAGACGCCCGCACCGGAAGATTATTACGAACTAACGAATTCGCAGCCGCCTGCGACGTGCGTGGGTTGCCAAGCTTGGTCAAAGGCGCAGGGCTCAGGATCCTGTCCCGTAGGGGTTCGCAGGTTCAAATCCTGCCCCACGCATCCCTTCAGATCGGTTGACCATCAAGAGCGCCCGGAAATCGATTCCGCCGCGGTCTCGGTCGTTCGTCCGTCGGTTCCCCTTGGCCATTGGCGCGATGGCGATTTGGACCACGCGACTCAGGAAGGGGACGCGCTGTTCCCCTGACCCCAAGTCGGCTCTCAATCCATGTACGAAGATAGACATTCCATCGGAACCCATCCGGTTAGGAGCACTCCGAATCGAAAGCATCCAACGCACCTTTGTGTACAGCCATCTTATGAATCGCATGAAGGGGATGATTCGGGCGGATGGATGTCGTCCGCCCCGGCGTTTACGTTATGGCTATACTTTTGAGAGATTCGTCCTTTGATATACAAAGTGCAGACTGTACACGTAACCTATTCATAGGTTCCGAAGCCTATTCAGGAATGTCCGGGTGAAGGGACATTCACCGGGCCGATCGAGGCGACTCCGCGCCTCGGCACATCCTCCCCCAAGGGGGCCCGGGGTCCCGAAGTCGGCCCTGCGCCGGCCTCGTTTTCGCCTGGAGGTGATCCATTGCCGTCCCAGAAGTTCAGCCGGAAGTACATCACGCGGCACAAGAAGAGCGCCCAGCTCTGGCGCCGGGCGGCGAGGCTCACCCCCGGAGGAGTCGAAAGCAACATCCGCTACTTCCGACCGCACCCGTTTCTCGCGGACTACGGGGACGGCGGCTACATCTACGACGTCGACGGAAACAAGATCCTCGACTTCATGATGGGCTTCGGCGCCCTGCTCCTCGGACACAACAACCGCGACATCGCCCTCGAGGTGATCAAACAGCTCGAGTCCGGGTCCATGCTCGGGGTCACGAGCGAGCTCTTCATCGACTACTTGGCGGCCGTCCAGAAGGCCGTGCCGTCGATGCGGAAGATGCGGCTCTGCAACAGCGGGACCGAGGCCACGATGCACGCGATCCGAACGGCGCGGGCCTACTCCGGACGCGAGAAGATCGCGAAGGCCGAGGGCGCGTACCACGGCGCCCACGACTACGTGCTCCAGAGCCTCGACATGGACGCCCGCATGGCGCGGAACAACGGATACAAGCCGGTCCCCTATGGACGCGGGATCCCGAAGGCCGTCTCGGACACGGTGGTCATCTACCCCTACAACGACATCGAAGGGACCGCCGCAATACTCGAAGACAACGAAGACGAGGTCGGCGCCCTGATTGTGGAACCCGTGCTCTGCGGCCCGGGCGTGATCGTGCCGAAAGGGAACTACCTGAAGCGTCTCCGCCAACTCACGCGGAAACGCCACATCGTCCTCATCTTCGACGAGGTCCTCACCGGCTTCCGCCTGGCGTACGGGGGCGCGCAGGAATACTACGACGTCCGCCCGGACATGACGACCTTCGGGAAGATCGCGGGAGGCGGATTCCAGCTCGCGGGATTCGGCGGCGAGTCGCAAATCATGGAGACCCTCGAACCGGGCCGCGGTTGGCGGAACGCGACCTTCCATGCGGGCACTTACAACGGACACCCGATCGGGGTCGCGGCAGGGCTGAAGGCGGTCCAGATTCTCGGAGAGCATCCCGAATACTACGATCATGTCAACCGTCTCGGGCGGCAGCTGTTCAGCGGCTTGCAAGACCTCGCGGACGATCGTCGCATCCCGGCGTGGGTCGAATACGTCGGATCGATCGGGAACGTGTACTTCACGACGAAAGACGAGATCCGGAACTTCCGGGACACCCTCAGCGCGAACACCCGGCGCTGGTGGAACTGGTTCATCCATTGTCTCGGGAACAACGTCCTGTTCGGGATCCCGAACACGGGCGAACGAGCGTTCCTTTCCACGGAGCACACGGACGAAGACGTCGAATGGGCCCTCGAGGTGGCCGACGGCGCGTTCGCTGCGATCGCGAAGGAAGCACACCGCCATCGAGAGAAGGCCCCCGCGGTCCAGCTCCAAGCCGCAGGCGAACAGACCGCCTTGTACGGCGAGGCGCCCCATCCGAGCGTGTGACGCTGGGGGCGGATCGTCTCAGTTCAGGGTCCGCGTTTCCTCGGCGATCTCCACGACCCGAATGCCACGGCCTTGCGCCGAGAGCTCTGTGAAATAGGCCACCGGTTCGAATGCAATTTCGGGGGGCACGACGCCAGGTCCCTTCGTGCGGCCCTGGACCATCCACTGGGCGGCAATCGAAGGAGGGACGCCGGTGTCCACGACGCCTCCTCCGACGTTCCACTTCTTGTGGGGCCAGGTCACCGCCTCGTAGCGGAGCGTGATGGGATTCCCCTCGCGTTCGCCGACCAGGACGCACCGCTGGATGTCCACGTCGAGCTCCGGTTCCTTGGGCTTCGGGAGACCGTCGATGACGGTCGAGGTCACATCATACGGGCGGACTTTCGTTCCCTCCACCACGATCTCATCGCGGCTCGCAAGGCCGAGACGGACGATCGTCTCGATCGTCTGCCGGAACGCCGGAGGGAAGGCGACGATGAAGTCCATTTCCTGGACGCCCTTTCCGATCGTCTTCGGCATGGTGACCAGCTCCGAATGGATCGTGTAGTAGCCCTCCACGACGCCCACGGGCGGCATGAACTCGGACCGCTCGAGCCCGGAGAGCGCGGGGACGAACTGGATCTTTCCTTTCCGCAGGATCGGGGCGTCCATCGAGAACTCGTCGAAGATCGTCCGGATGGCATACGGGGGAACGAAGATCCCCGGCTCCCCACCGGAGACCACCGCGCCGCTGCTGCGGAGGAGGACCTTGTGGACCTTGTCGAGCTTGCTCGCACCGTAGGCGCCCATCACGTTCATCGTCCCGGGCGTGGAGCCGATGCCGAGGACGCACGTCACGCCGGCGTCCTTCGCTCGTCCGTCGAGCTTCAGTTGTCGCAGCGTCTGGTGGTACAGGCCGCCGAGGTCGCAATAGTGAATCCCCGCCTCGATAGCCGCCTCCATGATCGCGACGTTCAGATCGTACCAGGAGCTGTTAATCACGCAGTCCCAGTGTTTCATTTCGCGGACGAGGGAAGGGGAATCGCGTGCATCGACGGGGACCGGCACGGCCCGTGGATCCCGCTGGGCCGCAGCGAACGCCTTGGCTTTCGCCTCACTCCTGCCCGCGATGCCGACCCGGTCGACGCCCGGACTCGCCAAGAGATCGGGGACCGTGGACTGCGCCATCGCGCCGTATCCGCCGAGGATGAGCACGTCCAAGGGACACCTGGTTCGCCGGAAGACCGGTCCTCATTAATCCTTTTCGCACGGCCCATCCCATCCTCCATCTGCGAGCGAGGGCGGCGCACAAGCCCCGGGTATTTCTGCCTTTTGCGTTTGGTATTCCCGCATGAGAACGGAAGCGAGTTTTCTGAGGGCAGGCCGTCGATAAGCTATATCACAAAGGGGAGTTTCACCCGGCCGTGGGACGTTTGCGGACGAATATCGTCTTCGGGACCGCGTCCATCGCCGCGCTCCTCCTTTCCGTCGCCGTTCTCTTCGGTTATCTCTCAACCGCTCCATCGGCGAACACCCTGCGGCTCGGCTTCTTCCCCAACGTGACGCACGCGCAAGCATTGTTCGGGCTCGCCGCCGACATCTATCGACAATCTCTCCGGCAGACCCTCGGGGTTGATTTCGCGCTTCAGTCGAGGGCATTCAATGCGGGTCCCACCGCGATCCAAGCCCTCTTGTCGAACCAGGTCGACCTAGTTTTTGTTGGACCCTCCCCGACCTTGAGTGGGCTCGCCGCCGCGGGCCCCGGTGAACTCCGAGTCATCGCGGGAGCCGCCAGCGGCGGAGCGTCCTTCGTCATCCAGCCCTCCATCAACCTGGCGACCGACGCGGACTTCGCCTACAGGAAGTTCGCGACGCCGCAACGCGGAAACACCCAGGACATCGCCCTCAAACATTATCTCCTCACCCGAGGACATCAAACGCGTGATCGGGGCGGAGACGTGGATGTCATCAATGCCCCAAACGCGGACATCCTCACCCTCTTCCAACTTGGTCAGATTGACGGTGCTTGGGTACCTGAGCCATGGGCCACCCGCCTCATCGTGGAAGCGGGCGCACGGTTGTTCCTCGACGAACGTAGCCTGTGGCCAAACGGGCAGTTCGTGACGACCCACCTGGTGACGACCAAACGATACCTTGATGGACATCAAGACATCCTGAAGACGTTCCTCGGCGCGTTCGTGAACGTGACCTTACGGCTGCAACAGGCCATCGCGTCGGATCTCATCACGGTCAACGGGCAAATCACGAACGCGACCGGGATCCATCTTTCGCAGGACACCGTCAACCGGGCGTTCATGAATCTGAACGTAACGTATGACCCCGTCGGGTCTTCGCTTGCCACGTATCTCGCATGGGCAAAGGACCTTGGGTTCATCCCGCACGCAACCGATGCGACTTCGCTGTACGACCTGACCCTCCTGAATGAGATCCTCGGAGGGAAGGGACTCCCGCCGGTGGCCGGAATATGAAAGGGGCCGCACTGAAGCTCGTCATGGTTGGGAAGCGGTTCAAGGGGGACACAGAACCGACGGAAGCCCTCCGCGACATCAACCTCCAGATCGGGGAAGGCGAGTTCGTGACGATTGTCGGCCCATCGGGTTGCGGCAAGTCGACCCTGCTCAATATCGTGGCCGGCCTCGAGGAACCGACGACCGGCTGGGTGGAGATGGACGGGCACCGGGTCCACGGTCCGGGCGCGGACCGGATCGTGGTCTTCCAGGACGGCGCCGTCTTTCCGTGGCTCGACGTCTGGGGGAACATTTCGTTCGGGCTGCGGGTGGCCGGCGTCCGGCGGAGTGAGCGCGAGGCCCGCGTCGACGAGTATATTCGAATGGTCCAGCTGGAGAACTTCCCCCATGCGCGGGTGCACGAGCTGTCGGGCGGGATGAAACAACGGGTGGCCCTCGCCCGGGCCCTCGTCTTGCGCCCGCGGGTCCTGCTCATGGACGAACCGTTCGCCGCCCTCGATGTCCAGACGCGGGAAGAAATGCAGTCCGTCGTCCAGGATCTGTGGCTCCGGAGCGGGACCACCACCCTGTTCGTGACGCATGACGTCCGCGAAGCCGCGGTCCTCGGAGGGCGAATTGTCGTCCTGTCCCAACGACCCGGGACGGTCAGCGCCGTCCTGACGAACAACGCGCCGCGACCGAGGACCTTGGAGAATCCCGAAGTGGTGGAGCAGATTCGACGGTCGAACGAAATCTTGAAGGCGGAGGTCCAGTGGTCGAACCAGTCAAAACGCCCCCTGTGAATCGCGACCGAGAATCCGGCATTTGGCGAAACTACCTGCACCTGATCCCCATGGTCGTGGTCGCGGTGGCCTTCGTCGGCCTTTGGGAACTCGTCTTCCGCTTGCAGATTAGGCCACCGTACCTCCTGCCGAGCCCCAGCACTGTCGCGAGGGCCCTGTACGATCTCTGGATTAGTGGGGCCCTGCCCCGTGCCATCGCCGCGACGCTCGTGCGCCTCGGAGTCGGTTTCCTCATCTCCCTGGTCCTCGGAGCGATCCTCGCGTTCCTGTCGGTTCATTTCACGACCTTCGGCAAGGGCATCCAACCCTACATCCTCGGGCTCCAGACTTTCCCTTCGATCGCCTGGGTGCCCCTGACGTTAATCTGGTTTGGCTTCTCCGAGACGGGCCTCCTGTTCGTGACGATCGTCGGGTCCCTCTTCGCCGTGACGGCTTCGTTCGCCGACGCCCTTCGGACCGTGCCGCCCGTGTATCTGAAGGCGGCCCGAAACATGGGGAGCGACGGGATGGATCTCATCCTCCGAGTCACGGTGCCGGCCGCCCTCCCTCATCTCCTTACGGCCGCGAAGGTGGGATGGTCCTTCGCCTGGCGGTCGTTGATCGGCGCGGAAATCATCTTCGCGACCGTCGGCCTCGGCTTCGTCTTAAACGAAGGGGCCGCCTACCTGCTCCTATCGCAGGTCATCGGAGTGATGATCGTCATCCTGGTCATCGGAGTCGTCGTCGATCGCGGCTTCTTCTCTCGGACGGAGGAGTGGACACGTCGGCGTCGGGGCCTCATTCCTTCGCGTTGAATCCGTGATGCGCCCTTCGCGAGGCCCAAGGGCGGAGCAACCGCGTCAGAGGAGATCGAAGAGGAGTTTAACCGCGGCAATGAACAGAACGATGATGAAGATCAGCGCCACGGACCTCGTCCGGAGCTTCGCGAGGCCCCAGCGAGAACCCACGTACGCACCGACGAACACGACCGGCATCAAGATCGGAATGAGGAAGAAAGGATCGGGCCACGAGAAGCCGGCAGGTCGAAGTGCAAGACCGGCCAGATACGTTGCGAAGCCGACCGCGGCGGTCGGGATAATGAGCAACGAGGACGTCCCGATCGCCTTACGTGTCTTCCGCCCCAGAACGTACACCAGGAGCGGGACATTCAGGAGGCCGCCCCCGATGCCCATGGCACCGGAGAGAAACCCGGATCCGGCCGTGGACGCCGCGGTTCCGACCACACGAGGACGGGTCAACAACGCGTCATTGTCCTCGTCGACGGAACGTTGGTTCCGGACCCAATCGAGCACCATATAGACGCCGAACAGGAGGAGCACCGCGGCGAAGAAGGCCTTGAAAGTCCTTTCATCCAAGACGAGCAGCGTGAAGAACGTCCCGACCACAGCTCCCAGCAGGGCTCCCGCCACGAGGAGACTTCCCAGGCGGAAATCCACTAGGCCGCGGCGATGGTGGTTGATCACGGACGAGGCGGCCGTCGCCATCGTCAACGTGAGCGAGATCGGCACGGCGAGGTCCTTAGACGAGACTCCGGTCGAGAGGAGGATCGGCACGAAGAGCAGACCCCCGCCGAGGCCCAGATTCGAATAAATGAACGCGACGACGAAAATGAGGACGACCTGGAACAGGAGGACGAGGACGTCCACGCCGTACGAAAGCCTGGGCCGTATTAATTACTACCCCGAAAATATGGGTCCACGGACGGTCCGTGAAACGTGGTCCTCCTGGTTCGTTTCGGCGAGCTGGCCCTGAAGAGCCGATTCGTACGCCACCAGCTCCGGGACCGCCTCGTCGCGAACATCCAGGATCTGTTCGCGGCAGAAGGCGTCGAATGCATCACTGAGGCCGATGAGGCCCGGGTGTACATCCATGTCGACGACGTCGCGAACGCACACTCCATCCTCGGACGGGTCTTTGGAGTCGTATCGATCAGCCCCGCCACGGAGGCCCACGCGGACTTAGACTCCCTCCGAAAGGTCGTTCTCGCGGAGGCTTCTCGGGCCTTGTCGCCCGGCCAATCGTTTGCCCTCCGACCCCGACGAGTCGGGACGCATCCGTTCACGAGTCAGGATCTCGCCCGCGAGCTCGGAGAGGCCGTTCGTCAGGCCCATCCGGACGTTCGGGTGAATCTCACCCAACCGGACGTCGAAATCCACGTTGAGGTCCGTCGCAACCGAGGGTTCGTGTTCCAGGAGATATGGCCTGGCCCGGGAGGCCTTCCGCTCGGCAGTCAAGGCCGGGCTCTCGCGGTCGTGAAGGACGAGGCGGGCATGGTCGCCGCCTGGATGGGAATGAAACGCGGCTGCCGGATCGCGGTGGCCACGTCGGATGGCGAGGGTCTCGTCGAGCCGCTACGGAAGTGGGACGTGCGGCTCAAGGTGCTGGGTCTTCCCACGGACGGCAACTTGGGCGAACTGGTCCGGATCGCGAGGGCAGAAGCGATTTTTCTTGGGACCCGCTGGGAAAAGTTCGACCCGAAAAACCGGACGCCGCTCGACCTCCCCATATTCGAACCGGTCATCGGGCTCCGCGACGAGGAAATCGTGCGCATGGCGGCCCGAATCCGATCCGCCTGAGGATCATTTGCCGAGCCGCCCGTGGCGGCTGATGCTCGGACGAATCTTCTCCGCGCCCTTGCCCTTGTGCGTCAGGCCTCGGCCTTTCTTGCCCGCAGACGTGAGACCCCGGAACGCACGTCCTCGGTTCCCCGGCTCGCAGATCCAATTGATCTTCGGATCGTTCCGGATCACAGGATGTTGGGGATCCACCAGGATGACCTCGTAATACTTGTGCATCCCGTCTTCGCCGACCCAGTAGGAATTGAGGACCTCGAGATTGGGATACCGCTTCGCGGTTCGTTCCTCGGCGATCCGCTGGATCGATTTCGCCATCGTAATCTTGACGAGGCCGCGCCGCTTCGGATGGCGCCCTCCCATGGGTTTCGGCCGCCGCCGGCCACCGCGTCGGACCCGCGCGCGGACCATGACGTAACCTTGCTTCGCACGGTAGCCGAGCTCTCGGGCCCGATCGATTCGGGTCGGTCGGTCA
>Ga0209803_1002589_pt1 | contig 11288 bp, 8 predicted proteins | sample GraSoiAngelo_138_FD_185895 | JGI IMG/M metagenome (GOLD analysis project Ga0209803, IMG submission 185895) | Grasslands soil microbial communities from the Angelo Coastal Reserve, California, USA - 14_0929_09_40cm (SPAdes) (version 2) | ecosystem: Environmental > Terrestrial > Soil > Grasslands ... | reverse complement strand
GTTGCTGCACACGAAGCCCAGCCCCACAAACACGCCAACCCACAGCAGCGTACCCAGAGCGTCGAACAGTAAAAAGCGGTGAAGCCGCATCCCGAATATCCCGGCCAGTGGTGGGGCGGCGGTACTGAGCCCCGGAATGAACTTGGCCAGGACCAGCGACCGGGCTCCTTGCCGCTCAAAAGTGCTCTCGGTGCGGCGGACGCAGGAATCGGGCTCCAGCGAAACGCGGCAAAGAAACTGGAGCACCGGGACACCGCGGCGCCGGCCCAGCTCGTACCAGAGCAGGTCGCTGATCAGTGCGGCGACCACGGGCAGCCCGACGACCGCTGTAACCTTCAATCGGCCTGCGCCCGCGAGTGCTCCGGCCGCGAGCAGCAGCGGCACAGAAGGCAGCGGCAGACCGATCTGCTCGGCAAACACCCAGGCGAACAGCACCAAGTAACCATGTTTCAGCACGAACTGCAGCGTTTCATTCATCTCGGCCCGGCCTGCGCTAGGTTTGCCTGGCGCGGCCCCTTCCAGATTCAGCTCGTCGTTTGATGATTCGCCGCCTGGGCGTGGGCGACCAACGGGGCCACCTGGCCCCATCGCCCGGTGAAGACAAATTGCTCGAGCGGTTTGCGGGTGCGTGGTGCCAGCTCGCGTGAGCGCAGCGGCTCGGGCAGAGACTCTGCCTCACCCCGGTAGCCCAGCGCTATAGCCGCCGTCGGCTCCCAACCCTCGGGAATATTGAACACCTCGCGCGCCTTGTCCACGTGGAAGCCTGCCATCTGGTGCACGGCGAGTCCCATTGCAGTGGCCTGGATGATCAGGTTTTCGCTCGCCAGGCCGACATCGTGAAACGCGTGCCGGTTGGGCTTGCCGTTGCGCTCAAAGTTGAGCCGGGCCAGCGATAGCATGAGCACCGGGGCGTGCTGCGCCCAGAGGACGTTGCCCTCCACTAGCACACTGAGGAGGCGAGCAAATTCCACCGGTTGCTCCCGCGTGGCCAGCAGATACGCCCACGGCTGCTCATTGTAAGACGAGGGCGCCCAGCGGGCCGCTTCGAGCAGGCTGCAAAGTTTCTCCGGCTCAACCGGCCGGTCGGCAAATGCACGAGGGCTCCAGCGGCGTCTCAACAGGTCGTGAATCGGACAGTTCGTGTTCGCCAGCTTTTCCAAAATCCCCTCCCCGCACATCAAATCGTCCAATGGAACGGCTGCCTTGCCAAGGTAAGCATCCTCGTGCCCCATCGATCCGCTCTGGGCTCCTGCCGTCGGATGGCAGACAGCCTGTAGTAAGATTCAAAACCTCCGGGACAGCACTTGTTAAGGCAATCAGAGTTACCGCCTCAATTTCCGCTTTTCGCTGGCGCGGGAGCAGCCTTCTTCACCAGCTCGACGTCAACCGTAATTGTCACATCGTCGCCGACTAAAACTCCGCCAGATTCCAGCGGAGCATTCCAAGCCAGGCCGAAGTCCTTGCGGTTGACTTTCGCCGTGGCCGCTGCGCCGACCCTCACATTGCCGTGAGGATCCTTGATCGCCGGTGTTGGGCCTTCGACATCGAAGGTGACCTCGCGAGTCACGCCGCGGATGGTCAGATCCCCGGTAAGCTTGTACCTCCCTGGATCGACCGCGACGATGCGCTTAGAGCGGAAAGTCATCGTCGGGTATTTATCGACGTCAAAAAAGTCAGCGCTGCGCAAGTGTGCATCGCGCTTGGCCACGTGGGTATTGACCGTGGTCGTATCGATGCTGACCTCGACCGTAGATCGGGTAGGATCCTTTTCATCGAGGTTGACGACGCCGGTTACATTGCTGAATTCGCCTTTGACGTTCGAAATCATCATGTGGCGCACAGAGAACTGCGCGAAGGAATGGGCTGGGTCAATCTGCCAAAGTGTGCTCTGGGCCAATGATGGCACCGCGAGCGCGACGAGCAGAGCCGACGCCACAACGAAACGAGTGGTCATTTTGGACATGGCTTTTCTCCTCCTGTCCTTGGATGATAAGAGGTCGGCATTCGTCACAACAACTATTGAGGAAAAACCGGTTTCACTCCTGGCCCTCGGGTGCTCTTCCCTCCCGCAACTGCTCGAGCAATCCGGCCAGCAACCGCAGCCGCCGGGGCTCGATGTGCCGCAACTGACGCCGGTGCAGCGCGCTGATGGGCTCATCCAGCTCTCTTAGGATGCGCAAGCCAGCCGGGGTGATGCGCGTTTCCACGACGCGACGGTCGGCGCGCCCCCGCGCCCGGCTCACTAAGGCCCGAGCCTCCAGGCGGTCGAGCAGCCGGGTAATATCCGGGTCGCGCGTGAGCATCCGTTCGCCGATCTCCTGGCAGGCTAGCCCCTGCCGGCCGGCCCCGCGGAGAATGCGCAGAACGTTATACTGCGTGTGAGAGAGTTCGACTGCCTTGAGGATCTGCTCGACATCGCGCAGCAGGGCATCGGCAGTCCGCAGCAGGTTCAGGAAAACTTCGTTTTCCAGGCCGCGGGCGGGCCGCCTGGATCTCGTTACGCCGTTGGGCCGCGCTGGCATTGGCCGATAATACTCGTTTCAACGACTATTGTCAACACAGAGTTGGGGGCTTCTTTGAGATTTTCCGCTCCGTTTACCATATGGCAGAGGACGCCTGGGAATGGCGCGGCAAGGACGTGGAGGCAGGAAAGAGCCGGCCTAAGGTTTCTGCGTGGGGCGAATTAGCACCTCGCTGATGAAGCTCTGCGCCGATTGAGTGACCAGCGCCGCCACTACATGCGCCACGTCCTCGGCTTCCAGCATTTTGGCCACATCCTTGCCGGTGTGTGGCGAAAACTCCGTCGCCACCGTGCCGGGACAAATCACGCTGACGCGGATGCCGTAGGCACGCAAGTCTTCGGCCATGCAGTAAGTTAGCCCCTGCAGACCCCACTTTGAAGCGCAATAGACGCCGCCCCCGGCGAAGGCGTTTTTGCCTGCCAGCGAACTGATGTTGATGATGTGGCCGGTTCGTCGTTGGATCATCTCCGGCGCCACTGCCCGACTTGTAAGAAACGCCCCCTTCAAATTGGTGTCTAATACAGCGTCCCAGTTCGCTTCACTGGTCTCGTGAACGGGACCGAAGACGCCGATGCCGGCATTGTTCACCAGAATGTCGATCGGGCCGAAGGTCTTGCGAGTGCGCTCAACCAGCGCCGCGACGTCGCCCGGGCGCGTAACGTCAGCAGGGACGCCCAGGGTCTCCACCCCGGCCCGGCGTAACTGCTCGGCAGCTCCCTCCAGCGCTCTGACGTTCCGTGCGCAGATGGCCACCCGGGCCTGCAGGCGGCCCAGGCGCCCGGCGATCGCTAGGCCAATGCCGCGGCCCGCGCCGGTTACCAACGCCACTTGTCCGCTGAGGGGCTGTGCCGGATCCACGGGGACTTCCCCTGGCCTGATTTGGTCTAGTATTGGCTGGGGCGACCTTTTGCCTCAGCCAGACATCTTATCATCTGAGGTAGCCCTAGGAGTAGGCATGCACCGAGAACGAACGCGTAGCCGCTAGCGAACTGGAACAGCGATACCCGCTTGCACCACCCCGAGGGATTCCCTATAATCCGTAGGTTTTGTTCCCCGTTAGCGGCCATACCGAACGAAGTTCGTAAACGTGCCGTTCCGAAGAACTGTAATCTTGCCCAGGAGGCAGGGAGAAAAATGATTCGAAAGTGGATGATAACAGGCACGGGGCTGATTTCGATGGCGCTGATGCTTTGCGCGTGCGCGCCCTCCGGCTGGGCTGCGCCGCAGGAGAAGCCCGCTTACACGATGGCGGAATACAACGCCTACAACGCTGCGGCCGGCGAGAAGAATCCGGAGCAGCGCGTGAAGCTGCTCGATGACTTTGTGGCCAAATTCCCAAGCTCGACTTTGCTGCCCTTTGCCTATCGGGTCTACTACAAAACGTACGACGAGCTGAAGAGTTATCCGAAAACGATTCAGTACGCCGACAAGCTGCTTGCCCTCGGCGACAAGCTGGATGCAGGCGCCAAGCTGGAGGCGCTCTATATCCGCACGCTGGCTTTTAACAATTCTTTCAACGAAAAGGCTCCTGACGCCAAAGAGCAGGCCACCCGCGCCCGCCAAACTGCCCTCGAGGGACTTCAAGTGCTCGGGCAGGTGCCTAAACCCGAGGGCGTAACCGACGCGCAATTTGAGGAGAACAAGAAAGTACCAACGGTTCTGTTTAACTACACGGCAGGTTACGCGGCGCTGCAACTGAAGGACTACAAGGGAGCGATTGATTCCTTCAAGGCGGCCTTGGCCGGCGACCCCACCGGCGCGGTCACCTACTTCCGGCTGGGAGTCGCCTACCTGCAAATGGACCCGCCCCAGTACATGGACGGCTTCTGGGCGCTGGCGCGCTCGGTAGCGCTGAAAGGTCCGGGCGAGGCACAGGTGCGCGCGTACTTGCGCAACCAACTGCTGCGTTACCAACAGGCGGCCTGCGAGAAACTCTTGGACGCCCAGATGAACGAGCTCATCACCCTCGCCGCGGGTTCCGCGGAACGCCCTGACACTTACAAAATCCCCAGCGCCGCCGATCTGCAGAAGGCCCGGGAAGAGACCACCAACTTCATTTCCGATCTCAGGGCGGGCGGCGAAAAGGCCAAGCTGGTCTGGCTCGCCACGTGCGGCCTGGAATTTCCCGAGGTCGCAGGGAAGGTAATCGAAGTCAATGCGACCGATCCGGTCGTCCTGAAAGTCTACAATGGCGCCACCCCGGAGGAGATTGAGGCTGCCACCACCCCCAATATGGAAGTGAAAATTGAAGGACAGCCCGAGGCCAAGCGCATCCAGAAGGATGATCCGGTGCAATTTTCGGCCACGCTAGTGGGTTACGACCCAGATCCTTTCATGCTTCACTGGGAAAAGGCCAAGGTAAATCGGGAGTTTATTCCAGAGGAAAAGGCGCAGCCGGGCTCCAAAAGGCCGGGCCGGCGGCCACCCACGAAGAAGCCAGGGCGTTAGCGGCTACAGGAACCCACTAAAACGAAATTCAGGAAGAACGGCTCCGGTGCCATGCGGAGCCGTTCCTCTTTAGGGAAGCCATCCTTGGTCCAAGGTCGGTGGCCCAGAGCGTCGTTCGGCGCAATCCTCAGGTGTGCCGGCGCGGGCGGTTCTCGAGCTTGTACAGTCCGATCTTGCGGCTGAGCGTGTTACGGTGGATGCCCAGCACGCGTGCGGCGCGCGACTGGTTGCCCTTCGAGCGGTCGAGCACCCGCTTGATGAACTTCTTTTCGAATTCGGTCACCGCCTCGTCGAAGAGGATGCCTCTATCCACCATCTGTCCAATCAGCGCTTCCAGTTGATCCTTCACGACTGCACGCTCCTCCCCGACAAGCGGGGTTTCCCCGACGGTTCCCGTCAGGTCAGTTCGTGGCCTGTCAACTGCCGGTAGGCTTCCCGGTACCTCGACCGCGTGGCCGCGACGACCTCCGCCGGCAGTTCCGGCGCGGGTGGCTGCTTGGACCAGCCAATACGCTCCAGATAGTCGCGGACATACTGCTTATCGAACGAAGGCTGCGCCCGCCCAGGCTGGTATCCATCAGCGGGCCAAAAGCGGGAGGAGTCCGGGGTCAGCGCTTCGTCAATCCATACCAGCTCGCCGTCGAGCAAGCCGAATTCAAACTTGGTGTCGGCCAAGATGATCCCGCGCGGCTCGGCATACGCGGCCGCGCGGCGGTAAAGCTTCAGGCTGATTGCGCGCAGTTGCTCGGCAAGCGGGCCGCCCACACGTGCCGCAGCCTGGTCGAACGAAATATTTTCGTCGTGGCCGGTAGTGGCCTTCGTCGCCGGTGTGAAAATCGGTTCCGGTAGCCGGTCGGACTCGCGCAGGCCCGCCGGCAACTGTATCCCGCATACTTTGCCGGTCGCCCGGTAGTCCCTCCAGCCTGACCCGGACAAGAACCCACGCACCACGCACTCGATCGGCACCGGCTGGGTGCGGCGGCAAAGCATGGCCCGCCCGGCCAGTTCCTCGCGATACGATGCCAGCTCAGGGGGAAAATCGGTCGAACGGATGACGTGATTTGGCACTACGTCGCGTAGCTTTTCAAACCAGAATAGAGAGAGTTGGGTCAGCACGCGCCCCTTGTCCGGAATTGGCGTGGGCAGAACGACGTCGAACGCCGACAGCCGGTCAGTGGCCACAATCAACAGGCAGTCGCCCAACTCGTAGAGGTCGCGCACCTTGCCGCGGAAGTACAGCGGCACGCCCATGAAATGGGTTTCCCAAACCACCGCGCTGACTTGGGGAAAGGACACAGGCGATTCCGTCCCTTGAGGGCGGCGGGTATTCTAGCGCAGCGCGTCGCGTTGTCAACGGGGAAGAAAAATGACCTGAGGAAAACTGTTCGGAGTACTGCCAAACGTTTGCAAGACTGGAGCGAGCTGGCGCAGAGGAAAAGTCTGAAGCTACGCCGCAGTGGACGCGGCGGCGGCCTTGGCCTTGGTTCCCGCGCCGTTCTGCGCTTCATCCCAGCGCACGGAGACGAGTTTGCTGACGCCGGGCTCTTGCATTGTCACTCCGTAGAGCACCGGAGACATCTCCATCGTGCGGCGGTTGTGCGTGACGATAATAAACTGAGTCTGCGCGCTCATCGCACTTACCATCGCGGCGAACCGGCCGACGTTGGCCTCGTCGAGCGGCGCGTCCACCTCGTCCAGGATGCAGAACGGGCTGGGCTGATAGCGGAAGATGGCGATCAGCAGCGCCAGGGCCGTCAGGGCTTTCTCGCCGCCGCTCAGCAGCAGGATATTTTGCAAACGCTTCCCGGGCGGCTGCGCCACAATGTCGATACCGGCTTCGCCGGAGCTATCGGGTTCGGTCAGGCGCATTTCGCCGGTGCCGCCGCCGAAGAGCGCGCGAAAGGCCTCGGCAAAATTGCTGTTGATGAGGGCGAAAGCCTCTTCGAATTTCTGGCGAGAGACCTGGTCCAGTTCGCCGATGGCCTGCTGGGTGTCCTCGATGGACTTCAGCAGGTCGTCGCGCTCGCGGGTCAGGAATCCGTAGCGCTGGTCGCACTCGTTGTATTCCTCGAGCGCCATCATGTTGACCGGCCCCATGGCCTCGACGCGCGCCTTCATCTCGCGGTAGTTGGTCTCCGCGGCGACCAATTCATCGACCGCCAGCCGCCGGGGTTCCTGCGCAATCAGGTCTTCGGGATGCAGGTTCAGTTCCGCGAGGCAGGTTTCGCGGAGGTGATCGCGCTCGGCGTCGTTGCGCGCGCGCTCGACTTCAGCCCGGCTGCGCTCCTCGCGCAGGTCGCCCAGCTTTTGGCGCGCCACCCGCAGCGCGTCGTCCACTTCGACGGTGCACACCCTGGCCTGTTCCCACTCGCGCTCGAGCTCTTCCTTCCGCGCTTCCAGTCTCGATTTCTCGGTGCGCAGCGCTTCCCGCTGGCGCTGGTGCTCAGTGGTTTGCTCCTCGACCTCCTTCCGCTCGCGGGCGAGTGCCGCCTGCTGCTCCCGCAGCGCCGCTTCGCGCGCTCCCATCTCGCGCCGGTCTTCGGCCAGACGAAGGGCGACCGATTCGGCGCTCGCCAGCCGCTCGGCGAGTGCGGCCATCTCCGCGCGTTGTGCGCCAACTTCTTCCTGATGCGCCGCGGTGGCCGAGCGCAGTGTAGCAAGATGCTCGCTGGCCCGGGCCGCCTCGTCTTCGGCGGCGGTGCGCGACTCCGCAGCCCGGGTGAGCTGCTGCCGGGCCTGCTCGGCGCGGCGACGAGCCGACTGCGCTTCACTGCGCAGCCGTGCGAGGTCGTTCTGGCAGGCAGTCAGCTCCGTTGCGAGGCGAGCGAGTTCGGCGCGTGCCTGGTCACGCTGGTGCTGGGTGCTGATGACGGCCTTTTCGGCCTCAACGTGCTGCGAGTTGGCCTGCTCGAGCGCCAATTCGCTTGCGCGGAGCTCTGCTTCGATGCGCTCGAGTTCGGCCTGGGCTTCGGCGGCGGCGCGTTCCAGTTGCTGCGTCTCGGCATCCAGCCGGCGCAGTTCGCGCTTCATCACCAGCGGCCCCGCTTCGGCAGGCCGCCCGCCGCTCACCATCCGGCCGTGGTAGCAGGTGCCATCAAAGGTGACAAAGTGGTATTGCGAATTCTCTTTCGCCAGGCGCTCGGCCACCGCGGCTGTCTCCACCAGAAATGCCGATCGCAGCCGCGGCAGAAACTGCTTTGCGGCAGCGCCCAGCGGGTCGCGAAACTCCACCAGCTTATCCATCCGCGTGATCACGCCCTCGCTTGCCCGGAACAGAATGATCGGCTCGTGCTCGTTCAGCCTCAGGTGGTGCAGGGAATCGACGAAAAACGTTGCGCGCCCACCGACTTCTTCGCGCAGCAGGGCGATTCCGGCGCGCGCGTGGTCAAAGGTTTCCACCACGACGTATTCAAGTTCCTCGCGCAGGAACTGCTCCACGGCACTTTCGTACTGCTCTTCCACTTCGGCGTAGTCGGCCACGACCCCGACAGCGCGAAAGCCGCGAGAGGAATTCTCGCCGTTCGAGGCGAACAGTTTCTGCACCGCGTCCGCAGTGTAGGAGCGGTCGTTCAGGATCTGCTCGAGCGAGGCGCGCCGGGCGCGGGCTCCCGCCAGAGCGTCGCGGGCAGCGTCAAAGCGCGCCTGGGTCTCCTGCTGTTCGCGGCGCAGCTCAGCGATGCGCGCCTGCCCGCCGCGTACGGATTGTTCGAGCGCTCGCGCGCGGTCCACCGACGCCTGCCAGCCGAAAGCCGTGGCGTCCGCGCGTTCACGATACTCGAGCGACTCCTCGAGCAACTGCTTCTCGGAGGCCTCCAGGCGTGCCTGCGCCTCGGCGTAATGCGCCAGTGCCTGTTCGGCCTGGGCCTGTTCGCCGTGGAGGCGTGCCAGCTCTTCGCTGAGTTGTCCGGCCGAAAGACGCAGCTCTTCGATACGCGCCTCGGTGGCTGCCACGGTGCCGGCGAGCTGCTGCGCGTGCTCGCCCAATTGCGCGAGCAGACTTTCGAGGCGCTGCATTTCTCCGCGCAGCCGCGTCACAGCTTGTTCATGGGCCAGGGCGCGCGCTTCGAGTTCCGCCGCCTGGCTCGCCGCCTGCTCGATCTCGGTAGCCAATTGCCGGCCGCGGAGTTCCAGCTCTTGCCCCCGTTGGCGGTTGAAGCCGATGCGGTTCTCGCTTCGGTCCAGCTCAAGCGCCGTCTGCCCCAGTAGGTTCTGGTTCTGACGTAATTCAGAATCCAGTTCGTAGGTGCGCGCGCTCAGGCGTTCCTGGTCGGTTTCCATCTGCTCGAGCGCAGCGACTTGCCGGGTTTCGCTTGTGGCGATTTCGCGCAGCAGGTGATCGAGGCGTTCCGCCTCAGCGTCGAGTTCTTGAGCTTTGCTGGCTAGGACCTGGCGCAGGAGACCGCGCATCTGCTCGCGGATTTCAGCGTAGCGACGAGCCTTACTGGCTTGGCGCTTGAGCGAGGCAAGCTGCTTTTCCACTTCCACCAGGATGTCGTTGACGCGGGCAAGATTGAGTTTGGCGGATTCGAGTTTCGCCGCCGCTAGGCGCTTCTTGGTTTTAAACCTGGTGACCCCGGCAGCCTCTTCAATGATGGCGCGGCGGTCCAGTGGCTTGGAGCTGAGGATTTGCCCGATGCGGCCCTGCTCGATAATGGCGTAGGAATCCGGCCCCAGGCCCATGCCCATGAACATTTCCTGGATGTCGCGCAGCCGCGCGACCCGGCCGTTGATCAGATACTCGCTCTGCCCGGAACGATAGAGTCGCCGCCCGATGACCACCTCGCCGGGACGAATGTGCGTCGCCGGTTTCTCCGCTGCCCGCTTTTTCTTCGCGCCCGCCGGCTTCCCCTCCCCCTGCTCCTCGACGCTCTCCTTGGCGTCTGTACTCGGCGTGCTCTCCGCGCTTTCTTTTCCCGCCGCATCCCCTGCGGAGGCGACTGGCGCGCTTTCCGAGCCCTCCGAGAGCTCTCCGCCCTCTCGGTTGCATGTTTCTGTTGCTGCGCTGGCTCGGTCCCCTGCCTCTTTGACCTGCTCTGGCTCCCCCCCGCCGCCTTCCAGTACAAATCTTGCCGCCTCGGCGAGCTCTGGGTCTTCCAAGTGAAGCACCACTTCCGCCAACCCGAGCGGCGGCCGCTTAGCCGTGCCGTTGAAGATGCAGTCGGCCATGCGCTCGGCCCGCAGGGACTTGTGGCTCTGCTCGCCCAGCACCCAGGAAATAGCGTCGACGATGTTCGATTTGCCGCAACCGTTGGGTCCAACGATGCAGGTAATCCCGCTGCCGCTGAAGGTGATCTGCGTCTTCTCGCAGAACGACTTAAAGCCCACCAGTTCGACTTTGCGCAGCCTGAGCAAGTTTGCCCCTCTTACTTTTTTGCCCAGCCCCTGCGCCCGCGAGCCGCTGCCACGGGGCAGGGCAGAGACCAATTCCGATTCCTCAGTTGGAGCGGATCTTCGACAAAAACCCTGGTGGGTCGCTCAGTGGTGGCCCAGCCGCCCGGCGCTTGGATGGCGGATACGATGTGCGACGATAGCACACGAGCCCAGCACTGTAAAGCCGTGGCGCACAGAATGTGCGTGTGGAGTACCCCAGCCGAGCTACGCCGCGAGCGCAAGATTACGGGAGCAAGCAGTGCGGTAGAGACGGTCCAAGTTGCCCCAAAACGCTTGCCATTTGTATAAAGAATCATATAGTCCAGGCTTGGCCTGGGGCACATCCTGCTCGGCCTGCTGCGCCGACCAGCCAGTGGCCATGCTCACCCTGCCGGATCGGCCTGCTTTCCCTGGCCAGCAAGTTGAAATGGTGTGACGAGTTGATCCGCAGGCTGCGGGCTCGACTCGAAGAGGAGGAGCGTCATGGCCGAGCTATTTCAAGGCCTGCGGTGGTTGCACATCATCGCGGGAGCAGTGGCTCTGGTGCTGTTCTGGATTCCGTTGATCGTGCGCAAGGGCGGTACGCTGCACATTCGCATTGGCTGGGCCTACGTCGCGTGCATGTCGTGCGTGGTGGTGACCGCGTTTGCCATGAGCGGCATGGTCTTTGCCAACCCTCTCGGTGTGCGCCAAATCCAAGCGCCACTCTCGGCGGAGGAATTGGCCAAGTTCCTTCGCAACCAGCGCCTGTTCTCAGCTTTCCTCGCCTATCTGGCTGGAGTGACGCTGGCTTCGGGCTGGCAGGGCATCTGGGTGCAGCGCACGAAGCGCACACTGGAAGCCCTGCGCACGCCCTTCAATGTAGCGCTGAATGTGCTGGTAGCGTTCTCAGGGCTGGGGGTTCTGCTGCTGGGTCTCCGCTTCAGCAGCGCTGTCTTTGTGGGGCTC
>Ga0209803_1002586_pt1 | contig 11297 bp, 16 predicted proteins | sample GraSoiAngelo_138_FD_185895 | JGI IMG/M metagenome (GOLD analysis project Ga0209803, IMG submission 185895) | Grasslands soil microbial communities from the Angelo Coastal Reserve, California, USA - 14_0929_09_40cm (SPAdes) (version 2) | ecosystem: Environmental > Terrestrial > Soil > Grasslands ... | reverse complement strand
TCCTCACACGCCCTGCCATCGAGATTTTTACTCTGCTCTCGACAGAATGAGCGAATCAGTTCTGCCACGGGCTGCTAGAAGAGGACTCTAGCAGGCTTCTCGATCCAGTCTTCGTTGTATCTTCCTTAACTCAATAACGTATGAGTTGAAGGCGAGCTGTCTTACGACTCCACGGACGCCCTGGATACCGCGATTAGGGCACTGAGCCGATTGAACAGCACAGGGGCAACACGAGGACGCTGGACGAATGATGGCGTGGTCAATGAAATAGACTGTGTGACATGTCGGACATTCAATGCCAAGCATTAGCCGCCCAACTCTTCGCAAACAACGGTACACAAATGCCATCCCGCAACAGGCTCACTGTGACCCTCACGTTCAAACAATTCCTCTCTGCCGTCTTTCTGGGAATATTCCCAATTCAGAATTTTGAACCATGTGCTGTTTTTCGCTTTGCAGTTGGATGCAGCAGGCGACGCCGCGTTCTTTGGGAAACTCAGTAGGGCTGGGGACGATAGCTATGGATCCGGGCCTCGTGATGTGATTACCACGGGTTACCTTTGAGAGCTGAGCGAGTCTCGGCCGACCGCCTAAAATGTTGGTTGCGGCTTATGCCAAGCCTGTTTAGTTCGATATTCAACCAACCCTGCTCCCATCAGTTTTCTTGGCCGGAACGTCGTTCAGATGGCGGACATTATCAAGTTTGTACCCGCTGTGGTGATCAGTATGTGTATGACTGGGAGACGCTGGCTCGGGCTGAGAAAATCACGACATCTGGGCAATCTCGAACACTTGCTCCCCAGCCTTCTGCACGGGTTCCACGTACCCAACGCTTCACGGTGCGCAAGGTGATCTTCTATCGCCAAGTCAATCACTCTCAATATCACTTGGCGGTCCTCATAAACGTCAGCGCCTCGGGCCTGCTTCTAGAATGTCACCCATCTATCCCTGAGGGTACAAGCCTAGAAATGATTTTGGAGATGCCACAGGAAATCACGGGTCAGCCGTACAGGAGAGTGCTCTGCCGAGGTAAGGTAGCAAGAAGTGCGTTTGCAAAATCGGGCACTCCGCCCGTTGGCGTTGCTATATCGGGCTACTGCTTTCTTCAGCAGCGCTAGGAGAAGCCCGACGGCTGAGTGGATTACTTGTCCGTGCATCGGCTGAGCTCAATGTGATTAAGCGCCAGGAAAACACCGGAGTCAGGAAAATACTTTATGAAAGGCAAGGATTGCTACTTGTGCTAGAGTGGCTACCGCCGAGGCGCAGTATCCCTGGAACTCCCCTCGCTTCCTTGCACCCCGGCAAGGGAGGCCGCCATGTCCAACGCCACTTGGAAGGATTTGTACGACGCTGCTATGGTCGAATTTGATCTCAAGAAACTTCCTGAGCGTGTAGAAGCCGCACATCAGGCGATTCGTCAATACCTGATACAAAAAGGCCGCACTCTCAGCGCGGAGGAGCGCGATGAGATTGACGATGCTTTGCGAACGCTTGTTACATTGATTCAGAGGAGGGCGGCCTGAATCGGTGATCTCCTGTACAATCCTCGCCCGGAGAGGAACACATGGACATAATCGCGCAGTTGAAGGCTGAACGCGACAAGGCAGCACAGCAGGTGAACGCATTGGATACCGCGATTAGAGCAATGAGCGGATTGAACAGCACTCGCGTGTCACATGGACCTCGCAAAATGAGCGCCGCTGCACGAGCAAGAATCTCTGCCTCACAGAAAGCACGCTGGGCACGAGTGCGGGGCCAAAAGGTTGTCTCAAGCGCCCCCAAGCGTCACATCTCGGCAGCGGGTCTAGCGCGGATTCGAGCAGCAAATCGGGCGAGATGGGCAAAGTGGAGGCGGCAAAGCTAATGATTTCCGGGCCAGCGCATATTTGCCCGCATTGCGCGGGCACAGCGACCTTTTTGACAGGATGTGGTTTTTGACTAGGCTGCGCCAGCCCGAGTCAGCCCGCCTATCGCCTCCTCTAACGTCGGGAACGTAAGGAAGAGCGATTCTACGTTGGTGATTTTGAACATTCTCGATACTCGCTCGCTGACACCAGAAAGCACTACTCGTCTGCCCGCTTTCTGGCAGGAGACGTTGGCGGCGACGAGCGCCCCCAAAGCGGTAGAATCAATATAGGGAACACCGCTCAAATCAAGAATCACGGTGGAGAAGCCCTCTTCGCGCCGAATCGCATTCTGAAACAAAGATACGCTCTCCATAGTCAGCGGCCCCCTAAAACAAAGCACGCTCTGACCTTTAACATTTCCCAATCGTTCGACTTGAAGCATGCTTCCCATGCACGCACGTCATTTCTTGTCTGGCCGAGGACGACCTTCCAGTTCTGCTATCCAGTCCAATAATTGTTTCATTACGGGACCATCACGCAAGTCTTTCGTGGCTAGCATAGCTCTCGCTTGCTCGGGGGGCAAGTCGGTGAGCCGAGGTGGGATATATCTCTTCTTCTTGCCCGATTCTTTCCGAGACGTGTTGTCCCTCTCCATCTATCACTGCAGCCAAAAACTGCAGCCTTCGTCTCACAATAGCGTTTTTCCACCTTGCAGGATCACCGAAATCCGTGTTTTGTTCTGTTTTCGGAAAAGGCAAAAGCCAGCGCAAGGTTACCGCCGTAATTCTTACCTCTCAGCAAATGCAGTTATGCTTATGGCAATGTCTCTCAAACGGAAACAAAAAGCCATAAAAGCTGCACCGACCAAAAAGCCGCTGATCCGTATTGCCGTGGTCGAGAGCGATCCACTGCGGTTTGCGGGCTTCCATGCCCTGTTCGATTCGGAGCCGGATTTCGAGCTGATTTCCGCTTCATTGCCCGACATCGGTGCGCAGCAGAACATTGATCTGGTGCTTCTGGGCAACTGCCACAACCTGCTCGATGTGATGTCCTGCCTGAAAGCGCCACGTCCACAGTTGCGCATCATCGTGACTGGCTCCGGCATGGACGAACAAACCATTCTCAAGGCCATCGCTGAGGGGGCCAAGGGCTACGTGGATGCGGCTGCATCGCCTGCTGATTTCGTGCAAGCGATACGGATGGTCAGCCGAGGTTCGGTCTGGGTTCCACGGCGAGTGCTTTCGATGTTCATTGAACGCATTAGCAATTCGCCCCGACGTATCTTTCCAACTGACCAAGTGGCCTTTACGGACCGCGAGACGCAAGTTTTAAAGATGCTGGTAGAAGGGCGATCTAACAAGGAAATCGGCACCCCACTGGGCATCGGGGAGCGCACGGTCAAGGCGCACGTAGCCAAGTTGATGCGCAAGGTTGGAGTGGAGAATCGGGTCGCACTCACAGTGCATGCCATTACACACTCGCTCGTTTCCCTGCACTGAAGGTTTGGCAGACGCATTTGAAGCTCTCGGAACCCGGAGAGCGATTGCTGAAGCATCGGGCAAGCGAACCCCATCACGACGAGATGTTCTCCTACGATCCGCTTCACGGCGGAAGTTTGCGTCCAAACTGTTCAGGCTGTCAATTCAGGGCTTCAGACTTCGCCCCCCGTGGCTCTAGCGCCTTCTCGATCTACGAGGCGAAGCATCGCTCAGAATAAGGGCAACGGCCAAGCCGATTATTACCAACACACCCAAGATTACGAGCGCCAGAGTCACGAGCAGGAGATTATCTCAGAGCCAGCGCAGATTTGCACAATAGGGGCGAGTTTTGCACAGGCAGAACGGGCGTAGTATAGCCTCCCCAACCAACGCGAAGGCAAAAGCCCTGTCCTCCCCAAGGCTGAGCACCTATCAAGGCGACGGGGCTTTTCTCTGCTCCGCAAAGATATTCACAGCGGGAGTTCTGCTACGCTTTCCGCGACAACTCATACTTCACCTTCCTGCCCCCGCATGGTTTGCCTACCCCTTACCGTGTGGGGATTTTTTTCGCCCATCTCGCCTTTAGTAAGTAACTATTTCGCGGCCATTCTGTAGGTCTCCCAGAGAAGGTAGACGAATCCGAGGATGGAAAACGCCAACAGCGCAATTGAGCTGTAGAGCAGCGAATCGACGTGGCGCTTCTGCATAACCCCCGCCCGGTCTAAAAAGCGATGAGCGCCCTGGATTCGACGCAGGCTAGGCCAGAGCGCCCACCCCGAGCAGTCCCAGGAGAGGTCGATAACAATAGTGCGCTGAAGCCGGTCCCGTAAATGGCCCGTCAGTGGCTGAAAGCCTTTTCACTGTTTAGAGGTTGAGACGCGGGATGGGAGCTATGCGCTCTTTCGCTCCCGATGTTGTTCGTGATCCGCTGAGGCTGGCTTCGAGTGCTGCTCCTGATGGAACGTCAAGCAGGACGGGCAGAAGATCGAGTGGCATCCGCCACAGGTTTCCGCGTGGAACTCATACAACTGTCGCACCGTCGGCACCTTTCCCGAAGTCGAATGAAACAGAAAAACTCTCGCCCATGCTTTTGAACTCCGGCTTCACCGATTGCAGCTTTTCAGTCACCTGCATTTCCTCTAGTGCCTTGTACATCTGCTCGACTTTTTGCTCGATGCCCATTCACGCCAGCTAAGTCGGCTAGCAAATGCGATTTCTCATAATGGGTTACGGCTCACCCATTTATCGGCGGAATGGATTTTCATTCTGTATCTCCGGTTTGAGCAGCCCGATCGATGTTCTGAGGAATGCGTTCTCCGGTTGGTTTTCAACAATCGCTTTCAATCCGTCATAGTTGAGTTTGTAAATTCTATAGATGCCTTCTTTGAGTCTCTTCATTGCCATGCGCTCGGGGATGTGAGTATCGAAGTCAGAGGTTACTAACAGCCGCCTGCATTCATACGCTAGGTTATCGGCTATTTGCAGCACCACATAATCCTTATCATTTTCATAGTGGGGCGGGAGCAAGTATTTTGAACAAAATTCATTCTTCCGCACGAATTCATCGAACATCAGCTTGGATCGTCCGCTGTAAGTTTTATGACTGTCGAATACCGGACGCACTACCCCCCGCTGCGAGACTTTATTCCTTCGCAGGTCATCATTGACCTCATTCATCATCACACCTATCTCCATCATCATGATGTTTGCACCAAATAAATATGGGGCGGGAAGCGCCTTACCCAGTGGCTTGTATTCTTCGAGGAGCCGATAATAATCGGGAAGAACCAGCACAACACCTATTCCGGCAACGTGCCCGAATTCTAGAAATATGTCTATGGATTCCGTCTTTATCTTGCCGAACAGCTCTTTTTCTCGCCGAGAGAAAAGGCAATCCAGGTTAGATGGATTATCCCTGAACTTTGCAAATTGGCGGGTACCTGCATTCAATTCCGATGCCTTGAAATACTCCAGTTCGTATTTCTCCAAGATGCGGTCTCGCCACGCTAAGTCCAAATGGACACAATCATGTTGGTGTGCCAGGAATCCTGCGACGGCATAAGCGCGGTCGTTATCATCGCTCTCGTCAAAGTAAGCAGCAGCGTGCCACATCAGAAACCTTTTCTTCTGGCCTCAACCGGCGGGGGAATTAACTGTTGAGAATAACTTTATTTGCCTCTCTCCTTCATCTGATTTTGCGGCTACGGCCAAATCGCTTTAATGATCCTTTGTGCGACGGGACCGAGCACCGCTCCGAGTACAGCTCCTAACGCCACGAGAACATATGGTTGTGCGGATTTCCATTTTCCGCGCCAGCTTGCCGCTTCGTGTGCATATCGCAGTTCCACGACTGAGTGCTGAAATCCGAACTTATATGCCGAGATGAACAACACGACCCAGTAGGTGAATTTTAAAATCTGATAAACCGTTCCGGGTCGTTTACCAAGAATTGCTAGGACAACCAGCGGGACAGAGCAAAGAAGCAACCACACAATTAGCAGAAGTACGATAGATGACCTTTCCAAAGCCTCAACTGAGTTTTTGAGTGGGCGGCTTCGGTGAAGAAAAATTGCTTCAAGTTGCCCATATAGCGCCCACCTTTGATCTGCGGGCATTCCGTAAGCGTATAAAGAGGCTCCATGACTGTTAATATCCAGAGTGGTGTCAGAAACTTGAATTTCAAGATCGTGCCTGCCTCCGAGTGACTTCAGATCTTCGATGCTGTCACACTGCGTGCTTGCGCCCACGATGTATTTGGGTTGGACTGTGACGTGCCCGTAATTGTCCCTTTTTACCGTGCTCAATAGGATCGCTGTCAATTGCTCAACATCGTCCAAGAACAGGTGTGCTGGGGGAAACGAGGTTGGAACAGCGCGGACAGCGGACTGTCTAATTGCCATTTGCGTACAGATTTTATCAGGGTATGGACGCCCGTTATCGACGTGCGGGCCACTCCGCATCAATTCTCTGCATGATCCTCTCAGCGAAATCACGGCATCCGCGATGATGCAATTCGGCGCGGGGGACAGTGTACAAACGTTATTTGTCCCTAGTGAAACTGAGTTTGCTGCTCACCTGCTGGCCTCCGGCCTCGAACTCCAGCGTGCCCTGCATTCGCGTCGGGCCGACCACAACCAGCTTCACAGAATGCACTAGGATTTGCTCATCTTCGCTTTCCGGTGCGTTAAACACAAAGGAGATTTCGTCGCCGTTTGCCTTTCCCTGTTCGATCAAAAACTGCTGATCGTCTTCCTTCCAGATCTTCCCACCACAGCAGTAAGAGCAATATGAAGGTTCCCAAGTAACAGCTCAAAACTCGTTGGACTGGGGATTAAGAGGTTGAGGGAAACTAGCGCGCAGTCGCCGGAGGACAACGCTTGGTAATGGATGCACTCAGAAGCGGGTTGTGAGTGCTCCCGCGAAAACTTAACCTGCCGTTAACCTTCGTGCGGTATGCTGCATCCTCAATGAGGTGGTACAACGCCCTTCGGGGCAGCCGGAGGCTCGCACGAATAGACGGCGTGCGGGCCTTTCGGTTTTTCCTCCGTCACTGCACCGATTTTGCACAAGCGAGGGTCGATCCGTCTACAACAGACAGTACGACTGGGCTGTCGGGAACCTTTTTGTCGTGGGTTTCGTACCTAAATATGTGAATGACGAGGTTAAGCAAGGGAGCTAACGTTGGGCTGGCCTCGGCGTCCAATAGGCTAAAGAGGAGAGGTGGATTATGGATGCAAAATATAACTACATCATAGACAGCATGCGGTGGCGGATCATCCTCAACCTGGTCGGATTTGGACTGTGGCTGGCAGCGAGCGCGGCCTTGCTGCGCCTGGCCTCGTAGGTGCGGGGCAAACTCGTCACTTCGTCGCGGGCGTTCTACTTCAGTTGAAAGCGTTCAGTCAGCTCATAATCATTGCGGAGGTCGCCCCTGAGTAGGAACCTCGACTGTGTGGTGATTTCCAGGAACGTCTGGCCGGTGGGAGTTCTGATTAGGTGCCCCTGCATGTAAGCGGTCTTGAACGTGAAATTAATGGTCACCTGGAACCCGATGGCCGTTGACGAACTGACACTGCTGCTGAACCGGAAAGCAGGATGCATCCCCCAATCGCAGAATGTCGGTGAACAGAAGCCATAAGGATGAACCTCGAAATCGCCGCTCACATCGGTGATGACGACCTTAGCCAAGCCCCCGGTAGTTTTGGTGTTTACCCAAGTACCGAGAAGCGGTGAAGCGTTGGTCGGTTGCTTCGCTTCCACGGGGCTGCTTCCGAGGCCAGTAAGCAGAACAACGAGGGCAATAGCAGACGCGAGGCGTCCAAGGCGCAGTTTGCGAACAGACCTTTTCATTTCTTCCTCCCTTGTCGGAGATTCGCTGAGGGGCGTGCGGCAAGCTCGTTTCATGGTTTTTACGTCCTATCAGTATTGCCTGCTTGAGTACAAGCAAGGTTCCTGCATCGAAAGCCCGCCGACCTTGCGCGTAAGGAGGGGCCAACGCGAAGGAATGGTTCATTGAGATCAGGTCGGCTAGAGTTTTCACGATATTTCCTCGTGGCACGCGATCTACGGGGACGGCGTGGCAGGAACGTTAGCCCTCATTTAGCAAATGGGATGCCACACGAGTCTTGCTGGGATCGACCCGTAGATATCATCGTGCGCTTCTGCTGAAACGTTGATTCGATTCGCAAAAAGAGTCCCTTTCATTAGTACCCAGCAACGGCACCCTCACAGTTATCCAAGTGTTGACTATCCGAGTGGATAGTTCCCTATCCTTCTGGATAGATCATTCAGCGTCTTGTAAGGGTGTGCGGCCTCGGCGCTCGCTTCGATGCTCGGATTGGGCAGAGGGAACTTACTTAGAAGAAAATGCCCCGCACCCGGTCGGGGAATTGGGAGGCTGGTCAGCGGATGCGGCACCGTTCCCCGGTTCCCACCGTAAGTTGCGCTTGCGCAGTAGGAGGGCCGCCATGCCCGCACAAAACTGGCGAGAAGTCTACGAACTAGCTTTGCTCGAACTGGACACCAGTAAACTTCCTGGACGAGTCGAAGGCGCACTCCGAGCCATTCAACAACGTTCGTTGCAAAAGAAGCAAACTCTCAGCCGGAAAGAACGCGAGGAGATTGGTGACGCTTTAAGAGCGCTGGTCGAGGTCATGCGGCGGCGAGTGGCGTAAGCAAGCAAACCGTGCTTTCAGTCGTCCGTATCTTGACTTTCCCAAGGCTGCTAACCATATAATTAATACACCGAAAGATAACAGCTAGGCCCCGCATCTCTCCCCTCGTACCTCCTGGTTGCGACACGAGGGGGGAGCCCTCCCCTGCCGTGCGGGGCCTCTTTTGCCAGGGCCACGAAAGTGCCATTGTGTGGTCTTTGCGACGCCGATATAAAAATGCGGCGCACGAATTGTCGTGGATCGGAGATGATGTGGGGCAGGCTAATCGGCATGCCCCACTTTTTTAGTGACCAGGAATGGGGTGGTACTGAGTATCGGAGTTTATTAGTTTGCGAGGGGCGACCCCGCCCGTTCGATTGCCGTACCTGTCTAGCTATCCTTTGCCGAGCGAGTTGGCACTACAATACCGGCGTCCATATAACAATCCAGCGAGAATCTCGTATGATCTCTTGTACTCAAATCCGAAAAGTTCGGCCCAATATTTGGCTTCTTTCACTCCGTACATTCTTACAAGGAGTAGGAACATGTCCTCAGGTGGAACTGGCTCTGAAATTGAGGCAGACGACGCCAACGACCTGTTGCATAAACTAATTACCGAATCCACAAAGGTGCAAGTGGCATTCGTAAGCATGGGCGGCATATCCCTATTTATGCAAGGAGTGCTTAAGGCGCACTCCGATGGGAAAGTATGCGTCGCCGCCAGTTGGGAATTTTGTTCACCGCAGTTCATCTTCTCCCCGCGACTAGCCGTATCGCGCAAGTACGCGGACAAGCGCGCCTTTCCTCCACCATCGCGGCGTTTAGAGGAAGCTGGCGCCCCAAGCGTCGAATCAGGTTTGTGCTTCGTTTTTGAAGATGGCTCACAACTCGTCTTGTTTGAAATAGGCGATCCATCCTAGTCACTTGCTGCCGTCCCGCTGCTATCTACTCTTAGTCAAGTGGATGACAAGACACGCAAATATCTTTCTGATCTCATAGAGACCGTTGAATACCTTTGGCTTGAGGGCAAGGCCGCTCAACATCTCCTGGAGCAATATCAGGTGCCGCGTTGGTTCGAGCTGATTCGGGAATCTGCGAGCGCCCGGAATCGAAAGCCCAAGCCCGGCTGCACTTCGATCTAGCCCGCAAACTAATTCAGCAAGCTCAGGCGGACTCAAAGGTTCTTGAATCGCTCGAATCAGCTCTTCGCACACCCGAGAGACCAAAGAACTAGCGTCGTCCATTCGTTCTGCTGACCGCCGCTGGGCCATGCGCCGAGTCCGGGAATCAGAGAAAACTTATGTAAGCTAGGGCAGCAAAATGGAAGGGCCGGGCGTAGTGGCAGCTAGGATGGCTGATTCAGCAGAGGGAACTTAGTCAGAAAAAATGCCCCGCACCTAGGAAGAGATGCGGAGCTGTGCGCCTTGCTACTGCTTGTCGTACACTGCGGTGCTTTTGAATTTCTTGCCCTGCGGATCGGTTCCGCTGGTAGTGACGGTGCGGCTCTTGCCATCGGCAGATACGACAACCCGACCGCTAATGGTGACCTTGCCACCTTTCTTAACGTTGAACCCCAGGGTATGGTCGTCAATCTTCGTGTACGACCGCATGTCTGAATTCGGATTGCCTGTGACGGGGTAGTCTTTGCCGTCGAACTTGCCCGTCCACTCATCGTGCGTCGGCTTGCCGTCGTTGCCGATGCCATCTACGGTAATTTTCACGTTGTCACCTGCTGCCTCATAGACAACTGTGTTGTTCTTCGGCGCGTTCGGGGCCATCTTCGATTTGGCCTCGTTCAGCTTCCAAGTGCCCATAAATACGTCCTGGGCGAAGCACACCGCCACTGATACGAAGCACAGTGCCAAAGTTAATACAATCGTTTTTGCTTTCATTACCCCCTCCTGACACGGGGCATTCTAGTGCTGCGTCGCGCATTCAGCAACTCGCAATCAACTACTTTTTTCGGGCCGCACACCGGGGCCTTGGCCTGTAGTCTGAGCGCCCGCAAGAGCCACAGCACCATCGAAATGACGGCACTTGCTGACACAATCTGGCCATTTTTTTCAGACTTCGCTCCCGGCTCTGGGTCGCAGGCAGGAGCGAGGTCGTCTTAACTGCTCGTCATGATTTTGTGGAAAAGATTTCGTGTGTGCAAAATCGAAAATTGGAGGAACAGACTCAGGAGCTTACAAGCTAGTTGCATGTCCTGAGTGTCAGTATTCTAATCTTTTCACCCGCCCTCCCTCCAAAACTGAAAACACTCCAGCCAAGAAAGGAGTGTAATGCTCGACCTCCCCCTGAAACTGTGGAGAGACGAAGCAGGTCAGGACATCGCGGAATATGCGGTGATGCTGGCTGTAATCTTGGTGCTCGTTGTCGGCACGATTCGTCTGGTCGGCAGCAACGCCAATAATGCGTTCTCCTCCGTCGCAAGCACGATCCAATAAAAACTCTTATCAAAGCGGGTCTCATTCACACGCGGGTGAGACCTTTTTTCTTCTGTCCAGAAAACGGACAACAGGGATTGCCTCCGTAGTGCTGGTTCTAATTCTCCTCGGGCATTTTCTTACAGACTATGACCATCTGTCCGGTCTTTGAATCAATCTTGGTCGTAACAGGTAGGCAACGGCAAGACACGGTATTCGCATTCTCCTCCCTCGTCACTACACAGTGCTCAATAAGCTCTGCATTCGGCGGCGGAGTTTGACTGCGAATCACCCGAGTTGGGGCTGGAGGCGTCGCAACGGGTCTCGGTTTGGATGCACAGCCCAAGGCCAATATAAGAGATATAGGCCACGCTCTTCTCATACGGGGATTAT
>Ga0209803_1002578_pt1 | contig 11309 bp, 8 predicted proteins | sample GraSoiAngelo_138_FD_185895 | JGI IMG/M metagenome (GOLD analysis project Ga0209803, IMG submission 185895) | Grasslands soil microbial communities from the Angelo Coastal Reserve, California, USA - 14_0929_09_40cm (SPAdes) (version 2) | ecosystem: Environmental > Terrestrial > Soil > Grasslands ... | reverse complement strand
CGACCGGAGCTACGAAAAGGCCCAGGAGGCTCCCTCGAAACACGGCCGCTAGCAGATCAATCGCGAGCGTCCCGAATCCGATCGTGACGAGAACGAGATCGGCCGTGCGTCGGTACTCGAGGCGCTTTTCCTCCTGGGCGAAGAATCGGAGGTTCTCGACGATTGGCGATTTCGCCGCACGACGAGCAGACCGATAGCCCGCGACAAAGGCCAATAGAACACTGAACGCGACCGCAATAGCGAGGGAACTTGGGTTCAACACGATGTCCTCGAACCGAGGGGTCGTCGTGACGAAAAAGGTGGCAAACGGTATGATCAACCGACTCACCCCCAAGCCCGCTACGAGGCCAATTACCGCCGCGACAGCTCCCAAGATGACACTCTCAAGGACCAAGACAGTAGACACCTGCCTCGGTGCGGCCCCACGTGCCTTGAGAATCGCAAGTTCTCTCCGGCGTTCTGCATGACCCAGGTCGACCCCGACAGCCCCCAGCGAAATACCGAGGACGACAAGCGGGATCGAAAGGAGGAGGTACATGCCGCGAAAGAGGGTTAGCGCGTTACCAAGATTCTCAAGGATGGAGGACAGAGGACCCACGACCGTTGCCTCTCCAAACGAGCCCGCTGCATATGGCACCGCGACATCCCGGAGTTCCCGCTCGAGGCGGACGAGGCCGCGGCGAGACCCCTCCAGATCGTACGGGTTCGCGAATGCGTTCCGATCCACGAACACCTCATTCACGGACCATGCACTCTGTCGTCCCGACAACAGTTCCACGTACGATGTCGCATCCTGAAGATGGACGGCCAAAACACGCCGGGAAATCTGATTCACCGAAAAGGTCGGATCCCGCCGTTCGGAGGGAAACGAGACGACCCCTTCGATCGTGACATTCACGAATCTCATTTCCGACGAGCCGTTTGCGGGATTGCGGGCGGTGGCCCGTAGGCAAATTACCTCCCCGATGGTGGCTTTCATCTCGGAGGCGACGAGGTCCGACACGATGACGTTTCCCCGCGACAACTCCATTGTGCCTCGCAGACTGAGGCCCTGGAGCTCGGTGGGGAGATGTTGCGGGTCAAGGGCAATCGCTTCGATCGCCGTCACGGGCGTCTGGTTCCACTTGCCTGCTGCGTCGAGCGGAAGGTCGACAAAGGGAGCGACGGAAACGACGCCGGAAGGCATGTTCAAGTCCCGGGCGAGTTCGGCTGGTCGGTCCGTATAAGCGAGTACGACAATATCGGCTTGCAGCGACTTGTACTGCTCTTCCGCAATCGCACGCAGCGACGAATCGATTGCAATGAAAGTGCCCGAGAGAAACGTGACCGCGAGCGCGATTCCGATGAGGGACGACACCGTCCGGCGCCGACCTCGGAACACCTCGGCGACCGCGTATCGGAGGAGAGCCACGGAACATCTCTCCGACCGAGAATAGGCCAGCACCCACGATAAATCTTCAGCTGTTCGGGCAGACGTCGGTCCCGGGTTCGGACTAAAACCCGAAGAACCCTCGAGCCGCGTCGTTCAGGAAGCCCAGGAAGAACGCCGCTAGGACGGCGGTCAGCATGACGATCGCGAGGGCGATGAACACGGCCCCTTCGATCGCGCGAGGCACCTCCACCTTCCGCGCCTCGCCCTCCGGATCGAGGATGTACATGTACCAGACGACCCGGGCGTAGTAGTACAGGGAGAGGGCGCTGTTCAGGACGCCGGATACGGCGAGCGCGAGGAACCATCCGTTGAAGGACGCGGCATTGACCGCGCTGGAGAAGAGCACGAACTTCGAGAAGAAGCCGCCGAGGGGCGGGATCCCCGCGAGGCTGAAGAGGAACACGGTCATCGCGAACGCGAGGAACGGCATCCGCCGGCTCAGGCCCTTGTAGGCCTCCATGTCGTCCGGGATGCCGCGAGCCTCCGTGCCCGCGACGACGAGGAAGGCCCCCGCCTTCATCGCGGCGTAGACGAACACGTGGAGCATCCCTCCGACCAGGCCTGCCACGGCGATCCGCGAGGCGTTGTCGCCCGGCGACGTGGAGTGGAGGGCGACCGCTCCGACCGGGATGGCGATCAGGATGTACCCGGCCTGGGCGATGCTCGAATAGGCGAGCATCCGCTTCACGGACCTCTGAGGGATCGCGACGATGTTCCCGACCGTCTGCGTCGCGATCGCGAGGACCGCGAGGGCGGCGATCCAGTCGATCTGGACGTTCAACAGGCCGATCAGGAAGACGCGGAACAGGGCGACGATCCCGACGTTCTTCGACGCCGCGGTCAGGAGGACGCTGATCGTCGTCGGCGAGCCCTGGTACACATCGGGCGCCCACATGTGGAACGGCACGACCGCGACCTTGAACCCGAAACCGGCGATCAGGAGGACGAGGGCGACGATGAGCGGCGATTCGACGTCCGGGTGCCCGGCCAAGGTGAGGCCCGGCGGTCCTCGGAGGAGCAGCAGGTCCGTCGTGGTCCCGATCGACGTCGTCCCCGCGATGCCGTAGATCAGGGAGATGCCGAACAGGACGATCCCCGAACTCACGGAGCCGATGATGAAGAACTTCACCGAGGCCTCCGTCGCCTGCTTGTCGCGTTTGCGGTACGCGACGAGGGCGAACGTGCTCAGGCTCGACGTCTCGAAGGCGAGGAACAGGACGAACAGGTCCGTCGCGGCGGCGGTGAACATCATGCCGACGACCGCGAGGAGCATGAGCGCGTAGTACTCCCCTTGGTGCGGCTCTTCGGGACGCAGGAACCCTCGGGAGGCCAGGATCACGAGGAACGCGACGATCTCGAACATGACCTGGAAAAACAGGGCAAACGCGTCGACGTTCATCTTCAGCTCCCTTGTGAAGTTGCCGCTGACCCCGACCGGGGAGAGCCAGAGGGCTAGATGGAGGGCGTTCGTGATCCCGAGGCCCATCATGTCGATCGTCACGAACGTGGCGAGGCCGGTGCCCGCCAGGGCGAAGGTCCAGAGCAGGTCCGGACGCTTCCGCCACGCGAAGCCGAGGACGGCGGAGGCGAGCGCGGTGATGACCAGGATCGTCTCCGGCAGGAAGACGGTGTACTCGGACAGGTCAGAGCCCTCCGAGGATTCCCTGGGACCACGCCGAGATCACGTTGAAGATCAGGATCGGCAGGATGCCGAACACGGCGAAGGCGACCGTCAGGACCGCGAGGGGCGCGACCTGGAAGCGGCGGAGGTCCGGCATCGTCTCCCATTTCGGGTTTGGTGGCCCGAAAATCGCCCGCTGCATCGCCCAGATGTAATACGCCGCGGTGAGGATCACGGTGAGGACAGGCACGAAGACGAGGAGGCCGAAGGCCGCATACACGCCGACGAAGACGCTGAACTCCGCGACGAACCCGACGAGACCGGGGAGGCCGAGAGAGGCTAGGAAAGAGACCATCATGAAGGTGGCCACCCGCGGCGCCCGTTTCGCGATCCCGCCGAGTTCCGAGATGTTCCGCGTCCCGATCATGTGGCCGAGGGATCCGGCGACCATGAAAAGGGCCGCGGACACGAGACCGTGGGCGAACATCTGAAAGATCGCACCCGAGAAGCCGAGGACCGCGCCGCGGCCGTACCCGCCGCCCGCGCTGAAGCCGTACACCCCGGCGGCGATCCCGAGGGTCACGAACCCCATGTGGCTTACGCTGGAAAAGGCGACGAGGCGCTTCAGATCGTCTTGGGCAATGCAGACGAAGGCCCCATACAAGATCGAGATGATCCCGACGAGCGCGAGGAGCCAGTACAGGTCGCCCGCCGCGGTCGGGAGCATTTGCACGTTGAACCGGATGAGTCCGTAACCGCCGAGCTTGAGCAGGACGCCCGCCAGGATCACCGACCCGCCGGTCGGCGCCTCCACGTGCGCGTCCGGCAACCATGTGTGGAGCGGCCACGTCGGCAACTTCGTGCCGAAGGCGATGAGGAGCCCGACGAACGCGAGGTCGGCGAGCGGCCCGGGTGGGATCGGCAGAGTCGAGATGATCGCGGTCATGTCGAACGTGTGCGGGCTCGAGTACAGGTAGAAGGCGAAGATGACGACCAGGAGGGGAAGGGACGCAAGGAACGTGTACAGGAAGAACTTGAACGCCGCGTAGCTCCGCCGCGGACCGCCCCAGACCGCGATCAGGAAGTACATCGGGACGAGGCCGACCTCCCAGAAGACGAGGAACTGGAACAGGTCCAGGGACAGGAACACGCCGCTGATCGTCGTCTCCATGAAGAGGAACATGGCGAAGAACTCGGGAACCCGCGAATGCTCGTCCCAGGAGATCGCCAGGGCCAGGGGCGTGAGGAGGGCATTCAGGAAGACGAGGACGACGGACAGCTCATCCGCTCCGAGGAAGTAGTTCACGTTCAGGGTCGGCACCCAGGGCGACTTCTCGACCGCGTAATAGGCGTGCGCCCCCGGCGTCACCATTTTCGGGAGGGTGATCGCGTCCGGCCAGAGGAATCCCGCCAGGAGGAAGGACGCGAGCGCGAGGACGAGGAGGGAGAAGCCCAGCGCGATCCATCGGGCGGCGCGTGCCGACCCGGCGACGTAGGAGAGGAGGGCACCGAGCACGGGCAGGAAGACGATCAGCGTGAGGATCGGGTAGTCGACCAACATCTCAGAGGCCTCCGAGCCAGGGGAAGGAACCGCTCGTGTACGCGTTGATCATGCCCAGGAACGGGAACGGGAAGATGCCGACCAGGAACACGAGGGCGACGAGGACCGCGTAAGAGATGCGCTCCCACGGGAGCAGATCGTGGGCCTTCGCCAGCTTCTCCGGCGGATCGCCGAACAGGATGCGTTGCATCGTGTAAATGTAATACGCCGCGGTCACGACGATCGACAGGAGCGGGATCAGGATCAGGCGCCGATTCGGATCGAGGTTCGGGGAACCGTACGCGCCGACGAAGACCATGAATTCGGACCAGAACGAGTTCAGACCCGGAAGGCCGAGGGACGCGAAGAAGCCGATCGCGAGGATCAGGGAGAACTGCGGCATCACCCGCGCGAGGCCCTGCAGCTCCGGGATGTCCCGCGTCCCCGTGCTGTGTTTCACGGAGCCCGCGAGCATGAACAGGATCGCGGTGATGATCCCGTGGTTGAAGAGCTGGAAGATCCCGCCCTGCACCCCGATCACGGTGAGGCTCGAGGCCCCGAGGAGGACGAAGCCCATGTGGCCCACGGAGCTGTACGCGATGAGCCTCTTCAGATCCGTCTGGGCGAGGCACACGAAGGCCGCGTAGACCATCGAGACGGTCCCCAGGATCGCGAGGACCCACCAGAGGGACCGCGCGGCATCGGGCAGCATGCCCAGGTTGATCCGGAAGATCCCGTAACCGCCCATCTTCAAGAGGACGCCCGCCAGGAGGACCGAACCTCCGGTCGGCGCCTCCACGTGGGCGTCCGGCAACCATGTGTGGAACGGCACGGAGGGCAACTTCACGATGAAACCGAACAGGAACGCGGCGAAGATCGGGATCTGAGCTCCCAAGGTGAGGTAGACGATCCCCGAGCCGGTCGCATGCCTCAGGGCGCCGTGCAGGAAGGCGGTCATGTCGAGCGTCGGCGCGTTGACGCCGTACACCGCGGCGTTCACCGACGCACTCGCGGTCCAGTAGAGGGTGAACATGGAGAGCAGCATGATCACGAAGCCCACATGCGTGAAGATCAGGAACTTCAACGCCGCGTACCGTCGGTTCGGACCACCCCAAATTCCGATCAGGAAGAACATCGGGAGGAGGACGAGCTCCCAGAAGACCGCGAAGAGGATGAAGTCCAGGGCCTGGAACACGCCCACGAGGGCCATCTCGAGGAACATGAAGAGTCCAAAGAACGCGCGCGGCCGCTGCTCCTCGTCCCAGTGGAACACGATCGCCAGGGTCGTGAGCAACGCCGTCAGCCAGATCAGGGGGACGCTGAGCCCGTCCACGCCGACGATGTAATTGAACCCGTAGTCCTTCCATCCGCCGAACCGCTCCATGTAGAACAACGGGACGAACGGAGGACCGGTTGGCGGTGGCGTCGCGGTTGGAGCCCCGAGGACGAACGCCCATCCGGGATTGATCATGGCGAGCAGGAGCGATGTCGCCAGGACCATCTCAACCAGGCTGAATCCGAGGGCGATGAACTTCGCCGCCCGCTGGGAGGTCCCGATCCCCCAGACGATGAGTGCCCCGACGAATGGGATGAGCCAGAGGAGGGACAGGACGCCGACCATATCAAGGCCCTCCAAAGAACCGCTCGACGAGCCTTTGGCCGAACATGAGGAAGAACAGGACCACGATCCCAACGACGATGACCCAGGCGTAGCTCTGGACCTGGCCTGACTGGCGCTGCCGCAGACGCCAGCTCGTGCGGATCGTCTCGAGGCTGACGGCGTTCACGGCGCCATCGATCACCCGCCGATCGAAGACGTCGCTCTGCACCGCCACCCGCATCCCCCCGCGGCCGACCGCGTTCACGATTCCGTCGACGACATTCCGGTCGAACCAGTCCAAGCCGCGAGCGACGCCGACGATGACGGTCCGACCGATCGCGTCATACACGTCGTCGATCCAGTAGCGTTTCGTAAGCATCCGGTGAATGAAGGCGGCACCCGGGGCCTTCGCGAATCGTTCCGGAGGAACCTGTGGGACCGCGTACATCGACCATGCGAGGACGATGCCGAGTCCAGCGACGCCCATCGACATCGCCTCGAGCCCGTAGTGCCACCAGGGGATTCCGACGAGGGGAAACCCCGTGTCGGGTCGGCCGAAGAAGATGAGGTTGCCAAACCCCTGCATCGGGTACGCGAGTAGTCCGGATCCAACCGCGAACCCGGCGAGAATCAGGAGGGGGAACGTCATCACCCTGGGGGCCTCGTGCGGGTGGCCGTGCCCGCGGTAGCTACCGCCAAAGGTCAGGAACCACAGGCGGAATGCGTAGAACGCGGTGAGGAACGCAGTAAGAAGTCCGAACGCGTAGAGCAGGTAGAAGCCGGGCTGGTCAGCCCCCGCATCGAAGGTGACCGATAGGATGTCTCCTTTGCTGAAGAAGCCGCTGAACGGGGGGATTCCCGCGAGGGCGAGGGCGCCGAACAACATGACGCGCGAGGTGACTGGCATCGGGGCCGAAAGGCCGCCCATTTCTCGCATGTTGTTCGTGTCGACGGCGTGAATCACGCTGCCTGCCGAGAGGAAGAGAAGCGCTTTGAAGAAGGCGTGGTTGAACAGGTGGTACAGGGCGGCACTGTATCCCGCAGAATTCACCTCGACGCCCCGGGAGGTGTCCGTCGCCATGACAAACGCCCCTGCGCCGAGTCCGAGAAACATGTACCCGAGCTGAGAAATCGTGGAGAAGGCGAGGACCCGCTTGATGTCGTTGTTGACGACGGCCATGGACGCGGCGAAAAGCGTGGTGAACCCCCCGATGGCGGCGATCACGAGAATCGCGGTGAAGGGCGGTTCAACGCCCGGGGCGAGGGGGACCAGGAAGATGAACGACCGGGCCGTCAGGTAGACGCCCGCCTTCACCATCGTCGCGGCATGGATCAAGGCGCTGACCGTCGTCGGGCCTTCCATCGCGTCTGGGAGCCAGGTGTGTAGCGGGAACTGGGCGGACTTCCCGACCGCGCCACCGAACAGGAGGAGGGGGATGAGGGTGAGCAGTTGTCCGTTCAACAGGCCGACGCGCGGCGCGATCTCGTTGAACCGGAGCGTGCCGAACTCGTTCCAGATGATGAGGACGGCGACGAGGAAGAGGACGTCTCCGACGCGGGTAACGAGGAACGCCTTCTTCGCGGCGGCGGCCGCCTCCGGCTTGTGGTACCAGAAGCCGATCAAGAGGTACGAGCAGAGGCCCATGATCTCCCAGAAGATCAGGAGCTGCAGGAAGTTGTCCGCGCTCACGGTCCCGAGCATCCCCGTCGCGAAGAGGCTGACCTCGGCGTAGTACCGCGGTTTGCCCTCCTCCTCATGCATGTACCCGAGCGAGTAGATGAAAATCAGGAGACAGAGGAAGGACACGAGCACGAGCATGAGGGAGCTCAAGTTGTCGATCAAAATCGAAATCCGGATCTCGTTCCCAGGGATACTTGGGAGCCAGATGTAGCCGGTGACCGTTTGCGGGGCGAAGCTTCCACCCAGCCCACCTTGGGACAGGACTTGGACGAAGACGTAGAGGGAGAGGACAAGGGAGCCCGCCATCGCGCCGACGACGACGTACCCTCCGCCCTCTCGGAACCTTCGCCCGATAAGCCCGACCACGAGGAACGCGCCGAGCGGGAGAAGCAGGATGAGCCACACGACCCACGCGTTCGCGATCATGGCTCACCACTTCAGGAAGCGGACCTTGTCGAGTTCGATCGTGCCGTGGGTCTGGTAGATCGACAGGAAGACTGCGAGTCCGACCGCCGCCTCCGCGGCGGCCACCGCGATCCCGAGGAGGGCGAACACCTGGCCGCTCGGATTCCCGCTGTACGACGAGAAGGCCACGAAGTTCAGGATCGAGGCGTTCAACAGGATCTCGATCGACATGAGGACGATGATCCCGTTCCGTCGGGCGAGGACGCCGTAGAGTCCGATGCAGAACAGGGCGGCGGAGAGGAGCAGCTCGTACTGGAGCGGGATCACGGCCCCACCTTGCCCGGTTCGTCCATCTTCGCCAGATAGACCCCGCCGATCATGGCGGCGCCCAACAGGATCGCAATCAGGACGACCGCAATCGCGAAGGAGTCGAACATCTCATTTGCGATCCCTGGGCCGGAAGTCGAGTTGTACACCGGAACCGAGGTCGGGGATTGAGGCCAGCTCGCGGTCCCGAGGAAGGAGAAGGCCATGACCGCAAACAGGGCGGCAGCCGCGAGGACCGCCGAGAACTCCCGCAGCCTCACGGCGGCACCGTCCCGCCCGGCTCGTCCATGATCGTGCGCCGCGTCAGCATGATCCCGAACACGAGGAGGACGGGGACCGCGCCCGCGTAGACGAGGATCTGGATCAGGAACACGAACTCGCTCAGGAAGAGCAGGTAGATCGCACCGATCGTGACAAGGGTCATCGCGAGCCAGAACGCGGCACGCACGAGGCGCTTGTTGATCACCACGAGCACGGAGCCGATCACTTCGAACGCGCTCAGGATGATGAACGCGATGAACTCCCAATCAACGTCCACGGCATCCCACCAAGATTCCGATGCGCTCCGCGGCCTCCATGGCACTCACCCGATGACCCGGAAGGCCGCCGCCACGAGGATCGCCAGGAGGGAATAGGGGATGAGTCGCTTCCATCCGATGTTCAGGATCTGATCGATCCGCACGCGGGGGACGGACCACGAGAGCCAGACGAAGAACGCGGAGAGCAAGTAGACCCGCAGGACGAACCACACCTCCTCGGGCACAATCGGGACCGGGATCCCTCCGACGGAGAGGGTCGCGAACACCGGACCGCTCCAGCCCCCCAGGTATAAGATTGCGATCAGCCCGGAGGCGGCAAGCATCCGCAGCCACTTGAACGCGAAGACGATGCCGAAACGCATCCCGCTGTATTCCGTCGTCCAGCCCTCCACGAGTTCGGCCTCCGCCTCCGGGATGTCGAACGGCACCCGCTCCATCTCCGCGATCATCGAGACCGTGAAGACGAGGAAGCCGAGGACCTGCGGACCGAAGACGTTCCAGGCCGGGATGGGCAATGCGGTCCCGAACAGGACGATGGGATGGTCCTGCTGCTGCACGATCTTGACCGGGTCCAACGTGCCCGTGGAGACCACAAGGGCGATCACCGCGAGGATCATTGGGATCGAGTAGGAGAGGAGCATGGCCCCGGCGCGAAACCCGCCCACGAGGGTGTACTTGTTGTTCGCGGCATACCCGGCGATCATGATGCCCAGCGGCGCGAGCGAGAACGCCGCGAGCATGAACAGGACCCCGAGGTCCAGGTTCGCCACGTAGAAGCCGCTGCTCCACGGGAGGACAGCGAAGACCATCAGGGTCGACGACGCAATCAGGACGGGAGAGATGTGGAACATGGCCGAGTCCGCGTTCCGCGGCGTGATGTTCTCCTTCTGAATGAGCTTCACGCCGTCCGCCAGGTTTTGCAGGTAACCGAGGCCCTTGTGCGTCGGCCGGTGCACGCGGTTGAACGGCCAGAACGGGAGGGACCAGACGGAGATCATAATCCCGTACCGGTCTTGGAGGCGGCTGTACAACTTCCGTTCGACCCACATCACGGTGAAGAGGTTGATCACCGTGACCCAGAGCACGACGACGGTCACGACGATGAGCCACGTCACGATCGAGACGATCGGATCGGAACCGACGAAGTCCCCCAGCCCTCGCAACGGGGGAATGGGGCCCGACAAGGCATAGATCAGTTGCTGGACGATCGATATGATGGCGGCGACCAGGACCTTGCATACCGCGAACAGGTTCGGGACGAGCGGCGCACTCACTTGTCCATCTCCCCGACGCACACGTCCACGGACCCGAGGATGGAGACCACGTCGGCGAGCTTGTTCCCGCGAAGCAGCTGAGGCGTCGCCGCCATCGTGCAGAACACGGGACTACGGATCTTCACCCGGTACGGCCGGTCGTCGCCGTCCCCGATCACGAAGAACAGGGCCTCGCCGCGGGAGTCCTCTGTCTTGGCGTACCCTTCTCCCTCCGCCCGCCGCGGCGGCTTCACCCGGTACGGACCGGTCTTCGGCATCTTCTCCAGGGCCTGCAGGATGATCTTGCACGACTCGTTCAGCTCGTTGAACCGGCACTCGAACCGCGCGTACGAGTCGCCCGCCCCACCGTCGTGCCACACTTGCGGCTCGAAGTCGATCTCCTCGTACGTTTCGTAGGGATCGAGGCGACGAAGGTCGACGTTGACGCCGCACGCCCGCAGGTTCGGGCCGGTGACGCCCCAGTTGATGGCGTCCGCGGCGGAGATCGTCCCGACTCCCTCCGTCCGCATCCGGAACACCTTCGACTCCTGGAAAATCTGCGGGTACTCGTTCTTCACCTTCTCCAGGAAATGCTCGATGCTCCGCTTGCACATCGCCTCGAAGTTGTCAGGCAGATCGTTCCGGACGCCGCCGACCCGAGGATAGTTCTGGTTCATCCGCGCGCCCGACATGAGTTGGATCAGGTCGAGGAACAGCTCCCGCTCCCGGAGGCACCAGAGGAGGCCCGTGAGCAGGCCGAGGTCCGGACCGTACGACGCGAGCCACATCAGGTGCGACGCGACCCGCTGCAACTCGAGCGCGATCACGCGGATCCATTGGCCGCGCTCCGGCGTCTCGATCCCCATCATCTTCTCGACCGCGAGGCAGTACGCGTGCGACCAGGTGATCGA
>Ga0209803_1002575_pt1 | contig 11324 bp, 9 predicted proteins | sample GraSoiAngelo_138_FD_185895 | JGI IMG/M metagenome (GOLD analysis project Ga0209803, IMG submission 185895) | Grasslands soil microbial communities from the Angelo Coastal Reserve, California, USA - 14_0929_09_40cm (SPAdes) (version 2) | ecosystem: Environmental > Terrestrial > Soil > Grasslands ... | reverse complement strand
GCGCGGGCACGGCGGAGGTCTTCGGGCTCGACGTGGTGCGCGATCCGGTCGCGGTGAAGCGCCTGGTCGGCTACGTGCCGGAGTCCGGCGCCGTGTTCGAGACGCTCACCGGCTGGGAGTACCTCCAACTCGTCGCCTCGCTCTACGGCCTGTCGGACGGCGAGGCCGCGGCGCGCATCGTCCGCTTCGCCGAGTTCTTCGAGCTGGCCGAGGCCACGCTCCGCAGCGAGCTGCTGGCCGCGTACTCGAAGGGCATGCGGCAGCGGGTCGTCATCGCCGCCGCGCTCCTCCACAACCCGAAGGCCATCTTCTTCGACGAACCGCTCAACGGCCTCGACGCCAACGCCGCGCTCGCCTTCAAGACCCTGATCACGTCGCTCGCGCGCGAGGGCAAGACGATCATCTACTGCTCGCACCTGCTCGACGTGGTCGAGCGGGTGTGCGAGCGGATCGTCATCATCCACGAGGGGCGCCTGATCGCCGACGGCTCGCTCGCGCAGCTGCAGGAGGAGACCGGCGAGGTCTCGCTCGAGCGCATCTTCAACCGGCTCACCGCCACCGAGCACCTGCTCGCGCGCACCGAGGAGTTCGCGCGCGTGCTGGCGCGATGAGGCACGCGCTCGACCTGCGGCAGCTCCGGGCGCTGCTGCGCGCCTACTTCCGCATGAGCCTGCGGGGCAAGGCCGTGCGCGCCTTCTACCGGCGCAAGCCGAGCAAGCTGGGCGGGGCGATCGCCATGGTCCTCCTCTACGCCTCCATGGGCGCGGTGGCCGGCTTCGGCGCAACCGGCTCGCACGACCCCTTCAGCTTCGCCCTCGTCATGCACAGCATCACCTTCGTCATGCTCGGCATGAGCCTGGCGGCAGAGTCGGGGGACCTGCTCTTCAACCTGTCCGAGCACGACGTGCTCGCCCACCTGCCGCTCGCGCCGCGCACGATGCTGCTCGCGAAGGCGGCGAGCCTCATGGGCTTCGCGCTCCTCCTCGGCCTGGCGCTCAACCTCCCCGCCATGTTCCTCGGGCTCCGGGTCACGGGCATGCGCGCGGATTTCCCGCTCGTGCACCTGGGCGCGGTGGTGTTGCTGGTGGCCTTCACGACCGCCACCGTCGTGTTCACCTACGGCCTGGTCGGCCGCTTCGTCGATCGCAACCGCTTCGGCAGCGTCGCCGCCTGGTCGCAGGCCGGGTTGTCGGCGGCCTTCCTCGGCTTCTCGCAGGTCCTGGCGCATCTGCTCGAGCTCCCCCGCTTCCGTCTCGACGCGGCCTACGCCCTCGTCTACCCGCCGGCGTGGTTCGCGGCGCTCGACGTGCTCGGCGCAGCCGCGCCCCCGCCGCGCGCCGTGCCGCTCGCCCTGCTGGCCGTCGCCGCCACGCTGGGGCTCGGCTGGATGGCGGTGGCGCGCCTCGCCCCCGGCTACGCCGGGGCGCTCGCGCAGCTCGGCGAGGCACCGACGCGGCGCGCGCGCCGCGGGCGCCCGTCCCCCGCCGCGGAGCGCGCACCGGGCCGCCTCGCCCGCTGGTGGCTCCGCGATCCCGCCGAGCGCGCGGCGTTCCAGCTCACCGCCGTCTACCTGCGGCGCGACCGCGAGACGAAGACGCGGCTCTACCCCTCGCTCGGCTTCTTCCTCCTCCTCCCGGTCGCGCAGCTCTTCAGCCGCGCGACTTACAGCCTGACCGCGGGCGCTTTCGTCTCGGTCCTGATCCTCGGCATGCTGCCGTCGGTCATCCTCGAGGCGGTGCGCACCTCCTCGCACCATGCGGCAAGCGAGATCTTCGCCGCGGTCCCGCTCGGCAGCGCGGCGCCGCTCTTCCACGGCGCGCGCAAGGCGGCGATCTACTACGTCATCCTGCCGGGTGCCGTCATCGCGCTCCTCTGGATCGCGGCGACCGACGCCGAGAAGCTGCCGGTCGCCGTGCCGAGCCTCCTCGCCCTGCCCTTCCTCTCGCTGCTGCCCGCCGCGGGGCGCGACTACGTGCCGCTCTCCGAGCCGCCGACGACGGGGCGCCAGTCGACCGGCAACGTCGTGGTCGGCCTGCTGATCACGCTGGTGGGTGCGATGGTGCTGGCCGTCGCGTGGGCGGCGCAGCGGGTCGGCTTGCTGCCGTACCTGATCGCGCTCCAGGCAGTCGGCATGCTGGCCGCCTGCCGCCTGCTCGACGCGCACATCCGCCGCCGCCCGCTGCGGCGGGAGGCGTGAGGCGCGTTCACCCGCCCAGCAGCCCGCGCGCGATCACCTTGAGCTCGAGGATCGGCTTCACGCCCTCGAAGATCGGCAGCACGAGCGCGTCGACCACGTGGCGCGAGATGGCGAACTCCTCGGCGTAGCCCCAGCCGCCGTGGAGGAGCTGGCCCTCCTGCGTGACCCGCACCGCCACGTCGGAGGCGAAGAGCTTGGCCATGGCCGGCTCGAGCACGACCGTCTCGTCCCGGTCCATGGCGCGCGCGGCCGCGTAGGTGAGCTGGCGGGCGGCCGCGAGATGGGTCGCCATGCGACCGAGCTTGTGCTGCGTCAGCTGGAAATCGCCGATCGGGCGGCCGAACTGCCGGCGCTCGCTCGCGTAGGTGGCGGTCGCCTCGAGCGCCGCCTGCGCGAGCCCCGAGGCGCGGCCGCCGGTCTGGAGCCGGCCGGCCGCGAAGCCCCCCATCTGCAGATAGAAGCCCTTGCCCTCCCCGGCCGCCTCGCCGATCAGGTTCTCGGCCGGCACGAGGTAGTTCTCGAAGCCGAGCGTGAAGGAGTGCATGCCGCGGTAGCCGGGCGTCGCGTCCGCCTTCCCGTGCAGCACGCCACCTCCCGGCTGGCGCATCTCGAACTCGTGGCCCGGGAACGGGTCCTTGGGGACGACGAAGAGCGAGAGGCCGCGCGCGCCTGCTTTGGGATCCGGGTTGGTGCGCGCGAGGAGGGCCAGCACGTCGGCGCGCCCGGCGAACGTGCACCACGCCTTCGCGCCCGAGATGAGCCAGCCGTCCGCGGTCCGCTCGGCCCGGCAGCGCACCGAGGCGACGTCGGAGCCGGTGTCCGGCTCGGTCACCGAGATGCCGACCATGAGCTCACCGGCCGCGACCGGCGGGAGCCACTTCCGCTTCTGCCCCTCGGTCCCGCCCTTGAGCAGCGCCTTGGTCAGGATCTCCGGGCGCGTGATGAGGCTCCCCGCCGCGGCGAGCGAGGCCGCCGAGAGCTCCTCGGTGATGACGATCATCACCAGGTTGCCCATGCCCTGCCCGCCGTACTCCTCGGGCACCGACATGCCGAAGTAACCGAGCTCGGCCATCCGGCGGATGATCGACTCGGGGACGAGCTCGTCGTGGCGGTGGATGCGCTCGGCGATGGGCGCGACTTCTCTTCGGGCAAAGCTGCGAGCCGAGTCGCGCGCCATCTCGGCTATCTCGCCGTCGATGAAGCAGTTGTTGGCGCCGCGCGTGCGGATGATCTCCCGCCCGATGTCGCGGAGCCGCGCCTCGTGCTGCACGGCGCGCACGGCGGCGAGGACCTCGGGGGCGCCGAGGGTGCGCCCGAGCGTCTCGCCGCGCACGCCGAAGTCGTCGCGATGGCCCTCGATCTCGGCGCCGAGCCGGCTCGCCACCTCGCCCGCGAACGCGGCCGCCATGCGGCCGATGACCTCGTCGCCGGCCCGCTCGCGGGCGTAGGTGGCCAGCGCCTCGGCGGCCGCCGCCTCGGTCGCCGCGTAGGCGAGCCGCTCGGCGTGCACCTGATGCTCGTCGATCGCCTTGCCACCGTCGGTCGTCCGCCGCCCGGCGGCCAACGCCTCGTCGAGCACGGCGCGCACGGCGGGGATGATGAGGCTCGTCTCGTCGCGCATGCGGCGCATGTACCATTGCCGGGGCGGGCAGGACCAGCCTGCGCCGCGCGCCAGCCGCGCCAGCCCGCGCTAGCCGCGCTAGCCGCGCTAGCCGCGCTAGCCGCGCTAGCGGGATTTGGTTGACGCCGGCGCCGGAAGTGTCGTAGCCAGGCCGCCCAGGGGGGTTTTCGGCACCATGGAGATTCGCAGCGTCGGCGTCCTCGGCGCCGGTCAGATGGGCCTCGGCATCGCGCAGGCCGCGGCCCGCGCCGGCTTCGACACGATCATGGCAAAGGCCACGCCGGGGGCGCTCGATGCGCAGCGGGCCAAGGTCGAGAAGCAGCTCCAGAAGGACGTCGAGCGCGGCAAGCTGACGGCCGCCGACCACGGTGCGCTGCTCGAGCGCCTGCGCTGGACGGTCCACCTGCACGACCTGGCCGACGTCGACCTGGTGATCGAGTCGATCGTCGAGGAGCTGCCCGTGAAGCAGGATCACTTCGGACGCCTCGACGAGATCGTGAAGGCCGAGGCCATCTTCGCGACCAACACCTCGACGCTCACCGTGACCGAGCTGGCCGCCGCCACCGGGCGGCCCGAGCGCTTCATCGGCCTCCACTTCTTCAACCCGGTGCACGCCATGAAGCTGATCGAGGTGGCGCCGGGCCTGAGGACGTCGGCGGAGACGGTGGAGAGCTGCGTCGCGTTCGCCCGGCGGCTCGGCAAGGCGCCGGTCGTGGTCGCCGACGCGACCGGCTACATCGTGAACCGCCTCCTCGTCCCCTACATGGTGGACGCGATCGGCTGCCTCGAGCGCGGCCTCGGCTCGATCGCCGATATCGATGCGGCGATGCAGAACGGCGCCAACCACCCCATGGGCCCGCTGGCGCTCGCCGACTTCATCGGCCTGGACATCGTCTACCACATGGCCTCGCTCCTGCAGGAGGAGTACAAGGAGGCGCGCTTCGCGCCGCCGCCGCTCCTGCGCCGCATGGTGCTGGCCGGGTACCTCGGACGAAAGACGGGCAGCGGCTTCTACGACTACCGGCAGAACCCGCCCGTGCCGCGCGTCGCGATCGTGCGCCGGGAGGGGACGTAGGGCTGAGGGAAGGGGGGCCCCTTCTTAGGAGGCCGCCGGCGCGGCCGACGCCAGCCGCAGCACGTCGAGATAGCCGCGCGTCACGCAGGCGTCCTCGAGCACCCCGCGCGCGCGCAGCAGCCGGTGCATGCGCGGCAGGTTGTAGTGCGGCACGGTCATCACGAGGTGGTGCTCGAGGTGATAATTGACGCGATTCGGCGCGAGGAGCAGCCGCTCCCACCAGCGCGCGAGCGTCGTGCGCGTGTTGCGGAGCGGGTCGGCGGGGTCGGGCACCATGCCGTGCTCCGCGATCGAGCGCAGCCGCATCGCGAGGCTGTAGGTCGTGAGCCAGGCCCCGACCCAGAGGAGGTAGAGCGCCGCGTGCCCGGCGAGCGCGAGCACGCCGAGCAGCACGCCGTTCGTGACCACGACCCCCCCGAGCGCGTCGAGCCCGGCGTCGAAGTTCCGCTTGACGCGCCCCCTGGAGAGGCCCAGGTCGCGGCGCACGGTCGCCTTCAAGCGCTTCCAGCCCGTCCGGCCCGAGAGATCGCGCCAGATCTTCCGCCGCATGCTCGCGCGCGACACCGGGAACGGCGCAGCGAGCGGCAGGTCGGGATCGTTCTCCGTCCAGGTCTTCGCGTGGTGCTGGAGGTGGTAGGGGCGGTACGGGTAGAGGTCGCTCCACACGGGATACGCGCACAGCCAGTTGCCGACCAGGTCGTTCAAGCGCCGCTCCCGGAAGAGCGTCCGGTGCGCAGCCTCGTGCATGAGGACGGCGAGGCCGAGCTGCCGGCCGCCGATGACGAAGAGGGCGACGACCACCGTGAGCGGGTTCGGCCAGCGGGCGACCAGGGCGAGGGCGACGCCGATCGTGCCCCAGTCGACCGCGATCGAGAGCCACGAGCGCCAGTCGCGCATCTCGAGCAGCTCGCGCACCTCGGCGTCGGAGAGCGCCTCGCGCCAGGCTTCGGCCATCACCTCCGACCATAGCGCCGGTCGGCGGCCCCCTTCAACCACCATCGTCCCTTGACCCTCGTCGACGCAGCGTGTTAGCTGCCTCGCGCTTCTTCGTGTTCCGCCCATGCGTTTCTACGAATACGAAGCCAAAGCCCTCTTCGCCCGCCACGGCACGCCTCTCCTAAAGGGCCGCGTCGCGCACAGCGCCACCGAGGCCGCAGCGGTCGCCCGGGACCTCTCCGTCCCGGTCGTCCTCAAGTCCCAGGTGCTGACCGGCGGGCGCATGAAGGCCGGCGGCGTCAAGTTCGCCGACACGCCGGCGGAGGCCGAGGCCGCCGCGCGCGCGATCCTCGCGCTCGAGATCAGGGGGCAGAAGCCGCGCGGCGTGCTGGTCGAGGAGCGCGCGCCCGTCGCCAGCGAGTACTTCGCCGCGGTCACCTGGGACGGGCGGAGGAAGCTCCCCGTCCTCGTCTTCAGCGACATGGGCGGCATCGACATCGAGGAGGTCGCCGAGCAGCACCCCGAGCACGTGGGCCAGGTCCACGTCTCCGCGCTCCTCCCGTTCACGCCCTACAAGGCAAAGGAGGCGATCGCCGCCGTCGGGGTGAGCGGCGAGGACCTGAACCGCCTGACGCCCATCGTCGCCACGCTGGTCGAGATCTTCCTCCGCTACGATCTGACGCTCGCCGAGATCAATCCGCTCGGGAAGACCCGGGACGGCCGCTTCCTCGTCCTCGACGGCCACGTCGACCTGGAGGGCGACGCGCGTGACAAGCACGCGACGCTCCTCCAGGAGCTCGGCATCGGCAAGGAGGAGACGCGCGAGGCGCGCCCGCCGACCGCGTTCGAGCTCCGGGGCGCACAGATCGACGCCTCGGATCATCGCGGCGTCGCCGGCAACGTGCGCGAGTTCGACGGCGACCTGGGGCTCGTGATCGGCGCCGGCGGCGGCTCGCTCACGCTCTTCGACGCCATCCGCAGGCACGGCGGCCGGCCCGCCAACTACTGCGAGATCGGCGGCAACCCGAGCGTCAGGAAGGCGTGCGAGCTGACCAAGCTCATCCTCTCGAAGCCGGGCGTGAGGAAGATCGCCGTCATGATGAACGTCGTCTCCAACACGCGCGTCGACATAGTCGCGCGCGGCGTGATCAAGGGCTGCGTCGAGGCGGGCCGCAACCCCGCCGAGACGATCGCCATCTTCCGCATCCCGGGCGCGTGGGAGGACGACGGGTTCACGATCCTCCGCAAGTACGGCGTCGAGTACTGCGACCGCACGGTGTCCCTGTACGAGGCTGCGGGACGCGCCGTCGCCAAGATGAAGGGCTGATGTCCATCCTCATCCACAGGGATACGGCGGTCATCATCCAGGGCATCACGGGGCGCGAGGCGGTGAACCTGACGCGCGAGGGCCTCGACTACGGGACGAAGATCGTGGGCGGCGTCACGCCCGGCCGCGCCGGGCGTGACGTGTACGGCGTGCCCGTCTACGACTGCGTACGGGACATCACCGCGCGGCAGCACGTCGACGGCTCGATCGTGACCGTGCCGCCGCGCTTCACGCGCGACGCCGTCTTCGAGGCCATCGAGGCGGGCGTGAAGCTCGTCGTGGTCGTCACCGAGCGCATCCCGCGCGGCGAGGTGGCGCAGATGGTGGAGCTCGCCCGCCTGCGCGGCGCGCGCATCATCGGCCCCAACTGCCTCGGCATCCTCTCGCCCGAGGAAGCCAAGATGGGCGGCCTCGGCGGCCCGGCGGTGAACGTCCGCCGCGCCTTCAAGAAGGGGCCGATCGGGGTCATGTCGCGCTCGGGCGGCATGACGACCGAGATCGCGAACACGCTCTCGGCCGGCGGCCTCGGACAGTCGACCGCCGTCTCGATCGGCGGCGACGCGATCATCGGCTCGACCTACGCCGAGCTGATGCCGCTCTTCGAGGCCGACCCGGAGACCAGGGCGATCGTCATCTACTCCGAGCCCGGCGGCCGCATGGAGGCCGAGCTGGCCGACTGGGTGCGCGAGCACCGCTCGCGCCTCCCGATCGTCGCCTTCATGGCCGGCCGCTTCATGGACGAGATGCCGGGGATGCGCTTCGGCCATGCGGGCACCATCGTCGAGGGCAAGGCGGACACCACCGCCGACAAGATCGCGCGCATGCAGGCCGCGGGCATCTCGGTCGCCGAGCGCATCGAGGACATCCCGGCGCTCGTGCAGGAGCGCCTGCGGGGGCACTGATGCCGGGCATGTTCATCGACGTGCAGGTGGACCCGACGGTCGCGGCCGACGCGGCGCTCGCGAAGAAGCTCGTCGAGGTCTGCCCGGTCAACATCTTCGCGCTGGAGAAGGACGGGAGGCTCCGCATCGTCGAGGAGAACCTGGACGAGTGCGTGCTCTGCGAGCTCTGCATCCAGGCCGCCCCCGCCGGGAAGGTGCAGGTGCTCAAGCTCTATGAGCGGTAGAGGCCGCGCGGCAGACTCCGCGCCGGCAAGGAGGGTCCGATGAAGAGTTGGTCGTCTCGTCTGCTCGTGATCGCAGCGGTGGCTGGTGTCGCCGGCTGTGCGACGTGGGCGCGCTGGACGCACAAGGGCGAGCCGACCACCGCGCCGGCGCCGCCGGCCGAGGCCGCCCCGGCGCACGTCATGCTGACGCCCGGAGCGATCAAGTGGCAGCCCTTCCCCCCGGGGGGAGCGGGCGCGAAGCTGGCCGTGCTCTCCGGAGACCCCGAGAAGTCCGGTCCCTTCGTCATCCGCGTCCGGCAGCCGGCCGGGGGCAAGATCCAGCCGCACTGGCACCCGAAGGACGAGCACGTGACGGTCATCAAGGGAACGATCTTCTTCGGGATGGGCGAGAAGCTCCACAAGCGCGGGGCGCACGAGTTCCCCGCCGGCTCCTACCTCAAGCTCCCGGCGAAGATGCCGCATTTCGCCTGGACCTCGGGAAAAGGCGAATCGATCATCCAGGTGCACGGCATGGGGCCCTTCCGGGTCATCTTCGTGAACCCGGCCGACGACCCGCGGAACAAGACGGGCAAGCGGTAAGTACGGATCGCCATCCCCGCCCGTGTCGATCCGGTGCTCACGAACCCGCAGCTCCCCCCTCCCGCCATGCGCGCGGCCGGGACGTCGGGAGGAAGCCGCGGACCGTGTCGATGGTGTCGGCCTCGGCGGCGCGCTTGTCGGTCCGGTAGCGTTTGACGCGCGCAAAGCGCAGCGCGACGCCGCCGGGGTAGCGCGGGCTCCGCTGCACCCCGTCGAAGGCGACCTCGACGACCAGCAACGGCGCGACGTGAACCGTCCACTCCGCGCGCGAGCGCTCGAGGGAGAGCAGCCGCTCCGTCTGCCAGGCGAGCATCTCGTCGGTGAGGCCCTTGAAGGTCTTGCCGATCATGACGAAGCCGCCGCCCACCGGGTCGCGCGCGCCAAGGTGGAGGTTGCTGAGCCAGCCGTGCCGGCGCCCGTGCCCCCATTCCGCGGCCAGCACGACGAGGTCGAGCGTGACCGTCGGCTTCCACTTGAGCCACTCGGTGCCGCGGCGCCCGGCGCGGTAGGGCGAGTCCGGCGACTTGAGGAGGACCCCCTCGTGGCCCTCCGCGAGGGTCTGCCGCAGAAAGCGGTCGAGGGCGCTCGGGTCGGCGGTCGCGAGCGCGGCCATGCGCAGGTCGGGTGGCACGATCTCGCCCACGATCCGCCAGCGCTCGCGCTGCGGCAGGGCGATGCGGGGATGCCCACCGACCAGCAGGCAGTCGAAGAAGCGGGTGCTGAGCGGCATCTCGCGGCGGAGCTCGTCGACCTCGAGCTTGCGGCCGAACCGCCGCATGGTGTCCTGGAAGGGCTCTGGCCGGCCATCGGCGCCGAGCGCGATGGCCTCGCCGTCGAGGATGGCCTCGGACGCGGCGATGCGGCGCACGCTGTCGACCACCTCGGGCACCGCGTCGCTGAGCCGCTTCCGCTGCCGGCTGTAGACCTCGATGCGCTCGCCCGCCTTGTGCACCTGGATGCGGACGCCGTCGAGCTTAGCCTCGACGGCCACCTCGCCGAAGCGCTCGAGCGCCTCCGCCGGCGAGGAGGCGGTGCCCGCCAGCATGGGGAGAATCGGCCGGAAGAGCCGGATAGCCCGTGCGGCGAGGCCCGCCGCGCCTTCACGGAGTGCCTTCTCGCCCACGAGGGCGAGGTCGCCCTCGATCATGAGCGCGTCGCGCACCATCGCGGCCTCGAGGCCAGCGGCCGCGGCCACCGCCTCGGTCAGCACGCCCTCCAGCGCGCCCTGGCGGAGCTCGCCGACCAGCCAGCGCGCCAGGAAGGAGCGCTCCGGCGCCGTGGCGCGGGCGAACAGCTCGCCGAGCCGGCGCCCGCGCTCGGCCGCCGACCCTTCCCCGGAGAGGTCGCGTAGGGCCGCGAGGGCACCGGCGACGTCCTCGAGGTCGAGGCTCGCCTCCGCGGCCGCGGGGGCCGCCCTCCACGCCTCGTCGACCGCCGCCGGCCCGACGCCCAGCCGCTCGCGCCCCGAACGCCCGGAGAGAAACCGCAGCGTCGAAACCACCGCGCCGGGCGGCACGCTGCGGAGGAAATCGGCGAGCCTCCGCACCTTCTCCGTGCGTGAGCGGGTTGTCGCGACCGCATCGGAGAGGGCGACGAGCTCGGCGAACCGAGTCATCGGCGGGCAGCTTGCCGTCGCTGCAATACGGCGGCAAGGCGGGCGAGGCTCGGCCGGGGCAGGCGCCAGCCGGGTCGACCCTCCTCCGCGCGCCCTACGCGCACTTGCAGCGGCAACCTCGCGCCACGCAGACGCGCCCCGCATGGCGGCACACGCCGTTGCAACCGCTAGCGCGAGCTCGACCGCAGGCGGGCGCCTCGCAGTTGCATCCACCGAGGGGGTTCGGGACGCAACTGAACTCGGCGAGCGGGCAACTGCCGGCACATACGGGCGCTGCGCTCTCGGAGCAAGCGCCCGCGCCGGAGGGCAGAAGCGACGACGAGCACACCTGAAGGCCCTCGCGCGCGCACCGGCGCAGCACCTCTTCCCTGCAGGCGCGGAGACCCTGCCCGGTTTCGGTCATGCAAGACCGGACGGCGCTCCCGCACGCGCGCCGACACTCCTTACGAGATCCACCCTGTGCTGCAAAAGCGAATACTGTAAGTACCAGCGCCGCTATCAGCTTGGGTGTCGCTCGCATCCCTACGCCCCGTCCGGCATCTCCCACTGTCAAGGCCACGAGGATCAACCGACCGCCTCCACAGTCCCGCGCCTCCCCACGCCGACTGGACAGATCGCTCACCCGCACGATGGCTGCAAGACCCCTAGCAAAAAGAGCAGATGCTTTAAGCGACTGAGCTAATCCGACGGAATCTCTCGCGAGGGGGAGGTCGGCGGAAGGCGCGTCGATCGCCAGGATACCTGGCCTCGGTAGTGTCGACTCACGTCTAGTCGCGATTGACAGGCGAAGACCAGCACGGCACGTGGAAGACTCCGTCGAAGGTAGTTTGTCATGCACCCAACGCTGA
>Ga0209803_1002574_pt1 | contig 11345 bp, 9 predicted proteins | sample GraSoiAngelo_138_FD_185895 | JGI IMG/M metagenome (GOLD analysis project Ga0209803, IMG submission 185895) | Grasslands soil microbial communities from the Angelo Coastal Reserve, California, USA - 14_0929_09_40cm (SPAdes) (version 2) | ecosystem: Environmental > Terrestrial > Soil > Grasslands ... | reverse complement strand
TCTCCCGAGGGTGTGCTCTCCTTCGAGAGCGAAAAAGATCCCTGTGCCCAAACCGCCGACTCCTACGAGCTGCTGGTAGGAAGCCGTCTCGTCAACCTGCAGTACCTGCATCAGCGTCCTTATCTACAAGAGTTCCCAGTCGGGATTTTCACTGATCGGATGACTCGCTGTTTCCTCAGTCGCGGTAATGATTACGTCTTGATGCCGTTGCAGAAGGGTCATCGGATATTCGGGCGTAGGCTCCGAAAATAGCGCAACTCGCAGTGCGGTCTGTTTCCAGGCGCCGGTGTCGCTGTAAACTCGCACTTTCCTGGCGGCGAGACACTCCCTTATCCCTAACGTGATCGACATAGGGGGAACAAACTGATAGGCGCCGCCAAACGTGCGCTGCGCCAGAGCCAGCACGGTATCGAAATTGTTTTCCTGAATACGGATGCTTGAGTTCGCGAGCTCTTCAAGCGAGACGGGACTATACGGATGGCGCCGGGCCTGGTTGTACGCCACATGCCCATCCTGGCCCCAACCGCCTACGGTGATGTCAATCGGGGCAGCATCAATAGCGGCTCGTACCTGCTCGGCCGTCGACGGGAGCAACCAGAATCTCTGTTCTTGGGGAACGGCGAGATCGGGTCTGATCCCATCGTAAAAGTATTTCTCCATGAAGCTGCGGAAATTGTAAGGGTGATTTGCCGGTAACGGACGAGCTTGCCAGTCCAGACACTCATCCATATGGAATACAAAGAAATTGCGGAGGGATATGTTTCGCGAGCTCACCAGTTCTGTGAACGGGGCATACCAGCACTTGGGTCCGCAGGGGGCAATCGCTCGCGTGGCCAGGTTCTGCTTATTATTGGCTTCGATTACCTCCACTAATTCCTGCGCCATAAGCAAACCCATTTCGGCGGAATTCTGCACGATACGAAACCGCACTCGCAAGCCGGGATGCGTTAACAGCTCTGTTGCAGGAATCCTGCACCAGCGATAAAGGTCAGCCTTAGCTATGTAGCTCATGCGATTTTCTGCTGTAACGTTTCAACCACAAATACATAGCTATTACGTGCCATGTCCAGAGAAACCACTCAGGAGCGTGGCGCCGAACACGTGGAATCGCGCACGATGAGCTTGGGTGAAACCTTGCGATGCTTTGGTTGGACTTGCCGATTTTCGGCGCTTGCCCGGATCAGCTCTTCCATGATTTCAGCTCCCAACGAACCCTGCATCTCGAGTTGCTGTTGCACCGTGGTCAACGGAGGATTGTAGAAGGCGGAGCTGGGAATGTCATCGAATCCGACCACGGAGCAATCTTTGGGCACGCGGCGGCCGGCTTTGGTCATCGCGCGAATGGCGGCGCAGGCGGTGAGATCGTCAAACGCAACCACGGCAGTGAAATCGGGCCTGCGGCGCATGAGTTCTTCGGTGAGTTCGCAGGCTTCCGCGTAAGTGGAATTTCGGCCCTTAATTTCCAGGACAAGCGTGGGGTCGAGCTTCAACCCCACCTCCTCGGCAAAACTTTCAAGCCCGTGCCACCGTTGCACGCTGTCGACCAGAATCGCGGGTCCTTTGATGAAGGCAATGTGGCTGTGCCCAAGGTTGTACAGATGTTGAAGCGCTTGCCGTGTCCCCGCTGCATTATCCACAACCACCGAACTTACCGGGACATTAGCTAACTCACGGCCAATGACGACCGCAGAGACACCGCGTTGGGCAAATTCGGACAGCAGCCTGGTGTCGAGGTAGAGCGGGTTTGCGATTGCGATGATGCCTTCCACCTGCCGCCCCAGCAACATGTCGAGGCACGGCTGAAACTGCGAACGATCGTCCTGCAGATCCGTGACAATTGGAAAAAGGCCCATAGGGCGAAGATGGTTTTGTATGCCTCGCCAGATTTGTGTGCAATAAGGGTCGGTGAGATCAAAGACAACCACGCCCACTGTGTGGGTGCGTTTGCTGCGCAGCGAGCGAGCGTGCAGGTTGGGTCGATATCGCAGGCGCCGCGCCACTTTCCAGATCTGACTGCGGGTCCGCCCAGAAATGCGAGTAGCGCCGCGACCATTGTTCAATACCATGGAAACGGTAGTCACGGAAAAGCCGCTCTCACCGGCAACATCACGTATAGTTACCATTCTGGCTTAGGCCTTGGCATCAGGGCGCGCTTTTCTCACGAAATGCCTGGCTTCTAACCCTCTCGCCACGACATGTTTCGCGAAGCGGTCATGCCTGAAAGTCCCGGTCATCATGACCTATCACGAATTTCTGTTCAAGAGTATAGTTGACAGGCTGCGGTTCAGGGTCTACATTTTCCGCCTGGTGTATCGTTTCACTAACTTCCCTTACCGTGAGCCGATACGGGAAAACCATCCGCCTTCGCCGTGTTCTCCGCCCCGGCCGGGGCAGCCTGGTCGTGGCATTCGATCACGGGCTTGTTCTCGGGCCGATTCTGGGGACGCAAAATGCCCGGCGCCAGATTAGCCGCTTCCTGGAAGGCAAGACCGACGCCCTTCTTCTCAACCTGGGAATGATTGGAGAGCTTGCGCAAGTGCCGGCACAGGAGAACCTGCCAGGCCTCATCGCCAGGCTTGACTGGACTACCGCGATGGGCACAGCCAGCAAGCTTCCTCCTGACGCCTTTCGCAGTTGCCTCGTTGCACAACCGGAAGACGCCCTCCGGGCAGGCGCGGACGCGGTCATCACGTTTATGGTTATCGGCAGTGGTGATGCGAAATTTGAAAGAAGCGAAATCCAGCGCGTTGCGAGGGTCTCTCGCGAGTGTGAGCATCTCGGCCTGCCCCTGATCGTTGAATCGGTCGCTCGTGGCGCAGGAGTTCAGAATGCACGGGATGCTCAGTGGCTGATGCTGCACACCCGCATCGCGGCCGAGCTTGGCGCCGATGTTATCAAGACAGAGTATTGCGGTGATCCCGAAAGCATGACTGCCGTGGTTGAAGCGTGTCCAATTCCTATCCTCGTGCTGGGAGGAAGTCGCGCCGGTTCGGACGCGGCGACTGTCGAGATGGCGCGCAATATCATGCAAAGCGGTGCGGCCGGCGTGTTCTTCGGAAGAAACGTGTTTCAAGCCGAAAATATTCCGGAGTTGTTGCAACGCATCCATGTCGAACTCAAAGCGAGTACGCCACTCGTAAGGATGTAACCAATGAGCTTGCTGGCCGTTGACATGGGCTCAAGTAGCTGCAAGGCGGTCGCACTCTCGACCGAGGGCCGCATCCTTGCAGAACGAAGCAACTCGTACGCGCCCGACATTCCCAAGCCATCCTGGGCCGAAATGCCCGCGGAGAAATTCTGGAATGCCCTTCAAAGCGTCACTCGAGCGATTGCAGATGGCGCGCTTGAAGATCCGATTGAAGCTCTCTCCATCAGCTCTCATGCAGAGACGTTCGTTGCGGTAAACCAGAACCGGCAGCCGGTGTCGCCCGCCATTCTGAATATGGACAACCGCGCTATGGTTCAGGCGAACTGGATGGCAGAGGCGTTGGGGCCAAGGCGCATCTTTGAAATCACCGGATTGGCGGTACATCCCATGTATCCCATTCCGAAGATTCTGTGGATGCGCGAGAACCAGAAAGACACGTTCTCTTCTGCTGCGCAGTACCTGGGAGTGACTGACTATCTCCTGACACGGCTGGGTCTACCGCCTTACATCGACTATTCTCATGCATCCCGGTTCCTTGCTTTCGACGTCCGCCAAAAGTGCTGGTCCGAAGAAATTCTCTCAGGCTGCCGGTTAACCGCTGACCGGTTTGCCACGCCAGTGCCAGCAGGCACAGTCGTCGGTCGACTCTCGTCGGCAGTAGCAAGCGAGCTGGGATTGAAGAGCGGAACAGTAGTGGTGGTGGGCGGCCATGATCAACCGTGCGCTGCCTTAGGATTGGGCGTTGTCGATCGGGGACGGGTCTCCGCTTCTCTGGGCACCTATGAATGCCTGCTGGCCGCCTCCGAAGCGCCTGCCATCAATGACCTGGCTTACACTGCCAACTTGAATACATATTGTCACGTCGTGCCTGATCGCTATGTGACGCTGGCGTACTTTCCTTCCGGAATCATGCTGGAATGGTTTCGGCACCTGCTCTACGGGGACAGAGTCGGCAGTGTTTCATCCCTCGATGATTTTTGTGCGGCATTGGAAGCCCGCGCACCTGCCAACCCCACTGGTTTGTGCATTGCTCCCTACCTGCTGGGAACGTGCAATCCCGATTTCAATCCGCATGCCACGGGCGTCATCGCCGGTCTGCGCCCTTCGACGGGCACTTCGGACATCTACAAAGGAATTCTCGAAGGCATCGCCTGTGAACTGGCCAATATGACAGAACTTCTGCAACGAGTCGCTGGGTCGTTCAGCGATCTCTATGTCACCGGCGGCGGATGCCGCTCGCATCTTGGCCTTGAGCTGCGCGCTGCCATGACCGGGTGTCGTCTTCATCGCATGCGCTGTGGAGAAGCGGTTTGTCTCGGAACCGCAATTCTGGCGGGAGTGGGAGCCAGATTGTACAGCGGCTTCTTTGAAGCGATGGCGCAACTGGTGCAGACAGCGGACACCACTCATCCCGACCCAAAAATTGCCGAGTCCTACCGGTCACAGCGGGAACAGTATCAGCTGCTGTATTCGAGTCTGGCCAGAGTGCGAGAGGCACAGGCGGCAAAGGTTTCTTGAGGAGAGCTACGTGATCGAACCCACGGTCGGCTTCATTGTTTACGGTGTTCACAAGGACGGATTGAAGGACCCGATGGGAACGCCGTTCATTGATGACTCAGTCGTTGCCCGCTCGGAGAAGGCGCTGATGCAGGCGGGGCTGAAGCTGGTGCGGCATCACGTCGTGGTCGCTTCGAAGGAAGAAGCGATCGCGGCTCTTCGGAAGATGAAGCACGATCCGCAGGTGGATGCGGTCGTGCTGTTTTCCGGAAGCTGGGTCTGGGCTGCGCACCTGGTAGGTGCTGTCCGCGACTACGCTGCTAGCGGAAGGGGAGTACTGCTGTGGACGCATCCCGGTTCGCAAGGCTGGCGCCCCGTGGGCGGGCTGGTGATGCATGGTGGGCTTCTGGAAATCGGAGTCCGCCATAAGTTCGTCTACGGCATGGCAGATGATCCCGCGACAGTCGAGAAGATTGCGAGCTATGCCCGCGCTGCGCATATGAAAAACTGGCTCAATCTATCCACGATCGGAGCTTTCGGTGGGCGAGGCATGGGCCAGACTTGCGGAGTAGCCGATCCATCACAGTGGATGCGCATGTTTGGTGTGGATATCGACTCGCGCGACACCAGCGAGTTGATCCGGACCGCTGAATCGGTCTCCAGGGACAAAATAGCCGGCCTCGCCCCGCGCTTGCAGAAGCTGTTTGGCAAGAGTCCGGAACCGTCCATAGTCAACGAGCGCTCCATCCGTCTCTATCTCGCGCTGAAGGAAATTGTCGAGCGCGAGAAATTTGATTTCTATACCATTCAGTCCTTTCCGGGTCTCGGAGACGACTATGCTGCGACCTGTTTCGCGCAGAGCATGATGCTCGAAGATGGTCACGGGACGTCGACGCTGGGCGACTTCAACACTGCTCTGACCGTCCTGCTTCTCACCAAGCTCAGCCCAGAGCCTGTTTACTATGGAGACCTTCAGCACGTCGATGTCGCCAAAAAGGAAATTAAGATCATCGGTGATGGGGCCTGCCCGCCGTCCCTGGCGGGGAAACTGGGTCCAGCGGGTTTTGCGGAGCACGGCATTCCGACGGAAGGCGAAGCCGGCGGACTGTCAGTGAGGCTAATTTGCAAAGTTGGCGAGGGCGTGCTCGTGCGTCTGGGACGAGTCAGTGGGGAGTTTCAGATGGTGATTACACGCGCCACTGTCTTCGAGCCTCCGGCGGAACAAGTCGAAAGCCGGCTGAACGAATGCGGCATACCCTTCTGGCCGCATGGCTTCGTAACTGCCCACTGCGACATCGAGTGTCTTCTGCAGCGCTGGACCAATGAATATGCCTGTTTAGGATATGGTCCTCACCTCTATCCGGCATTGGCAGACTTTTGCGCGATGACCGGGATCCCGGCCATCCTGCTGTGAGGAACGGAGGAGCAGAATGAAATTTCGCAATAGTCTTACAGGTATCAGCGTTCTGTTGTTATTAGCCACTTTCGCCGCTTGGGTCATCTCACGGCCCGTCCTCGCAGATACGGCAACTGGCAAGGAAACCGGCTCAGAACAGGCTCTAAACTCCCTGGCTGCACTCCAGCCCATAGACGTGCACGTGCATGTGTTCAAAACCGATCCTGCATTTCAGGCATTCCTGGAACGGCTCCATCTTACGCTCGTGAACATTCTGGTCGTGGATGACACGCTGTCCTACCGCAAGCGACTCGAGCCTCAGGTGGCCGACGCGCTGGCCCTTGTGCGCTCAAGCCGCGGTCACATTGCTTTGTGTACGACGTTCGATCCCTACAAATTCAATGACGCTTCCTTCCAGCGTGAAACCATCAAGCAACTGGATGAGAACTTTGCCCAGGGCGCGCTCGCGGTCAAGATTTGGAAGAATATCGGAATGGAGATCAAAGATCCCAACGGCAAGTTCATCATGCCCGATGATCCCAAGTTCGCCCCTATTTACCAGGAGATCGCCAAGCGCGGGAAGACACTCATGTCGCATGTTGCCGAACCGGACGTCGCTTGGGGCCCGCCTGATCCATCCGATCCTTCGTGGCCCTACTACCAGGAAAATCCACAATGGTATCTGGGTAACAAAGCTGGCTACCCGGCGAAGAAAACAATTCTGGAGGCACGCGATCGCATACTGGCCAGCAATCCCCAACTTCGCATGGTCGGCGTGCATTTAGGAAGCATGGAGAAGGATCTCGACGGAATCGCCCGCCGATTCGACCGCTACCCGAACCTTGCCGTGGACACAGCCGCACGCATGGAGTACCTGATGTTAGCCCCGCCAGAGAAAGTCCGCGCCTTTCTGATCAAATACCAGGACCGCGTTCTGTACGGCACCGATCTCGATCTTCTCGCGACCGCGAAGGCCGAAGAATCGCTCAAAGACTGGCAATCAGCCTATGCACGCGACTGGAGGTTTTTCGCGACGGATGACCTCTTTGAGCAAGACGGCAGGAAAGTGCAGGGGCTGAAATTACCGGAGACCGTTCTGCGCAAAATCTACCGGACAAATGCTCTGCACTGGATCCACGGATTGCACTGATCTGGGCCTTTGCGTTTTGCGAGGGGTCTCCCTGGGGTGCGGCTTCGAGCCGTGCCGTGCTCTTCCGAATTCCGACCTGAGGCAAACCAAAACCTAACGGCTGGGACGCGGAATTTCCGCAAAGTTCGCCGAGACTCCGACGCAGACAAGGACACCGTCTTCCAAACGCGTAGTGGTGCATCTATGAAGGAGTCGGCTCTGTCAAGGGCTTGTTTGGGCGCACTACCGCATGCACTCGGAGAAGAGCGCCATTTCGCTCTAGCGGGAAAAATCTTGTCATCGCCGACCAAGACTCGCTGCTAATCTCGGCGGGTGGAACTCGGTCCGACCCAGCCATCTATTCGGCCATAACTTCGACCATGATTATTATAGTTCGAACTCCCTTGCGGGAGCGGGATGCCCAATCAGTTTGACGGTCGCCAGATTCGGAGAGTTCATCAAGAGAACGACTAGGTGAGTCGAACCGGAGAAGACGTCACGGACCACCAACAGTGAAGGAAACTGCATTCGAGTCCTTGCCGCTGCATCTAGTGATGGTGCCCATGCCTATCGCGCCCGAAAAGGAAGGTGTGTTCGTCTCCGGCGGATTGAACACAAACACAAGCACCATACCCGGCTCCGCGATGTTTGCGCCCGTGATCGCCGCTCCCAATTGGTGAGAACTAACGAACGTCGTCCCCCCGAAGGAGCCGTTCCAACTCACCAAGGAGTCGCGACGAAAGTCGTTGCCATTGACCGTCAATACGAACTGATTGCCTCCGGCGGTTGCGCTATTGGGTGAGATGGAGGTGATGAAGGGGCGTGGGGCGCAAACACCACAGGATAGACAGCCAAACGTAAGGATATCGTTAGGAGATACAGGCGAGATGATCTTGCAGCGGCCATCTCTGAACCCCTAACCGCCTAGGGAGCGCAGTCGCCGGGCGATCTGGCGCGTACGGGCCGCGATTTCGAATCGCCGAAGCAGCAAATGCGTTTCGCCCGTTAGTGCGAGTGACTCGGATCCCGACCATCGCTTTACCCAGCGTGAACCCAAAGCTCGCTTCGAGCAGCCAAACGTAGGCGAACGAAATGCCGGAATTCAGGGCTAGGGCGATCAAGAGCGCGCAGCCCAAGTCACGTTCAATTGTGGTCCCGCTACAACGCTCCAAAGACTCCGGCGCGAGCTTGTAAGTCTCTGCGCATCAGGGTGGCCGCTAACACCATGGCCGTCAAAGAAGGGAGTACTTCTTTCCAACCGCGTGTTTTGAGCCCGCAATCAGGATTCACCCAGATCTGAGCGGGATCGAGAACCTCAGCGGCACGGCGCAGCAGGTCCTCAATCTCCTCTACTTTTGGCACTCGCGGGGAATGGATATCGTAGACACCTGGACCAATTGCATTCGGATACTTGAAGCCAATGAATGCGCTGAGCAATTCCATGCGGGAGCGTGAGGCCTCGACTGAAAGGACGTCGGCATCCATAGCCGCAATGGAATCGAGAATATCCTGAAACTCCGAATAGCACATGTGCGTATGGATTTGGGTTTCATCGCGTACGCCAGAAGATGCCAGGCGAAACGTCTCCACCGCCCAGTTGAAATATTCACCCCAGTCTTCGCGGCGGAGCGGAAGGCCTTCACGGATGGCGGGCTCGTCGATCTGGATGATCTTGACTCCCGCTTTTTCCAGGTCCTCGACCTCGTCGCGGATGGCCAGTGCGATCTGCCGGCAAGTGAGCGCCCGCGGCTGATCATCGCGGACAAACGACCACTGCAGCATGGTCACCGGTCCGGTCAGCATTCCCTTCATCGGATGTGAAGTAAGAGACTGCGCATAAGATGACCAGGAGACGGTCATCGGCTTGGGGCGCCAAACATCGCCAAAAATGACAGGCGGCTTTACCGCCCGCGAGCCATAGCTCTGCACCCATCCATGCTGTGTGAAGGCGAACCCAGCCAGCTGCTCGCCAAAGTACTCGACCATATCATTGCGCTCGAATTCTCCATGGACCAATACATCGAGCCCCAGCTCCTCCTGAATACGCACCGTGCGGGCGATTTCTTCGCGTACGAAAGCCTCATAGGAAGTTGCATCGCGCTTTCCATGTTTCCATTCAGAGCGAACCGAACGCACTTCCTTGGTTTGAGGAAAAGAACCAATGGTTGTTGTAGGAAAAAGCGGCAGATTGAGAGTCGCGGCCTGGTGTCGGCGGCGCTCCGCAAAAGGACTTCGGCGACGCGTCATTGCCGCATCGATGCCTTGGAGGCGCTGCTGAACAGCAGGGTTGTGAATTCGCGGCGAAGAGCTGCGGCTTTGGATGTCAGCCCGACTCTGCTCGAAAATGTCTTCAACTTCCTGTAGTCGTCCGTTCGCTCGAAGGACAAGTGCCTTGATCTCTTCCAATTTCTGCTTGGCGAACGCCAGCCAGCCTTTGAGTTCTGGGTCGAGTTCATTCTCGATGCCCAGATCCACGGGAACGTGCAGCAGCGAGCAAGAGGGGCCAACCATGACGCGGTCTTGCCCAAGCTGATCCACTGCCCGGCGAACCAGCGAGAAAGCGCGATCGAGGTTCGTGCGCCAGATGTTACGCCCATCCACCACGCCGAGCGATAAGCTCGTGCCAGCCGGCAGTTGTTTCAGGACTGTGTCGAGTTCCTCCGGTTGCCGCACACAGTCCAGATGGAGAGCCGCCACGGACAGCGAGAGTGCAGTTGGAAGATTGTCGCGCAGGCCACCAAAGTAGCTGGCAACGAGCAGGGGCAGCCCGATGGCATTCAGCCGTTGGTATGCAGTGTGGAAAGCCGGGTGAGCTTCCTCGGGCAGATCAAGCACGAGACAGGGCTCGTCGATCTGGACCCAGTTCACCCCTGCATTCTGCAGCAACTTCAATACTTCTTCATAAACCGGAAGTAGTCTTTCCAGCAGTTTCAGTTGCGCCGTCGAGCGGCCACCTTCCATCTTTCCTAACAGAAGGAAAGAAACCGGCCCAAGCAGAACAGGCCTCGTAGAAATGCCCAAGGATTTTGCTTCCCGAAATTCCTCGACCGGCTTGTTCGATTCAAGGCTGAACTCCTGCCCGGGCTTAAACTCGGGAACGATGTAGTGGTAGTTCGTGTCAAACCACTTAGTCATCTCCATGGCCGGGATATCCAGACCGGCAGCACTGTCTTGAAAACCGCGCGCCATTGCGAAATAAAGAGGCAAACCCGAAAGCTCGCCGCTCTCGCGAAAACGAGATGGAACCGCCCCTAACATCACGCTCATGTCCAGAACGTGGTCATAGAGCGAGAAATCGTTGCTGGGAATGTGATCCAGGCCCAGATCGCTCTGTAACTTCCAATGCCGCTGGCGCAGTTCACGAGCGGTCTTTTCCACTTCAGCCTGGGAAGTCTTGCCTGACCAATACCTCTCAATGGCCCATTTCAGCTCGCGCTGCGCTCCCAATCTGGGAAATCCGAGATTTGTCGCTAAAACCATGCTTAACTTCCTTGTATTTGGATGCTGGAACTCGGCAACTCGGGCACGGGCCGTAGGAGGCCCCGCTGATCAAGCGCGACCAGCACGAAACGGCCCCGCGTGCACAGTTGCCGTTTTCCCGAGAGTAGCTACTCGGCAAACAATTCTACTTTAACCGTCATGGAGGTCTTTCCTACCGCGATCACCCCGCGCACTAACTCGACGAGTTGTCCCTGGTGGACGGGGGTGTGAAAGTCCCCTCGTTTCCGTTTAGTAACTAGCAAAACATTTTTGGAAAAGCAAAGCGCTGGGCGGACCCGTCCCGGCAAAGTCCAGGCGAATGAATTCTCTTGCGTCTCAGCGGGCGGGGCGCTAATTTTGGTCGGCGCAAAATGGAAAGAAATCGAAAGCTCGTTTGGCAATGCTGCTTCCTGGTTGCCGGTCTTAGTTTCCCTGCTTTGGCCGCCGCTCAAACGGCGCAGTTGCAGGCCGGGAATGTTTCCATCACCGTGACCCGGACCGATGGATCCTACGTCATCGGTATCAAAGGGCAGGCTGCCTCGGTGCTGCATTCGCAGGTCGCAGCGCAGATTGATAGGCGCTGGGTGCGGTCAAACGAGTATCCTCGGCACGAAATACGCGCGGAACCATTCAGCGACCAGCTAGGTCCAGGACACCTACTCACCATTACGCACACTGGAGAGGCCGCACAACCA
>Ga0209803_1002564_pt1 | contig 11358 bp, 9 predicted proteins | sample GraSoiAngelo_138_FD_185895 | JGI IMG/M metagenome (GOLD analysis project Ga0209803, IMG submission 185895) | Grasslands soil microbial communities from the Angelo Coastal Reserve, California, USA - 14_0929_09_40cm (SPAdes) (version 2) | ecosystem: Environmental > Terrestrial > Soil > Grasslands ... | reverse complement strand
CGGACGCCGTTCGCGGGCATCCAGTCTCCGAGGTCTTCGGAGGCTTGAATCGTCAGGCGGGTGAGAAGCTCGTTCGTCTCCCCTCCCGTTACTTGACGCAAATCCTCCCAAAACTCCTCCTTACTGTAACGGCCGGTGACGTAATTCGTGGCCGCCTCGTGCATGTAGCGGATATCCCGCGTGTGGCGGCTGTTGCCGCCGCGGAAGTCCTTCGTGGCGCTTTCGAGCACGAGCACTCGCGCGCCGGCGCGTCGCGCGGTAATCGCGGCGCAAAGCCCGGCGTTGCCACCACCAATGACGAGCACGTCGAACGGTTGAGTCAGGCCTGCCATTGAATTCGTTTTTTCATTTCTTCGAGTCGACGACTGGATAACCACGAAGGACCTCGCGCGGCTAACGCGCAACCAAAAGAGAACAAGCCCTCACCACGAAGGCACGAAGGACACTTGTAGGGTGCGCTCCGCGCACCAGTCATGATGCTACCGACCCCGCTTCATCGCTTCAGCGATGTAGCCGGATTTTTCGAGCCGCTCCACGAAAGAGTTATCGATCAGATCGGCTGCCTTAAGCTTCGTAAGGCGTGGATTCACTCTCTGAAGGGCATCAATCATATTCTGAACCCCCGCGACCGGAGCAGAGGGAATTTTGGTTTTCGCATGCATTTCCACGGTCGCATCATACATGATCTGAAGGCTTTGAGGTGTCGTGAGTTTCAAACGTCGAGCGAGAACACTCTTGACTGCCTTTTCGTTGGCCGGGTTGGACAGAAACGCCAAGCCATCAATCGTGCCTTTGAGAAATGATTCGATGACTTGCGGGTTCTCTTTTATGTAACGCCGTGAAGCAACGATCACGGTATTCAAATAAGGCGCATCGGTTTTGGTGAGATCGCTCATCACCGTGAGTCCCTTGTCCCTCGCCGCCTGCCCAAATCCAGGCTCTAATGGCGTCGCCTCGATTCTGCCCGTAACCAGGGCAGCCACTCGGTCCGGCTGCGTTCCAACCTGGATGATCGCAACTTTGTCGCGAACCGGGTCGAGCCCAAGACTTTGCAGTGCCACTTCAGCCGCCAGGTGACTACCCGAGCCGAAAGTGCTGATACCGACTCTTTTCCCTTTCAGATCTGCGGGCTGGCGCACTTGGGGTAGAACCCAAAACTGATAAGGGAGAATATGGATTGTTCCCGCCACAATCACGAGATCGGCTCCCGCGCTGACGGCGCCGGCTGTGGGACCGACGCTGGTCGAGGCGAGTTTGGCTTCGCCGGCTAGCAGCGCCTGTGACGTTACGGATCCGCTCCCGGTAAAAACGGAACTAACGTCCAGGCCATGCTTTTTAAAAAATCCCTGATCTTCGCCCAGCCAAACGCTCGTGTGAGTAGATATCAGCCCCGCATACGCGACCAAAAGCTTCTTCGGCGCTTCTTGCGCGAAAGTTGGATAAACAAGATTGCCGAGCAAGGAAACGGTCAAACAGATCGTGAGAAGAATTTTTACAATCTTCGACATGACTGGCCTCCCTTCTGTGAACCCACGGGCCGCAACTTAATCGATAAATAATCCAGCATGGACTTATAGCGCAATCCCTGGGATATTCCCAAGCAAATTTCCGAGAGCCTTCTTGACAGCTTACCGGGATCTTGCCATTGACGACAGAGTGACGCTGTACTAAACGATTCAGGTAAATCGGAATGTCGTTCTTTGTACGCATAAATCACTTAATAACACGAGCTAACAGGAGGGATTAATGGCCCGCGTCACTGGAAGTCATCTAATCTGCAAAGCGCTCAAACTCGAAGGCGTTAAAAATATTTTTGCGTTGGCTGGCGATCACATCCTGCCGATCCTGGACGTAATGGCGGATCAGGATTTCCGCATCATCGATACGCGTCACGAGCAAGCGGCGGTCCACATGGCGGACGCCTGGAATCGAATCACGGAGCAGCCCGGCGTTTGTATGTACACCACGCCGGGTTTCGCCAACGCGATTCCCGGCCTGACCAACGCCATGCACAGCGAAGGCGCGGTGATCTCCATTGCCGGCTGCGCCGACATGCACGATCTGGGCAAGGGCGCGCAGCAGGAAATCGATCAAGTCGGCATGGCTGGACCGATGACCAAAGGTTCTTTCATGGTCCATGACGTCCGAAGAATTCCCGAATTTATTGCTCGCGCGATGCGCTTGGCTTTCAGCGGGCGACGCGGGCCGGTTCACTTGACGATACCGATCGACATCCAGGAGCTAGGCGTGGATGAAAATGAAGTCGTGTTCACCCAACCGGATGCCTATCGTCCTAAAGCATCGCTGCTGACGGACCCCGAGCTCGTGCGACAGGCAATCGCTCTACTGCGCCAGGCGCAGAGGCCGCTGGTGATTGCCGGGAGCGCCGCCGGTTATACGCTCTCCGGTGATGCTCTACAGCGCTTCATTGAAACCACTCGTTTACCGGTGCTTACGGAAGAGCAGTCGCGCGGCTCGATTTCCGACGATCATCCTTACGTCTTCGGATTTTTCGAGCGAGGCTTGAATCGCGCCGCCGCCAAGGTCCGCGACGCCGATGTCGTCGTGCTGTTGGGTCGCAAACAGGACTTCACCATCGGCTTTTGCCGGCCACCGCACGTTGCAGCCGACGCGAAGATCATCCAGATCGACCCCTCGCCTTTGGAGATCGGGCGCAATCGAGGCGTGGCCGTGGGCATGGTCGGCGATGTTGCGAGCGTATTGGATCAGATGACCAAAGAGGCTGCGAATCATGTCTGGAAAGATCTCCCCTGGCTAGATGAGCTGCGCGCCGCACGTTCCGCCCAGGCAGAGTGGGCGGAAAATTTGGCACGGTCGCAGACGCCGATGCACGCGTTGTTCGTGCATAAAACCCTCAAGCCCATGCTTCGACCCGACGATTGTCTCGTCTTCGATGGCGGCGACTTTTGTCACTTCGGGCGGTCACTTTTACCGGCGCTTAAGCCGAAGCGCTGGCTCTATGTCTCCAGCCTGGGAATGCTGGGATCTTCGCTGCCCTCAGCGCTCGCAGCCAAACTCGCGTACCCTGATTCTCGGGTGATCATGCTCACCGGCGACGGAGCCTTCGGTTTTAACGCAATGGAATTCGATACGGCGGTGCGCCACAAGCTCAATGTGGTAGCCATACTGGGCAACGATGCCGCCTGGGGCATTGACCGGCAAATTCAGCTCGGCCTCTACGGCCGTCCGGTTGCGACCGACTTGCTGCGGGCTCGTTACGATCAGGTAGTGCAGGGTCTGGGTGGTTACGGCGAGTTTGTGGAACGCCCTGATGACTTGGAAGCGGCGTTGCAGCGGGCATTCGCTGCCGGAAGGCCTGCCTTACTGAACGTTGCAGTGCAGCGAGCGATCAGCCCGAGAGCGGAAGCCGCCATCGGCCGGCGCAAAGCCGCCGCGCAGAAGTAGCAAAGAGATTTACGAGGTGTCACATGCAAATCACTCAAATCAAAGCTACGCTTCATAAAATTCCCATCGAGGCGCCGCTCCTCAAAGAGAAGATGTGGACGCCGATCGTATTCACCGCAGTTGAAACCGATCAGGGTATTACGGGTTACGGTCTGACTCGAGCAGCGCAGCGCTATGGAGCAAAGGAATTTATTAACCGGGAGGTCGCCCCATTCCTGCGCGGCAAAAACCCGGTTGAAACCGAGCGCATCTGGCACGAGTTATACAAGACGTTCAACCCGCGCGCGCAAACGGGAATGTGGAGCTCGGCGGTAAGCGCTATCGATATCGCGCTCTGGGACATCAAGGGTAAATATTACAAGGAACCGGTGTGGCGGCTGCTCGGCGGAGCGCAGAATCCGGTGCCTGCGTACGTTACCTTCGGGCTCAAGCAATACACCAAGGAACAACTCGTCGAGGTGGCCAGACAATTTGTCGCTCAGGGAGAACACCGGCTCAAGATGGTCGTAGCCGTCGACCCCGAAGACCCAAATATCGATGCCGAGCGTGTGCGCGCGGTGCGGGAAGAGGTAGGAGAGAAAGTCGAGTTGATGATCGATGCCAACTATCTTTTCTCTTTCAACCGGGCGCTGGAGCTCTGCAAACTGGTGGAGCCCTATCGCATCACTTGGTTCGAGGAGCCGGTCTACCAGAACGACGCGCACCTATTAGCGGACCTGCGGCGGCACACTTCTATACCGATCGCCGCCGGACAAAACGAAGGACATCGTTTTCGCCACCGCGAGCTGATCGTCAACCGCGCCGTCGACATTGTCCAGCCCAACGTCTGTTCGGTTGGCGGTTATACGGAAGCGGTGAAAGTTGCGGCTATGGCTCAGGCCTTCAACTTGCCCATAGCCAACGGCGGCGGTTGGCCGCACCACAACATGCACTTACAAGCCGGCATGGCCAACGGCTGGCGCGTAGAATTTCATCTCGATATGTGGAAGGTAGGCGAAGCGATCTACCAAGATCCGCCGGCGCCGGATCATGGATGGGTGACGCTGACGGAAGCTCCGGGCCTGGGACTCGAACCGCGTTGGGAGGCATTAAAAGAATACGAGGAGAAGTAGAAACAGTCCAAAATAAACTTCCGATCGCGGGGCCCGACTTTCCCCTTCCGCTCGCAGTGAGAGGATGAGATACCACCCTCACCTTTAATTCTCTCCGTCCGAAGGAGGGCGAGAAGACCACCTGCAGGCTGGGCCGACTATGTGAGCGTAGGGAAAATGCCAATCGGCCTTCGTTCTTCCGCTTTAGCACGGTTGGGTCGCAAATTCAGAAACCGTTTTGGGACATATCGAAGAAATTTCCAACCGGGTCCGAAGCGCGAGTCTCTAAAGTAAAAGAGATCGAATCCTCGCCTGGCTATTTCTCTGCTTGGAGTTCTTTCAGTGCCTGCCGCGCCGGAGTGAAATCCCGCACTTCGTCCAGTGGACGCTTTTTATCCGCTACTCTGTTGATCACGGCCTCAAGCTCGGCATCGGTCATCTGGCCGTCCCTGGTTAGCGTCCTCAGCTCAGTCTCATACGAGTGTTCGGCAATCTCCAGCGGCTGTGGCAGCCATTTGAGTAATATTTGGATCGATTCCTGCTTGTTGCCAAAAATATACTGGTGCGACCTGAGCATGGTTTTGAGCGTCCGCCTGACCAGTTGCGGATTTTCGTGCAAGAGACGATCCGAGGTAAACATCCCTGCCACAGGAAGACCGACTTCCGGCGGGCCGGCCAACGCCGGGTAGCCCATACGCTTGAGCAATAAATCATGCGGCGGCGCCACGCAGATCGCTTCGACCGCGCCGCTGATAAGCGCCTGCATTCTCACCGGTCCGTCGCCGATGGCGACGGCTTGAATCAGGCTCGGGTTGAAGCCTTTAGCCTGCAGCAGTTCCTCGGCGACCAGTTGATCAGCTCCTTTGATCGTTGCCACGCCCAGCTTTTTGCTTTTCAACTGCTGAACGTCTTTGATCTCGGGCCGAACCATGACGTAGTAGGGGCCTTTTTTTAAATGGACGAATACGAGTTTTATCGGAAAACCCTGAAGGATGCCGCGAAATATGCTGACAAAAGGCGTCGCGAAAGAGACGTCGCCGTTGACGACCGCGGTCGCGCCGAGGCGCGGATTCATTTGAATCAGCTCCGTCTCCAATCCTTCCAACTTGAAGAACCCTTTGGTCTGAGCTACGTATTGCGGCATGGCCGAGCTGCTCCGGCTTGCGTAGGCGATCCGGATTCGCTGCGGCGTTTCCGCACCCTGGGCTCGGCTGTCTAGAACCAGTGAATCTCCGATGCACAGGACGGATGCGAAGAGACCTATTGCGAGGTTGGCGGTCATCACCGTCTGCTCCTTACCATCGAATCTCCAGCTCTTGCTGCACTTCGCGCGACAAGCTGTAATCAACCAAGCGCTGCGAATGGAGTGTTGAAGTAATGGAGTAATGATCTTAAATCCAACACTCCAGCACTCCATTACACCAAATCCCACTTTCCCTCGTTTTCACGGCAGAAATTTCAGGTCGAGGAGCTGTTGCACCGTCAAACTTTTCGCCTTGGGATTTTCCTTCGCGAGCGAATCGAGCACGACCTCCATCCCCTTCACCGTCGGCTTGCCGTCGTCTGGAGTAGCCCGCAACGATCCTTCATAGACGGTCTCGGCCATCTGTCGTTCCGGCAATTTACTCAGCTCCATGATTTTTTTGATCGCTTCGCCGCGATGCGTTTTGTAATAGCGAACCGATTCCACATAGGTTCGCATGAAAGTTCTGACCGTTTGCGCCTGGGTTTCTAAATAATCGTCGCGGGCCACAACGTTTACGTGGGGGAATTCGATCCCCTTTTCGATAAAATCCAGGAGCACGCTGAATCCCATCTTCTGTGCAACCATGGCCTCTTCGGGACTCAGTACGGTGGCCTGAATCGCGCCGGATTTAAGCGCGACCAGGCGTGCCTGCGAGCCGCCGACCTGAATAATTTGCACTTGAGCGGCGCTCAGCCCCAGTTGCTCCAAGGCCAGCCTGACGACGTAGTCCGTGTTGCTGCCGAAGCGGCTGATGCCGATTTTCTTTCCCTTGACCTGTTCCGCTGTACGGAGACCCGTCGCGACGACAAATGTGTAGGGCAACAGGTTCGTCACGCCACCGATGATCTTGATCTTCGCTCCCTGCAGATAGGCATTGGCGACCGGCGGCCCGCCGGTCAGCAGCAAGTCGAGACTTCTGCCGATCAGCGCCTGCAATGATAATGAGCCGCCGGGGATGAATACCATCTCCAGGTTCAATCCCTGCTGCTTGAATATGCCGGCGTCATTGCCCAGATAAAGCGGCGCAACGCCGCCGAATCCGTTGAAGGCGATCCGGACCGTGGTGAGCTGCGCCGACAGCCCGCGGGGAAGTAATAGTAAGACTAAAATGATCCCAAGGATGATGGAGCGCTGAGAATTCATAGTGACTCCCAATTAATTCCACATTGAGATGCCCATGAGTAGTTTCCCGTGTTCCAAATCTTCCAGGGCTTCGTTGATCTGTTCATGGCCGTACTTCTTGGTAATCAAACTCTTGACATCGATCCGGCCGTCTTGCACCATCTGCAACACTTCGACGACATCGTTCGCCCGTCGGCTCGATACGCCCTTTATCGCGATCTCGTTCGTCACAAAACTGCCGCTGCTGATCGTGAATGGCCCGCTCCCTAGTCCACCGATAATCGTTGCGGTGCCGCCCGGCCGCGTCGCCTGAATGATCTGATCGGAGGTTTTGGCATTGCCGATCGCCTCGAACGCTTTGTCGACCCCGCCGCGGGTGAGCTTTTTGACCGCCGAAACCGGATCTTCGGTCTTGGCATTGATGGTGTGAGTCGCGCCGAATGTTTTGGCCTCTTCCAGCTTTTTGTCGATGACGTCGACGGCGATGATCGGATAGGCGCCGAAGCATTTGAGAAACTGGATCGCATTGAGCCCGACCCCACCGCAGCCGATGACGAGCGCGGAATCGCCGGGCGCCAATTCACCCACGTGTTTAACCGCATTGTATGCCGTCGTGACCCGGCAACCGATCACGCTCGCCTCTTCCAAGCTTATTTTCTGAGGCACTTTGAAAATCATGTAGCCTGGAACCGAAACGTATTCGGCGAAACCGCCGACGTTCCAACGGGTGACCGGCGTGCCGTCGGTTTTCCTGAGCGGCGGCGGCGCAGGACGATTGACGCAGAGGTTTTCACGCCCCCCGAGACAATAGCGGCAGCGTCCGCACTTGTAGCGCATGCCGATGATAACCGCGTCTCCTTCCTTAAAGAACTCCGTACAGCGCGAGCCGACCCGTTCGATGGTGCCGGAGACTTCATGACCCAAGATCGTCGGGGGATTAAAGCGGTTACGCCCCTCGACGACTTTAAGATCGGTATGGCAAACCCCGCAGGCGAAGGTTTTGATAAGCACGTCCTCATCGTTGACGTCGGGCATCTCGAGTTCTTCGATTCTGAGCGGTTGGCGGACTTCGTAAAAAACTGCGGCCTTCATTCAGACTCCTTTTCAAACGTTATCCTATCGGAGAGCCCAAGCAGGGTTGAATTTACTTATTCCACTCGAGTCATGGGCGTCAAGCGAAGCGTGCATTCTCTTGACAGGTTTTCTGCTTGGGGATAGCGTTTCGTCTCAACTAAGAAACTCGAAGAAAGGAAAATCAACATGCCTAACAAACCTGTACCCCAAGAGGTTACCGTTGATTCGAAAACAACGGCCCTGCTCGTTTTGGATTTGAACTGTCGCTGCGAAAATCCCGAGGAGCCCTGTTACAAACTGATCAACCCCGTGGCGAAGTTCCTCGACCGCGCGCGGCAGGCGAATATGTTCATCGTTTACACCGTCGCCGATCGTTACAAGGGCACAGCCGAGGCGAGGATGCCGCACGCCTTCAAACAACGCGATGACGAGCCGGTCATTTTTCCAGCCGCTTTCGATAAATTCTATAGCGGCGAGCTTCAGCCAATGCTGCAGAAAAGAGGCATTAAGACAGTGATTGTTTGCGGCGCTTCGAGCAACCAGGCGGTCATGTATACCGCCACCGCGGCCGTGCGGCCCTTTGGCTATGATTGCGTCATTCCAGTGGACGGCCTCATTGCCCGCGGGGATTACGAGCATGAGTTTACCTTGCACCAGTTCACGATCCTGCCCGGCGGTGCCGCGCCCAAGTTCAAGATTACGGAATTCGACAAGATCAAGATTGCGTGAAGATTGAGCCGCCGTGAGTTTTTTCCGCCGGTCAAGAAAATCTTGAGATGCAAGAGGTCGAATCGAGTTGGCCGAGCGCAATCAAACGGATGAACCTTTTCGGTGAACGTGTCACCGCGGATAGAGTTCTTTAATAAAACCTTCTCTCGCTAACTGCTCCAATGGCGCGGGATCGTAGAACTGTTTTGGATCCACGCTTTTGGCTTTCGCGTTACGCATCGCGACATCTTCCAGAACGGTCGATTTCAGCCGGCGTGATCGTCGGGACATTGCGGATGTAGCCGAGCACGTAACTTTTAAACGCGCTCGCCAGCAACTTCGTATCCGAGTTGCGCGTGTACTTACCGAGGATGTTTCTGCTGCTTGTTTTTTTAGGGAAAGGGTGTCCCCCTTGTGGGAGACACCCTTGGGGGTGATATCGCAAACTCGAACAGAGGAGGTCAACGTTCAAGTTTGCGCTCGGGAAACTTTTACTTCACCGACAATCGGCGGTGAAATTCGAAGAGCTATCGCATTCTTCCCAGGGCGTACTGAAGCCTTTTCAGTTCGCCCTCAAGGTACAGATCCTTCAGCTGGTGACGATCCAAATGCGCCTCAAGCTGTTCCGCAGGATAAATCTTGGTCCCGCAGCGCTGACAAACCGCTGCGTGATAAGTCGCGTCATTAAAATGGATGGCTGATGATCCGTCTACAATCTCGGTTTCCATGTTGTCCCTCTCTGTCGCTTAATTTCGTTTCGATTCAACGTCACGAACGATGACGCAATCGCCATGCCAGGATTGTCGCCAATGATAAGGTCCTGATATCGCGCATATTCTCCGGACCGCACGGACGAATTCAGGCGAAAAGTTCAAAGATCATTCGGGACTATTGTCCATCCGTGACAAATTTGTTCTAAAGAAGAACCAAGGGAGCCTCGTTGATAAACACAATATCCGACAGCCCACAGGCCGCCGTGATCGTATCCGAGGAACCGGCGGGCCGGTTTAAATTGGGCTTCTTAAGGCTCAATAATCCAAGTTCCCTTAATGCCCTCGACCTGGATATGCTGCAAACGATGGAACGCAAGCTTTTCGAGTGGCGTCAAAGAAATGACATCGCCTGCACCGTCTTGCATGCTGATTCGGACAAAGCCTTTTGTGCCGGTGGCGACGTAAAGGCGCTCGCCATGGCATTGCAGCGAGACGGAACAATCGGGCCCGCGCGAGACTATTTCACGACCGAGTACTTCGTCGATTATCTCATCCACGTTTATCCCAAACCGATCCTTTGTTGGGCCGATGGCATCACCATGGGCGGCGGCATTGGGATCATGAACGGAGCCTCGTCCCGCGTGGTAACCGAGCGCAGCGTCCTCGCCATGCCGGAAATAGCCATCGGCCTATTTCCCGACGTCGGCGGAACTTATTTTCTTAACCAGCTGCCCGCTGGGCTAGGATTATTTCTCGGCTTGACCGGTGCGCGATTTAACGGCTTGGACGCCGTGGCCATCGGCATGGCGGATGGGCTCATCCGGGCAGAAAAGAAAACGGAGGCATTATCGGGGTTAACACGCTTGAGCTGGACCGCCGACCCACAACGGAACAAGGAAACATTGAGAAGCTACCTGGCGGCGCTTGCGGAACCCGAGGCAGCAACGCGGTCAGAACTGCTAACGCGCCTCGATGCAATCCGAGCGCTCACATTGAAAGCAACCATCGAGGAGATCGACGGCGCTTTTCGAAGTTGGAACGGCGCGGATGCCTGGATGAAGCAGGTCATTCATGGTTACCTGGCCGGCTCGCCGACCTCTGCAAAAACAATTTTCCTGCAGCTGATGGAGGGAAGAAATTTATCTTTGAAAGATGTTTTCCGGCGAGAATGGGACATGGCATTGAATTTCTGCCAGCGCTCTGATTTTCGCGAGGGCGTGAGAGCCCGCTTGATCGACAAAGACCAACGTCCGCAGTGGAATCCGCCCGCGCTCTCCGCTGTGCGCGACGAGAAAATCCAACGCTTCTTCTCTCAAGACCACGGGCAACCTGATGTTTTTGAACAAAAGGTCTCCGCTGTCGGCTTTGACTGAGAGAGCCTTACCTGCTGTCGAATGAGTTCTTGACAGCAGGCTATTCTCCGCGCAATTCTAAGCGCGGTAAAGTTTATTTCGAGGATGGTTACCAAATGAGCACAAGCCAGCCGTTAGAAATTGAGTTTCCTGCCATGCGCTACGACATTACGATGCCGCTGCTGGAAGGCCGCGTCATGATCGACGGCGTAAAACTCAAGCCGGTAAAATCGTCGTCGATGATCAACAAAGAAGAGCCGAAGATGACATCCGGCGACTTCGGTTTGTGCGATCTCAATATTGGCTATTTTCTGCCCGCCATCGAGGCCGGTTGGGAAATCATAGGCCTACCGGTCTTCTCCAAGCGCAAGCCGGTCTACCAGCTGATATTCTGTCATGCCGATGCGGGCATTCGGTCGCCAAAAGATTTACAAGGGAAGAGAATCGGCTCACGCACTTATCGAACCGCGCTCACGGTGTGGGCTAGAGGACTCTTAAAGGATCGACATGGCGTCGACCTATCGAAGGTTCAGTGGATAATTCAAGCTAAGGAAGTCTTCCCTGTCCATGATCAAGCGGTAAAGGTCGATTACGTCGACGATAAGAAAAACATGGTGGAACGTTTA
>Ga0209803_1002556_pt1 | contig 11372 bp, 9 predicted proteins | sample GraSoiAngelo_138_FD_185895 | JGI IMG/M metagenome (GOLD analysis project Ga0209803, IMG submission 185895) | Grasslands soil microbial communities from the Angelo Coastal Reserve, California, USA - 14_0929_09_40cm (SPAdes) (version 2) | ecosystem: Environmental > Terrestrial > Soil > Grasslands ... | reverse complement strand
TGCATCACGAGGTGTTCTGTGCAAGATCCCCCTTTCTAGAGTGGTTTCTCGCTGTCTGGCACTGATAATGGGCGAGTCTCGCGCTTCTGGGCGCGGTCTGGGCTTGGAGCCTAGAGCGAATCTAGTGGTCGTCAAGAAGGATTTGCTATGCAATTAAGCGACAGGGCGCCAGATTCGAAAAACAGGGCTGAAATCAGGCAATTTACCACGCAAACCGACGTTTCATGAAGGGCGGGACGCGGGAGAAATCGACCCCCCGGGGGGCTAGTATGAAAAAGAATGCTTGAGAAAACCATTTCCGTGACGCATAATACTGCATTCTCGTCATCTTGCTTAGCCAAGCTTGAAGCCGCAAGACACTTTCTCGAACTGTAAGGATGAGACCTATTGCAGTTCAGACCCTTAGGACGTACTCACGAGTCAATCCCGATCGTGGGGCTCGGAACCTGGGGAATCGGTGGCGAGATGGGACCAGACTCTTCCCGAGATGAAGCTGGGATAGAGGCTCTCCGGCTGGGATTGGACCTTGAGATGAAATTCATCGATACGGCGGAAATGTACGGGGCAGGTCACAGCGAGGAAGTTGTAGCCCGGGCGCTCGAGGGGCGACGTGACAGAGTCTTTGTGGCCTCGAAGGTTTCTCCGAGACACTTCTCATACAATGACGTATTGGAAGCGGCGAAGAGCAGCTTGAAGAGGCTCGGATTGAAGCAGATGGATCTCTACCAGTTGCATTGGCCGAACCCGAGGATTCCTCTCTCAGAGACGATGCGAGCGATGGAGAAACTTGTTGGTGACGGCATCATTAGTCATATCGGGGTAAGCAACTTCTCGGTCGAGCAGATGAAAGAGGCGCAGGAATCGCTCTCTCACGAGAAAATTGTCTCTAACCAGGTCGAGTTCAGTCTGATCGATAGAAGTGTGGAGGCGGGAATCCTGCAGTATTGCCAGAAGGAAGGCTTGACCGTGATCGCGTACAGTCCCCTTGGCCAGGGAAAAATTCCAAGAGGAAGAGGTTCATCGTTCAAAGTCCTGGACGAGATAGCGGAGAAACTGGGTAAGAGCAGAAACCAGATAGCTCTAAACTGGGTCCTACAACATGACTCTGTAGTTGCGATTCCCAAGGCAGCTGACACGGATCATGTCAAAGAAAATGCTGAGGTAGCTGAATGGAAGCTGGGCAGCGAAGATTTTCAGAGACTGGCTAAAGGGTTCTCCTAGACGCTTCGGGTCCATTCTATTCGAGAGGTTCGAGTATCTTCTTGAGTGAGCGTACGGGCGAGAGCAGAACCCAAAGAAACGCTAACGAGCCTCCTAGTATCGCTATTCCAATCGCGGTCCGCAATCCGAGAAACTCTCCCAGTAATCCGCCGGTGAGAGCGCCGAGCGGTATTGTTCCCCAGACTAGGAACCGCATTGTTGCGTTCATTCGTCCCTGTAGACGAAGCGGTACTATCGCCTGTCTCAAACTGACCTGGTTGACATTGTAAACTACCGTGGCGATGAAGCTTACGAACTGGCCTGCCATGATGGATAGCATGCTCCAGTTGACCGCAAACCCTCCAAGTGTAATCAAGGGAGATGCGGTCAGGGATCCGGACGTATAGTAAGGAATCGCCCCGAGTCCACCGATGAGTATGCTTCCAATTATCGCGGGTCCAACTCCAATGTTCTTTGCCGCCCTAGTGGAGATCGCGACTCCGACAAGAGCGCCGACACTTGCCACGCTGAATATGATCCCGGCTGTAACTCCCGCGAGGTTCTTGGAGACTCCAAGTCCAGCAGGGCTCGGCTGTATCAGGTAAAGTAGGAAAAGCGTGCCCAGACCGGTTGAGAAGAAATTGGATGTACCTGTGCAGCCTGCGATCATCCGAAGTCGTCTGTCGCCAAAGACGACGTGAAGCCCCTCCCGGATATCGGCCAATACCGAAGGCTTTGCGATCTCTCTATCGATCACCTCTTCATGTTCGATTCGTCCTAGTGCGAGTGCAGATGCAAAGAAGGAGGCTGCATCGATGGCAATGGCGATGGGCGCGGTGACTATGCTGATGATGATCCCGGCTATCGTGGGTCCAGCCACTTGGGCTGTGGATGCGCTAGCCTGCAGGTTGCGGTTTCCTTCCACCAGCTGATCCCTCCGCACGAGGGAGGGCAGATAGGATTGGTATGTGATGTCAAAGAAGACTTGTAAAAATCCGACAGCGAAGCTTATCGCGTATAGAAATGGAATTCCAAGTTTCGTTATGACTCCCAAGACGGCTGCAATTGGAATCAATGCGAGTATTGATCCACGAAGTATGTTGGAGGTGACCATTATGCGCTGCTTGCGATGCCGGTCAATCCAGACCCCGGCTAGGAGTCCGAACATCAACCAGGGTACGGATCCGGCGAAGTTGAGTATTCCCACCTGAACAGAGTCCGCGCTTAGAATGATGATGGCTGTTAGGGGCAGGGCTAGCCCGGTGAACTGGCTGCCGAATTGAGAGATGGTCTCTGAGGTCCAGAGCTTTAGAAAGTTGGCGTTCCGCCAAAGCGTCTCCTTCTGGACGATCTCTGTCTCCATGCCGAGCTAAGATGGAACTGTGTCTCTTAAGGGTCGCTCACATCACGTGGTTACAATTGACAGTCACGCGTAGTGACGACAACGATTAGTGATGATGAGAAATCGAAGATAGGTCGCGGGTTATCAGTCGGCGTTGTAGACGAGGATTACGGGTTTTCCTTCGAACTTGTAACTGCTATCGATCCACGCCTTATGGCGTCCATACCTCTTCAACGTAGATTCGGTATGAGTCTTATCGCCATCTAATCGGTATCCTGTCCATGTTCCATCCTGGCTAGAATACTCCGGGGGCAAATCCGCACAGTTGTGTACGATGAAGGATAGAAGGTACGTGTTTGACGGCGTCTCCATATTGCAGACCTTGCCAGAGAATCTTTCTCTCTCTATCTTGTTTATCCTGACCCAGAAGCCGTTTTCCGTCTTTACCACGTGACTTGGCTTGTTTGAGTATTTGCTGCCGTCCTGATGGAATCGTATCTCGTATGATGGCTTCGCGTTGACCTTTCGTCCCTGGATAATCCCTCGCGCCTCCCTGTCGTCCGTGTAGATGGCAGGTAGAATGCCAAGCCGAGAACCCATGAGCAGCGCCTGGTAAGCAGCGGTTTTGGATGATGTCGTGAGCCTCCAAGTGTTTCCACGCTTGAACCCGTCTCCCTTCAGCCATCCTTCGAGGAAAGGTTGAGGATCGCGTTGTTCTATAATCCACGACGGGATCTTCTTATTCACCGCTCTACTATCGAACTCTTTCCTCATGAATTCGGCCAAAGCTGGTTTGGAAAAACGAACGAGCAGTCCAGTTCTGTGATGGTTTATTGAGCCCTTTACGCTCCAGTGCTTTTCCGCCATCTGAAGAATCTGCTCGGCGAGTTGTCGTTCTTTGTGTCCCAGTGCAAAGTAGACTTGATTGCCTGTTGGATATCCTTCGGCCATGTACAGGCCGAGGAGGTAGAGTAGTTCGGGATCGCCCTCTCTATTGCCTTTGAAGAGTGGGAAGAAGACCCAATCTCTCTCTGTTAGTTCTCCTGCATGTTTCCAAGTTTTCCTTAAGGATGGTCTCGCTTGAGGATTGTACCATTTTGATTTTTGCGGATTAGATTCGCAGGATAAGACCGGATGCTCTGGAGTCAACCGGGTCTCTGGAAGGAGGAATGGTTTTACGACTACAAGGTCGCCCGCATAGTCTCTCTCAGAATATCGAGATGGAATCTCGTAATTTCCGTTCGCGGATACTATCGAGTCTAGCTGCTCGCCCATTGATTCTATTCCGGGGTTGGTGAACACTGTGTCTCCCTTTGGTACACACCAAAAGGAGAATCCCTTGTCTTTGTATTTTTCGTAGATGTCTTTGAAGCTGCCGTAGTCTTGGGTGTTGATCCAGCGGTAGTAGTGGTACTTGTATCGTACTCGGATCTTGAATTTACTCGGATGGTTCTTTAAGCGTTTTTTTCTTTTCTTTCTTGATTCCATTGCCGTTGTTTGGCTCAGGGTGGCTCACCAGCTGTTTTTCCCATTCGTGAGCGAGCCGGATGAACACGTCCTTGCTAGGACACTTCAGCCGTTTAGTGTGGTACTGGACAAACCGGATGAAACTGTCAATGTCGTTATCTTCTTCGAAGTCAACTGTCAATATGTAGCGCGTAGCCGTCTCTCCTCTTTTACTATCCGTCTCGCCGGATAAGCCACGTTCACTGTTGAAGGTTAAGCGAATCGCAACCTGTGAACCGAGTCCACAGTACTATCGAATTACCCGTCACTACGAGACATTGCGAAGTGTTCGCTGGGCTAATGTCACACTAGGACAATAGTCCGATGGATTATTCTCTTTTCACAATAGCGAAAGTTATGGTGCGTCTGGTCTTGAAGCCAAGTTTCTCATATACGCGTATTGCTTGAGCATTCTCTGTGCCGACGTGAAGGAAAGGAGTCTCACCACTCTTTGTGATCTTTTGTATGAGGGCGGAGACAAGTGAGCTGGCATATCCACGGCCTGGGTGGTCGGGATGCGTGCAGACAGCGCTAATCTCAGTGTATCCAGGGAATCGGAATCCTTCCCCGGCCATAGCCACGAGTTGGCCTGCTTCGCGGATTCCGAGGTATGATCCCAGTTCAGGTGCTCGTTTGCGAAATCGACCGAGTTCGTTCAGCTCGGTAAGCTCGAGCATCTCATCGATTTGCGAAATGTTGAGATCCTCAGCGCTATGTTTCACCTCCGGGGGTACTGGGCCATTCCATACCATCTGGGCATTAGCAACGTACGAACAATGGTCCAGCCAGCGGGAAGGTCAGAGACCGTTGCGAAAGCGAGGGCGGTCGCTCCTGCTGGACCGAGCAGCTTGGCGAGTGAATGATAAGATTACAGATATTGATCGCGTGTCGCGGCAAGCGGAGCGACATCTATGGGGTAGCGTTTGGCTAGCTCGTTGCCCTCGGCAAAGGAAGCGTGGCTGGTAGAGAGAGCGTTCCATACTGGATTATCTAGTTGGCTCGACTGGTCCTGCTTCACGATCAAGCAGCTGTCAACGAAAGTACCAACGATGCTTGGGAGAAAAGAATATGCCTATTGACGTCACGTAGTTCTCCGCAAGGGATGGAGTGGCCAAAATCGGCAGAGCGTAAGAAACTCTCTTCACCGATGACCGAGGAATAACTTCAGCGGGCTACTGTTGGTGAACTGAAGCCCCATGAAGCCCCAATCATCCTCGTAGAATATGATCTTGCATGGCCCCAAGACTTCGCCCGCGAAGCAAAACGAACCAAAACTGCCTTGGGGAAACAAGAGATCTTGGTGGAGCATATCAGGTCAACTGCCGTGCCTGGGCTCGTTGCCAAACCGATTATCGCCATCCTTCTCGTAGTGGCTAACTCCGCAGACGAGCCATCGTATGTCCCTGCACTCGAAGCGGCGGGCTATGTGCTGCGGATTCGAGAGCCTGATTGGCACCAGCATCGCCTCTTCAAAGGTCCTGACACCAACATCAACTTGCACGTCTTCACAACGGGATCGGAGGAGATCCGAAGAGTTCTGATACTTCGAGATTGGCTGCGGACGAATGAAGCCGATCGTCAACTCTACGCCCGCACCAAACAGAGCCTAGCGAGTAGGAAGTGGAAGTATGTGCAGAATTATGCGGACGCAAAATCCGAGGTCGTCAACGCGATACTTGCGAGAGCACAAGTGTCAGGCAGATGAGAGTGGCTTTAGCCTCTTCTGGGTCATTGTTCCTTGAAAAGTGGTCTTCCACGGTAGACTACCAAGGTAGTGATGGCTAGTCCGATTATTGTTTGCAGCCACCAGAACGACTGGAGTAGTGACAAAGTCGCAGATGCATTGTTGAGGGGCGAGTAGTTGTTCGTGGCCGAACTGGTCGAGGTCTGACCGTTAGCACCAGAGGTGCTGTTGTCGGGTGGAGGGTGTTCCGATGGTGGTCTGTAGTCTCCGACCATCATTATGGCCTGGTAGGTATGCGATATTGTTCCGCTTGATGCTGTGATTGCCACGATGTAAGTGCCGACAGGAGTTGTCCTTACTGTCGAGACAACGCTGTTGTAAGCAAGACTAGCACTCGCCAAGAGATCGAAGGTGCTCGGCTGAAATGATACGGTGGGAGCATTCGAAATGTCCGGTGTGAGTTTGGCCGACAGGCTCACTTGACCTCTGAAACCTCCAAGGCTGACGAATTGTTCCGGTATTGTGATGTCTCTTTCTTGGAGGGTCGAGTACGATCCCCAGAGCCTAGTGGTGAAGTCAGGACTTGTGATTTGTGACACTGTGATCGGTATTACAAGCATATGGGAAATGGAACCGATCGTCGCTGTTATCGACAGATTGTAATTTCCGGGAGTTTTTCCGGGAGTTAGCTGGAGGTCCGTGTTCACACTTCCGTTTGGGCTGAGCGTCATCCCTGTCGAGAACCCTGCTCCATCGAGCCCCGTGCTTTGTCCAACCATAGTTGAAAGCTGAATTATGCCTTCGAATCCGTTCAAACTGGTAATAGTGAGCATCGTCTCGGCCCAGTATCCCATTGGAATGCTGACTTTGCCTGGATCAGCGGAAAGCGTAAAATCGGGAGTTATTGCAAGAACGGGTCTCGCTAGACCAACGGTCCCGAACGCCATCAGCGTCAGCAGTACGACAACGATTGTTCCAGAGCGGAAACCGTTTCGGAACCGCTTCGCCTCCTCTATTCAACCAGAACTAGAACCTTGCTCACTGGACACTTAAGCGCACTGTACACAAGTACACATACGCATGGGTTCTCAACCGCGAAGAAGGATGTCTATTTTGCTTCGATCGCGGGATGACTCTTCACAGGGAGGAAGAGGTGCATCTCTGCCTGGCTTCGATAGAACTCCAATGATGGACGGTTCGAGTCTACGTCATGAGTGCGAGCCATTTCTTCGACGAGACTGGGCAACTTGGAGAGGTGCTTCTCCCAGTCCATGAGTTTGCTGCGGGCGTACCATCCGCCCGGGATCGTTCCCGTCTCCAGCTGCATTTTCCGGGGATCGTCAGAATCGACCCGCACTACGCAGGCGTAGTACTCTTCTCCGTCAGGTGTGGGTTGGAAGGTGCCGTAGAACTTGCGACCCTTTATGGTCGGGAGCTTGGACTCTAGCAGGTTGAATGCTGCGGAGGGTCCCTTCCCCTTCATGTCGGCTCTGACGCGTAGGACGGGTATCTCTTGGAGCTCGACGTGGCTGGTCTCCATGGCAACTGGTTCTTCTCACGGACGCTGCTTATGAATTGAAGAGCTCGGTGGATACGTGGAGTGTCGTCTGCATCCAAGCCATTGCGTCTGATCGGTATTCCTGGACGAATGTTTGGTCATGGTCGCAGAGAGCTTATATTTGTTCGAAAGATTTGCCTCTTCCTGTGCGTTTGTAGAGGGCATGGTACTTGGAAACTGAAACCATCAAGCCCTCGAAGTATGAGCGTTTCAGGATAGAGACCAAACCGGCTCCGCATGTCTATCAGATTCCGAACAAGTTCGATGTGAGTGCGCGTAAGGTGCGGCTTGCGGCTATGCTGGTGCATGAGGCTTTCGAGTTCAAGCTCAACAAGGAAGTTGTTCTCAGTCGACCGTGTATCTACGGGGTTTTTGGGGGGCGGCTTGGCGGGTTCAAGCCGTTGAAGCACAAGTGTGTTGGGTGCATGAGGTGTGTCCAGGAGTATCCGCACATTATGACGGTGAAACAGTCGGATGAATACAAGAGGCTGGGCGATTCGTTCTGGACGCCTGAGGCTGTGTTTACGATATGGAATGAAGCATCAACCGGGAAGATCCCGGTTAAGGGGATGGGCTACAAGGGCGCATTTGGCGGAGAGGGGTTTGATGGGATATGGACGGACATGTCAGAGATCGTTCGTCCTACCAGAGATGGTGTGTATGGTCGCGAGTATATTTCGACCTGTGTCGATATTGGCAGAAAACCGACTAAAGTGGATTTCTCCAAGCTAGATCAGCCTCCCTCGACGGTGAAGGTTCCGGTTCCGATAATCTTCGACGAGCTACCTACCGGGAACAGGGGTGTTTGGGCTGCTGTTGGAACGGCGGCCGAGAAGCTTGGGACCATGTTTGTTTCCAGAGACCAGACGAGGGGTGATTCTCACAGGGAGAGGATGGTTCCGATTGTTGACGAGAACAGCATCTATGAAACTATAGAGAAGAAGCCGGCTGTTGTGGAATATGATGCTGAAGAGTCGGATTTGTTCGAGAAGCTGGCGAGACGGCTTCCGTCCTCGATTGTTATCGCGAGAATACCTCTCCGGGAGGACACTGGAATGGTTGTGTGCAAGCTGGCACGAGAGGGAGTGCACGGATTGCACTTGTATGCTGACTATCACGGTCAGGATTACTCGAAGGACCCCTTGCATCTTTCGGCTTCTCTGAAAGAGGCCCACCAGCAGCTAGTGAAAGAGGGACTCCGGGACCAGGTAACGATCATCGCGAGCGGTGGAATAACCTTGGCGGAGCATGTTCCGAAGGCGATTATTTGTGGGGCCGACCTTGTCGGCATTGATACAACTGTTCTCGTGGCTTTGCAAGCCGAGTTTCTTGGCGAGACTAGGGACAGGGAGAGCTACAAGCTGAGACCACGGAGGATCGATCCAGGTTGGGGTGCGCAGCGTCTTGTGAACTTGTTTGGAGTTTGGCATGATCAGCTAATCGAGATTCTCAGCGCCATGGGCATGCGCGACGTTAGACGGTTGCGAGGGGATATTGGCCGGTCGATGATGGACACAGAGCTTCGGGAGCAGTCGTTCAAGGGGATCGCATGGGCAACCAAGAACTGATCGTGGAAAAACATTCGGAAAGAATCCATCACGGATTAGAGGTTCTTCCAAGCCTCCGTCATGGTTTGCCGGCGGGGCTGGGGAACAAGCGCTGGACCGCGGAGCTGATACTGGCGACTTACGAGATGGCGTTGACAGGGGATCTGCCGAAAAATGATCTGGAGTATAAGATTGGGGATTCTGGTGGCGGTTTTGATGTTCTAGGATGGAAAAACGATGCTTTCGCTAAGGTTGATCAGGAAACTGTCGATCTTTCGATCTCACTGAACAAGAGAGGAGAAGGTCGGAAAATCGAGATTCCGTTGCCGATTTATGGCGGTGGGATGTCGTTTGGATCGATCAGTCTCAACTTCATGCTTGCGCGGGCGCGGGCTGCGAAGAAGATTGGGACTTACACGTCTACTGGTGAAGGCGGTTATCCGGATGCTATTGTTCCGTATCGTGATAATGTGATTACGCAGGTGGCGACGGGTATGTTCGGGGTTCGGGAGGAGACGATACAGTACGCGCCCATTGTCGAGTTCAAGTACGCCCAGGGCGCGAAACCGGGATTGGGCGGGCATTTGCTGGCTGACAAGGTGACGTCGGAGGTTGCGAAGATGCGGGAGTCATCGATGTTTACTAGTCTTTACTCGCCGTTTCCGTTTCATAGTGTCTATTCGGTGGAGGATCACAAGAAGCATGTTGACTGGATCAAGACTGTGAATCCTCGTGCACTTGTGTCGGTGAAAGTGTCAACGCCGACGGATGTGGACATGGTGGCGATTGGGAGCTACTATGCTGGAGCGAACATCATCCATATCGACGGTGGGTACGGTGGGACAGGGGCAGCGCCAGAGATCGCGAAAAAGAACATTGCGATGCCGGTGGAGTATGCGATTCCAAAGGTCCACGATTATCTAGTGTCGGAAGGGGTCCGAGACGATATTGTGTTGATAGCTAGTGGTGGTATCAGGACTGCTGACGATATTGCGAAATCAATTGCCCTAGGAGCGGATGGGTGTGTGGTGGCGACTGCTGAAGCGGTTGCTGTCGGTTGTACCCACTGCGGTAATTGCGAGAGGGGACGGGGATGCCAAGTCGGAATCACTACAACGGACCCAGAATTATCCCAATTCATCGAGCCCGAATGGGGCGAAGAGAGAATTGTGAATCTCTACACGGCTTGGACGAAGCGGTTGAGATCGATTCTGGCTGGTTTCGGGTTGAAGAGTGTCCGGGATCTGCGGGGAAGAAAGGATCTACTGGTGAGATACAAGTGAGAGAATTGGTTGGACAGCGGATTATTGATTCGAGAAGAACTCTGCCCTTTGACAGTGTTCCCGTCGGCAAGCAGGAGGCTGAAGGTGGATGCGGAGTTGTAGGTCTGGCATGTAATGCCCCGCTTGAAGGAAAATATCTCCTTCAATCTCTCATCCAGATGCGGAACAGGGGAAACGGAAAGGGCGGAGGAATCGCGGCTGTCGGACTGGTCCCGGAACAATTAGGGGTCTCTAAGAAAATCCTGGAAGAAGATTACATCCTGCAGGTTGCCTATTTGGACAGCTCAGTCAGAAAGAAAGTCGAGGACGAGCATGTTCTGCCTTTCTTTGTTGTTGATTATGAGGCTAGGGTGGAGGCGGTTGATGACTATCATTCGATTCCGGGTCTGGAGGTAGAACCTCCTGAAGTTTACAGGTATTTCGTAAAGATCAGAAAAAATGTTCTTGCAGAGTTTGCTCGTAGGAATGGTTTAGAGAGGCTCAAGGAAAACGAGGTAGAAGATGAATTTCTCTACCAGAATTCTTACCGACTGAATCAGCAGTATTACTCGTCGTTGGGCGAAAAGAAGGCCTTCGTGGTCTCCCATGGAAAGAACATGGTCGTGCTGAAGCTCGTGGGTTTTGGGGATGATGTTGTACGGTATTACAGGCTGGAGGATTTCAAGGCGCATGTCTGGATTGGTCATCATCGGTATCCGACGAAGGGCCGGGTCTGGCATCCAGGCGGCGCGCACCCGTTCGTGGGATTGCATGAGGCGTTGGTGCATAATGGTGATTTTGCGAATTATCATTCGATAATGGAGTATCTGGCCCAGCGGAACATTCACCCGTTATTCTTGACTGATACGGAGGTCTCGGTGTTACTGTTCGACCTTCTCAGCCGTGTCTACAAGTATCCGCTGGAGTGTCTGATCGAGGCTCTGGCGCCGACGACTGAGAGAGATTTTGAGATGCTGGGGGAAGAGAAGAAAAAGATCTACCGACTGATACAGTCGACGCATATTCACGGGTCCCCTGATGGCCCATGGTTCTTTATCGTGGCTAGAAATGAAGTGGAGAAGAACGCATGGCAATTGCTGGGGATTACTGATACGTCGATGCTGAGACCACAAGTGTTCGCGGTCCAGGAAGGCCCTCTGAAGATTGGGATCATCGCGTCGGAGAGGCAGGCGACCAATGCGGTCCTAGGAAAATTGCAGGAAGATCAAAGGATTCCGAGTAGATTTGCGGATTCTTACTGGAATGCGCGGGG
>Ga0209803_1002553_pt1 | contig 11388 bp, 10 predicted proteins | sample GraSoiAngelo_138_FD_185895 | JGI IMG/M metagenome (GOLD analysis project Ga0209803, IMG submission 185895) | Grasslands soil microbial communities from the Angelo Coastal Reserve, California, USA - 14_0929_09_40cm (SPAdes) (version 2) | ecosystem: Environmental > Terrestrial > Soil > Grasslands ... | reverse complement strand
GCTGGAGCAACTGCGCCAGGAGTTGCCGCCCGGCGTTGTCGAACTCAGTGTTGTTCCGGGCCTCAGCTTGAAAAAAATAACCACTCTCCATAGCGCCTTGCGAATCGAAAATGTCGCGGATCTCAAAACGGCCTGTGAAAAAGGTCTGGTGAGAAACATCAAGGGCTTCGGCGAAAAAGCCGAAACCAAGATCCTCGAAACGATTGCGAAGTTGGAAAAACGTGAAGAGTGGACGCTACTAAATCACGCCCTCGAAGAAGGCGAGCGGCTGCTACAGCACCTTCAAACCCTGCCCGCAGTTTTGCAAGCGGACATCGCCGGCTCCCTGCGGCGCCGGAAGGAGACGATCCGCCGCATCCAAATCGTCGTTGCCAGCAAAGAGCCTGAAGCTGTTCTGGATCATCTCAGTCGCTATCCGGCTGTCCTGCAGTCTCTGGAACGAAGCGGGAGATACTGTAAGGCCCGTCTGGCCAGAGGTCTGGATGGCGAGATCACCGTCGTGCCGCCGGACGATTACGTCGCCGCGCTTCACAACTTGACCGGATCTACAAAGCACATCGCTAAACTGGGAGAGCTTGCGCGCTCGAAGAATATTTCGTTCGGCGCCGACAGCCTGCGCAAAAATTCGCCGAAGGTCAGAGTAAAAGACGAAGAGGAAATTTACCGGCGCCTGGGAATGCAATACATTCCGCCGGAGCTGCGCGAGGACGAAGGCGAGATCGAGGCCGCTTTGTCCGGGGCGCTTCCGATTCTAGTCACACCCGAAGACATTCAGGGAATGACACACTGTCATACGGTCTACTCTGACGGAAAAAACACCATAGAAGAGATGGCCTTGGCGGCCGAGGCCATCGGCATGAAGTATCTCACCATCACCGATCACTCGCCCAGCGCCTTTTATGCAAGGGGCGTGAAAACGGACCGGTTGAAGTTACAGTGGGAGGAAATAGCCAGGGTGCAAGAAAAGGTGAGCATCCGGCTTCTCAAAGGGACCGAATCCGACATTCTCCAAGACGGCTCGTTGGACTACCCCGATCCGATTCTCGAACAGTTTGACATCATCATCGCGAGCATTCACGTGAGGGCGAAGATGGATATCGATCAGATGACCCGCCGTATTCTGGGAGCAATAAAGTCGCCGTTCTTCAAAATCTGGGGCCATCCCCTCGGAAGGCTGATCCTGTCGCGGCCTCCGCTCGAATGCCACATGGAAGAAATTTTGGACGCCGTCGCCGAATCGGCAGCGGCCATTGAAGTCAATGGCGATCCGCGGCGGCTCGACCTGGAACCGCGCTGGATTCGGGCGGCGCGGCAACGCCGTATCAAGTTCATCATTTCCACCGACGCCCATTCCACTAAAAACCTGGCTAACTTGCGCTATGGCGTTTTTATGGCGCGGCGCGGTTGGCTTTCGCGCGGTGAGGTCTTGAATACCCGAAATGCGGATGATTTTATGAAAGCGGTCCATCCATGAACCGCGTCTTTCTTCTTTCACCGGCGAATTGCAACGGCGTGCGAGCACAGTGGGTTCTCAAGAAAAGCGCACGATCGGATCTCGCCTTGCGCCTCCGAGGCGCCGAAGGAGTTCCGTTAGGAGAAGTCTTTAGTTTTTTTAGCGCGCTTTATTTTCGCGGCAAGCTCGCCTACGCGCGAGCCTTCGCTCGCCCTCCGGCCAACGGACACGGAGTGCTGATCATCACGCCCACGGCAGGACTGCTTCCGCATGATACAGCGGTCCGGCTCTCAAGGCTCCGGGGATTTGCGCGGGTGCCGATCCACAAAAAACACCAGCTCTACCGGCGTTCGCTTCTGAGAACAGCGCGAACACTTGCCGCCGATGTCGGTCCCGACTGTGAAATCATCCTTTTGGGCAGCATTGCGAGCGGCAAATACCTGGAGATCCTGACCCATGTTCTCGGCGACCGGCTGCGAGTTCCCGCCGATTTCATCGGCCTTGGCGATATGAGTCGGGGCGGTTTGTTGTTGCGCTGCGTGCGCGAACAACGGGAGCTTGAGTACATATCCGCCGTGGGCGTCTTCTCCTCGAGAACCAAAGCCGTGAAGCGGACGGTCCTAGCGAGACCTGTGATCGTCGCGACCTGAGTTGGCGTAGCCCCGACGACTACACTAGGCCCAATTTCTCTTTCTATTTCGTTGCTACCGCGAAGGCCGTAGAAACGGATGGGTTGACCGATGGCTTGCGTCCCGGTCACGGGACATAATGAAAGCCTTCGACTCCCTTGTGTGTGGAACAGCCAGCTGAGTAAACTATTTGTGCCGTATGTACGTCAAAAGGACGAGAATCCGAAATTTTCTTAGTTTCTTTGACAATTTATGCATATACCCCGCAGTCGGCGAGCCTGAGCCTGATCCGGAGATCCTCGATGATCCGTCCCATTGAAAACAATACGCCAACCCTAATAAGACGCGTTCCAATCCTGCTATTTATTTTGATTTTGATATTAAGCGCGTCCGCACCAAACGGGTACGCAGCCGCGATTCCATCTGACCTAAGAGCAATCCACGTCCTCAACCGTTTAGCTTTCGGTCCAAGCCCGGGCGACCTTGAACACGTCAAATCCGTCGGTGTCGACAAATACATAGAGGAGCAGCTCTCGCCGAACTCCATTTCTCTCCCAGCAACACTGATTAATGAGCTCGACACCCTTTCGACGCTGCGCCTTAGCGCTCCCGAACTGTTCGTTGAATATGGCCCTCCATCCTACCACGGAGAACGTGGAGACAAAGAGGCTATTCAGCGAGCGCGTCAAAGAGCCCGCGTGATCGTAGAGCAAGCTACGGAGGCGCGCCTCGTTAGAGCCATAGAAAGTCCACGGCAACTCGAAGAAGTGATGGTGAATTTTTGGTTCAATCACTTCAATGTTTTTGCGCAAAAGGGATTAGATCACCTTTGGATAGGTTCCTACGAAAGAGCGGCCATCAGGCCTTACGCCCTCGGTCGTTTTCGTGACCTTCTCGCCGCCACGGCCAAACATCCCGCGATGCTCTTTTATCTGGACAACTGGCAGAACACGGCGCCGGATAGCCCGGGCGCGCGCGGCAACTTCAAAGGCTTAAATGAGAACTATGCCCGCGAGCTGATGGAACTCCACACGTTAGGAGTCGATGGCGGTTACACGCAAGAGGACGTAATCACGCTGGCTCGCATTCTGACCGGCTGGGGCTTTCGGCGGCCTGGACAAACGCTTCAAGCGCGCGCTGCTGGTTTCGTACAAACACAACGAGCCGAGAACTTTTCCAACAATAACGGCTTTTATTTCGATCCAAACCGCCACGATTTCAGCACCAAAGTTTTCCTCGGCCGCACCATCAGAGGCTCGGGTATTCAAGAGGGAGAAGAGGCGTTCGATATCCTGGCGCAGCACCCTTCAACCGCCCGTCATCTAAGCTATGAGCTGGCGCAGTATTTTGTCAGCGACGACCCGCCCAAATCGCTGGTAGACCGATTGGCTAAGGAATATTTGGAAACCCGCGGCAATATCCGCTCCGTGCTGAATACCTTGTTTCATAGCCCGGAATTCTGGGATGAGCAGTATTTCAGTAAGAAGTTCAAGACACCTTACGAGTACGTGATCTCCGCCGTGCGCGCCGCGGGAACTCCCGTGACGAACACCAGACCGCTTTTGGGGATGATGGCCCAACTCGGAATGCCGCTCTATCACTGCCAGACACCCGATGGATACAAAAATACCCAAGAGGCGTGGCTCAATCCGAACGCTATGACACAGCGCATCAACTTCGCGACGGCCCTGGCCGCCGGTCGCCTGCCGCTCGACCAACCGCCGGTCGGCGCTATGGAACAGATGAGTGAAGCGAAGAGAACAACAGCAGATAACCAGCTTGCTCGGAACGGGCCTGTGGATCCCACAGCTCTCATCAAACTGGTCGGCGGTACGCTCTCCACGGAGACTAAAGCGGCGATCGAAAATTCACGCCCGGCGTTTCGTGCGCCGCTGATTCTTGGCAGTCCTGAGTTCATGCAACGGTAAGCAAACGGAAGGAGAAGAAAAGGTGAAGCGAAGAGAGTTTTTGCAATTAACTTTGCTCTCGACATCCGGTTTGTTGCTCCTGGGCGAGAATGGCTGGGCCGCTAAAGCAATTGGTGATGACAAAAACCCGAAGCGGCTTGTCGTAGTATTCCTGCGCGGCGCCGTGGATGGGTTGAACGTGGTGGTGCCGTACAGCGAGAGCTCCTACTATACGTCACGCCCGACCATCGCAATTCAGCGGCCCGCCCAGAACGGCGGCGCGTTAAAGTTAGACCAGCATTTCGGCTTACACCCGGCGCTTTCTTCTCTTATGCCGTTCTGGGAAAAAGGAACGTTGGCGTTTGTTCATGCTTCCGGCTCTTCGGACTCAAGCCGGTCCCACTTTGATGCGCAGGACTACATGGAAACTGCCACACCTGGGCTAAAGTCCACGCCCGACGGATGGCTGAATCGTTTACTCGACGTTCTGCCGGGTACGCGAAGCGCAACGGAAGCGATCAGCGTGGGACCTACGCTACCCCGGATTCTTTCAGGTCGGGCGGCAGCCACGAACCTGCCTCTGGGCAAAGCAGCGACCCGACCGATGCCGCTTGACCGGCCGGAGATTCAAGAGGCCTTCGATCGGCTCTACAAAGGCAGTGATCCGCTAAGCGTCGCCTACCGAGAAGGCCAAACTTCGCGCAAACAGCTCCTCTCTGAACTGACCGAAGAAATGACCATGGCTGACAATGGAGCGCCTTCTGCTGTTGGTTTCGCCGATCAGGCGCAGAAATTAGGGTGGCTGATTCAGCGTGACTCGACGATCAAAGTAGCATTCTTTGCCCTGGGCGGATGGGACACTCATATCAATCAAGGATCAGTTGCGGGGCAACTCCCAAATCGTTTAAAGGGTTTGGGCGAGACACTTTCAACCTTGGCGCAGGCGTTAGGCCCGCTATACTCAGACACCGTGATTCTGGTGATGTCTGAATTTGGTCGAACGGTCCATGAGAACGGCAACACAGGTACCGATCACGGACACGGCAACGTGATGTGGATAATGGGAGGGAACGTCAGGGGTGGAAAAGTCTACGGGCAATGGCCAGGACTATCAGGGAATGAGCTCTACGAAGGACGAGACCTGGCTGTCACTACCGATTTCCGGGAGATTGTCTCGGCAGTGTTGGAATCTCAGTTTGGCCTCAGCAGCACTCAACTGGGCAAAGTCATCCCGAAGGGACCGAAGCCGAGCCGGGACATTAGAGAAGTAGTGCGTATTTAAAACCGCGAGCGGAAGGAAAGTAATGAATGCGGCAAAGTCCGCAGCAGTAATGTTGGCAATAGTAATCGCAGTGCTCGGATTCACAACCGGAGGCGGCCACGCGGCGAGTCCGACCCCGACAAGCATCGAGCACAGAAAAGCAGTTGTCTTGAAAAGAATCGATGAGCGGATCGCACATCTTCAGGATGAAAAAGCCTGTTTTCAAGCTGCAACATCTCAGGATGAGCTAAAGTCTTGTCGCGATAAATTCATCGCTGAAAACCGACGGGGTGACCAGAAACCGGGACGGCCCCGACTCAATCCAGTAACCCCATAATGAAAAGTAAACTTTCGTCTCACGAAGGTCGCTGGCCTTGGAAACGACCGGAGGGTGTTCCAAAATAATTGGCTGACCCTCCGACCATGATGGAAGGTTATCGGGCATCAATCGCGCTCGTGATGTTCGTCCTCATGACGTTCAGGGTCGTCTCGCCTTAGCTCTCTTTTATCCTTACGTATGTCGTTTTCGAGTCTACGGATTCGTCGACTGTACTGACGGGCTTCGCCCTATCCCCCTCGCGAACCTCCTCGCTACGTTGTCACTTTATGGCCAGAAGGAATATTCCAAACACGTGGTCGCTATCGAGGAACAACCGCGATCCCTCCCATGCCACAGGCCCGGCGCGCGTGAAGTTGACATGATGTAAACAAGAGATTATTGACGGTGTTACGAATCGAACGAACTACAATGGATGACGGAGGATTTAAAATGTCGGCTGCAAACGAGACCAAGCTGAATGACTCAGACCTCTGCCACATCGGCCCCGGCACTCCGGCAGGAGAAATGTTTCGCCGTTATTGGCTGGCGATCTCGCGGGCCGAGGATCTTAAGGAGATACCTCAGGCGATCAAGGTCCTAGGTGAAGAGCTGGTGCTCTTCAGGGATGGACAGGGCCGGCTTGGGCTCGTCGGGCTGCACTGTTCTCATCGCGGCAGCTCGTTGGAATACGGCGACATCGAAGAAAAGGGAATACGGTGCCTCTATCATGGTTGGCTTTATGACGTCGAGGGAAATTGTTTGGAGCAACCCCTCGAGCCAGCGGGAAGTACTTTTTGCCAGAAAGTTAAACACCTGTCGTATCCGGTACGGGAGTTGGGCGGGCTGCTCTTTACGTACCTGGGGCCGGCTAAAACCAATCCGCCTCCGTTGCCTCGCTACTCGGCACTCGTGAGAGAAGACGGCACGCGGTTGGTTTTGCCCCCGCGATTTTGGGACTATAGCTGGTTTAATTTTTGGGAGAATGTTGTCGACTCGCTGCATGCGTATGTCCTTCACCGAGACAGCCGGTCGGAGAGATCATGGGAAAATGCCTTCTGGCGCCATCGCGGCGATCATCACCTGGATGCTTTGCCCACGGAATATGGTTTGAAAGCCATCGTCCGGTGGCCCGGTCCCGAACCCGAAACCGAATACGTGCGGTTGACGACCGTTGCGCTGCCCACGGTTTTTTCTCTGGGAGGCCGCGGCGAAGAAGACCTGGGTTTCGAGCGGCTGCTTTTCGTCACGCCGGCCGATGATAATAATTTCATGGTGTACACCAGTGACTTCATCCCTAAGGACGCTGCGAATCCTGTCGATGAAAGAGAAAAGGCGCGACGCGCGAGCCCGAGCGCGGCGAACGTGAAAGAATATGATAAACGCAAATACGTGCCTTTTAAGGGACAAGTTTGGAAGGAGGATTACGTTTGCCAGTCGACGCAGGGCAACGTCGGCTATCGCCGCGAAAATTTGGCGACGTCGGACCGTGCCATTATCTTGCTGAGAAAGCAACTTCTTGAAGCCATGGAAACCGTCCGGAACGGCGGCACGCCGAAGGGAATCATTCCCGAAGCAAAAGCAAACGAGATGATTTTCCTCGAGGCGTATCGAGCCGTGTTAACCAAGTCCCAGGTCGCACAACTGCTGAACGGCCGCTCGTGAAAGAAATAGCGCGCGTGAGAAAGCTCGCAAAAATTAGCATCGCCGATGTCGCCCACGTCGGCCCCGGCACAGCGGCGGGAGAATGGTTTCGTCGTTACTGGCTGGTTGTCGGCACCACCAAGGAGCTCCGCGACATTCCGCTCGGCCTTAAAGTTCTGGGTGAAGACCTGGTTCTGTTTCGCGACTTGAACGGACAGATGGGGCTTATCGGCCTCCATTGTCCTCACCGCGGCACCTCTCTTGAATATGGCGACATCGAGGAGCGGGGCATTCGCTGTCCCTATCACGCGTGGCTCTTCGACGTAGCGGGCAATTGCCTGGAACAACCCGGGGAGCCGAGAGACAGCCAGTATTACAAAAAGGTAAAGCACCTTTCGTATCCCGTGCGGGAGCTGGGCGGGCTTATCTTCGCTTACATGGGCCCCGACCAAAAAAATCCTCCTCCGCTGCCAAGATATTCGCCCCTTATAGAAAACGGCGGCCAGAAATACATCGAGCTCACTCGATACTATGATTATAACTGGTTCAACTTCATTGAGAACGGCGTCGATCCGGTCCATTTCTCTGTGCTCCATCGCAGCGACCCCAGCGACGGAACGTGGAGGAGCTGGTTCTTCAACCGCCATGACATTCCTCATTTCGATGCCGTTGAGACGGCTTATGGAGTGAAGGTGATCTCGCGCAAGCCCGGTCCGACTGCGGAAACGGAATATGTGGACGAGAAAAGCGTCGCGCTCCCGAGTATCATTCAAATCGGCGATCTCGAGTTCACGCACTTTCACAAGCCTCGTTCAGCGCTGGCGGAAGGCAGCCATATCGAACACATCATGTTCGTCACACCCAACGACGACGATCATTTCATGCTTTTCACCGCCGACTCCTATACCGGGCTCGAGTCGGACTTCTTTCCTAAACTGGCGGACACCCGCCCCACTCCTCTTAAAGAAGAGAAGAAAGAATATGACCATCGCAAGCACATGCCGTTTCGCGGGAGCGTCCGGCATGAAGATATTGTTACCCAGGGAACTCAGGGCCGGATTGATGAGCGGAATGAACGCCTCGCCGCTTCGGATCGCGGCGTTATCCTGCTGCGCAAAAGAATCTTGAACGCCATGAAGGCGGTGCAAAAAGGCGCACTGCCCCAGGGCGTGCTAACCAAAGAACGCGCTCAAAAGATCGTAAAGATCGACTCTTTCACCGGTATCCGCGCCAAAGGAGTTTTTTAAAACGGACAATGCATCTGCGGTGTTTGTTCTTGTACACCACATTCGGGCTGTTTCTGCTCTGTGTCGGCAACGCTCAGGCGGCTCCTGTCCGCGTCGCCTATAGCGCCATCAGCGGCGCGATGTCACCGCTTTGGACCACTCAAGAAGGCGGCTATTTCCACCGCGAAGGCCTGGACATCGAGCTTCCTTATATCGGCGGCGGCACCTTGCTGATCCAGTCCATGCTTGGCGGCGACGTGCAATTCGCCTATGGCCCCTCGGTTCCGGTGGTCAACGCGGCGCTTAGAGGCTCGGATCTCGTGTTCATCGCCAACACCGGCGACACGCTGATCTATTCGGTTATGACCAAGCCGGAGATCAAGGAGCCGATGGACTTGAGAGGCAAAAAGGTCGGCGTGACGCGCATTGGCGGTTCAGCCGACCTCGCGCTCGACTACGCCTTGAAGAAATGGGGACTTCAAAGGGGTCGCGACGTTATCGTGGTGCAGACCGGCGGGCTTCCGGAAAGTCTTGCCGCTCTCCGCTCCGGCGTCGTGAACGGCGCGGTGTTGTCACCGCCCAACAATTTGCTCGCCAAAAAAGCTGGCCTCAGAGAGATGGTCGACATCGGTCAGCTCGGAATCATTTTTCCCAACACCGCGCTCTCCACGACCCGCTCTTACTTGAAATCAAACCGGGAGGTCGTGATCCACCTATTACGGGCATTTGGCGAGGGCCAGCACCGCTTGCGTAGCGACAAAGAGTTCAGCATGCGGGTGCTCTCGAAATACACCAAGACCACCGATCCGGAAGTTCTTGCCGAGCTCTACCAGATCTACGGCGTGCGTTACACCGGTCAACAGATCCCCTACGTGCGGCTGGAAGGCGTCGAGGAAATCCTCAAGGGGATGGATTCCAAAGAAACCCGTCCGGCAAAGCCGGCGGATTTCGTCGACAACAGCCTGCTCAAGGAAGTAGAGCAAAGCGGTTTTTTCCGAAAGCTCTACCGCTGAAAATTTACCGGCGACTTAGATGAAAATCGTTGTTACGGGAGGAGCGGGGAGACTTGGGCAATCCCTCATTAAGGAATGCGCGAACCAAGGGCACGAAGTTTTGTGCCTCGATACCGCCCAACCCGCCGATAGAGTCTGTTCCTGGCTGCCTGTTGATTTGCGCGATACGAAGCAGCTAATCACCGCGCTTGAAGGCGCCGTCGCCGTCGTTCACCTGGCGCGCATCCGTTTTCCCTACACATCGAAAGGCTTCGATCCGATCAGCGGACTCTGGAAAACCCCTGACGTCTTCGAAGATGCGGAGCGATTCAACCACAACGTGACCATCACCTATAACGTCTTGGCCGCCTCGCTCGAGGCGGGAGCAAAAAAAATCGTTTGCGGCTCCAGCCTCGCCATCTACGGGCTCTATTATCCGCTTCGCTCGGACTCGCCCGACTATTTGCCCGTCGATGAGGATCACCCCCTCAGGCCTCAGGATCCTTACGGGATATCGAAGCTGCTCGGCGAAAATCTTTGCGCAGCGCTTGCCCGAAGAGCGAACGTTCAGATTGCCAGCCTGCGATTTGCCGGGATCGCATCCGACGCTCAATACCCGACTTTACTGAAAAGACAACAGGAACCCCTCTGTAGAGGAACCGGAGCCTTGTGGAGCTATATCGATGTGAGAGACGCCGCGGTGGCCTGCCGATTGGCACTTGAGACGGATTTTTCCGGGCACATGACGTTCAACATATGCGCGCAGAAAACGATCATGAAGGAAGACACCCACGACCTCGTCAAGCGTTATCTTCCCCAGGTCAAGATCGCTAAGCAAGGGCTCGAAAGTAACTGGAGCGGTTACGATACAAGCCGAGCAGAGTCGATGTTAGGCTTTCGGCCGGCGCATCTACTGGAAGACTATCCGCACTGAAAGGAGCGCGTCGTTTACTATGTTCTGAGGCTCGCGTCACACCGCCTTATAAGCGAGCCGCTTCATTTTCTGCGTGTTCTTGCCCTCGATGCGAATGAGCCCGGTCGTCGCGACGCGCTTCGGTGAGTGCACGTCGCCCTCGTTGTAAATGTGCGCCATCCCCGGTTTCAGCGAATAGACTCGCGCGCGCCGGACTTTTCCCGGCTTGTCTTCACTGGCCGGCTCGATGATTTCCCAATCGCTCATCTCCGTTTCGCCGAACGCCTGGCCATAGATCGCCCAGGAAGTCCCGTGATCGTGCGGATTCGCTTCTCTGGCGTCCCGGTTCAGGTGGGCGCAGATGCAAAAACCCAGTTCCGGATCTTCGTAAATCACCTGACGGTCCGGCGTGTTCTCGTTGAGATACGTCGCGAGGAACTTTTCATCCTTGAGAACCTCCTGCACCAGCTCGCGAACCTTACCCCGTCCTGCGGGACCAGGGTCGGCTTTGAGAATCCGACGACACTCCGATGCGAATTGATCGAGCGTAAAATCCATGGTCGACCCTCCTCTCATGAACTCTCTTTAACAAAACATCGAAACAACCGTCAACCTACGGGAAATTGTCCAAGGGAAACAATGACGTGATTCACGGAACCCGGCTGCTCTGGCGCGGCGTCTTGAGCGCGTCCGAGTTCACGACGTTCGTCGGGCTCCCGTTAAGATAAGCCAGGATGTTATCCGTCACCAGACGCGCGGAGCGCTTGTAAGATTCTACGGTTTGCCAGGCAACATGCGGAGTGAGAACGGTGTTCGGCGCGTCGAGTATCGGGTCGTTCATCTCTACAGGGTCGGTGCCGCACAAATCCAAAGCGGCGCCCGCAACCTTGCCGTCGCGAAGCGCCGCTGCGACGGCGTGATGGTCCACGATGCCCTCCCAGGAAATATCGATGAGAAAGGCGGTGGGCTTCATCCAAGCCAGGCGCTTGGCGTTGACAAATCCCTTGGAGAGATCGGAGCGGCGCAGGTGGATTGAGAGAATGTCGG
>Ga0209803_1002549_pt1 | contig 11397 bp, 6 predicted proteins | sample GraSoiAngelo_138_FD_185895 | JGI IMG/M metagenome (GOLD analysis project Ga0209803, IMG submission 185895) | Grasslands soil microbial communities from the Angelo Coastal Reserve, California, USA - 14_0929_09_40cm (SPAdes) (version 2) | ecosystem: Environmental > Terrestrial > Soil > Grasslands ... | reverse complement strand
GAGTACGATGATCGGCTGATGCAGCTCGAACTCTGCGCCCAAAGCGACGAAAATTGCGGCGGCGGAATTGCCACGCCGCAATACCAACGCCTTCAGCAACAAGCTCTCGACGTCGAACGTCAAACCATCATCCGTCTGCGCAATCAGCACGTGATTAACGACGACGCCCTGCGCCGGATTCAACGCGATCTCGATTTGGCCGAGGCACGTTTGACCGGAAACTAATGCGCTCGCTAGTTGCGCAAACGCCCCGGCGATATCCTAAAGGATGGCCGCTGTAGCGGCGGTCTATGACCGCCGGAAGATTAATGCGACCCCGAACGCTTTCGGGGCCGCTACAGAACTACTCCGAGTTTAACTCGAAGTTGATCTTCACGTCGTAATGATCCCCTTTTCCGAGTCCGTCGGGCAACGGCTCGACGCGGCTGACCCGATTCGCGAGCGCTTTGACTGATTCGTCGAGATCGCTGTTTCCCGACGGTCGAACGATCTCGAAACTCGAAACCCGGCCGTCTTTTTCGATTCGAAGTTTCGCCAGCACGGAATTTTTTGATCCCGCCGTTGCGAGCGTCGTCGGTTGGACCCATTCGCTATAAAAGCGGTCGTGCAACATGCTGCCGTACCAGCCGAATTGCGATTCAGGACCGGCCCCGCCGGCGCGACCAGAGCCGTTGCCAGGCGCGGTCCCCTTGCCGCTACCGGTCTGAGTAGCTGGAGATTCCTTTGATTCCTTCGCGGTGGAATCGTCCTTCGCCGCAAGCGCCTTCGCGATTTCTTTTTTCTCGGCCCCGCTATCGCCTTGCTCGCTCTCCTTTTTTTCCGGGGTCGGTTTCGCAGTCGGCGACGGCTTCGGAGACGCCTTAGCCATAACTATTTTCTTTGGCGTCCGAGCCGGACTGGCGGTTGACGTCGGTTTTGGTGTGGGTTTCGGCGTTGTCTTCGCTTCCGCTGTTGGACTCGGCTTGGGACTGCGGGGCGGAATCGCAGTTGCTGCTGGTTTAGGCGAAGGCCTCGGCGTCGGCAGCTGGATGTCGCTCGGCGCCGAAGCCAAGTAGGGCCGAGCTTCATCCGGTTGACGTTCCTTCAATGGGTCCGTTTTCGATTCCTTTCGCGGTAACGGCGACCTCAGCGGGGCAGGTAAATTCTTCTTTTCAGTGACCAAGCCATCACCACCGCCGCCGTTGAGCCAAACTACGCTCTGTGCGCTCGCATTCTTGCTTTCACGGCTCCAACGAATCAATCCGACGATGACCAAAATGTGCGCGAAGGCGATGAGGCCGACGTTGGTCCAGAAGCGCAGATTTTTCGGCATCGCCTACTTCGTCTCCGCTCTCGTGGCGATACCGACCTTCATGATCTGTGCGCGCTGCAACGCGTCCATCAACGTGATCAATTTTTGCACCGGCAAGTCGCGATCCGGTCGGATGACAACGGCGACGTCCGGATTAGCGCGCTTGATCTCTGCCAATTGCGTACTCAGCGTATCAAGATCCACAAGTTGATTGTTCAGTCGAATCATTTCGTTTCGATCGATCGAGATCGTCTGCACTTGCGATAAAGGGGCGGGCGGATTTTTTCCGGTACTCGACGGAATGATGAGACTCATGCTGCTCTCGAGTAGCGGCGTCGTGATCATGAAAATGATGAGCAACACGAACGCGAGATCGAGCAGTGGGGTGATGTTGATCTCGGAAAGCGAGGAGAGGCTCTGCCGTTGCGAATAGCGCCTCATCTGCGAAATGCGGACTCGCGCACGGCATGGTCGACGAATTTGTGTTCCAACTCAGACGCCAGTTCGGCCGCAAAATTGTCCATCTCGACAATCATTCCGCGAATGCGCGTGACCAGAAAATTGTAACCGAACATCGCCGGGATCGCGACACAGAGCGCGGTCACGGTTGTGATCAGCGCACCGGAAACACCGGGAGCCATTGAAGCGAGGTTGGGCGCGCCGGCTTCGGCAACGCCGGTAAACGCGTCCATCACGCCCCAAACCGTGCCGAGCAATCCAAGAAACGGCGAACCGCTCACCGCGGTTGCCAGCAAAATCATTTGCGACTCGAGCTCGAGCGCGGTTTCGCCGACCGCGCGTTCCATTGCCGCCGTGACCGCGCCCATTTGCGCCGATGAGATTTTGTCGGACACGCCGAGCCTCGCGCGGAATGTTTCGTCCACTTCCGCCGAGCCCAGCAGGTGAAAGGTCATCTCCTGACAACCGGCCCGATAAACATTGAAGATCGGCGAACCGGGGAAACGCGCATTTTTTTCGAACAACCGCAGTGGTTGTCGATCTTGCCGGAACGCGCCGAGGAATCGCGCGTTTTGTTTTCGGGCGAATTGGATCACGCGCAATTTCGTGATCATGACAGACCAACTGAAGATCGAGACGACCGCGAGGAGAAGGAGGACGAGCTTGCCGGCAATGGTAGCGTGCTCAAATGCAAAGAGCAGACCGCCGGCTGCAATCAATGAAAGCATCTCCGCGTCACCTGGGGAAACTAATAGCGGAGTTTTGACGAAGGGAAAGGGCTAGTCGCGTGCTGCCATCTTCTTCGGAAACGTTGGCCGCAATTTCGCGGCGATAACGAAGGCAAGCCCAATCGCGACCAGAAAGAAGGAAAAGAACTGACCGCGGGTGAAGCCGGCGATGAGAGCCGCGTCCGGTTCGCGGAAATTTTCCACGATGATTCGAAGAATTGCGTAGCAAATGAAGAACAAGCCAGTGAGAAGCCCGTTCGGTTGCCTCATCCCCGTGCGCACGAACCAGAGGATGGCGAACAAAATAATTCCTTCGAAAAAAGCTTCGTAAAGTTGTGATGGGTGTCGCGGAGTCAGAATTCCGCGCAGAGTTTCCTTCACCTGCGGTTCATGCCGCACCGCGGCCACAATCGCATCCGACGAATTGAGCGTTGGATCGATCTGTCGGCAGGCCGCAATCGCACGCTCGGCCTCGCCAATATTTTCGGTCAGCTCCTTCGGGAACTGCATCGCCCACCAGACATCCGTCGCGCGTCCGTAAAGCTCGCCATTGATGAAATTGGCGCAGCGCCCAAAAAACAAGCCGATCGGCGCCGTCACCACCAGATTATCGCCGAGATTCATCCACGAGATTTTGTGCCGCCAGGCATAATAAAATGTGAACGCAAGCAGGCCGAGGATCCCGCCGTGGCTTGACATTCCGCCTTCCCACACCCGCAGGATCGACATCGGCTCGCGCAACATCTCCGGCTTGTAGAAAAAAACGTAACCAAGCCGACCGCCGACGATCACGCCAAAAAGCGCGGCTCCGGTAATGAAATCACCAACTTTTGCTACCGGCAAATCGGCGTAACCGCGCCTCGCCAAAAGTCGAAAGAGGGCATAGCTGCAAGCAAAGGCGAGCACATAAGCCAATCCGTACCAGCGCGGACCGACATTGTCCCACAATCGAAAAATCAGCGGATTAAGATCGTGAACGTAGTAAGCGACCATGCGGGCAATGCAGAGCGCGATTACTTTCGGCGATCTGCGCCGGATTGCGCGAGTGTTTTCCGCAAAAACGGAGCCGTTCGGCTCGTGCGATTCTTGGCGACTTGTTCCGGCGTTCCAACCGCCACAATCTTGCCGCCGTCCGCGCCAGCTTCAGGCCCAAGATCGACAATGTAATCGGCCTCCGCGATCACGCTCAAATTGTGCTCAATCACAATCACAGTGTTGCCTTCATCGACTAATCGATGCAGCACTTTCAGGAGAAGATCGATATCAGCCATGTGCAAACCGATCGTCGGTTCCTCGAGCAGATACAGCGTCGATCCCGGTTTGCGCATTTTTCGAATCCGCTCGTTTTCGGCGCGACCAACGCCGCGCTTCAATTGCGTGACCAATTTTAGCCGTTGCGCTTCGCCGCCGCTCAAGGTCGGGCTCGGCTGGCCGAGTTTGAGATAACCCAGTCCGGTTTCTACCAGCAAGGAAAGCGGACGCGCGATTTTTGGATGTGCACGAAAAAACTCCGCCGCTTCCTCGATCGTCATCTCCATCACGTCGCCGATAGACTTTTCGTTGTAGAGCACTTCAAGCGTCTGCGGATTGTAGCGGCGCCCGCCGCAGTCTTCGCACGGCACCAACGCCTCCGGCAGAAAATTCATTTCGAGCTTGATCACGCCCTGGCCCTTGCAGCTTTCGCAACGGCCGCCTTCCGCATTGAATGAAAAGCGGCTGGCCGAATAACCGCGCACGCGTGATACCGGAAGTTGCGCGTACAAATTCCGGATCTCGTCGAAAACTTTAATGTAAGTGCCTGGCGTCGAGCGCGACGTCTTTCCGATCGGGGATTGATCAACTTCGTAAATCGCCTCGATTTCTTCCGTGCCGCTGACGAGCTTGAACAAGTCTCCGTTGCCGCTGCGCTTCCTATTTTCCAATTGCTCGATCACCGCCGGCAACAGCACCTCGTGCATCAAGGTCGATTTTCCAGAGCCGGAGATTCCAGTGATAACGGACAAGCGGCCGACCGGAAACCTAACATCGACATCCTTCAAATTGTTGGCGCGGGCTCCGTGGACCTGAATCCAGTTCTCAACCGTGCCCAGCGATCGCCGCGATTTGCGAGTCGGGTGAGACAGCGGCGTTTTCAAACAGCGGCCCGTTTCGGAAAGTTTGGAGCGTTCGAGATCGCGCAACGTTCCGGTTGCGACGACTTCGCCGCCATGACTTCCCGCGCGGGGGCCGAGATCGACAATGTAATCGGCGCGTCGCATCGTTTCCTCGTCGTGCTCGACGATCACGAGCGAGTTTCCGTTTTCGCGCAGGGCCGCGAGGGTATCGAGCAATCGCAAATTGTCGCGCGAATGCAGGCCGATGGTGGGTTCGTCCAAAACATAAAGAACGCCGCGCAGATTCGAGCCGAGCTGCGCCGCCAGTCGAATCCGCTGCGATTCACCACCACTTAATGTTTTCGCAGAGCGACCGAGCGCGAGGTAACCGAGCCCGACGTTTTGCATGAAGCGGAGCCGCTGCCGAATTTCGGGAATGAGATCAGCGGCTATCGTTTGTTGCGTGCCGTGAAATTTTAGCTTGTCGATCTTACGAGCGGCTTCGCTTGCCGAAAGATTCGTGAACTGATCGATTGTCTGGCCTCGCACGCGCACATGTCGCGCGACCGCATTCAAACGCGAACCGTGACAGCTCGGACATTCATGCGCTTCGGTCGCATCGATCCATTCCGATTCGCGCTCGGCCCGAAGCTCATTTTCCAAAACAGAGTCACTGGTTTCTTCGGCGGCGGTTTGAAACTCCTGGTCCCAGATTTCGCCAAACCCGCCGCATTCCTCGCACGCGCCGTGCGGCGAATTGAATGAGAACAATCGCGGATCGAGTTCTTCAAACGCGCGGCCGCAATTCGGACAACTCATCTCCGTGCTCATGACTGTGAGCCGGTTCTTTGAATCGAGGAGGTGTGCCGTGCCGCGTCCAATGTCGAGCGCGCGTTGCGCCAGGTTCCGCGCTTTCGCGATCCGCTTGGCATCGATCACGCCGACGACGACTGCGATGCTGTGTTCTTTAAAACGCTCAAGTCTTCGAAACTGCGCGATTGGAATGAGCGCGCCGTCGACATACAACGTGTCAAAAGCCTGCCGCTCGGCCCAACGCGCGACGTCGGTATGAAATCCTTTCCGCGCTTTCACCACCGGCGCTAGAACTTTGAGCGCGCCTTTTTTCGCCGCCGTCTCGATTTGCTTCACGATGGCGGCCAGACTTTGCTTTTCGACCGGAAAATCGCAATCCGGGCAAAATTGCGTCCCGGTTTTCGCAAAAAGCAGCCGGAGAAAATGATAAACCTCCGTCACCGTCGCGACGGTTGATTTGCCTCCGCCACGAGTGACGCGTTGCTCGATCGCCACGCTTGGCGGCAAACCGGTGACAAGATCGACATCCGGCTTCTCCAATTGCTCGACGAACTGCCGCGCATACGGCGACATACTGTCGAGAAATCGTCTCTGTCCTTCAGCGAACAAAATATCGAACGCGAGCGTCGATTTTCCCGAGCCGCTCAAACCGGTGATCACGACCATCTGGTCGCGCGGAATTGTGACGTCGATGTTTTTTAGATTGTGCTCGCGGGCGCCGTGAATGCCGATTGCGCCATTGCTGCCGTTAATTCGGAAACGCGGGGCAGTCTCAGCCGCGCGAGCGAATTCTTCGTCATCGCCATTCGGATGAGCCAGTCGCCGTGACGAAGGACGCGACGCGGTACGCGCACTCGACAGGGGTTTCTGCAAAAATTTTCCGGTATGCGAATTTTCGATCTTTGCGATCTGCTCGGGCGTGCCGACGCCAACGACTTCGCCGCCGTCGTCGCCCGCTTCTGGTCCAAGATCGACAATCCAATCAGCCGACTTAATGACTTCGAGATTGTGCTCGATCACAATGATCGAGTTTCCGCGCTCGACCAAGCGCTGAAAAACCCGCAGCAGCATCGCGACATCGTCGAAATGGAGACCTGTTGTCGGCTCATCGAAAATAAACAAGTTGCCGCGCGCTCCATCACCGTTCCCTTCGACATCGGCGGCAGTTTTGGATTCGGCCAAGTGCCGGACCAGTTTCAAACGCTGCGATTCGCCGCCCGAAAGAGTGTTGAGCGGTTGGCCGAGTCGTAAATAACCGAGACCGACTTCATCGAGCACATCCAGCGGATCAGAGAGAGTTTTCTCTTCGCCGATCTGCGCGAAGAATTGGATCGCTTGGCTTACGGTCAGCTCCAGCACGTCGTGGATCGATTTGCCGTGCAGTTTAATTTTCAGGACGTGCGGTTGGAAACGTTTGCCTTCACATTCCGCGCAGCGCACATAAAGATCGCTCAGGAACTGCATCTCGATCTTTTCGAACCCCGTGCCCGAACAGCGCTCGCAGCGGCCGCTGCCGGAATTGAACGAGAACGCGCTCGCGGTCAGACCTTGTGACATCGCTTCCGGCTGTGCGGCGAAAAGTTCGCGGACGCGATCGTAAAGTCCGAGATAAAGAATCGGCGTTGAGCGCGGCGTTCGCGCGAGCGGCGATTGATCCACCATCACGACTTCACCGATCCGATGCGCACCACTGACTGATTTGCACGCGCCCGCTTCCTGATCGGTCGCCTGGCCTTTGGCAATCAGCAGGTTTCGATAAAGCACGTCGTGGATCAGGGTCGATTTGCCGGAACCGGAGACGCCGGTCACACAGGTGAAAACGCCGAGCGGAAGATCGACGTTGATGTTCTTAAGGTTATGCTCTCGCGCGCCGGTGATCTTGAGCGACGATGTCGATCTTCGGCGCTTTTTCGAGACCGGAATTGACTTGCGACCGCTCAAATAATCCCCGGTGAGCGAATTTTTGCGAAACAAAAGCTGATCGAGTGCGCCGTTGAAAACCAACTCCCCGCCGCGCTCGCCGCGACCCGGGCCGATGTCGATCAAATTATCGGCTGCGCGAATGATTTGCTCCTCGTGCTCGACCACGAGGAGCGTGTTCCCGCGATCGCGCAAATTGTGCATGACGCGCACAAGCCGGCCGATATCGCGCGGATGCAAACCGATGCTCGGTTCGTCCATGACAAAGAGCGTGTTAACAAGCGACGCGCCGAGACAGGTGGTGAGATTAACGCGCTGCACTTCGCCGCCGCTCAAAGTGCGGGTGGAGCGATCGAGCGTTAGATAACCGACGCCGACCTCGCACAAATAATTCAAGCGCGCGCAAATTTCGTCGCGCAGCATCCGTGCAGTCGAATCGCCAGACGAGATCTCGATCTTCGCCAGCAAGTCGCGCGCGTTGGAAATGGAAAGAGCTGCGAAATCCGGAAGAGCAAACAAATCTTTGCCCACAACGATTTTGTAATTGAGCGCTTCAGGCTGAAACCGCCCGCCATTGCAGCTCGGGCAAGTGGTATAGGCGCGGTAACGGCTTAGCAGCACCCGCATATGCATTTTGTAAACTTGCGATTCGAGCCAACGGAAAAATCCCCGGACGCCGTACCAACGATCGTTCTCGTAATCGTCTTCCGTATATTGGCCACTTCGTTTCTCGCCGCTGATCACGAACTCCTGATCGGCCTTGGGCAACTCTTCGAATGGAACACTGATGTCGATTTCTTCGCGGGCGCAGGCCCGGAGCAAATCTTTTTGCGAATTGCCGAACTCGTTCCCACGAAAAACGCGAACCACGCCTTGTTTGATCGACAATGAGCGGTCCGGAATCGCTTTGTTCAGATCGATCGTAATCGTTCGACCAAACCCGCGGCATTCCGGACAAGCACCGAGCGGATTGTTGAAAGTGAAAAGCCCCGGAGTTGGCGGGCGAATGTCGACGTCGCAATGGGGGCAGTGCCACCCAGTGGAGAAAGGATGCTCCGCCTTTGCTTCAAGATCGACGATGTTGACTTTACCTTTGCCGAAACGGAGCGCGGTCTCGAGCGCTTCAACCAGGCGCGCACGATCTTCCTGGTTGATCGAGATGCGATCTTGAATGACTTGAACCCGGGCGCCGAGTCGCTTGATTTTTTTCGGATCGTCATCCACGCGGACGACTTCGTTGTCGATCCAAACGCGGAGATATCCCTGCTGTTGGAGGAACTCGAAAAACGTTCGTGGTTCCGTTTTGGCCGGAACTGCCACCCAAAATGTGATCAGCACGCTTTTATCAGCGCAGTCGCGCAAAACTTCGTCAGCGATTGATTTTGCGGTCTCGGGACGGATCTCGCGGCCACAGCTTGGACAAAAGGCCTTGGCGACGCGCGGCCAAAGCAATTTCAAATAATCGTTGATTTCGGTCATCGTACCTATGGTCGAGCGCGATGATTTGACCGGGTTCGCTTGTTCGATCGCGATCGCAGGCGGAATGCCGCGGATGTCGTCCACGCGCGGCTTGTCCATGCGGTCGAGGAATTGCCGCATATAAGGGCTAAAAGTTTCGACGTAACGGCGCTGGCCCTCAGCGTAAATGGTTTCGAAGGCGAGCGACGATTTGCCGGAACCGCTCGGTCCGGTAACAACGGTCAATTTTCCGAGCGGAAGATCGACATCGATGCCTTTAAGGTTGTTCTGGCGCGCCCCGCGAATTTCGACACACGTCGCCGCGGCGACTGCAGTGACGCATTTTTTTTCAACAGCCTTCGAACCCACCGGAGACAATCCTAGAGGGCAATAGAATTCGCAAATTTAAGCGCGTTATTCCGCGAACCGCGCAGCGAGTTGTTCGCGCTGGTTTGTCAGCTCTTGGGGGACGACGCCCCCGAGCGAATCGAAAAACTTTTTGTGCTCGGCGAGTTCTTTTTTCCAGTCTTCGTGATCGATCTCGAGAAGTTCATCGACGGATTTGCGGTCGAGATCGAGCTCGGCCAGATCGAGATCGTGCAGCCCGGGCAGCCAGCCGATGGGCGATTTGAGCGCGCCGTTGCTTCCTTCGCAGCGGTCGATGATCCATTTCAGCACGCGCATGTTGTCGCCGAAACCGGGCCAGAGAAATTTTCCACCTTCGCCTTTGCGGAACCAGTTCACGTTGAAAATGAGCGGCGGATTCGTCAGGCGTTTTCCAACTGCGAGCCAGTGCCGGAAATAATCGCCAATGTTGTAGCCGCAGAATGGCAGCATCGCCATCGGATCGCGTCGGACCTGCCCGACTGCACCGGTCGCGGCGGCAGTTGTTTCCGAGGCCATGGTCGCACCGAGATAGACGCCGTGCTTCCAATCGAATGATTGAAACACGAGCGGCATGGTATTGCTGCGGCGTCCGCCGAAAATGATCGCGCTGATCGGAACGCCCTCGCCTTTTTCGAAATCGGGATCGAGAACCGGATTATTGCGCACCGGGGCGGTGAACCGGCTGTTGGGATGCGCGGCTTTTTCTTTTGAATCGGGCGTCCAATCGTTGCCGCGCCAATCGATGGCGTGGTTCGGTCCCGATCCATCGGGATCTTTGCCTTCCCACCAAACATCGCCGTCATCAGTGAGGGCGACATTGGTGTAAAGCAAATCGTGCGCGATCGATTTCATCGCGTTCGGGTTCGATTTATAGTTCGTTCCGGGGACGACGCCGAAGTAGCCATTCTCGGGATTGACCGCGAACAAACGACCATCGCGGATCTGCATCCAGGCGATGTCGTCGCCCACGGTCGTCACTTTCCAGCCGGCAAAATGTTTCGGCGGAATCAGCATGGCGAAATTTGTTTTGCCGCAGGCACTCGGGAACGCGGCCGCCACGTAATGCTTTTTCCCCTCGGGCGATTCGACCCCGAGGATCAACATGTGCTCGGCCATCCAACCCTGTTTACGAGCGAGATAGGAACCGATCCGGAGGGCGAGACATTTTTTGCTTAACAAAACGTTGCCGCCGTAACCCGAGCCGACGGAGATGATGGTGTTGTCCTGCGGGAAATGGCAGATGAAGCGCCGCGCCGGATCGACATCTAATAATGAATGGACGCCACGGTTCCATTCCGCGGCCGGATCATGGCCGAGCCGTTTGACCGCGATCGCGCCCATCCGGGTCATGATCCGCATACTAAGAACGACATAAATGGAATCGGTGATTTCGAATCCAACTTTGGTCAGGGGCGAGTCAGGCGGCCCCATGATATATGGCACGACGAACAGGGTGCGGCCGCGCATCGCGCCTTTGAGCAGGCCGTGAAGCTTTGAATACGTCTCGGCCGGCTCGCTCCAATTGTTGGTTGGACCAGCTTCTTCTTTGCTCGGCGTGCAAATGAAAGTGAACTGCTCGACCCGCGCGACATCGTTCGGGTTGGAGCGATGCAAATAAGAGCGCGGAACTTTTTGGTCGTTCAGCTTGATCAGGACATTCTGCCGCACCGCTTCCTGAAGGAGGTATTGATGCTCGCGATCGGAACCATCGCACCAAAAGACATTTTCCGGTTTGGTCAGAAGCTCCACTTCATGCACCCAATCGAGCACGACGTGGTTAGCCGGCTTGTTGTCACCGATTCCAGACGGCGGCGAAATTGCGGGCGCGATATTTTTCATGAATACGAGGTCGACCCTGGTGGAATCGAGCGGAATATGAATTTCTGCCGGTTCGGACGGTTCTCCAAGATTTTTCTCGGGCCTAGCCGGACTGGCGGTTGAAGAGGTCGATGCATCTTGCGTGCACCGAACGCCGGTTGTCTATTGAAGCATGTTCGGAGTCACTACCTCCGATGATTATCGCCCGGTAACATGGATGGGAAGGTTTCCGGTCGACGTCACGACGATTCTTGTCGGTTTGCATGTCGGTTGTGCGATCCTGACCGCGTTCGTTTTTGCGATCGGCGACGGCGGCGTGCTGAACTATGCGATGTTCGACAGCGCGCAGGTTTGGCACGGCCAAATTTGGCGACTCGCCACTTACGCCTTCATCCATCCGCCGTCGGGTTACGCGTTGCTCTGGTTCGCG
>Ga0209803_1002543_pt1 | contig 11406 bp, 9 predicted proteins | sample GraSoiAngelo_138_FD_185895 | JGI IMG/M metagenome (GOLD analysis project Ga0209803, IMG submission 185895) | Grasslands soil microbial communities from the Angelo Coastal Reserve, California, USA - 14_0929_09_40cm (SPAdes) (version 2) | ecosystem: Environmental > Terrestrial > Soil > Grasslands ... | reverse complement strand
TGGCTGAAGGGTTAGGATATTGCTGAGGTTTTTTGTGTCGCTGCGCAGCCACGCGTCTTTTACCTGAAATCCGCCACAGGTATTTTCGCTAAAGCAGTGGCAGTAACTCAAGCCGCCAGTCTGGATCAAAGTGTTCACGGCAGATAAATCAATATAAGCGTCGTGGATGCCGAGGTAAGTTGCCGCAAGCTTATCCACCAATCCGTGGGAGCCACCAGGATGATAAAAGAACCAATCGGCTTCCAAGTTAAGTGTTGATTCCTCGAAAAATGCATCCTTGTGCGGAAATCCGGGAGGCAATGGTAAACCGTTGCCCAACGGGATGACATTTCCGTTGTAGCCAAAACCGGTTGTTATCGATTTCAAATACTGCGACTGAATCGTGCCAGTAGGACAGCTGGCCCCAGGCGCGGGCGTTAGGAACGGTTTGGGTGCGTTTCCGCAAATATATACTTTTTTCTTCTCCTTTTTTACCGCTTCGATGTTTTTTCCAATTTCGTCTTGCAGTTGCTTCGCCTGGTCCACCAATTCCTTGCCAATACCAAGAGAGAAAAACTGATCAATGGTGCGTTTTGCTTCCAAAAGCTGACCCGTGTTGAATTGAGCGAATGCCAGTTGGATTAAGAGAGTCGGTTCTTTAGCGGGCTTCATTCCGAGCCTTTTAGCGTGATTAATTTCGTCCAACGCAATACAAAAGGCTGCAGGAGCACCTCTTTCGTCCTTACATTTATCCTTGTTGAATCTCTTAATTACTTGACCGATCCGGTTGTAAATCACCCCTCGCCAAAACCAAGCGAGAGGGTTGTTTGGGTCCTCTTGCTCGGCTTCACGAAAAGTGCTTGCAGCTTGTTCATACAGCTTAATTACGACTTGCATCTCTTCGCGGGTTTCGATTGACTTCGCTTGATCTGCGGCCGTTTGCATCTCATCCCTGCCGTTTAGGATCAACTCGTCGTAGTCCCTAGCGCGCGCAGCAGAAATGCTATTTGCTAAGACGAGAGCGATTGTCATCGCGACCACCGCGCTTGGATGGGATGGTTTCATTTTTGGGGGGTATTAAATCTGTCGTCGCGATTCCCATCCGCGTGCGCTCGCGAACCCCTGCCATCCGACGGTTTAGCAGATTGCATTTTCGGCTGTAAAGGAAAACCCATAGGGGATTTGATCAACGGTTGCTGACCTCATTCGTGTATCCTGAATCTGCGCTGTGAAGGTTCAGAAAACGTGCAGAATCTTTGATTGTGTTCCGAACACGTTGGGCGGATCGGCGCAAAACAGTATCAGTGAGAGTCGATTTTGTTAGTTCACCCTACGCGGAAGCGGACGTCGCGGATCGTCTTGCCGCCGAAGCGTTGCTTTAGTTTTCGCAGGATTTCAGACTTGGAGATTTGTTCGAGCTCGTAGTGCAATGCCGGTTGGAGGACGCGGACGTAGAGGATTCCTTCGCGTAGCGCGACCGGAGCAGAATGCGCGGCGATAAAGTCACCGACGATTTTTGACCAGGCTTCGATGACTTCTGTTTCGCGCAAGCGCTCGCGAAGTCCCAAACGCTGCATCAACTTCGGGACCAGCTCCGCGGGCGAGTGCCAGCGGTCTGGTCGCGTTTTCCTTTCGGGCAAACCGCGCCATTCGGCAATCACGGCGGAGCGGAGAGATGAATTCATCAAGAATTATTTAGCCACGGATGGACACAGATGGAACACAGATTTTAAAGAAGGTCCGCGCGCCACCCGTAGTTGCATTGGATGGCAGGGCACACAGTCGCGCCTTACAACAATTGCGCCTTGCACTACGAACGCGTTTGCGAGCAGGCAGCCGCAACTTTCCGAAATCCGTTTTCCGCTTTCCGCAATCGACTAATATTTCCGCCGCATGTGGCTGGGCAGAATATTTAGCTCGCCACGGTACTTGGCCACGGTGCGTCGGGCGATGGGGATCCCGCGTTCGACCAGAATTTCGACGATCTCGTGATCGCTCAATGGCGCGCTGCCGTTCTCGTGCTTCACCAGATCCAGAATGGCTTCCTTCACGCTCGTGTTGCTGAGCGATTCGCCAGTCGCGGTTTGATAGCCGGAGGTGAAAAAGTATTTCATCTCAAAAACGCCCTGCGGCGTGGCCATGTATTTGCCGGACACGGCGCGGCTCACTGTGGTCTCGTGCACGCCTACGGCATCGGCCACTTCTGCCATGTTCATCGGCTTCAGATGCGACGGGCCGTGGTCAAGGAACTCGAGTTGCCGCGACACGATCTGCTGCGCGATGTTGAAAATTGTTTCCTGGCGTTGATGAATCGAGCGGATCAGGAATTTTCCGCTCCGGATCTTGTCGCGGACGTAATTTTTGACGTCGCTGCTCTGGGCATTCCCGGAGGCGATAATGTCCTTGTAAAGGTTGCTGATCCGCAGATGTGGAATCTGCTCATTGTTCAGAATGATCTGGTAGTCGCCGTCGATTTTTTCCACTACCACGTCGGGCAGCACGTAGTTTTGCGGCGCAGCAGCGAAGACCTGCCCGGGCCGCGGGTTTAGCCGCGCGATGTTGTCCGCGGCCTTCTGCACCTCCTCAACACTGATGCCCATGCGGCGCGCGATCTCGGGAAAGCGTCGTCTGCCCAAATCTTCCATGTGCTCGGACACAATTCGGTACTCGAGGCCGCGTTCTTTTCCTCCGCGCTGCAGTTGAATCAGCAGACATTCGCGCAAATCGTGTGCGCCCACGCCCGCCGGATAAAAACTTTGGATCAGCGCCAGCATCTTCTCGAAATCTTCCTTCGGAATGCCGGAGTTCAGCGACATTTCCTCCGGCGTGCTTTGGAGAAATCCGTTGTCATCGATATTGCCAATGATTAGCTCCGCAGCTTTGCGATCACTGGCACTGAGCACGCTCTGATTCAGTTGCCCGACCAAATTCTGCTGAAGCGTTTCCTGGACCGGAATGGAATCGAAAAGGAATTGGCGCTTATCTTGCGCTTCTCTCGAACCGCGCCGGCCATCGGAGCTGTAGCTGGCCGATTGCGCCATGTAATCGCGCCATTCTTCATCGAGACTCGCAAGCTTCTGAAATTCGTCGTTGAAATTGTCGTCTGTGGAAGGTTCAGCATCGCTGCGTTCATCGGTCGCAGGCTGGTCCGGCAATTCTTCGAGCACCGGATTCGTCTCCATTTCCTGTTGAACAAGGTTGCGCAGCTCAAGCAGCGGCGTCTGGAGTATCAGCAAGCTGTGTTGGAGCTGCGGCGACAGAATCTGGTGGAGCGCAAGATTCTGCGTCTGTTGCATTCCCTGTCCGGCCATACGCCGAGTTTACCGGCACGCGGTAAGGCAGGCAAGCTGTACTAGCAGTTGTGCTAACTCTACAGGGTTGGCCTCACACTCCGGCCATGTCCCACTTATCGATCGTTTCCTGAACCAAGCGGGCGATCTTGTCGTTGACTTTTGTGAAATACTTTTTCGCTTTGCCACGATCGAACGTGGGATATCCCTGGCCTTCTTTGTAGAGCATGATCGTAGATGGAAACGGATAGGCGCTCCACGTGTTCGGCGGCGGCATCGCCGTCGCCATCTCCGGCTTGTAATCCTGTTTGCGAACAAGAGCCGGATCGATTGCCATGATATACGCGGTCTCATTTTCTGCTCCGTGACCGCCGTCCTCGCCGAACACTTCCAAGGTCACGTCGCTGCAATACGACCACCAGTTTACGACCAAAAGTCTCGCGCCCGTCTCGCGCCCGATTTCCTGTGCAAGCGCGCTTAGAATTGCTGTTTGCCCGCCGCCGTGGCCGTTTAGCAAAATAATATTTTTGAATTTGTTCCTCGCCAAACCGACAAGAACAGCGCGGACGTAGCTGCGAAAAATTTCTTCGGGAACGGTAAAGCTGCCAGGGTACGCATCTAAGATTCCAGTAAATCCGTAAGGAATCACCGGGGCGATCATCGCGTTGACGCGCGGTGCGACTGCACGTGCTATCGCCACCGGCGCCAGAATGTCGGTTCCGTTAGGAGCCACGCCGTGTGGCTCCAGAGTGCCCAACGGGAGCAACACGGTCTGGATCTGAGTCGGAACCCAATCACGAAATTCGATCCAATTGATACGCTCCATCTCGCGTGTGCTCGGGGCATTTTGTTTGCCGGAACTCATCTGGGCAGTTTAGCAGTGTGGTCAGTATTCCGCTGCTTTTTTCCCTTCAGCGACACCCAGTCGACAGAATGTTCAAAAGCGACAATCTCCTCGAAAACATCGCCGGTCCCGCTGCAGGGAACAGCCACCAGATCGGCCAGAAAACCGGGCCGAATACGTCCGAGCACTTTTCCCTGCCGCAGGGCGGTCGCAGCATTCACCGTCACCATTTGCAAAATTTCCTCGGGAGAGACGGTCGGGAATTCTCTTTGAAACGCGCGCATCTCGTCAAACAAGCTCAGGCTCTCATTACTCGCGAGACTGTCAGTGCCGAGGCAAATGTTCAGGTCAAGAGAACGCAAACGTTCGAACTCAAAGCGGCTGTGACCAAAGTAATCATGACTGCGCGGCGAATGCACAACGTGAAAGTTACATGTCGATCTTTCCAGCAACTCGAAATCGCCCTCTCTCAGTTCATTTAAATGCGCGACGATCCATTCCCGTGGGGCGCGACCGCCGGGCGCGCCGACAAATAATTGCAGCGGCGTGCTCTTCCCGCAGTCATCCATTGGTCGCCCGATTCCTTTCAGAAATTCATAGAGCGACCCCGCCGCGTCGCGGAACATCTCCATTTCCTCACGCGACTCTGCCAGATGTGTCGTCAGCAAAATATTTTTGCTCAGCGCGATTTCCTCGCAGCGACGATACAGATCCTTCGACGCGGTGAACAAGGCATGCGGTGCCAAGCCCCAGGATTGCGTTTGGACTGCGGCGATCCCGCGATTGCGGGACCGCTTTGAAAGCGCGGACGTGGACGCGCACTCCGAAGAGGATTTCAGCGATTCAATCGCAAGATCGACAATTTCGTTTGGCCGCTCTGGGGCGCGTACGTCAATCAGCTCTCCAAACCACCACGTGCGAATCGGCGCGTTTATCTGCGCAATCAACTCTGGAAACGCCGTAAGATTTGCGATGGTGGTTGTTCCGAATCTTCTTGCTTCCGTGAAACCGTTGTTGATTGAGGCGAGATAATCTTTTGGTGAAAGCTTTAGCTTCTCTGCGTTGATCGCGCGGATCCAATCCGTAAAGGATTTTTGCGGCGGGATTTTGCCGCGGAGACAGGTGTAATCAAGGTGGCAATGCGCGTTGATCAGCCCGGGCAATAGCGCTTGCTCGCCGAGATCGACAATTTCACCGGAATGTTGCGTTTTGATCTCATCAAATCTTCCGACGTTGACAATTCGATTTTCCGAAAGGGCGACCGCGCCATTTTCGATCGGGGGTACATCCATCGTGACGACTGTGCGGGCGCGAATGATCATGGTGTGCTGTAGCGGCGGGCTATAACCGTTCGAAATGTCGACGAAACTGTAGCCACGGCGCTGTGCGCCGTCACGTGCGTCGCGCCGTGTCAGCATTCGACGATTGAACCGCCCGCAGGGCGGTGGCTACAGGTCGAGCGCGCTCTCGCCTTTCACCACTTTCCGGCATTCGGCGATCAACAGATTGCAGGCTTCCTGGCAAAGCAACGGAATTGTAGCCGCGGATGTCGTGCTAGCTGTGGGCGCTGACGGCGAACCACTCGCCGCTTGATCAACATTTGGATCAAACTTCTCATCCGGCAGCTTCGTAGACGTGAGCGTTGCGCGCGCATCGCGTTTCCACAAGATCGTCCGTAAACATCCGCCATTGGATCGGCAGAAGTCCGCAACCAGATCGTCAATCTGCGAATCGGAAATCTTTGCCGCCACGCGGTACATTCCAGATTGTCGATCCAACGTCTCGCGCAAGACCGTGGTTTGCAGCCTCCCACTCTTCCACGCAGCGAAGATTGCTAGTCTGCCGGGATAAAAATAATCCAGCGCACGTCTCAAGTCTTCGAGTGTGTCGAGCTCCAGCCGCCAGCCGGGGCGTAAATTGGGCGCGGTTTTGAGCGGACGATAATTTCCAGCGTCGTCGTATTTGGCGATGTTGCTTGCGTCTTCTGCCCTTCGAAAAACCTTCAACTGATCCACCGGTTTGTCATCGCGATGCGACAGCACAAAGTGGCCGGTAGTTGTTTCTTGGACTAGAATTTGACCGCAATGGAGCGGTGCAGTCAGCACAGACTCGAGACATCGCTCGATAGAATTTGCCATTGCAAGTGAGTCCGGCAGGCCGCCGGATCGAGCGCGTTGCTCTAATGCAGGCAGTGTCCGATCAAACCGCCTGCGCGCTCCAGGAATTGTTGGTCTTCTCCGCCGAACGCGTTCAATTGATCACTCTCTACGTCCATGATTCCAAGAATGTGTCGATGGTCATTTCTCATCGGAACAACAATTTCTGAGCGCGTCGTGTGAAACGTGGGCAGATACCGCGGATCTTTGTGCACATCCCCGACGATGATCGGCTTGCCCGAATCCAGTGCCGCGCCGCACAAGCCCTGGGTGATGGGAAAGCGCGCATAGGTTGGCGGTTCGTTGCCCGTTTCCGCGACAATTACGAACTCGTCTTTCACAATCTTATAAAGACCGACCCACCGATAATCGCGAGCGGCGCGAATCATCTCCACCAGTTGTTTCATTCGTTTTCGGGTACAGCCGCCAGCCAGCGCAAACCCCCCGATCTCCTGCAGCTTCTTGCACGTGGTTTCCTTCATTCGCGGGAAAACAATCTGGCGCAAAAGAAACCGAGCGCGAGCACGATTTTCAACTTTTTGCGTTTAACGCTTGCTCGATAATGATGTCGGCAAAACCGGGATCGGTGCCGATGGAGGGCGCGTAGAACAGCGAGCGATCGTCCAGCTTGTAAGGATTACTTCGGAAAACATCGGAGGGGCGGCTTTCCAACCGCCCATCTTCAGCCGGTCGGCGACTGGAAAGCCGCCGCTCCTCCGCAATCCCAAGCATCACCGGAATGTCTTCGTAACTGTGTAGCCCGTCGGAGATGAAGAACGGCACAACGATTATGTTCCGAGTCTTCGTTAATTTTCGCCAATCGGACACGAGCGGCGGCTCTTCCATGTACACGTTGAGCACCGTCGCGTATTTTCGGAGTGCACGGATCTTTTCAGCTTCGCGTTTGGCCGCGACCGCGCTGTTTTCATTCAGATCGGTTCCGTGAGCAACGATCAGCAAGGTCGCTTCGGCAGGATCGATATCAGATGCGACGTCTCGCGCGCGCTTGAGCAGCAGCTCAGTCATCATCGGGTGATTCCCAACCGGCTCGCAATATTTCCAGATTTGGCCGGTTGATCGTTCCGTAATGCGGCCGTTCAGCTCAAGCTCGCGCGGAACGACCGTCTGCGTGAAATACCCCTCGCTAATGAAATTCGGCACCACGTAGACTTCACGAATCGATTCGGCATCGAACAGAAACAACGCGTCACGTAAGCTGGGTTCCTCTTTCCAGAACGCGCAGCCGACATCCGCAAAAATTTTCCGACGCCGAATCTCCGCAGCATGCGCCAGCGTCGGCGCACTGGAATCTGGATTCACCGTCGAGCCGTGAGCAACGATCAACAGTGCGCCATCGGGTTTGCCTTCCACGCCTGCAATTTTACCACAGAGAACACGGAGGGCACAGGGAAGGGAAACTCTAAATTCTCTCCGTGACCTCCGTGCCCTCTGCGGTAAATATAGTTGTATGCGCTTTCGGAATTACAAGAACACCGACCTGACGGTCAGCGAGGTCGGCTTTGGTCTGTGGACGATTTCCACTGGGTGGTGGGGGAATTTTACCGAAGGCGAAGCGATCGCGCTCATGCACAAGGCGTTCGATCTCGGCGTCACGCTCTTCGATGCAGCCGACACGTACGGCAACGGATTGAGCGAAGAGTTGATTGCGAAGGCATTCCCAAACCAGCGGGACCAAATGGTGATCGCAACCAAGGTTGGTTACGATTTTGTTCATCATGGCGAAGCGCGTGGGCGCGGTCAGCGAGAAATTCCGCAGGATTTTTCAGCCGAAGCAGTCACGCGTGCGACGGACGCCGCGCTTAAGCGATTAAAGACGGACCGAATCGATCTTCTCCAACTGCACAATATTCGGATGGAGCAGGTTTATGACGATGCGCTCTGGACGACCCTCGAGAAATTAAAGAGCGAAGGAAAAGTTCGCTACTGCGGCATTGCGCTTGGACCGGCGATTGGCTGGCTTTACGAGGGAGTGAATTGCATTCGCGAGCGGGATCTCACGAGCGTGCAGCACATTTTCAACATGCTCGAGCAACATCCCGGGCGCGCGTTTCACGAAGCGGCGACCGACGCGGGGAAAGACACAATGTTTCTCATTCGGGTGACGCATTCGTCCGGAATGCTTGAAGGCAAATACACGGCTGAGACCAAATTTCCGCCAACCGATCATCGCAGCCATCGTCCGCGCAGCTGGCTGCTCAACGGGATCAAAAAAGTTGAGCAATTGCGTTTCCTTGAAAATTCCGAACGCACACTGGGACAGGCGGCATTGCAATGGCTGCTCGCTGACGATCGCGTTGCTTCGACGCTGCCGAATATTTACAACGAAGAACAGCTCGTCGAGTTCGGCAAGGCGCCCGACACTCCGCCACTGACACCGGATGACATGGCGAAAATCGAGGAACTCTATTCCGGGAACTTCGGAATCGAAGAAGAACCGCCCAAGTTCAAGGGGACGATGGAGCTGCCGAAGGAAACGGCGGCTGCGTAGGATTCGATTTGTCGGGCAGGCGCTCCGCCTGCCAGGCGTCACACAGCGGCAACCGAAGCGGTTGCCCTACAGTTTCAGAGCGAATCAATCTGATGCGTCTTCTTCAGCCACCGGTTCGGCGCGGCGAACTTCGGGTTGCTCGCGAGCGCGCCGCTCCGATCGGCTCGTAAGCATCTGGCCCTTGTAAACGTCTTTGAACACATCTGCGATCATTGGCGCAGCCGCGGAACCGCCGTGAACAGTGCTGCCAACATCGCCTTCGTAAACAGCCGCGAACGCATATCGCGGCTGGTCGGCAGGCAAAAATCCGGCGAACCACGCCGCCGTGCGTTCCTTGTGTTTTGGTCCCCATTGCGCGGTACCGGTTTTACCAGCGACCTCGACATTATCGAGGCTGGCCTGATGCGCAGTGCCGCCGGCGCCATTAACAACATCGATCATTCCGGTGCGCACCTGGTCCATTGTCTCGGACGAGAGGCTCAGTGTTCGTTTCGCGCGCACCTGGTACGCACTCACGATTTGGTTATCAAATGTCTGCACCTGCTGAACCAATCGTGTCTGATAGAGCGTTCCTCCGTTGGCGACGACGCCCATGGCTTGAGCCATTTGCAATGGAGTGACCTGCGTGTCTCCCTGGCCGATCGACATGTTTGCGATATCGCCGTTTAGGATTTTGCGGCCGTGCGTTGCCTTCATGTATTCGTCGTTCGGAATGCGACCTTCTGCCTCCCCGCGCAGCGGGATCCCGCATTTCGCGCCGAAGCCCAGCTGTAACGCCCAGTCGATGATTGGTCCGGCACCGGTCTTGATACCAACTTGATAAAACCATGTGTCGCAAGATTCGGTGAGCGCCTGCACGAAATTTAGCGCGCCGCGATCGCTCTTTTTCCAGTTGTGGAACGTGACGTTGCCAACCTGAAGCGCAGGCATGCATTCGTATCGATCGTCCGGATACACTGCGTGACTTTCCAGCGCGGCAATGCCGACGGCGACCTTGAACGTGGACCCTGGCGGGTAGGACGAACGATACGCTCGTGGCAAAAGCGGGATGTCCTTGTCATCTTGCAAACTCTTGAGTTGCTCCGCCGAGATCGACGGCACGAATAAGTTGGGGTCGTAAGTAGGCCACGAGGCCAACGCGAGAATATCGCCAGTGTTTGGGTCGATAATCACGATCGCCCCTCGTTTTGCTTTTGCTTCCAGCGCCTTTTCCGCCAATTGCTGAACGCGCAAATCAAGAGTCGTCACGACGTTGTATCCAGGCTCAGGCGGCGTAACGAGCTTCTCTGAAGTCTTCCGTCCATCCTTGTCGAAAGTAAGTTTGTATTCGCCGTGCTTGCCCGTGAGCATGTCGTTAAACGTTTGCTCGAGTCCCTCGCGTCCCTCCGTTTCAGGCCAGAGCGTTTCGTGATTATCAACAATGCCATCGGGATTTCGCCCGGTCTTGCCTGTGTAGCCGATAATCTGACCGGCAACTTTTCCGTTGGGGTAAATCCTCACATAAACAGGCCGCACCAGTATGCCAGGAGGCAGATCACCCTTTACCTTTTCATGCTCTGCTTCGCTAAGATTCTGCGCGATCTCCAGCGGCATGATTCCGCGGTTGTGGTAGTGACGAAGGATCGCCTCGTCAGAAACTCGAAGCTTTCGGCCGAGTAACCTGCCAGCGGCATCTATTTTTTCCTTCGTAAAACCGAGCGCTTGCTCGTCCGAAAAATCCAGCGGGGTTGGAAAAGTGATGACGAGATTGTAACTGAGCCGATTTTGCGCGAGCGGCGCGCCGTTGCGGTCTGTGATTTGCCCGCGTGGCGCCGGAACATCGAGTATGTAAGTGCGCGCGAGCTTTTGCGTCTCGAACGTCGGGATAATCGCCTCTTCTTCCGCCGAAGCGCTTGGATTCGGCGCAGGCGTGGACGCCAGTGTTTGCGCCTGCGCTTCTAGCGACAGCGCAAACATCAACAAGGCGATCAATAGCCCGACCATATTTATCGAGAATGTCATTCTGAGCGAAGTGAAGAATCTCTGATCATTTCCGGCCGAAAACACACAATAAACAGAGATGTTTCGCTTCGCTCAACATGAGAGCGTCGTCAATGGCATTGGAGGAATCGATGCACTTCTTCGGCCAGCTTGCGGCCAATCCCCTCGATGGAGGCAATCTCGTCCACAGTTGCTTTGCGGAGACGGTTCACCGAGCCAAATCGCCGCAGCAACAAATTCTTTCGGTTCTGGCTCACACCCGGACAATCGTCCAGAATACTTTCCTCCACCCGCTTTTTCATGAGTAGCTGGTGATAGGCGTTTGCGAACCGATGGGCTTCATCACGGATGCGCTGAAGCAATCGCAAAGCAGGCGAGTCCATGGGTAGTCGCAATGGCAACGCGCGCGCCGGTCGATAAATCTCCTCGTGTTCCTTCGCAAGTCCTATGATGGGAAGATCGTGCAACCCGAGGCGCTGCAGTTCACGACACGCAGCCGAGAGTTGGCCTTTTCCTCCATCGACAATGATGAGGTCAGGCAGACGAACGAAAGATTGCGGATACCGGATAGCGGAAACCGGATAGATTTCCAGCCGACGCGCTGTGTCAAACGCGTTCTCCTGAGAGTGTTCGGCCGAAACATCGATG
>Ga0209803_1002540_pt1 | contig 11417 bp, 6 predicted proteins | sample GraSoiAngelo_138_FD_185895 | JGI IMG/M metagenome (GOLD analysis project Ga0209803, IMG submission 185895) | Grasslands soil microbial communities from the Angelo Coastal Reserve, California, USA - 14_0929_09_40cm (SPAdes) (version 2) | ecosystem: Environmental > Terrestrial > Soil > Grasslands ... | reverse complement strand
GATAGTAGATTCCAAGCCAGATGATCGCCAGCCCGAGGGCCGAGAGCGCGAACGGGAAGAGGAGCGAGTCCTTGAAGACGGTGTAGGCAAGATGACCCAAATAGCCGAAAACACCGAGGGCGCCGAAGACGATGAAGACGCGGCGGTCCAGCAGTACCGAGATCAGCATCAGCACGATGTTGATCAGACAGTAGAGGAGCTTGCTGACTTCGCTCTGGCTGTCCATCAGAGAGAGCCCGCCCCAGAAGGCGAGCGTGCCGAAGAGGTATCCCCAGAATGCATAGTCGTCCCGCGTGCGGCGATCGACGAGAAACGAAACGGCGAGAAACGCAAGGCCGAACCAGAGCGAGACCCACAAGCGCTGATTCCACGTGAAGTCTGAGCGTCCGTAGATGAGTGGCGTGAGATCCATGGACATGAACCACAATGCAAACGCGACCGGGAAGGTGAGGAATGGGAATCGGACGAACCGGAGGGCGACGAGCCCCGCCAGAATCGTCCCAACCTCCATGAAGAACCATCCTCCCTTCACCCACTCGTAGTAGTTCCGGTACGCGCCAGGATCGTGTTGCGGCCACATCCCCGTCATCCGCTCGAAACCGTAGATTCCCAGCGGCGTCATCCAGACCGCCAGGGTGAAGAGGAGGCCGCCCGGGACCCTGAGCCCCTGGCGGAGCCAAAGGCGATGCCCCGCAAGACTGAAGCAGAGGGCATAGACGACCGCGATCAGGAGGAGTCCGGCCCCGCCGAAGCGCTCCCAGGCGCGGTTGACGAACCAACCCATCGCCGACATGACGACGAGTGCGCCGAAGTAGTAGGTGACGTGGGGGAAGTCGAAGCGGGCGCGACCCCGAGCTCTGCCTTCGAGCGCGGCCCAGAGGGGCTCAACCTGGGCTGCCGAGATCAACCCTTGAGCGTGAGCCCATTCGACGTCCTGTTTCGAAATCTCCACGGTCACCTTCTCGCCACGGTCACCCTCTATTGTCTCCCCACCGTGTTCGTTGGGCGCGACGGTTCTTACCGGCGTGATAAGCTTCGCGCCTATGGCAGTGGCCGAGCTCCTGGCGAAGTTTCCCCGCGAACGGACGTGGCTCCTGCCGGCGCTCCAGGCGGTCCAGCGCGCCGAACGCTATCTCTCCCCGGAAGCGCTGGAGGCGGTCGCGGCGCACCTGCGCGTCCCGAAGAGCGAGGTGTGGGGCGTCGCGTCGCACTACCCGGAGCTCCGGCTCGCCCCGCCCGGGACACGCGTCGTCCGGGTGTGCACAGGAGTGAGCTGCAAGCTCCGCGGCGGCGGCGAGCTGCTCGCCGCGTGCGAGCGACGGCTCGGCCTCCGCGCGGGCCAGACCACCGCTGACGGCGCGGTGACGCTCGAAGCGATGGACTGCGCCTTCGCCTGCGCCGTCGCGCCCGTCGTCGAGATCGACCACGCGTGCCACGGCCGCGTCACGCCGCGCGCGCTCGACGCCCTCCTCGCCGCCCGCCCCGCCGCGCACGCCGCGGCCGCGACGCCGGGCGTCGCCCCGCCGTCGCGGCCGACGACCGGCTCGCCCGCGGCGCGCTTCGCGGCGCTCAGGCGCGAGGCCGAGCGCCGGCGCACGGGCGCGCGCCTCGCCGTCGGCCTGGGAACGTGCGGGCGCGCCGTCGGCGCGCGCGAGACGTTCGAGGCGCTGCGCCTCGAGGTCAAGCGCCGCGGCCTCCCCTTCGCCGTCGTCGCCGCGGGCTGCAACGGCATGTGCTGGGCCCAGCCGGTCGTCGAGGTCCTGCGCGACGGCCGGCCGCGGCTCACGACGGGCCCCGTCGCCGCCGCCGAGGTCCCACGCCTCCTCAACGCGCTGGCGGCGAATCCCGCCGCAGCGCCCGACGTCGGCGGCGACTGGCTGGCGCGCCAGCGGCGCGTCCTGCTCGAGCGCTGCGGTCTCGCGGACCCCGCGGACATCGCCGACGCGATCCGCCACGGGACGTACGCGACGCTGGTGAACGCGCTCGAGGACGCGCGCCCCGAGCGGGTGATCGAGGAGGTGCGTGCGGCGGGCCTCGCCGGGCGCGGCGGCGCCTACTTCCGGACGGCGGTGAAGTGGGCGGCGTGCCGCGAGGCGAAGGGCGCCCCGAAGTACCTCGTCGTCAACGGTGAGGAGGGCGAGCCCGGCATCTTCAAGGATCGCCACCTGATGGAGGGCGACCCTCACCGGCTCCTCGAGGCCACGCTGCTCACCGCGTACGCCGCCGGCGCCACGCGCGCCATCCTCTATATCCACGGGGAGGCCGACCTTTCGGCCGAGCGCCTCCAGGTCGCCGTGGCGCAGGCGGGCGAGTGGGGGCTCCTCGGCGAGCGCATCCTCGGATCCGACTTCTCGCTCGACGTCGAGCTACGTCGCGGCGCCGGCGGCTTCGTCCTGGGCGAGGAAACCGCGCTCCTCGAGTCGATCGAAGGCTATCGGGCGATGCCCCGCACGCGCCCGCCCTTCCCCGTCGAGTCGGGGCTCTGGGGCAAGCCGACCGTCATCAACAACGTCGAGACCCTCTGCGCCGTGCCGTCCATCGTCGCCGAGGGCGGGGCCTGGTTCGCGAGCCTCGGCGGTGGCGGCGGCACCAAGCTCTTCGGCCTCTCGGGCCACGTCAGGCGCCCTGGGATCGTCGAGGTCCCCCTCGGCACGACGCTGAGGGCGCTGCTCGACGATCTCGGCGGCGGCTCCTCGACGGGCCGGCCGCTCCGCGCCGCCGTCCTGGGCGGGCCGTCCGGGAGTGCCGTTCCCGCGCGGCAGTTCGACGAGCCGCTCGTCCCGCGCGGTCCGGTCAATCCGGGAACGGGCGGCGTCGTCGCCCTCGACGAGGGCGTGGCGGTTCAGGACGTCGTGCGGACGCTGCTCGCCTTCAACACGCGCGAGTCGTGCGGCAAGTGCACCCCGTGCCGCGAGGGGACCGCGCGGCTCCTCAGGATGCTCGACGGGCCCATCGAGCGTGAGCGCGTGAGCGCGCTCGCCGGGGTGATCCAGATCGCCTCGCTCTGCGGGCTCGGCCAGGCAGCACCCCTCGCCGTCCTCTCGGCCCTCGCCGAGTTCCCGGAAGAGTTCGAGCTATCATGAGGGACCGATGAAGCTCACGATCGACGGTTGCCTGGTCGAGCTCGCCGAGGGTGCGACGGTCCTCGACGGCGTGAACCGCCTCGCGATCCCGCTGCCCCAGCTCTGCAAGGATCCGGACCGCGCGCCGCTCGGCGCCTGCCGGACGTGCCTCGTCCACGTCGAGGGCCAGCGCGGCCTCTCCGCCGCGTGTCACCTGCCGGCCCGCGAGGGCATGGTCGTCTCGACCGCGCATCCCGACGCCGTGCGCGTTCGCCGTGGCGTCCTCGACCTCACGCTCTCGATGCTCACCCCGGCAAAGGGGGAGTTCGGCGCGCTCGGCGACGCGGCCGCGCGCCACGGGCTCGGCGAGCCGGGCTTCGCGCCCCTGCACCGCTTCGACGTGGACGCGAGCAAATCGTTCTTCGTGCTCGACCGCGAGGCGTGCATCCTCTGCGGGCGTTGCACGGTCGCGTGCGACGAGGTCCAGCAGATCGGCGCGATCGCGCTCCTCGGCCGCGGCCACACGACGAGGGTCGGCGTCTTCGGCGACGGGCCGATGGCCGCCTCCGTCTGCACCTCGTGCGGCCAGTGTGTGGCGACGTGCCCGACGGGGGCGCTCTCCACGAAGGAGGCGCCCGAGAAGATCGTGCGCCGCGTGGAGACGACTTGCCCCTACTGCGGCGTCGGCTGCGGCCTCGTCGTCCCCGTCCGCGAGGACGGGCGGCTCGCGCTCATGGCGGACGACGTGCCGTCGAACAAGTCGAGCCTCGGCACCCTCTGCGTCAAAGGACGGTTCGGGACCGGCTTTGTCCACTCACCCGACCGCATCACGCACCCGATGGTCCGGCGCGACGGCCGCTGGGTCCGGACGAGCTGGGACGAGGCGCTCGCGACGGCGGCGGCAGGGCTCGCGAAGCATCGCGGGAGGTTCGGCGCCCTCGCGAGCGCCAAGGCCACCAACGAGGACGGCTACGCCATCCAGAAGTTCTGCCGCGTCGTCATGCAAACGAACGACGTGGACCACTGCACGCGGCTCTGCCACTCGCCGTCGGTCGAGGCGATGCTCGCCTGCATGGGATCGGGCGCCACGTCGAACTCCTACCAGGACTACGCGGAGGCAGGCTGCCTCATGGTCGTCGGCGCCGACGCGTCGGCGAACCATCCCGTGATCGCGATCCGCTTCCGCCGCGCCGTCAGCCGCGGTGCGCGACTCATCGTGGTCAACCCCAAGCGCGTCGACCTGTGCGACCAGGCGGACCTCTGGCTCCAGCCGCGGCCAGGCACCGACGTGGCGCTCTTCAACGCGATGGCGCGCGTCATCCTGGACGAGGACCTCGCGAACCTCGCCTTCGTCCGGACCCGGACGGCCGGATTTGAGGACTGGCGAGCCTCGCTTCGGCCCTTCACGCTCGAGTACGCCGAACGGATGACGGGCGTGCGCGCGAGCGACATCGCGCAAGCCGCGCGCTGGTACGCGCGGCCACCGTTCGCGGGCTCCTGCCTGATCTGGGGCATGGGCATCACCCAGCACACGAACGGCATCCACAACGCCCACGCGCTCCTGAACCTGTCGCTCGTCGCTGGCCAGATGGGCTTTCCCGGCAGCGGCATCTCCCCGCTGCGCGGCCAGAACAACGTCCAGGGTTGCGGCGACGCCGGCTGCATCCCGACGAACCTTCCCGGGTACCAGACGTACGCTCCCGACACGCTCGCGAAGTTCTAGGCGCGCTGGGGGGTACGGCCTCCAGGGACGACGGGGCGCGTCGTGACCGAGATGATCGAGGGGTGCCTCGACGGCGCGACGCGCGCCATGTACGTCGTCGGCGAGAACCCGCTCCTCTCGGAGCCGGACCTCCATCACGCCGAGAAGGCGATCGACCAGCTCGACTTCCTCGTCGTGCAGGACCTCTTCATGCACGAGACGGCGGAGCGCGCCCACGTCTTCCTGCCGGCTGCCGCGTTCGCCGAGAAAGACGGCACGTACACCAACTCGGAGCGGCGCGTCCAGCGCGTGCGGCAGGCCCTGCCGGCACCGGGCGAGGCGCGTCCAGACTGGTGGATCACGTGCGAGCTCGCCAAGCGCGTGGCGCGAACCCTCACGCTGGACGTCGGCGGCCAGTTCGACTACGCGGGGCCCGGCGAGATCTTCGACGAGATGGCTCGGCTCACGCCGTTCCTCGCGGGGCTCTCGCACGCGCGTCTCGACCGCGAGGGCGGCATCCAGTGGCCCTGCCCCACCCCCGACCATCCGGGCACGCGGTACCTGTACGCGGAGTCGTTCCCGACGGGGCGCGCGCGGTTCATCCCGGCGCTCCAGACCGCCGAGGCCGCGGAGCTTCCCGACCGCGACTTCCCGTTCGTCCTGAACACCGGCCGCCTCCTCTACCACTGGCACGGCGGGACGCTCACTCGCCGCGTCCAGGGGCTCCTGGAGCTGGCACCGCGCCTCGAGGTCGCCATCCACCCGAGCGATGCGCGGCGGCTCGGCGTGGACACAGGGGCGCGGATCCGTGTGGCCTCGCGGCGGGGCGAGCTGACCGGCCACGCGTGCGTCACCGAGGCGGTGCGGCCGGGCGCCGTGTTCGTCCCGTTCGTGAAGCTCGAGGAGTCGGCCGCGAACTTCTTGACGAACTCCGCGTTCGACCCGTCGTCGAAGATCCCCGAATACAAAGTCTGCGCCGTCCGCGTCGAACGCATTCCCGTGTAGTCGGCGCGGAGCGGGATGCCTCCCCGCTGGGCCCTACTGCCTGAGGAACGCGTCGAGGGCGCGGACGAACGCGGTGGGGTCGTCGAGGACGAGGTGATGGTAGGCGCCGGGGATCTCGACGAGCGTCGCCAGCGGGATCGCCGCGCGCATCCGCGCGGCCATCTCGCGCGGTAAGACGAGGCTTCGCTCCCCGCGCACGATCAAGGTCGGCGCGACGATGCGCGCGAGCAGCGGCCAGGCGTCGACGGGACGCCGGGAGCCGTTGCACGCCGGATCGAACCGGTACGTCCACCCGCCTTCGCGCTCGACAAATCCCATGCGCGCGAGATGGGCGAGCACCTCCGCGGCGGCGACGGTCTCGCGCGGGAGGAGACGGAACGCGCGGGCCGCCGCGTCGGGGTCGGGGTGCAGGCGCGGCGCGCGACGTCCGCGCGCGTGCATCCAGTCGAGCCGGTCCCCTGGAATCGCGGGCCGGGAGTCGACGATCACGAGCCGGGTCACGCGCTCGGGATGCCACGCCGCGAAGGCCATCGCGTTGTGGCCGCCCATCGAGTGCCCGACGACCGTCATGCGCTCCCAGCCCAGCGCGTCCATGACGCCGACGAGGTCACGCGCGAAGTCCTCGGTGGCGTACGCGGGCGGCTCGGCCCACTGGCTCTCGCCGTGGCCGCGCTGATCGAGCGCGACCACGTGGAACCGGTCGGCGAACGCGGGCGCCACCAGATCGAACCAGTGAGCGTGCGCCGCGCCGCCGTGCAGGAAGCAGAGCGCGGGGCGACCAGGCGCGCCCCACTGGAGGAGGCGCAGGCGGAGGCCGTTGATCTCGAGCCCGCGCGTCCGCGCGGTCTCGCAGCCGAAGCGTGGTAGCGGCACGAGCAGAATTGTATCCGCAAAGTTTTTTCTTGGTGGGGGTTGACGCGAGCGCTAGTGTCGAAGAACGACCCCATGTTCCACGAGCTGACGCGCTGGCGACGCCAAGACCTCATCGACGCCGGCTATGCGCTGCTGCTCCTGCTCCTCGCGATCGCGACCGGCTACCTGATCCTGGCCCCCTCCGACCTTCGCGCGACGCCCCTGGCGCGGCCCCTGCCCGAGCCCCGCCCGGGCCTGGTTACGGACCGGCTGACGCCCACGGGGCATGTGGAGCCGACGCGGACGCGCCGGAGCTGGCCAAGGACGGTGACCGGTAAGGTTCTGGACAGCCACCGCCAGCCGCTCGAGGGCGCTGGCGTCGTCGTGGACGGCAAGGAGTACCTGACGGGGCCTGACGGCGCGTTCAAGTTCGAGGGCTCGGCGTCGAGAACGCCGCTCCTCGTCAAGATGCCGGGCTTCGAGAAGGCGACGGTCGAGCCGCACCGGGGCGCCGTGGAAGTCGTGCTCCGGCCGCACGTGATCAAGGCCGCGTACCTGACCTACTACGGCGTGAGCGACCGCGTCATCCGCAACCGGGTCCTCGACCTGGTCGGGGGCACCGAGCTGAACGCGGTGGTCATCGACGTCAAGGGCGACCGCGGCTGGATCGTCTACCCCACCGAGATCCCCGAGGCCCTCGCGGCGGGCGCGCAGGGTCCCGCGACGCTCCGCGACTTCGACGCGTTCATGAGCGACCTGAAATCGCGCGGCGTCTACACGATCGGCCGTATCGTCACCTTCAAGGACAACGCCCTCGCGAACCACCGGCGCGACCTGGCGGTCATCGACACGCGGACGGGACAGCCGTGGATCGACAACGAGAAGCTCGCGTGGCTCGACCCCTTCCGCGAGGAGGTCTGGGACTACAACCTCGCGATCGCCCGCGAGGCGGTGCGGCGGGGATTCGACGAGATCCAGTTCGACTACGTGCGCTTTCCGACCGACGGGCGCCTCGCCGCGGCGCAGTACTCGAAGCCGAACTCGAAGGAGACCCGGCTGCCCACGATCGCCGCGTTCCTCGCGCGCGCGCGCCGCGAGCTCGGCGCGATGGGCGCCTTCGTCGCCGCCGACGTCTTCGGCTACACGGCGTTCAACGGGAACGACACGGACATCGGCCAGCGCATCGAGGAGCTGACGCCGCACCTCGACTACATCTCGCCGATGGTCTACCCGTCGGGCTACCAGCGCGGGATCCCAAACTATCGTAACCCCGTCGAGCACCCCTACGAGGTGGTGTTCGAGACCGTGCGGCTGATCCTGAAGCGCTCGGGCCACACCCGCGTGCGGGTGCGGCCGTGGCTGCAGGACTTCCGCGACTACGCGTTCGACCATCGTCCCTTCGGCGTGCCGGAGATCCTCGCGCAGATCAAAGCGGCGGACGACGGCGGCGCCCTCGGCTGGATGCTCTGGAACCCGCGCAACGACTACACCAGCGCCGCGCTCAGGCAGAAGGAGGGCCTCGCGGCCAAGTGAGGCTCCTCCTGGTCGTCGCGCTGATCCTGACCGCGGCCCTCCTGGTCGCCTCGTTCGCCGGCGCCGAGCCGCTCCCGCCGAACGAGCTCGGCCGCGTCATGATCCTCGAGTACCACAAGATCGACTACCCCGAGGCGCGGTGGACGCGCACGCCCGAGAACTTCCGGCGTGACCTCGAGACGCTCTACGCGCGCGGTTACCGCCTCATCAGCCTCGGCGACCTGATCGACGGGCGCATCGCCGTTCCCGCCGGCACGACGCCCGTGGTCCTCACGTTCGACGACTCGTCGCCTGGGCAATTCCGCTACCTCGAGGCGAACGGCACGGCCGAAATCGACCCGAAGTCCGCCGTCGGCATCCTCGAGGCGTTCACGCACGAGCGCCCGGACTTCGGGCGCGCCGCTGTCTTCTTCGTGCTGCCCGCCGCGGACCCGCCGAACCGTCTCTTCAACCAGCCGGCGTACGAGGGCCGGAAGCTCCAGTACCTCGCGAGCCGGGGCTACGAGATCGGCAACCACACGCTCTGGCACGCGAACCTCGGGAAGTACGACGAGACGATCGTCCGCGGCCAGATCGCCAGCGCGCAGGAGTGGATCCAGCGCCACGTCCCCGACTACAAGATCCGCGCGCTCGCGCTGCCTCACGGCGTGTACCCGAAGGACGTGAGCTGGGCGCTCTCGGGCTCGGTCAAGGGGGTCACGTACAGCCACGACGCGATCCTCCAGGTCTCGGGCGGGCCGGCGCCCTCGCCGTTCTCGCGGGACTGGGACGCGGTGAGGCTGCCGCGCATCCAGGCGCTCGAGGAGGAGCTGCGGCACTGGCTCGTCTACTTCGAGCGGAACCCTGGGGAGCGGTTCGTGAGCGACGGTGACCCGTCCATCGTGACTGTCCCGGCCACGCTCCGGGCCCGGCTGCGGAGCGACCTCCGGAACCTTCGCGTCGTCGAACGCTGAGACCTCGCGCGACTACCTGTACATGAGATACGACGCGCGCCGGTTCAAGAAGCTGCTTCGGTCGGCGTCGGCCCAGGTGAGGAGCCGGTCGAGGCTCTGCCCGCTGAGGAACGCCCACATCGTCGGCCGGTTCACCAGGAGGTTCTGGATGTTCTCGGGTCTGAACTCGTCCCGGTGACGGACGCGTAGCTCGCGCGCGAGCGCGAGCGCCACCGTCACCGGCCGGATCGCGTTGCGGTCGGTGACGACCAGCCGCACGCCGCCGCACTGGACCTGGGCGTACTGGTCGGCCGTCGGCGCGAACCGGACGGGCTCGAACCTGACGCCGCGGAGCTCCAGACGATTGAGCGCGTCCACGAGCCCCTCGGGCTCGATCCATGGCGCCCCCACGACCTCGAACGGCGTGTCGGTTCCGCGCCCGACCGAGAGGTTCGCCGCCTCCAGGAGCCCGATCCCCGAGTAGAGCAGCGCCTCGGTGAGCGACCGGATGTTCGGCGATGGGTTCACCCACGGGAGCCCTGTCTCGTCGTACCAGAGCCGCCGCTCCCAGCCGGCCATCGGGATCACCGTGAGCGCCACGGGGATCTTCCGCTCGGCGGCCACCATCCGCGCGAACTCACCGATCGTCAGCCCGACGCGGATGGGGACCGTGTGAGGGCCCGTGAACGACTGGAGGTCGCGGTCCATTAGCGGTCCCTCGACGACGCTGCCCGTGATCGGGTTCGGGCGGTCGAGCACGACGAGGGGAATCCCCGCCCGCGCCGCCTCTTCCATCACGTAGACGAGCGTCGTGAGGTAGGTGTAGTGGCGCACGCCGACGTCCTGCATGTCGAACACGAGCATGCTCACGCCCCTCAGCATCTCGCGCGTCGGCCGGAGCGTCGAGCCGTAGAGGCTCCAGATCGGCCGCTTCGTCCAGGGGTCGCGGCCGTTCGGGACGTTGGTGATCGCCTCGCCGGCGATCCCGTGCTCGGGCGAGAAGATCGCCCGCAGACGCACGCCCGGCGCCGCGGCGAAGAGGTCGATCGCGCGCCGCCCCTGGACGTCCACTCCCGTCTGGTTGGTCACGAGGCCGACCGACTGGCCCGTGAACGTCGCGAAGTTCTGGGAGGCGACGACGTCGAGCCCGGTGCGCACGCGTCCGGGCGTGGCCGCCGACACCGGCAGCGGCGCCGGCGTCTCGGCGGGAAGGTCGGCGGCCGGCGCGTCGGCGCGCGTCATCGCCGGCTGTGGCGGCTCGCCGGCGAAGAGCGCCGCGCCCACCGTCCCGGCGATCCGAAGGCGCAGCTCGCGGATGTCCTCGGCGCCACCCCCGTTCGGGTGCACGCGGTTGGTGAGCACGATCATGTAGGTGCGGCTCGCCGGATCGAGCCAGACCGCGGTGCCCGTAAAGCCCGTGTGCCCGACCGAGCCCATCGGGAAGAACGGCCCCAGGGTGCGCGAGAACGGCGACGAGAGATCCCAGCCGAGCGTCCGCGTGGCCTGACCCTCCGGGTTCGGCTCCCACATGAGCGCGACCGTCTCGGGCTTGAGGTACTGCTGCCCGTCGAGCGTCCCACCGTTGAGCAGCATGCGGCAGAGTCGCGCGAGGTCGGCGGCCGTCGAGAACATCCCCGCGTGGCCGGCGACACCCCCGAGCAGGCGCGCGCGCCCATCGTTCGCCTCGCCCTGGAGCAGGTGACCGTTGGCGTAGTCCGTCGGCGCCACGCGGCTCTTCACGGCGTCGCGGGGGCGGAACGACGTGTCGCCCAGGTCGAGCGGGCGGAAGAACACGTGCTCCAGGTAGCGGTCGAGGCGCTCGCCGCTCACGCGTCGGACGACCTCGCCGAGCAGGATGAAGCCGGTGTCGCTGTACTGGAAGCCGGTCCCCGGCGGATATTCGAGCGGGACCCTCGCGAGCGCCCACGCGGCTTCCGGAAATCGCGGCGCGACCGCCCTGTTCGGCGGGACCGCGGCGAACCCCGCGCTGTGGGTCAGGATCCGCCGGATGGTGACGGCCTCGAACCGCCTGCCACGGAACTCACGCAGATAGCGCCCGAGCGGCTCGTCGAGCTTGATCGCGCCGCGCTCGACGAGCGACATCACGGCGAGCGTCGTGCCGAAGGGCTTCGTGAGCGAGGCGATGTCGAAGATCGTTGTGAGCATCATCGGCGCGGGCTCGGGAACGAGCCGGCGCGAGCCGTACGCGCGGTGCAGGAGGACCTCGTCGCCCCGCCCGATGAGGACGACGACGCCGGGGATCTCCCCGGAGGTCACCAAGGCGTTCGCGGCCTCATCGACGCCGGTGAAGTCCGGCGCCTGGGCGGCGGC
>Ga0209803_1002538_pt1 | contig 11422 bp, 12 predicted proteins | sample GraSoiAngelo_138_FD_185895 | JGI IMG/M metagenome (GOLD analysis project Ga0209803, IMG submission 185895) | Grasslands soil microbial communities from the Angelo Coastal Reserve, California, USA - 14_0929_09_40cm (SPAdes) (version 2) | ecosystem: Environmental > Terrestrial > Soil > Grasslands ... | reverse complement strand
CAAGTAAGCACCCCGAAGGCGATGGCGAGCGGCCGCGGGTTCGTGCCCCCCTCCAGCGCCAACGCTCCGAGGCTGCGCGTGACCTCGTCGCAGAGCACCCGGTAGTGGTCGGTACCGCCGCGGATCAGGCAGCCGAGCGCGACGATTCCGTCGATTCCGCCCTTGCGCGCCACCCGCGCCGCCAGCGGCGCGAGCTCGAAGGCGCCCGGGCAGCGATAGACGCGCACGTCCGCCGCGTTGCGCGCAGCCAGCGCTTTCTGCGCTCCCTGCAACAGCTGCTCGACGATCTCCAGGTTCCAGCGGGCCGCCACGATGGCGAAGCGCATTCCTTTCGCGGACAGCTCCCGGTCGGACGGCGTTTGCGTGCTCATTCGGCGCGTATCCTACTTCTTCGTCAGCGAAAGCAGGTGCCCCATCTTGTCCCGCTTCACCTGGAGGTAGCCCTCGTTCTCCTGCGACACCCCCACCTCGATGGGCACGCGCTCGACCACCTCGAGGTCGTACAGGCGCTTGAGTCCGTCGATCTTCTTCGGATTGTTGGTCATCAGGCGCAGCTTGCGCACGCCCACGTCGCGAAGGATCTGCGCGCCGATGCCGTAGTCCCGCAGGTCTGCCTTGAAGCCTAGCTTCACGTTCGCTTCGACGGTGTCGTGTCCCTCGTCCTGGAGGTTGTACGCCTTGAGCTTGTTGATCAGGCCGATGCCGCGCCCCTCCTGGTCGAGGTAGACGAGCACGCCCTTCCCCGCCTCGTCGATCATCTGCAGCGCCCGGTGGAGCTGTGGACCGCAGTCGCAGCGCCGGCTGCCGAACACGTCGCCGGTCAGGCACTTGGAGTGGACGCGCACCAGCACCGGCTCGTCCGGTTCCCAGGAGCCCTTCACGAACGCGACGTGCTGGGCGCTGTCGACGTCGTTCTCGTAGGCGATGCAGCGCATGTCGCCGCCGAACTCGGTGGGAACGCGCGCTTCCGCTCCGCGCCGCACCAGGGACTCGCGGTGCATCCGGTACTGGATCACGTCGGCGACGGAGAGGATGTGCAGCCCGTGCTCGCGCGCGAATCGCGTCAGGTCCGGCATGCGCGCCATGGTGCCGTCGTCGTTCATCACCTCGCAGATCACGCCGGCGGGAATCAGCCCGGCGAGCCGGCAGAGATCGACGCTGCCCTCCGTCTGTCCGGCGCGCACCAGTACGCCGCCCTTGCGGGCGCGCAGCGGAAAGACATGTCCGGGGCGCACCACGTCCTCGGGCTTTGCCTCCGGATCGATCGCCGCGCGGATGGTCGTGGCGCGGTCGTGCGCGCTGATCCCGGTTGTGACGCCCTTGGCCGCCTCGATGCTGACGGTGAAGGCGGTGGTGTACGTGCTCTGGTTCTCGCTCACCATCATGGAGAGGCCGAGCTTCTTCACCTGCTCTTCGGTCAAGGACAGGCAGATCAGGCCGCGCGCGTTCTTGGCCATGAAGTTGATGGCCTCGGGAGTGACGAACTGCGCCGCCAGCACCAGGTCACCCTCGTTCTCGCGGTCGGCGTCGTCCACGAGGATGACCATGCGGCCCCTGCGCAGCTCCTCGAGCGCTTTCTCGACGCGGGCGATTGTGTGTTCCACTGCGTTGCTCCTAGCCGCTCCCCCCGAAAGGGGGTACGCGGCCATCGTTTTTTTCGCTGCCAGACTGCATCAGGCGAGCGACGTGCTTGCCGAGGATGTCCGCCTCGACGTTCACCTGCGCGCCTGCCCTTTTGATGCCCCAGGTGGTGGCGCGCAAAGTCTCGGGAATGATGAACAGCGAGATGCGGTCGGGGTCCAGCAGGGCGTTGACGGTCAGGGAGATGCCGTCCAGCGCGATGGAGCCCTTGGAGACCACCAGGCTGGCGAGCCCCGGGGGCAGCCGCAGCTCCACCAGCGCTCCTTCGCCGACCACTTCGCGGCGGACGATCTCTCCGACACCGTCCACGTGTCCCAGGACGAGATGGCCGCCCAGGCGATCGCCGAGGGCGAGTGGCCGCTCCAGGTTCACCCCGTCGCCTGCTTTACGGTCTCCCAGTGTGCTCTTGCTCAATGTCTCGGCGCTGACGTCGGCCGTGAAGCGATCGCCGGCCAGCTCGACCGCCGTGAGGCAGACGCCGTCCACGGCGATGCTCGATCCATGCGTGAGCCCCGGCAGGCGGGTCCGCACCGACAGGCGCACACCTTGGGGCACACGTTCGACCGCCGTCACGGTTCCGACGTCCTCGATCAGACCGGTGAACATCGAGGCGGGATATACAACGTCCGTAAACTGGCCGCTTGCCTGAATGTCCGCGCGCCGCCAACATCCAACCGGTATGAAGATGACGGGCCGCGTAGCCTCGTTCGTTGCACTCATCGCTGCCTTGGCCGGCGTTTCCCGCAGTGCCGCCGCGCAGGACGCCTTCGAACCGCCTCCACCGCCGCCGGACGAAGACGTGCAGGCGCCCCCGCCGCCTTCGGCGCAGCCTCCGGCGCAGGCGCCGGATCAGATGACCTTCGAGCAGCAGCTTTCCCCGTACGGCCGCTGGGTGGATACGCCGGAATACGGCCGCGTCTGGGTGCCCGGCGTCGGGCCGGACTGGCAGCCGTATGCGGACGGGCAATGGGTGAGCACGAGGTGGGGTTGGTCGTTCGCGGCGCCGGTGCCATGGGGCTGGGCCGTCTACCACTATGGCCGCTGGGGCTGGCGCGGCGGATTCGGCTGGTTCTGGGTTCCAGGGTACGTCTGGGGGCCTGCTTGGGTATCCTGGCGATGGGTGAACGGATACGCGTGCTGGGCGCCACTGGGTCCGCGCGGATACGTCTACGCGCGCGGATGGCCGGGCTGGGTCGTCGTGCCCCACGCGCACTTCGCGCATCCCATCCGGCGCTGGATCGTGCCCCGTGCGCAGGTCAGCGTGATCGTACACTCGGCGCGCCCGGTGCGCGCGTTCCCGACGTGGCATGCGCGCCGCTTCAGCGACCACGGCGGCGGCTGGCACCGCGGCCACGGCCGCCGGTAGCGCCCGCCGTTCTACGTCCGGACCGGCCGGACCCAGAGGAGCGCGTCACTGCCGACGCGCTCCAAGGCCCGCAGCCGCAGCTCCAGGGGCCTCCCCATGAAACCCGCCCAGGACATCGCGTCCGCGCCGAAGATCTTCGGCGCGACGAACAGGCGCAGCTCGTCCCACAGCCGCGCCCGCAAGAACGCGCCGTGCACCGTCGCACCGCCTTCCACGAGCACGGTGGTGATCCCGCGCCGGGCCAGCCTGCGCAGGACCTGGCGGAGTGGCCCGCCTTCCGCGAGGGTCTCGCCGGGCTGACGCGTCAGCAGCGCTCCCGCGGGGATGGCCCCGAGGACGACGCGCAGCGGGTTGCGCCCGCCGCGAATGCCGCGGACGGTGAGTCGGGGGTTGTCAGCGCGCACCGTCCCCGCCCCGACCAGCACGGCGTCGAGCTCGTTGCGCCAGTGGTGCACGAGCCGCCGTGAGGGTTCGGAGCTGATCCACTTCGAGTCGCCCGTCCGGGCGGAGAGCTTGCCGTCGAGCGTGATCGCGGCCTTGAGCACCACCCAGGGCAAACCCGTGGTGATGAACTTGAACCAGGGCTCGTTCGAGGCATCGCACTGAGCGCGCAGGATGCCGGCGTGCACCTCCACCCCGGCGCGCCGCAGGCGGCGGGCGCCGTGACCGTCGACCAGTGGATTCGGGTCCGCGCTGCCGAAGAATACGCGGCGGACGCCGGCGGCGATCAACGCCTCGGTGCACGGCGGAGTTCGGCCGCTGTGGTTGCACGGCTCGAGGGTGACGTAGAGGTCCGCTCCGCGCGCGCTGCGGCCTGCCGCGCGCAGGGCATTCACCTCCGCGTGCGGAAGCCCAGCTTTCTGGTGGTGGCCGCGGCTGACCACCCGGCCGCCGCGGACCACGACGGCGCCGACGGCCGGATTGGGATGCGTCCGCCCGCGCCCCTTCTCCGCCTCGGCGAGCGCGAGGCGCATGAAGTCCTCGCCGGTCACTTCTTCTGCGCGCTCTTGCGCTCCGAGATCAGCTCCTTCAGCTCGCTCATGAACTCACCGAGGTCCTTGAAGGAGCGGTAGACGCTGGCGAATCGGACGTAGGCCACCTCGTCGAGGCGCGCCAGCTCGCGCATGACCGCCTCGCCGATCACCGAGCTGGGAACTTCTTTCTCGCCCATTTCTTGAAGGCGCCGCTCGATCCCGTCCACCACCGCCTCGAGCTGATCGGTGCCGACCGGCCGCTTCTGGCAGGCGAGCTTGAGCCCCTCGAGCACCTTCTGCCGATCGAACGCTTCGCGGCGGCCGTCCTTCTTCACCACCATCGGCAGGATCTCCTCGACGCGCTCGTAGGTGGTGAACCGCCGTTGGCACCCGAGGCACTCGCGCCTGCGCCGGATCACCGCGCCCTGGTTGGAGAGGCGCGAGTCGATCACCTTGTTCTCCACTTCGGCGCAGAACGGGCACTTCACGGGTTCAGCGGAGCCTGTTCGCGTAGAGCGGGAACTGGCGGGCGAGCTCGTGCACCTCGCCGCGCACGCGCCCGATCTCCCCCTCGTCCTCGGGCCGGTCGAGCACTCGCACGATCAACCTCGCCACCTGCCTCATCTCCCGCGGCCCCATCCCGCGGGTGGTGAGCGCCGGCGTGCCGAGCCGCAAGCCGCTGGTGACGAACGGCTTCTCCGGGTCGCCCGGGATCATGTTCTTGTTGGTGGTGATGTGCGCCCCCTGCAGCGCCCATTCCGCCACCTTTCCGGTGAGCTTCTTCGGGCGAAGATCGCAGAGCATCAAGTGCGTGTCGGTCCCCCCGGCGACGAGGCGCAGGCCGCCTTCGATCAGCCCGACCGCCAGCGCCTGCGCGTTGTCGAGGATCCGCTGCTGGTATTCCTTGAACTCCGGCCTGAGCGCCTCCCCGAACGCGACCGCCTTGGCGGCGATGATGTGCTCGAGCGGTCCGCCCTGGATGCCGGGGAACACGTTGGAATCGATCGCTTTCGCGTGCTGCTGCTTGCAGAGGATGAGGCCGCTGCGCGGTCCACGCAGGGTCTTGTGCGTGGTGGTCGTCACCGCGTCGGCGAGCGGCACGGGCGAAGGATGCAGCCCGACCGCGACCATTCCGGCGATGTGCGCGATGTCGCAGATCATCATCGCGCCCACCTCCTCGGCGATCTCCCGAAGCTTGTCGAACTCGAGCGTCCGTGGATAGGCGGAGGCGCCGCAGAGGACAGCGCGTGGCCGCACCTCGCGCGCCTGGTCCCGCGCCGCGCCGTAGTCGATCCGCTCGGTCTTCGGGTCGAGGCCGTAGTGGTGGATCTCGAAGAGCTTCCCGGAGAAGTTCACCGGGGAGCCGTGGGTCAGGTGCCCGCCTTGCGCAAGCGACAACGACATGATGCGGTCGCCCGGGCGGAGCAGCGCGAAATAGGTCGCCATGTTCGCCTGCGACCCCGCGTGCGGTTGCACGTTCGCGTGCTCGGCGCCGAACAACGTCTTCGCCCGGTCGATCGCCAGCTGCTCGACCTTGTCGACGACCTCGCAGCCGCCGTAGTAGCGTTTTCCGGGCAGCCCCTCCGCGTACTTGTTGGTGAGCGTGGAACCCTGCGCCTCCAGCACCGCCTCGGAGACGAAGTTCTCGCTGGCGATCAGCTCCAGCCCCTCCGCCTGCCGCTGCGTCTCTTCCCGGATGAGGCGCGCGATCTCGGGGTCGACTTCCTGGAGGGATTTTTCCATCGATGCAGGCGCCATGTGCGCCCGCTTCTATCATTCGAACCGTTGGAACGCTATGACGGCATTGGTCCCGCCGAACCCGAACGAGTTCGAGAGCGCGGTCTTGATCCGCACTTCGCGCGCGTGATTCGGCACGACGTCGACGTCGCACTCGGGATCCTGGTTGTCCACGTTGATCGTGGGCGGAACGATGCCGTGGTAGAGCGCCAGCGCAGAGAACGCCCCCTCCACGCCGCCGGCCGCGCCCAGCAAGTGCCCGGTCATGCTCTTGGTCGAGCTGACCATCAGGCCCTTCTTCGCCCAATCGCCGAAGACGCTCTTGATCGCCCTCACCTCCGCCGCGTCGCCCACCGGCGTGGAGGTGCCATGGGCATTGACGTACTGCACCTCCTCCGGCCTCAGGCCGGCGTCCCGCAGGCAGAGTTGCATCGCGCGCTCTGCGCCGCTGCCGCTCGGCTGGGTGATGTGGAAGGCATCCGCGGTCGCGGCATATCCGGTCAGCTCGCAGTAGATGCGCGCCCCGCGCCGCCTGGCATGCTCCAGCTCTTCGAGGATGAGGATTCCGGCGCCCTCGCCCGGGACGAAGCCGTCGCGGTCCTTGTCGAACGGACGCGAGGCCTTCTCCGGGTCGTCGTTGCGCTCGCTCAGGGCGCGCGCGGAGGTGAAGCCCGAGATCCCGAGCAGCGTGATGGTGGCTTCCGCCCCGCCGCTGATCATCAGATCGACGTCGCCGTGCTGCAGGTGGCGCATCGACTCGCCCAGCGCGTGGTTGCCCGTCGCGCAGGCGGAGACCGGCGCGTAGTTCACGCCCGCTGCGCCGTAGCGGATGGAGATCTGACCGCCCGCCAGGTTGACGATGATCGAAGGAATGAAGAAGGGACTGACCCGGCGGTGTCCCTTCTGCACCGCGGTGAGATGCGTCTCCTCGAGCGTCGCGAGCCCGCCCATGCCGGACCCGACGATCACCCCAGAGCGCTCTCCCAGCGGTTTGTCCGTCGGCAACCCGGCGTCCTTGAGCGCCAGGTCCGTCGCGGCCAGGCCGAACTGGATGAAGAGATCGTTGCGCCGCGCTTCCTTCTTGTCCATGAACTGCGCGGGATCGAAGTTCTTCACCTCTCCCGCGATGCGACTCGGCAGTTCCTTGGCGTCGAAGCGCGTGATGGGCCCCACGCCGGACTTGCCGGCGATGGCCGCCTGCCACGACTCCTTGGTTCCGATCGCCAGGGGCGTGACCAGGCCGATCCCGGTGACGACGACTCTGCGTTCGACGCGCTGCATCTATCGAACCTACTTCTTGTGCTCGTTGATGAAGTTGACCGCGTCCTGCACCGTCTTGATGTGCTCGGCCTCCTCGTCCGGGATCTCCACCTCGAACTCCTCTTCCATCGCCATCACCAGCTCGACGATGTCGAGCGAGTCGGCGCCGAGGTCCTCGATGAAGGCGGACTCCGCCTTGATCTCGTCTTCGCCGACCCCGAGCTGCTCCGCGATGATGCTCTTGACCTTTGCCTCGACGGACATGGGCCGATCCTTTCGTGTCCCTGAACTTAAAACTGGCGCGGCCTTGTAGCACGCTTTTGCGCGCTCGCAAGCCCGCTCGCGTCACAAGTTACTGGCATATTCCATTGATGCACCGGTTGTCGGCTGGGCAGTCGAGATTGCTGGTGCAACGCACGCCCGCAGAGCGGGTCACGCACTGGCCGTAGTAGCATTGCTCGGGCCAGATGCAGTCGCGGTTGTCGTTGCAGCTCGCCACCGCGGTCCCACCCTTGCTGCAGACGCCGACCTTGCAGACCCCACCTTCCCCGCAATCCTTGTGTCCGGCGCACTGCACGGTGCAATGTCCGTCGCGGCAGCGGTACGAGCTCAAGCATTGGGGCTGCCCATCGGGCCCGGTCCCATCGCCTTCGCAATCGCCGAAGGACTGGAACTGGCAGGTCTTCCCTTTTGCCGCGACGCCGCCGTCCGTGGGCGCGCTTGGCTGGACGCACTCGAGACCATATGCGCAATCGTAGTTTCGCGCGCACGCCTGATCGCGCAGCTTCTTGTTCAGCTCGCCCTGGCCCTGGCACGCCGCGAGCGCTAGGAGCGCGGCGAGCGCGCCCTGTCTCACTTGAACACCTCGCGCAGGACGACCGTCAGTCCCGCCGGATCTTCCACCGCGTCGGCGCGCAGGCCCTTGTCGATGCGGCGTGCAAGCCCGGTCAGGACCTTGCCCGGGCCGAGCTCGATCACCGTGTCGACCCCATGCATCACCATCTTCTGGATGGTCTCCACCCAGCGCACGGGCGCCGTGACCTGCGTGAGCAGCAGGGAGACGATCCGCGCAGGATCGGTGTTCGGTTCCGCCGTGGCGTTCGCGATCACCGGCGCGTTCGGCTGCCGGATGTGGATGCCGCCCAGCACCTCGGCGAGCTTGGGCTGCACCGGCGACATCAACGAGCAGTGGAAGGGTGCGCTCACCGGAAGCGGCAACGCCCGCTTCGCGCCTTTCGCCTTGCAGATGGCGATCGCGCGATCGACCGCGGGCGCATGACCGGCGATCACGGTCTGCTCCGGTGAATTGTAGTTCGCGGGCTCGACGACCTTCCCCGGTTCCTGCTCGCGCGCTTCCGCACAGGCCTCCTTCACGCGCGGGGGCTCGAGGCCGAGGATGGCAGCCATCGCCCCCTCGCCGGCGGGAACGGCCTCCTGCATGAACGTGCCCCGCGCCCGGACTGCGCGGACACCGTCCTGCAGGCTCATCGCGCCGGCAGCGACGAGGGCCGAGTATTCGCCGAGCGAGTGGCCGGCGTAGAAAGCAGGGAACTGGAAGGAGCCGCCGGCCTCCCTCATCAGGACCCGGTGCACGGCGGAGGAGACCGCGAGGATGGCGGGCTGCGTGTTGGCCGTCTTGCGCAGCTCCTCCTCGGGTCCCTCGTACATCAACTTGAGCAGCCCGCCGCCCAGCGCCGCATCCGCCTCGTCGAGCGCGGCGCGGCCCGCTGGATAGGCCTGGGCGATGGCCTGCCCCATGCCGACGTATTGCGAACCCTGTCCGGGAAACACGAATGCGAGCTTCATCGATCTACCAGCGCAGAAGCCCGCTGCCCCACGCCATGCCTCCGCCGATGGCCATCATCAGGATCAGGTCGCCATCCTTCAGCTTTCCCGCGCGGTTCGCCTGATCGAGCGTGAGCGGGACGGAGGCCGAAGAGGTATTGCCCACCTCGTCGATGTTGACCTCGCACTTCTCCAGCGGGATCTCCAGCCGCTTCATCACAGCGTCGAGGATGCGGAGGTTCGCCTGGTGCGCGATCACGTAGTCCACGTCCTTCGGCTGGTAACCGTTGCTCTGCAGAGCCTCGCGGGAGGCCGCCTCCAGCACCCGCACCGCGGTCTTGTAGACCTCGCGGCCGTTCATCTTGATGAACTGCTCGCGCTTCTCCCAAACCTCCGGGCCGAACGGCCTCTGGCTGCCACCGCCCGGGATGTTGAGGATGTCCCACTGAGTCCCGTCGGTATAGAGGTGGGTGGAGAGGATCCCCCGGTCCGGGCGCGTCTCCGGCACCACCACCATCGCGCCGGCGGCGTCGCCGAACAGCACGCAGGTGGCCCGATCCTTCCAGTCGCAGATGCGGGTCAGGAGGTCGGCGCCGATCACCAGGACGCGCTTCGACTGCCCGCTGCGGATGAAGTTGTCCGCGATCGAGAGCGCGTAGATGGACCCGGCGCAGGCGGCGCTGATGTCGAAGCAGACGGCATTCTTCGCCCCGAGCTTCGCCTGCACCATCGCTCCGGCGGAAGGAAACGGCATGTCCGGGGTCACGGTGCCGACCACGATCATGTCCAGCTCTTCCGGAGTGATCCCAGCCATCTCCAGCGCCTTGCGGGAGGCCGCGGTGGCCATGTCGCTGGTGGCTTCGTTCGGGGCGGCCACGCGCCGTGCGCCGATACCGGTGCGCTCGCGGATCCAGGCGTCGCTGGTGTTGATGCCGAACTCCTTCACCAGATCGTCATTCGTGACCTTCCGTGCGGGCAGGTACGTGCCGGTTCCGACGATGCGCGAGCGTTGCATTGTGTGCTTCTCCAGAGCAAAAGGCGCGGCACAGTATAGCGCCCACGCGCCGCGTCAAGACGCAGCGCGCTGCGCGAAAAGCTCCTCCCCGCGCCGAGCCGCCGCGGACAGGTCGTCCTGAAGATGCTGCTGGGCGAACGCTTCTGCCCCGGAAAGCGCGTTGAGGATCGCGCGATGCGTCGACCGTCCATGCGCGATCATCGCGACGCCGCTCACGCCGAGCAACGGAGCGCCCCCCACCTCCTCGTAATCGACGCGCTTCTTGACCTGTTCGAGCTGCGATTTCATGAGCAGAGCGCCGGCGGTCGCCACCCGGCTGGCCTGGATCTGGCGCTTGAGAAGCTGCCCGAAGGCCCAGACCGCGCCCTCCGCGGTCTTGAGGAGCACGTTGCCGGTAAACCCGTCGGTCGCGATCACGTCGAAGTCGCCGGAGAAGACGTCCTTGCCCTCGACATATCCTTTGAACTCGACGCCGCTCTCCGGCTTGGACAAAGCGGCGGCGGCAGCGCGCGTGAGCTCCGTCCCCTTCCCCTCCTCCTCGCCGTTGGCGACCACCCCGACCTTCGGGCGAAGGACGCCCAGCACGCGCCGCGCGTAGACCTCGCCCATCAAGGCGAACTGCACGACTTGAAGCGGCGTGCATTCCACGTTCGCACCCATGTCGACGAGCACCGCGCGTCCACTTCCACCGAGCGTGGGAAGGGACCCGCCGATGCAGGGACGGTCCACGTGCTCGAGCCGCCCGAGAACGAACAATCCTCCCGCCAGCACGGCGCCCGAATTGCCCGCCGAGACCATGCCTGCGGCTTCGCCGGACTTGCACAGATCGAAGCACACCCGGATCGAGCTGTCCTTCTTCCGCCGCAGCGCCTGCCCCGGGTGCTCGCCCATCTCCACCACCTCGGAGGCATGATGGACGCGCAGCTCGCTCTCTCCGGCGCCCAGACGGCGCAGCTCGCCGCGCAGCCGGGCTTCGTCGCCGACCAGCACCACTTGATGTCCGCGCTCGCGGTGCGCGCGCAGCGCGCCCTCGACGGTCGCCGCGGGAGCCAGATCCCCGCCCATGGCGTCGAGTGCGATCATCCCCGGGCGCCGCCGCGGCCGGCGCTACTCCTCCGCCGCCGGCTGCACCTGCTTGCCGCGATATTGCCCGCACTTCGGACACGCGCGATGCGGCAGCACGGGCTCGCCACAGTTCGGGCAGGTGCCGACGTTGGGTGCGACCGCCTTCCAGTGGGCGCGCCGCTGGTCCCGCTTCTGCCGGCTGGTTCGCTTCTTCGGAACGCCCATTCACTTCTCCTTCTTTTGCAGCTGGATGCCCTTCAGGGCCGCCCAGCGCGGATCGATGACGCTGCGGTCGCAGCCGCACGCGCCTTCATTGAGGTCCTTGCCGCACGTCGGGCAGAGGCCGAGGCAATCCTCCCGGCAGAGTGGCGCGGGGGGGATGTACAGGAGGATCTGCTCGCGGACCGCAGGCGTGAGATCGACCTCCTTTCCCGAGTACGTGTCTTCATCCACCAACCCGGGATCGAAGCTGGCCTCGGAATCGTCGCCGCGTCGCTCTCCCGGAGCATGCGCCTGCTCCTCGGGCACGTAGGTGCGGGTGAGCTCGACCGGCTCGTCGAGGCGCACCAGAGTCAGGCA
>Ga0209803_1002516_pt1 | contig 11463 bp, 12 predicted proteins | sample GraSoiAngelo_138_FD_185895 | JGI IMG/M metagenome (GOLD analysis project Ga0209803, IMG submission 185895) | Grasslands soil microbial communities from the Angelo Coastal Reserve, California, USA - 14_0929_09_40cm (SPAdes) (version 2) | ecosystem: Environmental > Terrestrial > Soil > Grasslands ... | reverse complement strand
GGCAAACGCCGACCGCGCCGAGCACTCCGCAGCAGCAGCAAGTGATTATGAAGGCACTGGAGAAAGTGATCACTGCGATCAATCAAGCCGATGTGTCGGAGCAAGAGAAAAATGAAGCGAAAACTTTGTTGCGAAGACTGCTGGGTAGCAAAGCAGCGGTTAGCGTATTAGGCCCTGGCGCGCAATCCCTCGCCGCGAAGTATTTCACGGAATAAAGCAGACAGCGGGCGTCAAAGATTCGCTCACTTGGCCGTTCGATTGGAAGGCCCGGTTCTTCTAGCAATCGAACAGCTATCTGCTGCGCCGGAGATGGGCCCGAGACTACCACAAAGGCCAAGCACGCGATTCTTTCCAGTCGGTTCCTACCTGATCATTTATCGGCTGGATGAGGGACTACGCGCCGTGCGGATTCTGCGCTTCTGGAACGCAGCGCGCGGCAGACGGCCGACGCGCTGACGGCCCCGGGATTGCGCCAATCGCCCCTACCTCTTTCGTGTGAAATCGTGTCTATTCGTGGTCGAATAAAAAAGCCTCCAATCGTGGATGGCCTATCGGTCGTTGTCGTGTGTGCATTGGTAATGTTGAGCGGAAGCGCACGCGCGGCCGACGCGATGAATGCTGTCGCCGAGCGCTACGTGCATCTCGTGCTCGCCCTCGGGCAACATGATCCGGATTACGTTGATGCGTTTTACGGACCGGCCGAGTGGAAGACCCAGTCGGAGAAGGAAAAGAAATCGCTAGATGTGATCGGCGCCGAGGCGGCGGAATTGAGCGCGACGCTGGCGAAAACGCCCGACGCGGGAACAAGCGGAGATGAGGTGCTCAAATTGCGGCGCGAATATTTGCAGAAACAAATCTCCGCACTCGCGGCGCGGGTGCGGATGTTGAAGGGCGAAAAATTAAAGTTCGACGACGAATCGCGCGCGCTTTACGACGCCGTTGCGCCGACTTATTCGGATTCGCATTTTATCCAGATCATCAAACAGCTCGAGGCAAAAATTCCGGGTCCGAGCCGGACTGGCGATTCGTTGTGGGAGCGCTACGAGATGTGGCGCAAGCCGTTTGTGATTCCGAAGGAAAAACTCGATTCTGTGTTTCAACTTGCAATCAAGGAATGCCGCGCCCGACGCTGGCGCACGTTGCGCTTCCGCCGAACGAGAGTTTCACCGTCGAGTACGTGACCAATAAGCCGTGGGGCGGTTACAATTGGTACAAAGGCAATTTCCACAGCGTGATTCAAGTGAATACTGATCTCCCGATCTACATCGATCGCGCGGTCGATCTCGCGGCGCACGAGGGTTATCCCGGCCATCACGTTTACAATTCGCTGCTGGAAAAGAACCTGGTCCGCGATCGCGGCTGGATGGAGTTTTCAGTTTACGCTCTGTTCTCACCGCAATCGCTCATCGCCGAAGGGACGGCGAATTTTGGCAGAGACGTTGCGTTCCCGACTAAGATCGAGCGAATGAAGTTCGAGAAGGAAGTCTTGTTTCCCGCCGCAGGAATCGATGCATCACGCGCAGACGAATATTACGCTGTGCAGGATTTGATGAAGGACCTCAACTACGCGGTAAACGAAGCGGCCCGCAGGCTGATCAACGGCCAGATCGATGAGAACGCCGCGGCCCACTGGTTGCAAAAATACACCGTGGCCGAGCCGGCGCGCGCGCAGCAACGGGTGAAATTCATCCAGCGTTACCGAGGCTACGTGATCAACTACAATCTCGGCGAAGAGATGGTGAAACGTTACATCGAGAAACGAAGCGGCGCCGATCCCGAGAAACGTTGGAGCGAATTTGGCAAGCTGCTCGCGTCGCCGCGATTACCGAGCGGGTTAACGGATTAATCAGGAACCCAGGAAACCAGGAAAGTGAATAAATCTCCTGGATTCATGGTTTCCAGATTCCATCTTCTTTGAGGGAGATCGAAGTGGGGGAAATCAAAGCGGGGTCGCGTCTATGAGCTCCGACGATCAGGTACTCAACGCCGTGGAAGTTTAGTAACGCGATAAACTCTTTCGAGTCGTTGCTCAGGGGCATGGTTTAGGAGTTCGAGGAGAATTGCCAGACGCTCTTGGGGAGTAAGCCTTTTGTAGAAATTGCCGTCGGCTCTCTCTGCTTCCTCGAAGCTGCGGAATTTCGTAAGCGTCTTCTCCATTGCTCATCAAGTTTAACATGCGATTGCAGGTGCGCGAAGTTGTCTTTCGAGCTACCGAAGCCGTTTGACATTCGCACGAGCAAGGTAGTGGCAAGTGACTCTTTACTCGATTCCACAATTGCTGAGACAATTGCGACGCGGTAAAGTTGGTCAATGAGTTTGGCTGAAATCCAGAGCGCGATCGAGCGACTCTCGTTCGAAGAGCGGGCTGAGCTTGCGGCGTGGTTGCACGGCTGGAACGATGACGAATGGGACGAGCAAATGAAGCGCGATGTGGCGAGTGGTAAACTCGACACTGTTCTGCACGAAGTAGAAGAGGACATCAAAGCGGGGCGCGTTCGCGAGATGCCGTGACCTCCAGAACGCACCGGCGTTTCTGGCACGAGTTCAATCGACTCCCAGCTCACGTCCAATGTCTCGCTCGAGAGAAATTTCAACTCTGGCTGCGTGACCCGTTTCATCCAACGATGCAGTTCAAGCCGCTTGTTGGAAACGTCTGGTCAGTGCGAATAGGAGATCACTATCGCGCGATGGCACAGAAGCACGGCGATCTCGTCGTCTGGTTTTGGATCGGCACCCACGAAGAATACAACAACTTCGTCAGGCAACTGCGGTAGCCGGTTAGCTACTCCGGCATTGTCTCGCCCGATCCGCCAATGGCAGCCGGAAAGTCTTTCATCTTTGGCAGTCCGTCTCTTATCGGCAGCACCGTTTCCGCGTAATTGAGATGCACCGTTGGCTTGAACGTGAAGTTGCTGAGCGGCACGCGAATATCGGCCAGGCCGAGCGTGGGATGATCGATCATCACGTGGCCGCCGCACTTGGTGCAATACCGGCGGTCACTCAACTCGCTGGCGTGGAATTTACCGAGAAATTGCGCGCCTTGGCTAATCTTCACAGTCTCGGGTTTCCACAACGTGAAGATGCTGACCGGCGCCGTGCAATAACGCCGGCACTCGTTGCAATGACAGTAACCCATGTCGAGCGGCTCACCGGTCGCTTCGACTTCCACCGCCCCGCAGTAACATCGGCCTGTATGCCTCTCCGCCATGATCAAGATATTTAATCAGCAAAATAGGAACGCAGGAAGCGCTTTTTCTTTATTCCTAAGGTGCCTCATTCTTGCTCGACGGCTTGGAAGCCGTCGAGCCTTGGTGTAGCGTCGCGAATGCTTTCGATGCTCGAGCTGGAGAAATTTCGGAACACTCCTCTCACTAGCGAACCATTTGACTTCTTGATCGTCCCTGAATTTGTGAAACCCGACGTGCGCGCTGCGATCGACAAGGATTATCCTGAGGTGAGTCGACCCGGGAGTTTTCCTTTAGGCGAGGTCAGTTATGGGCCCGCGTTTACAAAACTCGTCGAAGAAATGCGCAGCGACGAATTTCGTCAGGCGTTTGAGGAAAAGTTCAACGTCAATCTCGCCAACCGGCCGGACATGATCACTGTGCGCGGTTGTTGCAGCGAAAAGGACGGCAAAATTCACACTGATTCGGAGACGAAGATCATCACGATCCTTATCTACATGAATTCCGGTTGGGAATCTTCCGGCGGCCGGCTTCGGTTACTGCGTTCCGGAAACAATCTCGACGACATGCTTCTTGAAGTGCCGCCGACGGAAGGCACGCTGCTGGCGTTCCGTCGCAGCAACAATTCGTGGCACGGTCACAAGCCCTTCTCTGGGCCGCGTCGGGTGATCCAATTCAACTGGGTGACCAGCGAAGCAGTGGTGCGCCGCGAGCAGAATCGCCATCGGTTTTCGGCATGGATGAAAAAACTCCGCGGCGCGTTCTCGGGCGAGAAAAAGGCCGCCTAGTTTTGCTCGCCGACCTCGAAGAAAACGCCGAACGCCCAACATCGAACGCCGAACTATCTCAATTTGACGTTGAGCGTTGGGCGTTGAGCGTTGGACGTTACGGTTTTTGTGCGAGACAGCAATTGAAGAACCAAATCGAAAACGCACCGATAAGGAACGCGAAGTCGGAACTCCAATCCGCTGAGTTCTCGCGCATTTTGCTGATCAAACCATCAGCGCTCGGCGACGTGGTTCATACGATTCCGGTGCTGGTGAAGCTGCGAGCGCGTTATCCGCGTGCACGGATCGACTGGCTTATAACGCCGGAGAACGCCGAGGTCGTGCGTCACCATCCGGCGCTATCGAATGTCGTTCTTTTTGCGCGACGCGATTTCTCGAAGCGCGGCCACAGATGGCGGGCGATGCTGGCGTTTCTCGATCTGCTCAAGCAAATCCGTCGCGCGAAATATGATCTGATCATCGACATGCATGGCCAGGTACGTTCGGCTTTGTTCGCACTCATCAGACCCTCGATGTTCATGCAATCGATCGTTATCTTTGGGTCGGAGAATTGCTCGGATTCGATGACAATCCGCCGGACCTGACAATTCACCTTTCACCGGAAACCGTGCGCAATGTGGAACGATTACTTGAGGAGCGCGGTGTGCCCGCTGGCAAACCACTTGTTGTTTTGGTGCCCGGAACTATTTGGGAAACCAAGCATTGGACCATTGAAGGATTTGCAGGTGTCGCGCGCGAGTTCCTCCGCGAAGGATTTGCCGTGACTCTCGCGGGAACGAAACGTGACGAGACGCGATGCCGGCTGATCGCTGCGGCCGCTCCCGGAGCTTGCGATCTTTGTGGCAAGACGACGCCGGCAGATTTGGCGGCGCTGATTCGCCGCGCAGAGGTGGCAGTGACCAATGACTCTGGCTCGATGCATGTCGCCGCTTCCTTGGGTAAACCGATGGTAAGCGTGTTCGGACCGACGAATCCGGTTCATATTGGGCCTTACCAACGTCCCGAATCGGTGGTTCGCATGAATCTGCCGTGTTCGCCATGCAATTATAAGCGGCTAAGCCAATGCCCGTTTGATCACGCCTGCATGAAACAGGTTAGCTCCGCAATGGTCGTGGAGCGCGTGCGGAAAATTATGACGGTCAAATCAAATTGATCGGTTGCCTTGCGATTCGACGACCGATGTTGTTTACATTGATCGGCTCTGTGTTGCGCGTGATGGGTCGCCGTCAGCGGCTATGCGCGTCAGCTTCGAGAAACAATCTCAATAAAGATCGTACGCTTCGACTAGAGCAACTCCGGTGGTGTTATTTACCCCGCGCACAATCGCGGTGTAGTTACCCGGTGCCAGGTTTGCAATGATCGCAGATTCGCTCGGGTCGCCTGGAGCATGGCCGCTGTTCTGAATATCGTCGACCTGGTCCTGGGTGATAATCCCGCCGATGATGGTAGTCTGCCAGTTATCATTGGAGGCAATCAAAGCTCCATTGCCGTCGTGCAGTTCCAATGTCGGATTGGCTAGTGGATTGGGAACGCCATACTGACTGAGCTCAGGCCCAATGGCACGAATAATCACGCTCCTTGGTGTAGTCCCCTGGACAATGAATCCTCCAATCATCACGTTGTCACCTGTCTGCACCAAGCTGCGAGTGCTGATGTTACCTAGAATTGAGCTAACATCCGGACTAAGATCGTACACCTCCACCAGAGCAACTCCGATCGTGCTGCTTACGCCACGTACGATCGCGGTGTAGTTACCCGCTGGCAGATTGGCAATGATCGCAGATTCTCTTGAGTCCCCAGGAGCGTGACCGCTATTCTGAATATCCTGGACCTGGTCTTGAGTGATGATCCCACCGATGATGGTGGTCTGCCAGTTATCGTTGGAGGCAATCAAAGCTCCATTGCCGTCGTGCAGTTCCAATGTGGGATCAGCCAATGGATTGGGAACGCCGTACTGACTGAGCTCAGGACCAATGGCCCGAATAATCACCCTCTTTGGTGTAGTCCCTTGCACGATGAAACCGCCAATCAGCACGTTGTCACCTGTCTGCACTAAGGCGCGCGTGCTGATATTGCCTAGCACTGTCCGATTAAGATCATAACCAATGACGTCCAGGTTGATGCCCTCGGGCGAGGTAGTCGTGACATCAGAGAATTGTCCCGTGCAAGCAAACGCATTTTGGACATATGGTTGCGTCTGCGGACAGTCCTCACTCAACCAATCGCCGAAATCGCCGCTGGAGTCCTGATTGAAACCGACAATGTTGGTGCTGCCGGAGTCGATCGAAAAATACCGTGAGCCTGTCCGACTGACATTTCTTTGTCCGGCAGACGACCAACTGAACAGGTCTTGTGGTCGGAAGTTAGAGAGCATTGCATTGGATCCAAAACCGATAATTTCATCGATTTCGTGCTCCGTCGAACGTTGTGCGTCGAAGTAGCCGGCACTGACCGGTCGGCTGAACAGAAATGGGTGCGCTGAATTAAGGGTAACGATGCCATCATACGGTCCGCCCAGATGGCCGTTTTGAGCAATAGCAGGAGGAGTGTCCAGCCCCACTGATCGCCCGTTCGCACTCGACGGCTTGATGCTTGCAGCTAATGCAGTGCCGGGCAAACTCGCGTTCGCAAGAAAGTCGTTATTCGTTCTTGCATCCGCCGTCAGAGCATTGACAAACGTGTTCCACGGAATCGTGTACACCGCGAAGTCACTCTCTGAAAGAACCCCAGGCGGCAAAGGAGTGCCATCTGGAGCAGTGGTTGCGTAGCGAAAAAAAATCGGGATCGTAAATGGATCATCGAACAGCGATTCGTAAATCGAAATGGCCCGGGTGATCATCGCCTCGATGGCAGCGGCGTCTGGATCATTCGTGATAGAACTGTCAAACGTCGGATTAATGATCAGCCCCGTGGTGGGCGCCGTAGCACCCCGCATCGGCTGCGAGTAACTGGCCAGACCGTTGTTAGTGTAAGGCCGTACTCGATAATAATAAGTCGTCCCTGGATTTAATCCGGTCACGACTTGCCGAATTACATTTCCCACATCCAAATCGCGATAGCCGCCTACGTAAGTAGTGAAGGAGTCGCTCGTCGAGACGTCCAGCAGGTAACCCTTCGCGCCGCTGGCGCTCTGCCAAGTCGCCGTAAAGGTGCTGCGCGTTGGTGGCGGCGCCGAGAAAGTTCCTACGCCCGCGGCAATTTCGCGTGCGCTTGGAAACTGAAGCGCAAGTTCTGAGGCAGCCTGGGTTTGGTGTGTCGCGACACTGGGTTCGAAAGACGTGCGAGAAACGAGGTTGTGCTGTGGCAAATTGATGTTGCCAGCGAGTGCGGCCAGCCCCAGCGCAAAAGCACCAAAAACAACTGAACAAATTATCGAAAAGCCACGCCGCCTGCTCATTTCTCTACAAGATCGGTCAATCTAGATCGGCCTTCTCGATGCACAAGTCGGAACACCAAGGACCAGGACGTCTTGACGCTCCTTGTCGCGCGACAACTTTCGTCACATCCGACCTCGCCGCTGATAGAATTTGTAGCGGTCCATGATTGACTCGACGTACTTTCGCGTGGCGGGGAAATCGATGTTTTTGAGAAATGTTTTCACCGGGACGTCGCCGACTCCGTGTCCACTCCACCGGTCCACCCGACTGGCGCCGGCATTGTACTCTGCCAACGCGAAAGGAAGCGGATCGGACTCATGTTTCCAATGTCCGACGGCGCGTTGGAGATACCACGTGCCTGCCTCCAGATTTGTCCTCGGATCGAAAAGCTGGTCGACATGGAAATTGTTGATCCTGTTTTCCCGCGCCCATTCGTTAGCTGCTTTCTCGGTTACTTGCATGAGGCCGCGCTCTCCATGGCTCCCATACTTTCTCGGATGAAATCGGCTCTCACGCCAAACGACCGCTTTCACCAGCATCGGATCCAGGTGATGTTCAACTGCCACCGTGCGAATGAGGCGGTCGTATTGTTGAAACCGCGCCGGGCTCATCCATTCGTAAAACGTGTAAAACGGATCCCCGGACACGAGTGCGAGATAGGCAAAGCCCGCAGCCAGCGCCAGCATCACGCAGAGGATCAGTTTGAACAAAAACCGGATCATTCAGTTCGTGCTACAATAATCGATGAGGATTGAGAGCACGAGCACGAGCACGATTTGTGAACAGCGCATGGCAAAGGCCAATTACGTTCGCGTAATTGTCGATCGGGCGATCCATCGCGAACTCGACTACTCCGTGCCGGAAAGTTTAGCCGAACGCGTGGGAGTCGGTTCGCGCGTCCGCGTGCCGTTCCGTGAGAAATCCGCGCTCGCCACAGTCGTCGCACTTCCAGAACAGACCGAAGCGAAAGGAATCCGGCCGATCGAAGCCGTGATCGGCGAAACGCCGGTCTTGAGCGAGCACTTGCTCGAATTGGCAAAATGGATCGGCACCTACTATTGCTGCCCGATTGAAACAGTGATGCGCAGCATGCTGCCCCAGGTGATTCGGCGCGCAGAAGTGGGATGGAAGAAACAGCTATTCGTGCGGCCCGGACGCAAGATCGACAACGACGAGCTTGAGAAATTGCGACGACGCGCGCCGCGACAGGCGGAACTCCTGGACGCAATTTCCAAATTAGAAGCGCCAGTGCGCGCGGCGGAACTCCTCCGCCAGACATCGCTCGATAACCAGACGCTGCGCGCACTGGTGAAACGCGGCCTCGCGGAGTTGCGTGAGGAAGCCGTGGTTCGCGATCCACATGCGGATGAGCAGTTCATCGCAACGTCCAATCTTGTTTTGAATGAGGAGCAAACGCGCGCGCTGAAGGAAATCACGGATGCACTCGATTCACCTGAGAACGCGCGCCCGATTTTACTCCATGGTGTGACCGGTTCCGGTAAAACCGAAATCTATTTACAAGCGATCCGGACAACGCTCGATCGCGGGCGCACCGCAATCGTTCTAGTCCCGGAAATTTCGTTGACGCCGCAGACGGTGGAGCGTTTCAAGAGTCGCTTTGCCGACGTGCCGTATGCGGTCGCCGTCCTCCACAGTCATTTGTCTGAAGGCGAACGCCACGATGAATGGCACAAAATTCACTCGGGCCGAGCACGCATCGTGATCGGCGCGCGCAGCGCGATTTTTGCGCCTCTCAAAAATCTCGGGCTCATCGTGGTCGATGAAGAACACGAGACAACCTATAAACAGGAGGAAGCGCCACGATATCACGCGCGCGACGTCGCAGTGGTGCGCGCGAAGATCGAGAAATGCGCTGTTGTTCTCGGAAGCGCCACGCCTTCGCTCGAGAGTTATCACAACGCCGCGACCGGCAAGTATCGACTCGTGGTCCTGACACAGCGTATAGATCAAAAGCAGATGCCGCTCATGCGCATCGTCGATCTTCGCCAGGAACGACGGAAAGAAAAGAAAGCTGCAATACTTTCGGAAAAATTGTCGCAGGCAATTGCCGATCGTTTGCAAAAACGCGAACAGACGATTCTGTTTTTGAATCGGCGCGGATTTTCGACGTCACTCCTTTGCAGCGAGTGCGGTGAAGCGCGGAACTGTCCGAATTGCAGCGTCGCGCTCACGTTTCATCGGCATCCCGCGGTGGCGGGACGCTTGAGTTGTCATTTGTGCGGACATACTGCCGCCGTGCCAAAGAAATGTCCCGCCTGCGGAAAGGACGCGCTGATTTATTACGGCTTCGGCACCGAGAAAGTCGAATCAACAGTCGCACAGATTTTTGCGAAAGCTGTGGTGCGGCGCATGGACGCTGATTCGATGACGCGCAAGGAAGCTTATCGCGAGACTTTAAGAGATTTTCGCACTGGCAAGATCGACATTTTGGTGGGCACGCAAATGATCGCCAAAGGTCTGCATTTTCCGAACGTGACGTTGGTTGGAATCATCAACGCTGATCTTGCCTTGCATCTGCCCGATTTCCGAGCAGGCGAACGAACGTTCCAGCTTCTCACGCAGGTCGCCGGGCGCGCCGGCCGCGGCGAAACGCCGGGCGAAGTTTTTGTGCAGACTTACACGCCGTTTAGTCCGTCGATTCAGTTTGCACGGCACCACGATTTCGCCGGTTACTTCCAACAGGAACTGGAGTTCCGTGAGCGTTGCGATTTTCCGCCGTTCAAACACGCGATCCTAATCACAGTACGCTCGGCACACGAAGGTCGCGCAAAATTGTCCGCCGAAACTTTAAAACGTCGTTTGAAAGATGCGTTGCCTGAGGAATTCATTCTGGGCGATGCCACGACCGCGCCGTTGGAAAAACTACAAGGCCAATTCCGCTTTCACATTTTGATCCGCGGCGAAGCCATCATGCGCCTGAGCCGGCTCGTGCGCGAAACCCTCGACAAATTGCCATTCCCCGAAGACGTCACCGTGACCGTCGACGTCGATCCGTATCAGTTGTTGTAATGCTGAGGAACACACGCGCCTCCTTGGCGCGCCGTAGCACGAGCTTTTCCCAAAGCGGGCGAGGAATCGGATGTCAGGCGCCCAGCCTGCCCTGGCAGGCGGATTCGCCAGGCTAGCAGCCTGGCGGCCGAGTCGGCAAAGCTGACCAACATCCACAAAAAGCACTTGAAGTCGGCCTCCGAAATTCCCAAAATTCACGCCCTCGATTCCGATTGCATCACTCATGAAAAATTTATTTGTTTCGATTCTCGTGGTCGCAGCACTGGCACCGTTTGCCGTTCACTCACAACAAAGCAGCGGCACGCTCGCTGGTCTTCTTTCCAAACAAGGCCTGGCCGGCGCCAAACTGGAGCGGCGCTCCGGCAACCATCTGTTTGTTCCGGTCTCGATTAACAATCAGCGCGGCGCCTTAATGATCGACACGGGATCGCCAAACACCGTCATCGACGTCAATAGCGTGAATACATTTGGTCTCACTGTCGAAAAAAGCGGCTCGAACGTTGGTGGTTTGTTTGGCCGGAGCTGGGAACGCTTTGGCACCAGCAAGGTAAAAAGCTTAGCAATGGGCAATTGCACCGTGACAAACGTGCCCGTCGCGATCGCAGATTTCTCCGGCATGAATCCAGAGCACAGAGCTGCCGCAACCGGATCGCATCTTGCCGATTCCAAAGCCCTGGCGCACATCAATGGTGTCCTCGGCGCGCGCGAGATGGTGAAATTTGGGATGATCATCGACTGCACTCGGCAAATGCTTGACGTCAATCCAAACGGACGCAGTCCCGGAGTGAGCCAGAGCCTCGCAAGTTTTTTGGCCGGCCGCGGATTTACGCGAATCCCAATACGACTAAATGCGAATGATCATTTTGACGTCGAAGGCGCGCTCAACGGACATCCAACTCGCTTCATACTGGACACCGGCTCGGCGAACACGCTCATCGATACGCAAGTAGCGGTGAAATCGGGAACAGGGGTGACTGCCCTTGCCGGATACGGCGCGGGCGGGGCCGGTGGATTGAGTGAAGGCATCAATCGCACCGGAGTGAAGGAATTGGCGATCGGCAATTTTAAACTCGCAAACGCCGA
>Ga0209803_1002513_pt1 | contig 11467 bp, 9 predicted proteins | sample GraSoiAngelo_138_FD_185895 | JGI IMG/M metagenome (GOLD analysis project Ga0209803, IMG submission 185895) | Grasslands soil microbial communities from the Angelo Coastal Reserve, California, USA - 14_0929_09_40cm (SPAdes) (version 2) | ecosystem: Environmental > Terrestrial > Soil > Grasslands ... | reverse complement strand
ATCTCGCTGGTGAGGTCGCGATACTCGATGACGCGTTTGACGGTGTGCGAGATCTTGTCGAGCTCGAAGGGCTTGGTGATGTAGTCGAACGCCCCGAGCTCCATCGCGCGGATCGCGTTATTGGAGCTGCCGAACGCGGTCATGATCAGGACGCTCGTCTTGGGGGAGCTGACCTTGAGCTTGGAAAGCGCCTCGATGCCATCGAGCTCAGGCATCCGGACGTCCATGATCACGAGGTCGGGATTGACGTCCTTTACCTTTTCGACCACCTCGGTCCCGGTCGTCGCCTCGACCACGCTGTAGCCCTCATCGGACAAAAGCTGCTTCAGGAGCGAGCGGATGGACGCGTCATCGTCCGCGACGAGGATGGTGCGTTGGGCCACTTTCCGTACGCTTCCTTCTCACGTGGGCCAACTTGGAGCCGTCCGAGGGCTCCCCCGCGTGCGATCAGTTGATTCTGTGTGCCGATCACCGTACATGTCAAACCGGGCGACTGCGGATGGCCTGCGTACGGTGGGCGGTCAGGCGACTTCGTACACCGCCCGGACGCGCGTGCCAATGAGGGCGGTGACAAGGGTGACCGCGCCGGCAATACCGATGAGAAGCGCCGGCCCGAACACATCGGCGAGCGCGCCGCTCACGAAGATCAATGGAAGCCAGCTCAGATTGACGAGGGCGATGCGCGCGCCGAACACGCTCGCCCGCGTCTCCGGCGCGGTCTTCTCCTGAAGGATCGTGACGTTCGGGACGTAGAAGGCGACGTTCGCGATGCCGAGCAACCCGAACAGCACGACGGCGACGGCAAACGAAGGGGCGATCGCGATTAGCACGATCACAGCGCCAGTCGAGGCGAATCCTAGGATCAGCATGCGCCCCTTCCTCACATGCGCCACAAACCGGGGGAGGACCGCGCTGCCCAGCACCGCGCCGGAGGCGATCGCCGCCTCGGAAATCCCGAACTGCACGGCGCCTGCAGCGGGATCGTTGCCCGCGAACCTCTGGATGACGAAGGCCGGGGTCAGCCCATTGAAGATCGGCGTCGAGACCTGCGCCGCGAGGGAAAACACAGTGTTAGACCAAAGCACGGCGGAGCGACGCAAGATGCGCAGACCCTCCCGCGCGTCGGCGACGAGCCGCGACCAGGTCATTAGGTGACGCGTCGATTCGCGGACGACCACACGCGATAGCAGCATCGCCGAAAGGGCGAACGTGATCGCGTCGACGAAGAACGCGCTGCTTCCGATCGTCGCGACGAGGAGACCGCCGGCGAGGCCTCCGGCGATCTCAACGGCCCGATCCGTCGCGTAGACGAGGGAGTTCCCGCGCGCGAGCTGACTGTCATCGAGGAGTGTCGGCACGAGGGCGATACGCGCGGGGTTGAAAATGGCGGCGCAGAGCCCGGAGGCGAGCACCGCGGCAAACACCACGGCCAGCGGCGCGTCAATCGCGATCAAGAGCGGCACCACCGCGAGAACAATCGCGCGCAGGATGTCGCACCAGAGCATCACTCTCCGATGCCCGATCGCATCGGCTACAGCACCTCCGAAGAAGCCGAAGAGCGCGTTCGGGATCGTCGCGGTGAGGACCGCGAGGGCCGTCAAAAGGGCGGACTGGGTCGCCCGGTAAGTCACATAGGTCAGGGCGATGAGCGTGATCGGGTCCCCGAAACGGCTGATCGCCTGACCCATCCAGAAGAAGGCGAAGTTGGGCGAGCGAAGCTCGCCTCCCCTCGTAGCGGCGGCAGCCGGCTGAAGCCACATGAAGGGGATCAGAAAGCCACCGAGGCCGACGAGGAAGTCGCCGAGGCTGAAAACCGACCTGATCGGGGCGACCGGGATGACGTCCGAGAGGAATTCGAGTCGCGTGGCCGGCCCGAGGGGAACATGGAGGCCGTCATTCGGCGGCTGCCCTGCGACCACCGCGACCATGGCGGCGTCGTATGGCATCCCCGAGTTGAGGACCGCGACGACCAGATTGAGGAACGTCCCAAAGGCCAGGAGAACGGCACCCGGCACACGCCAGTTCCAGGCGGCCACAAGAGCGACGCCGAGGAGCGAGACGAGGTAAAGCTCGAGCGGAGACGAAGGGACGACTGTTCCTATCACGCGGAGGGCGAGCGCGATCACAAGTACTGGCCAGAGCTTCAGGGTGAAGGTCGAAAGGCGACGCCAATCTCCACCGAATGCGATGCCTGCGAAGATCCCTGCCGCTACTCCACTAGCCAGCATGAGCGTCGTGGACCACGGGTTCGGTAGCGAGTCGGCGTCGAAGCTCGGCAAGCGTCTCGTAGTTGACCGGAGGAAGATCGCTCACCTCGAAAGCAGTCGGCCCGCGCTTGTGGATCAACTTCTCAAGTGCACGAACGATCGCCGGATCGAACTGCACGCCCTTATAGCGATTCAGTTGCTCCATCGCTCTCTCATGCCCAATCGCCTTCCGGTAGATACGATCCGAGGTCATCGCCTCGTACGCGTCGGCGATGATGATGATGCGCGAACCGAGCGGGATATCGTCACCTTTCAGGCCATCCGGGTAGCCAGACCCATCGAAATTCTCGTGATGGTGCAAGATAAGCGGCACCAAAGGCTTGAGTGATGCGGAGGGTTCAAGAATCGAGGCGCCATAGATCGGGTGACGGCGCATCAACTCTTGTTCGTCGGTGTCCAGGCGAGCGGGCTTCATGAGGATTCGATCCTCGACGCCGATCTTCCCGATGTCATGTAACAAGCCTGCCAGCTCAATCTCTTCGATTTGCCGCTCCGACAACCCCATATCACGCGCAATTGCACCCGCGATACGAGAAACACGGTCCGCGTGGCCGCGTGTAAACCCATCCTTCGCGTCAATTGCCTGTGAAAGTGCGCTTACGGTCCCGAAGAAGAGCTCACGAGTCTCGGCGTACTTCGTGAATGAGAACCTCGCAAGGTAGAGCGGCACCAGAAAGAGAAACGAGGCCCATAGGCCTACCTTCACAGCGATCTCCGCCATCAACCACCCAAGCGGGACGAGCGCCACGAGGCCTGTGAGCACATTGCTGATGCTGATCGACCAAATGCGACCGAAGGGGGTACCGGTGCGCAGGCTTGCGACGCTTACGCCGAGTACGAAATTCGTGAAGGTAAACGCTACGCCAGCAATGACTATTTGGGCGACGATTCCGAGCGGATCGTCTGCGTGCACGGCCTGGCTGATGACTCGCAAAGCAACCCACGCGGCAAATGACGCCAGAACGTAGTCGAACCTGTTGTAAAGAATCCCCCACAGCGGAACCTCCCGCCGAAGATCGCGAAGCTCGAGGGTGCCTAAGAAGGCCACCCAGCAAAGGGCGAAGGGGTTAGGGAGGCCGGAGTCGAATAGCGCGGCGATCAGCGGCGCTGTGGTCGTCGTCGCGAACATCCCACCCGGCAGGCGCACAGGGAGGGCAGCGAGCGCAAAAGTGATCATCGACCAAAAGAAGATGCGACCAAGTTCGACCCCGTCGGGAATTGGTGTTGAAACGCGAATGAGGACGACAGTTCCTGCTAAAACGACGGCATAAACGAGCAGCCGAGCACGAGCGGGAATGCCGAGGGGGTCTTGCACCGGCGGAAGAATAGTCGGGAACGCGACGATCCCAGCGCGTATCCGACACGAAAAGAGAGCCTCTAGGCTCCCTTATCGCGCGCTTTCATGCGCCTCTAGAGGACGCTATTTGGTGGTTTAGACGCCGGTTACGCCAGCTCCGCCGCCCAGAACGAGTGCGGCAAGGGCCGCGATTGCTGCAATTACACGCCTCATATGTGATCCGCCCTCCCTTCGAGGAACCTCACACGTCAAGTCGGTTGGTCAGACCACTGCCTTAAAGGCACGCTTTCTTTCGATACACCCCAGAAACCGGCGGCTCGCTGCCCGGCGACGACCCGAAGCGCATGAGGGTCGGTAATCAGCCCGAGCTCCTCGGACTACCATCGCAAAGAAGTGGGGAGCGAGGTTTTGGGACTCCTGCTGCCTGTATGAAATGCCGGCGTCTGCTTCGGCCTGCTGTGTTGGGACCTCTCTACGACGACGCGCCTGCGGCAGTCTCCGAACTCGGGAGTAGCTGAGGTGACTGCGGTGATTCACCCTGGCGAGACGGAAGAGCCTGATCTCTGGGCGGCGGTCTCGCGAGACGGATTGCCGGCACCGTTGCTTGCCGCGTTGCAGCAACAAGATTGGCGAATGGTCCGAGAGCAACTGACAGCCATCCTCGATGGACAGACGACAGACGGGGCCTACGGGCGCGCGCTCATTCAAGTCGCGCTCGAACTGCCGATCGGCGTCGATCCTCTCTTTGACCGCTACCGCGCAGCCGCGGCTATTGATCATGGCGATTGGGACACATTGCGGCGATGCATTGCTAGCAACCCCATAGCTCCGGCAGAACTGCTGGGGGTAAGAGACCTGCTTTTAGCTCCCGTCGACCAGACAAGTCTTCCGGCAGCTCTTCTCAACCCGCCTCAGGTCATGTTCTTTTCGCCGTATGAGCACGAGCTGAACCAAATGTCGCGACGCTTCCGGCATTGGGCGCGAAGAATGCTTAGTTTTCAGGCAACAGAAGCCGTCTGGTCACGTCCTGACATCCCAGCAGGTCGCCATTTCCGGCATCGCCGTCTTCAAGACGCGATGTACCTCGGATTCGCTGAAGTTCAAGCCGGTCGGTTGCCGACTGCAATGGCGCAGGCGCTCGAGGCGATGCACCTCGGTGACGAGAATGAGCCGCTGCGCCTATGCGCCCCGGACCTGGAGGAATTGACTGCTTGGGCGATGGGAGACGAACGCGAACCTGCGCTTCGACTTCTTGTGGGCCTAGCGCGCCCAAGCGGGCTCTCACCGCTGGGCGCGTGGCAAGTGCTCGTGTTTCTGATGCCGCTGATCGCTGTGATGCGCGGTGATGCGTTTATGAAAGGAGCGCGACTCGTGGAGCGGATAGCGGCACGCTTGGGCTCGCCGCGCGCGCAGTTGATCGGTCAGGCATGGCGTGTGACATCGGAATATCTCGCGGGAAAGGTTGACAAACATCCCGAACTCCCCGGGCTTCGCGCGCAGGTAGATAGAGCGGGCCCGGGACTTCGAACCCTACCGCTGCTTCTGACCGCGGTGACTTCGAAGCGACCCACAGATTTTGTAATCGCCGAAGCCGCCGCTCGCCGAGTTGGAAACGTGTGGGCTCAAATCAGCGCGCTCACTTGGATTGCGGCTTTAAATCCGAGCAGCAGCGCAGCTCGCTGGCTCGCGGTACTGCTCGAGATGACAGGTTGGCGCCGCCTTGTCCTCGTACCTCCGGAGGTAGCGGCCGATGCCGCATTAGGACTCGCCTCGCTAGGGATTCGCGGACAGGCGATCGTAGAACTTGCCTCAACGGCTGGACGACCCAACGTGCTTCTTGATGTCGCGCTGCGACACGTGGACGACACAGCTGCGCCTCTAGGGTCGCGGCTCGCAGCGGCGGAGGCTCTGGGGACGCTCGGAACATCTCGAGCGGGCGAGGTCCTCGCTCGCCTCGCCCGCCGCAACGATGAACTTGGTCGGCGAGCCCGCATCGTCTCGGAAAAACGACGGAGGACTGGCCTGACCGAGCGCGAGCTTGAGGTAGTACAGCTCGCGGCAAGAGGCGGAACGAACCGTGACATCGCCGAGCGCCTGAGCCTTAGCCAGCACACCATCGCGCGTCATCTCGCGAATGCTCGCGCGAAGCTCGGCGCGGCGAACCGCACCGAGGCCGCGGCTAGGCTCGAGGAGCTCGAGGTTCGCTAGCCCGGGACCGAGCTGATCACTCCGGTGCAAGACGAAAGCCGTCTAGACCTAGAACCAAAACAACATGGCTGGCCTGATCGGGCTTTTGGTTAGACCCCCCGAAACAGGCTCTCAAACGCGGAACTGCCAAACCCCGAATCAGCTCGGCCGGACCAGCGAACTACCATCCGGGCGCAGTGGGGAGCAAGGTCGCGGGAATGCCGTCTGTCGACCTTTGGGCGCCCGTCTCCTTCGACGGCTTGCCTCCCGCTTTGCTCGAGGCCGCCGCGCGCACAGACTGGGAAGCGGTTCGCGCCGAGCTCCGCACCGTCATGGACGCGGTCACAACAGACGGCGCGTATGGGCGAGCGCTCCTTCAGTTTGTGATGACAACCGACCTCCCTACAGATCACGTGCTCGACCGATATCGCGCCTCGATCTGTATCGACTACGGAGATTGGGACGGTCTTCAGCGACACATGGCAGCAGATCCCATAGAGGCCGCCGAACTAATCGGAATACGAAACATCATTCTTGCTCCGACAGATCGGACTGACCCACCGCCGTCGGCCGCAGAGCACCAGCGAATGCTGTTCGAGATCTATGAGTGGGAATTCCAACGCGCAGTACGCCACTACAAACGTTGGGCTCACCGGATGCTTGCGTTCTATCCAGAAGTCATCTGGACTCGTCGCGATATTCCGGCAGGTCGACACCTCCGTTTCCGTCGTCTTCAAGACGCCGTTTGGCTCGCCGTCGCAGAGTCGCACGGCGGAGTGCTGTCTGTCGCCGAAGCGTGTGCTGATGAAGCGCAGCGGCTTGGCGACGAGGGCGAGCCCGGTCGCGACATTGCCCATGACCTGAAAATCCTTGTTGATTACGCACGTGGCGGACGACTTGAGGAGACTCTTCGCTTTCGCGAGCGCGTCGCTTCGCCAGCCGGCCTTTCGCCATTAGGCTCGTGGGAGACCCTTTTTCACCTGGTCCCCTTCTTCACGTTTCTGAACGATGGCTCACTTGATTGGACCGCGCGCTTGGGGCAGGAAATCGCCACTCGGCTGGGTTCGCCGCGGGCCCAGCTTCAGGCACGTAGCTGGTACGTCGCGGCGGGTCTACTTCAAGGTCGTTCGGGTGACGACGTTGGGCTGCCCGGCCTACTAGCGGAGAGTCGCCGCGCGGCCCCCGGACTGAGGGTTTTGCCGCTCTACCTTCGGGGCTTCACGAGCCACCGCTCAGAAGACTTCATCGTGGCCGAATCGGTAGCTCGCCAAGTTGGGAACGTCTGGGCTCAGGTCAGCGCGTTGACGTGGCTGGTTGCGCTCAATCCACGCCCAGTCGCCGCGCGTTGGCTTCACCGGCTTCTTGAGACGACCGGGTGGCGTCGTCCAATCCTCGTTCCACCGACAGTTGCGGCGGATGCGGCTCTCGGTCTCGCGGCGGCAGGAAGACGCGGAGTGTCGATCGTTGAGCTCGCAGCCCTCGGCGGCCGTGCGAATGTCACCGTCGAGGTTGCCATGCGCCACATCGACGACGCCGAGGCACCGGGGATCGCACGTCTAGCGGCCGTCGAAGCCCTCGGAAAGTTGGGAACTACGCACGCTCGCGAGATACTTCATCGCCTCTCGCGGAGGACCGACGGCATTGGTTCAGCCGCGCGTCACATTCTGGCGACAAGGTCCGCAGGCACCACGCTGACCGAACGCGAACTGGAGGTCCTCGATCTCGCGCGCCACGGCCTGACCAATCGCGACATCGCCGAGCGCCTGAGCCTCAGCCAGCACACCATCGCGCGTCACCTCGTGAATGCCCGCGCGAAGCTCGGCGCGGCGAACCGCACCGAGGCCGCGGCACGGCTCGAGGAGCTCGAGGTTCGCTAGCCCGAGACCGAGCTGATCACTCCGGTGCACACGAGAGCCGACCAGACGTAGAACCAAAGGAACACGGCCGGGGACGATGGACACCGCCTGCTGCCGGTACATCGCTGAAATCGGCCATCTTGCGTTGCTCATTTGCGGCGCCACTTATCGGCCGCCGCCGTGGTCAGCGTTAGATCCGCTCGTACCTCGCCACGTCGAGGACGAAGACCGTCGCGCCACCGAAGGTGACTTCGACCGGATACGGCATGTAGAACTCGCCCGGCTCCATGATCGGGGGCATCGGGTTGATGAACTGGCTGCGGGCGTGGCAGGTCTCTCGGATCGTCGCGAGCACGTCGTCAACTTGAGGCTCTTCGACCCCCGCGAGGATCGTGGCGTGCGACTGCTTCAGGAACCCACCTTGTGAGTGAAGGCGCGTAACGCGGTAGTCCTTGTCGGTTAGCGCGTCCACCAGCGCGCCAGCGTCCTCAGGATGCACGATCGCAATGACCAGTTTCATCGGGCGGCGACTATACCCCGCGCCTCTGGACACCCTCCGACATGGTCAGGCATCTTTGGTCAATTCCGGCGATGCGGACGGCGCGGACACCCCTCACGATCACGTCACCCTTCGCCCCGCGGCATCCGTCGCCGGGCCGGAGAGCCCTGGCGGCTCCTCCACATGGCGGCGGATGTCCGCGGAAACAAGGGGGTCGGAGGGCAGACGGGCAACCGCGTAACGTATCCCGCCTGCCTGACTGATGGCAAGCTGGAAGGAGACGGGGATGAAGGGGCTCACGCGGCTCGTGGCGATCTTGGCGATCGTGCTCGCTCTGCAACTCGCACAGTCATCGAAAGCGGTGGCCGACGATTCATGCACGGGCTGCGACGACCCTTGTCACGATTGCGTCGGGAACCCAAACGACATCGCCTGGGAGTGATGCGCGCGACCTGAGCCCAGCGGCGCGGTCTTTGGTCGTTTCGCTAGGCCGGAGCGCCGAGTAACTGCTCCACCTGGCGGCGGATGTCTGCTGCGATCTGGTCCTCGGACCGGTCGCCGCTCACGATGACGAACCGCCGCGGCTCCGCGGCGGCGAGCCGCAGGTAGCCCTCGCGCACCCGTTCGTAAAAGGCGGGGTCGACGTCGTGAAAGCGATCCCACTGGCCCTGGCGCGCCGCGAGCCGGGCGAGCACGACATCGACCGGTGCATCGATGAGGAACGTCCGCTGCGGCATCAGATCACCGACGGCGAAGCGGGTCATCGCGCGCAGTCCTTCGAGATCGGCGCCGTGGCCATAGCCCTGGTAGGCGAGGAGCGAGTCGAAGAAGCGGTCCGCGATCACCAGATGGCCGACCGCGAGCGCCGGACGAATGACGTCGCGGACAAGCTGGGCGCGGGCAGCGGAATAGAGCAGGGCCTGCGCTTCGGGGGAAAGCGCGACATCGCGCACGTGCAGGAGCACGTCCCGAATGCGCTCGCCGGCGGGGGTGCCGCCGGGCTCGCGGGTGAGGAGCACGTCGCGACCGCGCGCGCGCAGGTCCTCGGCGAGCTTCGAGGCCTGCAGCGACTTTCCGAGTCCCTCGCCGCCTTCGAACGAAAGGAAGATGCCGGTCACCGATAGATCTGAACGCGGCGATAAGGCTCGTGCCCGGTACTGCGCGAGCTGAGGTTCGCGCGTTCGACAAGTTCGTGCTGGAGCTTGCGGACGTAGGCGTTCTGCGGCGCCAGCTCGATCTCGCCCGACTGCCCGCCCACGACCTGTTCAATCGCCTCGCGCGCCTCTTCGAGCGCTTTGTCCTCGGGTCCGCGCCGCAGCTCGATGACCGAGGCGAGCGCACTCGCGATCTGGGTCGAGGAGTTCGAGCGCGCGATGTAGATCGGGATCCCCGACGACTCGGCGTTCCGCAGGCGCGGCGTCTTACGGCGGTAATAGTTCTTGAGCGTGATCACCACGTCGGCGTCTTCGGGCTCGCGCACGATCGCCACGGGCATCCCGAGCCCGCGCGCCGCGTCCTCCACGCGCGTCCACGAGAGCCCGAACGGGTAGACCTTCACCGTCTCGCGCCCGCCCTCGATGGGGAGGCGCGGCGTGCTCCGGCGCTCCACCGCCTCGGATGCGGTGCGCGTCGGCGCCGACGTCGAGACCTGCACCTGCCCGCCGGGATCGCGCTCCCTGATCTCCGGCGCCACGGGCATCCCGAGGAGGACCGCGTCGACGGTCTGCGCGACGTCGTAGTAGAGCGCGACGCGCTGGTACGCCTGGATCTCGACGAGCACCTGGAACGTGGGCGGCGCCTTGCGCTCGAGGACGCTCTTCTGCGTCCCGCGGCGGCGCGCCTCCTCGTCGGAGAGGGTGACCGTCTGGATGCCGCCGACGAGATCCGAGAGCGTTGGGTTCAGCATGAGGTTCTCGAGCGTGTTGCCGTGCGCCGTCGCGATGAGCTGAACGCCGCGCTCGGCGATCGTGCGTGCGGCCGCGGCCTCCTGCTCGGTGCCGATCTCGTCGATGACCACGACCTCGGGCATGTGGTTCTCGACCGCCTCGATCATGACCGCGTGCTGGAGCGAGGGCGTGGCGACTTGCATGCGCCGTGCGCGCCCGATGCCGGGGTGCGGGATGTCGCCGTCGCCGGCGATCTCGTTTGACGTGTCCACGATCACGACGCGCTTCCCCATCTCGTCAGCAAGGACGCGCGCGACCTCGCGCAGGAGCGTCGTCTTGCCGACGCCGGGCCGACCGAGCAGCAGGATGCTGCGGCCCGCCTCGACGACGTCGCGGATGATCTCCATCGTCCCGTACACCGCGCGGCCGACGCGCAGGGTGAGGCCCACGACCTTGCCCGCGCGGTTGCGAAGCGCGCTGATGCGATGGAGCGTCCGCTCGATCCCGGCACGGTTATCCCCTCCGAACTGCCCGATGTGGCTGATCACGTACGCCAGGTCCTCCGCTGAGACCTCCCGCCGGGCGAGCGTCTCCTCGCGCCCGGCGAACCGGGCCTCGGGCAGGCGCCCGAGGTCCATCACGATCTCGAGCAGGCCGTCGAGCCCTTCGAGCGCGCGGACGCGCTGTGCGATGTCCGGGGGAAGCCCGCGAAGGAGGGCTTCGAGCTCGTCGCTCTGTTGAACCGTCACGTCACCACCGTTGCCGCGAAACATTCGTCCGGTTCCACGAGGATAGTTGACCACTGCTGGCCACTGAGACGGGACGGGTAATGGTTCGGTCCCAATGGTCAATTCTCAGGATGCGGCCGCCAGGGACAGTCCATAGCCTCGGCCGGCATGGGTGGAGTGCGGGGTGGCGCGACAGCGAATGGTCTCTTCTCCGCGCGAGAGGCAGAGATCGTGGAGCTCATCGCGCTCGGGTTCGAAGACAAGCAGATCGCCGTCCAGCTCGGCATCTCACGGCGGACGGTCCGCACCCATCTCGAGCGTCTCTTTAGCGACCTCGAGGTCCATTCGCGCGCCGCTGCTGTCGCTCTCTGGATGACCGCCGGCCGGCCGTAGCTGTCGGTAATTCAGCCGACTTGTGCGCGCCGCGCGCGGGATGAGGATGCAAGCGCGTTCGGAGGGGTGATGGCGGAGGCGGTCACGGGCCTGGCTCTCGGATCGGAGATCCTCGTGGGCGCGATCCTGCTCGCGGCGGGGATCCTAAAGATCCGCGCGGGCGAGCCGGCGGTCATCGCGGCGATCCGTGGCTATGAGCTGCTCCGCGGCGACCTCGAGCGCTGGGTCTCGCGCGTTCTCCCGTGGGTCGAGGTCGCTCTGGGGCTCGCGCTGATCGTCGGCGAGGCGAGGGGCATCGCGGCGCTCGGCGCGGGGGTGCTGCTTTCCGGATTCCAGCTCGCGATGGCGTACTCG
>Ga0209803_1002505_pt1 | contig 11494 bp, 9 predicted proteins | sample GraSoiAngelo_138_FD_185895 | JGI IMG/M metagenome (GOLD analysis project Ga0209803, IMG submission 185895) | Grasslands soil microbial communities from the Angelo Coastal Reserve, California, USA - 14_0929_09_40cm (SPAdes) (version 2) | ecosystem: Environmental > Terrestrial > Soil > Grasslands ... | reverse complement strand
CTGCCGCTGAAAGACCACGCTGACTCGACCTCCGCTCTTGCGTGTGATAGATGTAATAGCTTGGTGTTGTCAGAAAACGGTCTTCCTCTATTAGCCTGACTCTTGGATAGCTATGAGCGTGGACAAGCAAGCCTTGCTGGCGGAAGAACAAAAACTGCGCCGGCTTCGCCGGGCAATGGACATTGCCGCAACTTTACTCTGGCAGGTCGATCTCACCCTGGAGGAAGCCCAAGACGTGGTAAACCACGCCAAACACACCGCCCTGCAACTCTTTCCTGATAAAGAGGAGACCTTCGATTTGATCTACGGTTCGCGCTTTCGCCGGATCTTGGTGGAAAAATACCACCTACAGTGACCATGAAGCGGATCTGCCGAACAGCGAGCGCAACGCAGTGCTGGAGTATTGGAGTACTGGAGTGTTGGGTTTAGATGCATCACTCCATTACTGCACCACTCCAATGCTCCGGTTTCAAATACTTCGGAGTAACCGACTAAACAGCCAATACCACCCATGAGCGAAAACTTTATTCACATCCGCGGCGCCAAGCAGAACAATCTCAAGAATCTTGACCTACAAATCCCACTGAACGCTCTCACGGTCATTACCGGCGTAAGCGGCTCAGGGAAATCGACCTTGGCGTTCGACATTCTCTACGCGGAAGGGCAACGACGTTACGTCGAAAGCTTTTCGGCGTATGCGCGGCAGTTTCTCGACCGCATGGACAAGCCGGACGTGGAGAGCATTGAAGGCATTCCGCCGACCATCGCCATCGATCAGAGCCGGCCGGTTAAGACGTCGCGCTCCACCGTCGGCACCATGACCGAACTCCACGATCATTTAAAGCTTCTCTTCTCCAAGATTGCCGTGCTCCATTGTCGAGGCTGTGAGCGAGTTGTGGAGCGCGATACCGCTCAGTCGGTTTTCCATAAGCTCGCTGTCTTGCCTGAAGGCTCGCCTGTAGTTCTGACATTTCCCCTTGCCGCCTCTTCAGTATCCTGGGACGAAGTAACAAAGGGGCTCCAGCAGGCCGGGTTTCACCGCTTGCTCGTGCAGCAATCCGTTCGGGAACTCGACGAATTAAGCGACGCGCCGCCGGACGGCTTGGAAATCGTAGTCGACCGGTTCGCCTATCGACGCGATAACCAGAAACGAATTCTAGATTCCTTGGAGCAAGCCTTTCACTACGGGAAAGGACGACTCAATTTTTTTCTGCCCCAAGAAAACTGGCGCCGGGAACCGTTCAGCAACCATCTGCACTGTCCTCACTGCGATATTACTTACCGCGATCCCACGCCCAATCTCTTCTCGTTCAACAGCCCCTTGGGGGCGTGCGAAACCTGTCGTGGTTTCGGCCGGGTGATCGACATCGATCTGGATCTCGTGATCCCCGACCCGGGCAAACCCCTCAGCGACGGCGCCATCAAGCCCTGGGTTACGAAGGCCCGGCGGATGCGCCGACTGATGGAATTTTGCGAGCGCAAGCGGATTCCGACCAAGAAACCTTTCGGCGAGCTCACCGGGAAGCAAAAGCAGCTCATCATAGACGGCGACGGCGACTTCAAAGGGATTCGCGGCTGGTTCCGCCGGCTGGAGCGCAGGAGCTATCGAATGCACGTTCGGGTGCTGCTGGCGCGCTATCGCGCTTATTTGCTCTGCCCCGAATGCCAAGGCAGTCGACTCAAACCCGACGCGCTCCATTATCGGATCGAGGGTAAGGACATCGCCCAGATCAACGCCATGAGCGTCGGCGCAGCCCATCGCTTCTTTAGCGAGCTGAAGCCGACCGGCGCCATGGACCAAGTCGCGGGTCTCATTCTCGGGGAGATTCGCAGACGCCTTGGCTATTTGCTGGGAGTCGGTCTCGAATATTTGACTTTGGACCGGCAATCTCGGACGCTTTCCGGTGGAGAGCTCGAGCGCGTCGATCTGACGACGGCGATTGGGTCATCGTTGGTCAACACGCTCTATGTTCTCGATGAGCCGTCCATCGGCCTTCACCCCCGCGACAGCCGCCGACTCGTCGAAATCCTTCACCGCCTAAGATCGAACCAAAATACCATAGTCGTGGTCGAGCACGATCCCGAGATTATCAAAGAAAGCGACTATATCATCGATCTCGGCCCAAAGGCCGGCGAGCAAGGCGGCCAGGTGATGTTTGCCGGTTCTTACGACGCGCTGCTCAAAAATGAGAATTCGCTCACGGCCGCCTATTTGAGCCGGCGAAAGACGATTCCATTCCCTCTCCGTAACCGTAAACCGTTCCTGAAGCGGTCCATCAAGATCGAGGGAGCTTGCGCCAACAATCTTAAGAATATCGATATTGAAATTCCGCTCGGCCTTTTGGTCTGCATCACCGGTGTTTCCGGCTCGGGGAAATCCAGCCTTGTCGATGAAGTTCTTTACCGGAATCTCAAAAAGCTCAAAGAGTCCGCTGTCGCGAACGTAGTCCACTGCGCAAAAATCGAGGGCGCCGACAAGATTTCCGAAATTGTGCTGGTGGACCAATCTCCCGTGGGAACCACGCCGCGCTCCAATCCCGCCACCTATATGAAGGTATTCGACGGCATCCGCCGGCTGTTCGCCGGCGTTGATCTTTCGCGCATGCGCGGCTACACCCCCTCGACTTTTTCTTTCAACATCGAAGGCGGCCGCTGTGAAACTTGCCGTGGCGAAGGATACGAAAAGGTCGAGATGCAGTTTCTTTCGGACGTGTACACGTCGTGCCCGGAATGCCACGGCAGCCGGTTTCGCGAAGAGATTCTGGAAGTCACCTGCCGCGGCAAGAATATCCGGGGGATTTTGGATCTCACCGTGAGCGAAGCGATCGAGTTTTTCAAGGATATTCCAGAGATTAAAGATGGGCTCTACCCACTGCGAGCCGTCGGGTTGGAATACGTCCGGTTAGGCCAACCGCTCACCACGCTTTCCGGCGGCGAGTCACAGCGGCTTAAATTGGCCGCGCATATGGCCAGAGCCAAAAAAGCCGGCACACTGTTTATCTTCGACGAACCCACCACCGGCCTACACTTTCATGATATCGAGCGTCTGCTCTGGGCATTTAATGAACTCATTGATCAGGGCCATTCCATCGTGGTGATTGAACACAATATGGAGGTGGTGAAATGCGCCGACCACATCATTGACCTGGGGCTTGAAGGTGGTGATGCCGGCGGCTCTATTATTGCCGTAGGAACGCCGGAACAAGTGGCGCAGGTCGAAAGTTCTCACACCGGCCGTTACCTCCGGCCCTATCTGAGAACGGATACCGCATCCCCTTTTGTCCCTAAACTCGAGAAAAGTTTAAGCGTTCAAGAGAAAAAAAGTTCGACTGAAAACGACAACGCCATCACCATCGTCGGCGCCAAAGAACATAATCTGAAGAACATCAGCCTTAACATTCCACGCGATCGCTTCGTCGTCATCACTGGTTTGAGCGGCTCCGGCAAATCATCTCTGGCCTTCGACATCATCTACGCCGAGGGACAGCGGCGTTACATCGACAGCCTGTCCGCTTACGCGCGGCAGTTCCTCCAGGTGAGGGCGCGGCCGAACGTGGATTTGCTTGCCGGCATTCCCCCTACCGTCGCCATCGAACAGAGGCTGAGTCAGGGCGGCAAGAATTCCACCGTGGCGACCGTCACGGAGATCTATCACTATCTGCGTCTGCTTTATTCCAAAGTCGGAAAACAGCACTGCGTCCAGTGCGGACGGCAGATTCGCTCGTTGACGCGAAGCCAAATTCTCGATCGCGTCTCCCGCTCCTACCGCGGCAAAGAAGTCATGGTCTTGAGTCCCATGGTACGCGGCAGAAAGGGCTTTCACAAAGAAATTATCGCCGGCGCGCGCCGTCTCGGCTATCGGCGGGCGCGTATCGACGGCGAGCTGATGGAGCTCAGGTCGCCGGAGCTTAGCAACGGCTTGGAGCGATTTAAAGAGCATGACATCGACATCGTCATCGGCAAAGCCAAAGCCGGCGGCCGCGAAGTCGAAGCGATGATAGACCATGGGCTACGCTTGGGAAACGGCGTCATCCATCTTATCTCGGAGCGCGGCGAGCAAATCTTCAATCAACGGCTCTTCTGTCTACAATGCGGTATCGGCTATGAACCTCTCGACCCGCGGCTCTTTTCGTTCAATAGCCGCCAGGGAGCCTGCTCGCAATGCGGCGGCATGGGCTTTGAGTGGGATTTCGATCCGGACCTGATCATCGCCGATCCTACTAAATCGGTAAGCGAAACGTTGATCACACTCGCCGACCTTTTCTCCGGTAACGCCTCTCATTTGCAGCGTGCCATGCTGAGACTCCTCGATTCGCTCAAAGAAAAAGACCCTATCGACATCGACAAGCCGTTCGCTCGCCTCGCTAAAAAACCCCGGCAGGAAATTCTCTACGGCGGCAGCGGTCGTGGGGCCTTTGTCGGCTTGATTCCGTGCCTCAGGGATATCTGGCAGCAACTTGAAAATGATCCGAGCCCAGAGCTGGCGGAATTGCTCTCCGAGTCGCCATGCCCAGCCTGCCTCGGGAGAAGGCTGAACTCCCGCGCGCAAGCGGTTAGAGTCGATGGCAAAGCGATCTGGCAAGTCACCGCATTCTCCGTGCATGAGGCGAGGGAATATTTCAACTCATTGCAGATCGCGCACGCGGATAACGGCAATGCGGAACGGGATCGCGCCGTCGCCGATAAGATCCTGAGGGAAATTCAGCAGCGCCTCCAATTCTTGTCGGAAGTTGGCTTGCCCTATCTAACCCTCGACCGCCGTGCGGACACCCTCTCCGGCGGCGAAGCGCAGCGTATTCGTCTTGCAGCGCAACTCGGCTCGAACCTGCGCGGCGTCTGCTACATCCTCGACGAGCCCACCATTGGGCTTCATCCGCGCGACAACGACATGTTGCTGCGCACTCTCCGGCGTCTTGAGGAAGTTGGCAACACTGTTTTGGTGGTTGAGCATGACGAAGCGACCATTGAATCCGCCGACCTGATTGTCGATCTCGGACCCGGCGCCGGTGTGCATGGAGGCAAGGTGGTGGCCTTGGGCTCTCCGGAGGAAATCAGGAAAGATCCGAACTCGTTAACCGGCGCTTTCCTTCGCGCCGAGCGGAAAAGAATCGGGCCGAAGCGGGAGCTGATAAAACCAGCTTGGCTCACGATCCGAGGGGCGAAAGCCAACAATCTTAAAAACATCGACATTCGGTTGCCCCTCGGCATGTGGACCTGCGTCACGGGAATCTCAGGCTCGGGCAAGAGCACTTTGGTCAGGGAAGTCCTGTACAAGGGCCTCAAGATGAAACTCGATCAATTCGCCGGACGGCCGGGGGCTCACAAGGACATCATAGGTTGGCAAGCTCTGGAGCGCGTCGTCGAAGTGGATCAAACACCCATCGGCAAGACCCCGCGCTCGGTCCCCGCATCCTATGTCGGAGTCCTGGATGAGATCCGGAAACTCTATGCGCTCGCACCGGAAGCTCGGCTGCGGGGTTACACGCCGAGTCGCTTCTCATTCAACGTTAAAGGCGGCCGCTGCGAAGAGTGCGCCGGCCAGGGAAAAATCCGCAAAGAAATGAGTTTCCTCCCCGACGTCTTTATCGATTGCGAGGTTTGCCGCGGTGAACGCTTCAATGAAGAAACGTTAAGCATTCGCTACAACGACAAAAACATCGCTGATGTCTTTCGCATGACCGTGGAAGAAACCGTGCCGTTCTTTCACGCTTTTCCGAAAATCGCCCGGCCGCTGAAGATTCTCGACGACATCGGTATGGGCTACATCACTCTGGGTCAGTCCAGCAACACGCTTTCCGGTGGTGAAGCGCAGAGAATCAAATTGGCTTACGAACTGGGGAAGGAATCGCACGGGAAAACACTTTACGTCCTGGACGAGCCCACCACAGGGCTGCACTTTATCGACGTGGAAAAACTGATTCACATCCTGCATCGGCTGGTGGAGATGGGCAACACCGTGGTGACCATCGAACACAACCTGGACATCGTGAAAGACGCGGACTACCTGATCGACCTCGGACCCGAAGGCGGCGAGCAAGGCGGCCACCTGGTCGCCTGCGGCTCACCCTTGGAAGTGATCATGGACGGCAAACAATCCTACACCGCTCGCTTCTTGCGCGAGTACCTCAATGGTGGGGCAGCGAAATCAAACGGCGATGGCGTGCAAGCGCTTCAACAAGTAGTGACTGTCTAACGTGGCTCATCGAGTTCTGTCGATGATCGGCAATGGGATGCGTCTGAAATGCCCTCGCTGCGGCGTGGGCGGATTGTATCGCCGGCCTTTCTCTATGCACGGCCATTGCCCCCACTGTGGTCTGAAGTTCGAGCGGGAACAGGGCTATTTTGTCGGTGCCATCTATGTGAACTATGCGGCGACGGTGGTGATTGCCGTGCCCGGCTTTTTCATCCTGGACGCTTTCGCGAGCCTGACGATCCATCAACAGCTTGCTATGTGGATCCCTTTTGCTGTTATCTTCCCGCTGCTTTTCTTTCACCACTCCAGAAGTCTTTGGCTTGTCCTCGATCACTTCTTTAACCCGACTGAGAGTCTTTACAGCGTGACACCCAAGAAAACCGATTAAACTCTGTTCTTCTGACAGCCAATCGCCGTTTTCGCCCACTCGGCGAGTCGGTCGCGATCCTCGATGATCTCGACGGGCACCCGGTAGTAGCTCTTGAGTGTCTGTTTTGCGTTGGGTCGAAAGGGTTTCATTTTCCTTTGTCTATATTCTGCGGCAGTGATCTCATTTGTCTTGAAGTAGAGGTAACCTTTGAAAATGATCCCGAAAAAAATTTCGTCTTGATACAGGCCATAGCCGCCGAACATGCGGCTGGCTTCCACATTGTCGAGATCATCTAACTGATCCAGAATAAAGTCTTTGAACGAATCGTCTTTCATCGTTTCTTCGATAGCGTTTCACATATGCAGCGACACGCCGAGGCTCCCAGCGTTCGGGCCACTTCCAAGTAGCATAGCCATAGACCTCAGGAAACGGAAAGATTCCTCGCTGTGCTCGGAATGACATCAGGGCTTCGTTTCGACTAAAAACGCGCACCTGTCGTGCCGAACGAATGTGAGGGATCTTAGACTCGAAATCCGAGACTCCCGAAGCTAGCCCACCGACAGCGCCACGACACCCAGAACCATCGCGCAGGCGGCAACCAGCCGGCGACGAACGTCACCTTCCGCAAGCAGGCGGGTGCCCATTGCCGTACCGATCAGAATGCTGATTTCCCTCGCCGGTGCGACATAGCTGACGGGAGTAAACTGCAACGCCGTGAGCACCAGGATATAAGACAGCGGCACGAGCACGGCCACCCCGACCACCTCAAAGCGGTGGGTCTGCCATTCTTTGCGCGCGCTCTCCCAGTGGCGCAGAGCAAACGGAGTGAGTAAGAGCGAGCGCCCGAGGTTCGAGCCCCAGTCAAGGAGAATGGGCGCCACCGCAAACTTGCTCACGGCCTGCTTATCCCACAAGGTATATCCGGCGATAAAAGCCCCGGTAACCAAGGCATAGCCCATCGCCTTGCGCACGCCGACCTGACTTAATCGTTGTGGATTGCATGTGAGCACGATGACGCCTCCTACGATCATCAATCCACCCGCTACAGCAATCATGCTCGGTCGTTCGCCGAGAAATACGATTGCAGCAATACTGGAAAGCAATGGGCCTGTGCCGCGAGCCAGAGGATAAACCAGTGAAAGATCTCCGGCGCGGTAACCCTCATTAAGGAGGACAAAGTAGCCCGTGTGAAGCGCCGCGCTTCCGGCCATGAAGCCAACCCCGATGATGCTGACGGATGCATGCCAATAAAAGACCGCAGCCAACGCGACCGGTGCATAGAATAGCGCGGACATAACGGCCACCAGCCATGGAAAGGTAGCGTGTCCGCTCGCCCGTTTATTGAGCAGATTCCAGGTCGCGTGAACGAAGGCGGCGGCGAGAATGAGAGTTAGGGCAAAAGTCGACACGAGAGCGCTCGCAGCTTACATTGACATATCGAAGACGAGCAGTCGTCTAAGATCGCACCAAAGGTTCGGTTTACCAGCGCCGTCAGATGGCACGATAGGGTTTTTCGCATCCGCTGGCAGCATTCCCCTATTTTATGATATTGGCTTATCGTATCACGTTAAGGTTGGGAGGAGCTTATGAATAGGAAAATCTATGCCATTTTAGCGGTCCTGGTGCTCGCCTTACAGCTATCGGGTTGCACGGCTCTTACCGGCGAAACCCTCGGTCAAAATGTCGACGACACCACGGTCACCACAAGTGTCAAATCCAAACTTGCCCTTGAAAAAGTCAGTTCGCTCACAAGAGTCGGCGTTGACACGGTCAAGGGCGTCGTCCATTTGACCGGGATTGTCGAGAATCCGGAGATGAGAGATCGGGCCGAGTCAATCGCTCGTAGCGTTGGCGGAGTGCGCGGCGTCGCCAACAACTTACAAGTTCAGTCAAAATAACCAGATCAGCTGACAAAATTCTCCTTGGCCGAGCGATCTCGCATCGCGCACGACCTCCGGCAAGATGTAAACCCAAACGGCAGCGAGAAAATCCGGTCCTGTGCTCAATCTAAAGATCTAACGACAACCGTGTCTCCGGCGCGAATCGTTCCGCCGGTCACGATTTCCGCGCGCAGGCCGCCGCGGTGAATCAAGCCGCGCATGACTCCCTTGCGGGTCAATTTCTCCATGTGCGAGCACGGCTCGCAAAGCCGGGTACCGCGTAGTATCGCGTCGCCGACCTGGAACTCTTGACCGACGAGATGATTAAGAGGAACAGCGCGAGTCACGATGTTACGCCGGAATAGTGCCGCGTCCAATTCGATCTGATAATCGCGCTGCAATGCTTCGACCGCCTCGACCTCGATTAAAGTAATGTCACGGCCCGAGCCTGGTTGGTTCGAATAGGTTCCCAGTTTGTTGAAATAGCGATCCCCTTCGAGCCCCTTGCCCGCCAGAGCCCGCACCTCGGCGACGGATTTCATCGGCGCCGCTCCCGTCGGCGCAATGTGAATAGAAATGACAACGCCTTTTCCGTTCATCTTCTCAATTCCGGTTCTTTTTTGTGACCAAAGCATTTATTTCCGGCGTTTGCATACCTTCTTTGAGCGACGTTACGGTGCCATTTTCCAGAATTTCCCGGGCCAGTTTTCGTGTGCCACCGATGGCCGCTTTAAGAAACGCTGAACCGTAGCTCACACGGGCGAGCCCCAGATCTTGCAACTCGTTGACACTCGGTGACTGTGGTCCAGCGAGAATACTGATGGGCGCTTTCACCTCTCTCGCGAGGCGGCCGATGATTTCTCGCGAATGCACGCTCAAGTAAAAAATGCAGTCTCCGCCCGCCTCCGCATAGGCATTACCCCGCCGAATCGCTTCATCGAGCGCTTTTTTCTGATCATCCGCCATCACCATGAACGCATCGATTCGAGCATTCAAAAAAAACTCGCTGCCCAGTGCTCGTTTGGCTTCCGTGACCGCGTTGATCTTTCGAAGTTGTTCGGACAATTCCAACAGCTCGCGGGCGCCGCCTCGTTTGCCGCCGGCGCCGTCTTCCAGATTCATTCCGGCAACGCCGGCCGCCACTAGTGCCCGGACGGTTTCTTTGACACCATTTTCATCTCCGTAACCTCGTTCTCCATCCGCATTGAAGGGAACTGACACAGCAGCCGCAAACTTGCCGGAGAGCTCGACGAAAAGCTCGCGGCTTATCGCCTCGCCGTCGGGATAGCCCAGTGCCGCAGCGATGCCACCGCTCGTGCCCTGTATGGCCTTGAAACCCATCTGTTCGAACAGCAGCGCGCTGAGGACGTCATAGGCGCCCGGCATGACGAGAATTTCCGGGGCACGAACCAGTTCTCTAAGTCGGCGGCTCTTGGAATTGGCCGCGTCTAATACCTCACGTGGGATCGGTTCCATCGAGTTCTCCTTCCATTAGCCCACAAATGAACTATATCGTAATTTGGTAGATAAGACGAAGCAAGAGGAGGAAACCTAAGATTTACCCGAAGCGCAGCATCGCGCCAATTCCGCGCGGAGCGATTGCTCACCGTGCGCCATGGCCCAACGATGATTGGCTGCGAAGATCGGTTCGAACCAGAAGGAAAAATAGCGAAGTAGCGGTTTATCCACGCGGATTTTCCAATCGTGGGTAATGCCTGCCCCTACGCCGTCTTGAACGAAGTTCCAAACGTCACGACCGACGAAATCTCCCCCCGTTTCAATCGCAAAGCCGCGGGGTAACTCACGTGCCAGTTGGGATCGGCGCCGATACGTGCTCGTGGACAATTAGCCACTTGCCTCGAAGTTTCTCCCAGATCGCGGTATGGCGGCAATCGATCTCCATTGCCGTCCCGGTCTTCAGAGCGAACGACAGGTGAAAAGTCAAAGTCATCCAAGCGACATCGCCGCGACGCGTAATCTTCAGATCATCATTCGGAGTGAGTTTGCCGGATGATATTTGATCAAAGAAAGCCTTCTGAACGCCTTCTTTGTACTCGGCCCATCCGTTATATTTGAGTGGTGTGAGATCAAAAAATACTAACTTGGCATCTTTAGCATAAAAGGATGCAGGGTTATCCGCGTCGAGCGTATTCCACGCGGCGTAGTAAGATTCGACCAGCTTTTTATTCACTTTGCACTCCCCTTTGCTAAACAAAGCTCTTCGCAAATGTTCCTCGAAAAACAGCTTGCTGCACTAGCGCGGCGGTCGCTCCAGATCGGACTCGCACACGGATTTATTTTTTCTCGACGATATCGGGTTTTAAACTTGAGGCGATGGCGAGCAGCTCGCCTTTTTCTTTTTCAGGCACTTTGAACTTATCCAGCGTAGCCACGAGGTGATTTACCGTCGACTGCCAGTCGCTTTCGGTAATGCCAAGCCCCGCATGCGAAGTCTTCATGCTCCGACCGGTGTAGATACAGGGCCCACCCGTAGCCTCGCATAGCTGATCGACCACGTGCTGGCGGAGTTTCTTTTGTGAATCGGCGCTAAGGCCGACTAGGAAACGCGCGAGCTGCTTATCGGCGGCGAGGCGGCCGATAAAATCGTCCGTGACCGCGGCAATCGCGTCGTATCCGCCGAGCCGTTTGTACAGAGTCGATGACGTGCCAGATGCCTGCGTTTGCGCCGTGGCGGTTGACGCGCATCCTCCGAAGACCAGGCAGACAAGAAGAGCGAGTCCCAGTTTCCCTGGCGTTTGCTTAAGCATCATTGTTGCCTCCTTATTTGTTATTTAACAGTTTCAAATCGACAAATATCCAGCAGTAGCTATCGCTTGAAGCACCATTCCCAAACCAAAGAGAGTAATGATCGTTGATGAAGCCAACGGTAGCCAGCGAGTGATCAGCTCGCCGTTTGTTTGTAACCGCGACATGAAGTGCCGCGCGGAGACCATCAGCAGTCCAATGCCGATCAGCACCGCCGCCAATCCGACGCTGAAAGCCACGATCAGAAGCAAACCGAAACCGATCCGCTGCATCGACACCGCGCTG
>Ga0209803_1002497_pt1 | contig 11517 bp, 13 predicted proteins | sample GraSoiAngelo_138_FD_185895 | JGI IMG/M metagenome (GOLD analysis project Ga0209803, IMG submission 185895) | Grasslands soil microbial communities from the Angelo Coastal Reserve, California, USA - 14_0929_09_40cm (SPAdes) (version 2) | ecosystem: Environmental > Terrestrial > Soil > Grasslands ... | reverse complement strand
GTGCATGATGCGCCGGCACGTCACCGGCCAGGCTCTGCGAAGATACGAGCTCGACAGTGCGAAAGCCCCGTCGTTCCATGAGGGGCGGCACGTCTCGCGGGTGCACCACCCAGGCTGGCGAGAAGATGCCGGCCACCGGGAAGTCCATCACGTGGTCATAGTGCCACCGCTTGACGATATCAAAGGTGTACGGGGTGAAGAACGGGATATCCTGATTGACGGCGGCTCGCAAGGCTTGCAGATGATTCAAGAAGGCGACGAAGGCATGGCCGCCGGGCTTAAGGACACGGATCAGCTCGCCCGCAACAGCCTGTCGGTCGGACTCCTCGAGCAGGTGGTACATGGGCCCGAGACAGAGAACGGCATCGAAGCTGTTGTCAGTGAAGACCGATAGGTCGACCGCGTTCGCCTCTACCAACTGTTCGAGTTCGACTTCCTGCTCGCCGGCTTTTTCTCGCGCGATCGCCAATAGGTCCGGCGAAAGATCGCCCAGCGTAACGCAATAGCCCTGTGCGGCAAGCCAAATCGAGTATCTTCCCGGCCCGCCGCCGATATCGAGGATTCGTGAACCGGATCCCGGAAGGAACTTCTTTATCCACGCTTTGTTGATCGCAAACTCCAGCGCTCCCTGCGTTGGGTGCTCAAGGCGCTCCCACTCCCGCTGCGCGGAGATCTCGTAGAACCGCCGAACGCGGCGAATCGATTTTTCCCGCTCGCTCGCTGCTTCCGTCATCCGAAGAGCTCTCGAATCTTTGCGCCGGAATCGCTCGCCATTACGAGGGCTTCGCCGATTAGCACGGCGCGCACGCCGCAAGCGTCCAGCCGGCGGATGTCGGCGGGCGTGAAGATTCCGCTCTCTGCGACAAGAGTGGCGCCGGCAGTTACAAGCGGGGCCAGGCGCTCGGTAGTCGCAAGATCCACTTCGAAGCTGCGAAGGTCACGGTTATTGATGCCGATCAGATCGGCTCGCACTGAGACGGCCACCTGAAGCTCTTTCTCTTCGTGGACTTCGACCAGTGCGCCCATTCCCAGAGACTGGGCGCAAGTCATCAGTTCACGCAACAGTTCGGGTTCGAGTATCGCGCATATCAGGAGGACGGCGTCCGCACCCGTGCAGCGAGCTTCGTAAACCTGATATTTGTCGATCAGGAAATCCTTCCGCAAGAGGGGCGGGCCATCGGGAAGCGCTTTGCGAATCGCGGCGAGATCGGCTAGCGAGCCCTGGAAGTATTTTTCGTCCGTGAGGACGGAGATCGCCGCCGCTCCCGCGTTCGCATACGCCGTCGCGAGAGCGGCTGGGTCGAAGTCTGCTCGTAAGAGGCCCCGTGAAGGCGACGCCTTCTTCACCTCGGCGATGAGTGCTACTCGTGCACCGCGGAGCGCCGGTGCAAACGGCCGCACCGGGGGCGCATTTCGCGCGCGGATCTGGAGTTCTGCCAACGGCAGATCGGATGTTGCTGCAGCAAGCTCGTCGCGCTTGTCAGCGACGATGCGGTCGAGGATCGTGTCTGTCTTCTGCGTCATGGCCAAGAATCGCGGTGCTCAGGCGAAGCTTTGCGTTAGCTGCACCCACTCCTCCAACCGTCGCTTCGCGGCCCCTGAATCGACGGCATCCTCTGCTATGCGGGCACCCTCATTTAGGCCGGGGGCTATATCCGCGGCTTGAAGAGCAGCGGCGGCGTTCAAGACGACTACGTGGCGAATGGGTCCGCGCTCGCCGTTCAGCACATTCAGAAGAACAGCCACGTTCTCTTGCGAAGTACCACCCCTAATAGCGTGCGCCACTGCCCGGGGAAGTCCCGCGTCTTCCGGCGAGATTGTGTACTCGCGCACTCCTTCGCCGCGAACTTCGCAGATCAGCGAGGGGCTGCTAATGGACAGTTCATCGACCCCGTCATCTCCATGAACCACTAACGTGTGCCGGCCGTCCAGCCGCTGGAGCGCCGTAGCCATCTTCGACGCGATTTCCGGACTGGTGACCCCCAGCAGCTGGTGCTGCGCCCGCGCCGGGTTCGTCAGCGGCCCGAGGATGTTGAATACCGTGCGAACGCCGAGCTCCCGGCGCGGTCCGGCGGCGTACTTCATCGCCGGGTGGAACACCTGCGCAAACATAAATCCGAAGCTGGTGCGCTCGATGCATTCCGCCACTTGCTGAGGAGAGAGGTCGATCCTCGCCCCAAGCGCTTCGAGAAGATCAGCCGAACCGCAACCGCTCGTCATCGCCCGGTTACCGTGCTTGGCGATGCGCGCCCCCGCTCCGGCTGCTACGAATGCTGCCGCCGTCGATACGTTGAACGTGCCCTGATTGTCTCCGCCTGTCCCGCAAGTATCGAGCAGAGGCCCCTCAACCTCGACGCGCAGGGAATGCTCCCGCATAGCTTTTGCCAAGCCGGTGATCTCATCTACCGACTCGCCCTTCATCCGCAGCGCAATCAGGAAAGCACCCAGTTGAGCGGGCGTGGCTTCGCCGTTGAACACTTCGTGGATGGCAGAGGACGCCTCTTCTTCCTTTAGGTCGCGGCGGTCGTTAACGATCGCGGCGAGAGCTTCGCGAATACTCATCTGGCGCTGCTCTTAGCCCTCGAGGAAGTTCCGCAGAATGTCTTTGCCCACGGTAGTAAGAATCGATTCCGGATGGAATTGAACACCCTCGACTGGATAGCGCTTGTGGCGGACGCCCATGATCACTCCGCTGTCTGATTCGGCCGTCACTTCAAGCTCGTCTGAAGGGAAGCCCTCTTTCTGGATCGCGAGGGAATGATAACGTATCGCCTCGAACGGGTCAGGCAGCCCGCGCAAGACGCCCTCACCGCTATGCTTAATCTGAGAAGTCTTGCCGTGCAGGATTTCGCCGGCGCCGGCCACTACTCCGCCGAACGCTTCTCCGATCGACTGGTGTCCCAGACAAACGCCGAGGACAGGTGTCTTTCCGGCGAAGTGCCGGACGACCGGCACGCTTATTCCTGCGTCACTCGGCGTACCTGGGCCGGGTGAGATGACGATCTTGTCAGGCGCCATCACATCGATGTCTTCGACCGTCGCTTCGTCGTTTCGCACGACTTCAACGACCGCTCCAAGCTCGCTCAGGTACTGATAGAGGTTGTACGTGAAGCTGTCGTAGTTGTCGATGAGCAGAATCATGACTCGCCTCGGGTAACGAACAGCTCGCGGTCGAAGACCATGCCCGTATGCACGCCGCCTGAATCACTACAGAGAAAAGACACAAGCGGGACGAAGTCCTCGGGCCGGCCAACACGGCCCGACTTGAGAGCGGCTTCAATCTCCTCCTCGGACCGACCGAAACGCCAGAAAGGCCGTATCGGTTGGGCCTGGTGCGATCGCGTTGACGGTGATGCCGTAAGGGGCCACTTCCTGGGCGAGCGCGCGGGTAAGGTTCATGACCGCCGCCTTGGAAGCACCGTAGACAGCGCCGCCGGAGAGCCGCGCAAGCCGCGCCCGGAGGCGTTGTTGATGATGCGTCCCCAGCGTTGCGGGACCATGTGGCGGAGGGCGGCGCGCGAGCAGAGGAAGGTGCCACGAAGGTTAACGGCGGTGATGCCGTCCCACTGCTCGTCGCTCATGTCTACGACGAGGTTGCGGGCGTACTTGCCGGCATTGTTGACCATGATGTCGAGGCGGCCAAGCTTTTCAACGGTCTGATCGACCATTGCGTCGACTCCGGCGGTCTGCGACACATCAGTGGTCAGCGCGATCGACTGGGCGCCGATGCTCTTCAGCTCCGCCGCAACGTCCTCGGCCTTCGTACCGTCAATTTCCGCGATTGCTACTGCGCAACCCTCCGCAGCGAATCCACGAGCGATCGCGCGGCCGATGCCGCTTCCAGCGCCTGTTACGACCGCGACTTTTCCTTCTAGCTGCATAGGATCAGTTCGTCCCGCTCAGTAACCGCGGCTGCCTACCACGACTAGCCCCTCTTCCATCTCCTCCGCTGCTTCGATCGCTTTGAGCATCGCGCGCGCCTTATTGCCGCTTTCCATGTACTCGAGTTCGGGTACGCTATCGTACACGATTCCGCCTGCCGCTTGTGCGTTAGCGACGCCGCCTTTCATTACGATCGTGCGGATGGTGAGCGCGGAATCGAGGTTACCGGAGAAATCGAAGTAGCCGACAGTACCACCGTACGGTCCCCGCCGGTCGGACTCCATCTCGGCGATGATTTCCATCGCCCGGATCTTGGGAGCGCCGGTGACAGTCCCGGCTGGGAAGTTCGCGCGAAGAGCATCAAACGAAGTCAGTCCCGGCCGGAGCCGTCCTTCAACGTGAGATACGAGGTGCATGACGTGCGAGTACTTTTCGACCGCGAGCAGCTCGGTGACCTTAACTGTCCCCGACTGTGCGATGCGCCCGATGTCGTTGCGCGCGAGGTCGACGAGCATGATGTGCTCGGCGCGCTCCTTCTCGTCGTTCCTTAGCTCCTCCTCCATACGCCGCTCGTCTTCCTCGTCGCGACCGCGTCTGCGCGTGCCTGCAATGGGATGCGTCTCGACCAGCCCATCCTCGACGCGAACGAGCATTTCGGGCGACGCGCCGACGATGTATGAGTCTCCCATCGCCAGGTAGTACATGTAGGGCGAGGGATTCACCACGCGAAGGGCCCGATACACCGAAAACGGGTGCGCCGCGGTGCGCCGCTGGAATCGCTGAGAGATCTGTACCTGGTAGATGTCGCCGGCGACGATATGTTCCCGCGAGCGCTCCACGTTCTTGAGGAAGCGTTCCTTGGCGACGTTGGATTGCACGCGCTCGTCGCTGGGGATTTCGGCGCTTATCGGGTACGGGCTCGCCGGTAGCGTCTGGTTCAGCCGCTTGGCCAGCTCGTCAATACGCCAGCAGGCCTGCCGGTACGAGGCGTGAACATCGCCGTCGAGCCTGCAGTGGGCGACTACCTTTATGGTGTGCTGCAGGTGATCGAACACGAGAAGCGAATCGACGAACATAAAGAGGGCTTCGGGGAGGCGCTGTGGGTCCGGCACCGGGACCGGAACACGCGGCTCGAAGTGGCGCGCGACATCATACGACAGGAAACCGACCGCGCCGCCAGTGAAGCGCGGCAACGCGCTGCGAGCGTCCTTTGCTTTCGGGTGCGAGATCTCGTAGCGCGATAGCTCCTGCTCTACGTCCCGGAGGGGATCCGATCCTTGTGCCGGGTCAGCATAGGGGCCCGACCGCAGTACCCGGTAAGGCTCGGTTCCGATGAAGCTGTAGCGCGCGAGCCTTTCGCCACCCTCAACAGATTCGAGGAGGAAGGAGTGCTCGCCGCGAGCGACCTTCAAGAAGGCGGACACCGGCGTTTCCAGGTCGGCCGGTATGTCCCTGAACACAGGCGCCAGGTTATTCTCGCCCTGTTTCGCGAGCGCAAGCACCGACTGAAGGTCAGGCTTGTAGCTCACTTCAACACCTGGATCGCTTCTCGGTCACGGAAGTACGTCAGCCCCATGGCGTCGCGTGCTTCGGATAGCGTCTGCAGGCACTCTTGACGCGCCCGCGCCGTACCCCGGCTCAGGATCTCCTCGACCAGCCCTTTCTCGGCCGCGAAACGAGCGCGCCGCTCTCGAATTGGTTCGAGGAATCGATTGAGACCGGCGATCAGCTTCTGCTTCACTTCGACGTCACCGACCTTGCCCTTGTGGTAGCGCGCCTTGAGGTCCTCGACCTCGGCCTTATCATCGTTGAAGGCATCGTGATAGATGAAGACGGGATTGCCCTGAACGCGGCCGGGTATGTCAGCGCGGATACGTTTGGGGTCCGTGTACATCGACATCACTTTTCGCTTCACTGTCTCCGCATCGTCGCGCAGGAAGATAGCGTTCCCGAGTGACTTGCCCATCTTCGCTTTACCGTCCGTGCCAGGCAGCGTCGGGACGTTGCCAACGAGCCCCTCCGGCGCCGGAAACACAGGCGCAAACGTATCGTTAAAGCGTCGAGCGATTTCACGCGTGAGCTCGATGTGCGAGAGCTGGTCCTTCCCTACGGGCACGAGGTTGCCCTTCACCATCAGGATATCGGCGGCTTGAAGGACGGGGTATGAGAGGAGCGCCATCGAAGCGGTGTCGAGCTTGAGGTCACGCACCACTTCCTTCAGGGTCGGAATGCGCTGGGCTCTTGGCACGCTGACGAGGGACATAAAGATCCAGGCGAGCTCGAGGACCTCCGGGACGAGCGACTGCAAGTAGATCGTCGTCTTTTCGTGGTCGATTCCAACGCTGAGGTAGTCGAGGACGAGCTCGTGGATGTTGTGCCCAACTTCCTCGAGATCGCTTGTCCGGGTGGTGAGGAGATGAAGGTCAGCGAGCAGCAGAAACGTGTCATATTCGTCTTGTAGCCGAACACGATTGGCCAGCGTGCCTACGTAGTTGCCGAGGTGGAAGGCATCGCTGGTTGGCCGGTCGCCCGTAAGTATTCGCTTTCGCCTGTTACGGTCTTTCAACCTCTTCTCCCAAATCAAAAACCCCTGCGCCCAAGGGGCGAGGGGTTCTCGCGGTACCACCCTAATTGTCGCTTGAAGCGACATCTTTTCCAGGCACGCCCCGATCAAGTGCGCCTTCTCGGAGGATGCCCTGGGCCTGTAACGGTGCCCTCTCCGGCCTCGCCTACTGATCCACCTTCGTGGGATGTTGGGCGGGCGGCTCGCAGGCCCATTCACCTGCTGCGCCGGCGCCGGGCTCTCACCCTCCTCCCGGCTCTCTTGGCCTCGCCTTGCAGGCTACTATTCCCGTTCTCAGCCGCTGTCTGTTCGTTTGTGATGCGCAGTCTAACAGGCGATATGCGATCCGTCAATCACGGGAAACGTGCACGGCCCTTCGCCTTACCGAGAGCATTCTCGCTAGACGATTATCTCGGCTCGATCCGGCCGGGAGCGCTCTTCGGACATGATCTGCTGGATTTCGTTCGCGCATTCCTCCAGATCGTCGTTGATTACGTGATAGTCGAACTGGGGTGCGGCCGCCATTTCTTGCGTTGCCGCCTCCTCCCGTACTTGGACCTGCTCCTGGGTGTCAGCGCCGCGCTCGCGGACGCGCCTACGCAGTTCGGCTTCGGAGGGTGGCGAGACGAAGATAGTGGTGGTGCCGGGGACCAGTCGCTTGATCGTGCGGGCCCCCTGGATGTCTGTGCGGAGAAGGACGTCCCGCCCGCTCGCAAGCGCCTCCCGGATCGGCCCGCGAGGGACGCCTTTGTCCTGACCGTAAACGACCGCGTGTTCCAGCAATTCACCATCGCGGCGAAGCCGCTCGAACTCCGCTTTCGACACGAAATGGTAGTCGACGCCTTCTTGTTCGCCGGCGCGCGGCGGGCGTGCTGTGACGTTAGCGACGACATACGACGAAGGATCTTGCGCTTTAAGTCGGGCCAAGAGGGAGTCCTTTCCCGCCCCCGAAGGCCCGGTCAAGACGACGAGCAAGGGATCGCGCGCGTTCGTCACCTCGCCGATGGGCTGCGCTGGAAGTCTGCCAAGTCGACCAGAAGGCCCCGTGCTCTCAACTTTTTGGGCTGCGCAGAAACGAGCACGAGCTGGCCAGTATCCAGCGGGACAACAGCGGTCGTCCGCCGGCCGTTCGTCAGGTCAATCACCGCGCCGTTGGCCTTCTGCTCGCGGACAAGCTTTTGCACCTTCGCGGACTGAGGGGAGAGCACGCGATGCGTATGTTCCAGGGAGATAAAGCTACCAAAGCCAGCGTGCGCCAGTTTGATCGCCACTACTCACTCTCTGCGAGGGATTCGCGGGCAGTCCTTCCACTGACGCGACCGGCGACTGCCTCCGGGGTGATCGCCAGGAGCACGATGTGGCCGGACTGCGTAATCACAGCAGTTTTTGTCTTGCGCCCCGTCGTCATATCGACAATGTTGCCTCGTTTCTTCGCATCACGAACCAGCCGCTGGATGGGTGCGGTGCCTTTGCTCATATTGGCGAGTGCCAGAATCTTATCGACTGCGAGGAAATGACCGAAACCGACGTGCACTAGCTCGCTAGCGCCGTTGTGAGACTGCGCCACTACCACTCCTCCTTCATCATCGTTCGCGGTGGTGTTATGCCAGGCAGAGTCGCTCTAAGTCCAGCCAAAAGCGCGGATATGATACCGAAACACTTTCCGCCTGGCGGACCACCGTTTCTCCTTGTGAGAGCGCTCCCGCCACGGCCAGCATCATAGCCAACCGATGGTCCCCATGTGAGGATACCACAGCACCACGTAGCTTTTGGGGGCCCCAGATGCGGAAACCGTCCTGTCTTTCTTCCAGGTTCGCCCCCAGCGCCCGTAGACCTTCTACAGTCGTTCGAATACGATTCGATTCCTTGACGGCAAGCTCTGCTGCGTCCTTGATGATAGTCTCTCCCTGCGCCAAGCAACCCGCGAGGGCGAGAAGAGGTAGTTCATCAATCGAGCGTGCGATGAGATCGCCGTCAATGGTGATCCCGCGCAGCTGCGACGAACGGACGAAGATGTTCGCCACGGGTTCCGCTCCCCAGAACTCCCCACCTTCTAGACGGATGTCTGCTCCCATCAAGGTCAAACAGTCGAGGATGCCAGTGCGTGTCTGATTCACGCCAACGCCGGCAATTTGAATTTCGGCATCAGGGTGAGCGGACGCCAGCACCAACCACGGTGCCGCTGACGAGATGTCACCGGGCACTCGCAGTGATATCGCCGTGAGTTCCCCAGCGAGCGGCCGAATTCGGACGGCGGGCCCTTCGCCGAACTGTAAGTCCGCGCCCATGTTGGCCAGCATCCGCTCAGTGTGGTCGCGAGTCGGCGCTGGCTCCTCGATGACCGTTTCACCGTCGGCGTAGAGGCCCGCGAGCAGTAGGGCGGACTTTACCTGCGCGGAAGCGGCGGGCATCCGATAGTGGATGCCGCGCAACGACCCTCCTCGTATGACGAGTGGAGCGAGGCGCCCGCCGTCGCGGCCGCTTATGTCGGCGCCCATCTGGGTTAACGGCTCAACGATTCTTGCCATCGGCCGCGCGTTGAGCGAGGCATCACCGGAGATCACCGATAGAAACGGTTGCGCCGAGAGGAGGCCCGCCAGCAGGCGTATGGTAGTGCCTGAGTTCCGGGCGTCGAGCACCGACGCGGGCTCGTGGAGACCCCGGCTGCCCAAGCCCTTGACGGCGAGTTCGGACTCGCCGCGCCACCGGAATGAACCGCCAAGCCGGCGCAGGCAACTGATTGTTGCCAGGCAATCGGCCCCGCGCTGGAAGTCTTCGATGATCGCTTCGCCCTGAGCGATAGCGTTTAGGATTACCGCTCGGTGTGAAATCGATTTATTGGCGGAGACGCCTATGGTTCCGCGGAAAGCCTTCGCGGTCGTGACGGTCTGCTGCATTGCGGTTAAGTCTCATTATCGGGCTTGTCTTCCGTCTCTATCTGCTTCTCGGCCCGCTTCTGCTCCAGCTTCTCCAGGTCCCGCCGCACGTCCTCAGCGATTCGCTCAGCGAGAGTCGGCCGGCGTTTGCCGTCCTTCTCCCCGGCTTCTTGCGTTTGGCGCATCAGCTCCGGCAGCTGCTTTGCTCGCTGAATATTCTTGGCCAGCGCTCCACCCACGAGCATGCTCAGGAGCGCCTGGCCGGAGTCCACCTTGGCTGTGGCCGTTTCCATCTGCCTGCGGGGAGGCTGGCGCTGAAAAGCCTCGCGCTCTATCTGGGCTTTAAGGAACGTCTCCAGGAGGACCTCATCTTGCGCGTCCTTGAGCATGTCCCGGTAGCGTCGAAGTTCCTCCGCCATCCGCTCCAACCAGTGGATCAAAGCATCGCGGTTGGTTGCCCAAATGCCGTGGCTCATCGCAGGGTCGCTCGCCGCCAGGCGCGTGACATCGCTGAAGCCGGACGAGGCCATCATTCCCATGTCGTTCCAGGCGGGACTCGAACGCAGCATCGAGAAGAGGGCAGTCGACATCATCAGTGGCAGGTGGCTTACGGCGCCGGCGTAGATGTCGTGCTCTTCAGGATCGACAAAAAGGGGCTCCGAGCCGGCAAGCCGTACGAGCCCAAGGACCGTCTTCACGGCTGTGTCGGAAGCATCGACGGCGGGGCAGATGCAGTACGCCTTCCCTCGAAACAGCGAGGCCTCGGCAGACGCGATGCCGGCCGTTTCTTTGCCAGCCATAGGATGGCCGCCGACGAAGTTAACGTATTCGGGCAACGCCTCCTTTGCCCAACGCATAACGTGGGCCTTGGTGCTCGTTGTGTCGGTGACGACCGTCCCCTCAGCGAGATCAGGAGCCATTTGCTGCATTACCTCGCGCACGCTAAGAACGGGAACGGCAATGATAACCATACCCGCTCCGGAGACAGCTCGGGGCAGGTTGTGCTCCGTGCGATCGATCGCTCCGGACTTCTCGGCTTGCGTCGCGTTAGCCCGATCCCGATCGTGGCCTATGACCTCGAGGCCCGGTAGCCGGGCGCCCTTAAGCGCCATTCCCAGCGACCCGCCAATCAGGCCGGTGCCGATGATGGTGATGCGCTTCTTGCCGTTAGATCTGTCCATCTCGCATTACGAGCTTATCAGGCTGTCTATGTGCTTACAATTTAAGACATGCGGTCTTCGCTAGCGTCCGATCAGCAGGAATCGTCGGCCATACGGAGCAGGCGTTGACGCTCGTCGGGCATATCGATGTCTTCGTGTCCGCGGATGAGTTCCACGACGGCAATCGGGGCGCCGAGCGCCTCGGCTACCAGGGCGCCACGTTCGGCGTGCTGACTCAGCGCCGCCAGCCCGCTGCGCCCTCTCGCTAACCTGCGCAAGGCCCACGGCGCGCCGGTTTCCAGCAAAACATACGCGATCCGGTGCCATAGCCTCACCTTAACTCCCGCCAGTGGTGCTTTCCCGGAGTCGTGCAGAAGCGACGCGACCAGCAAATCGCGGTCTGTGTGGCCTTGGTCTTTGAGCGTCCAATATACGTCCAAACTGTGCCGCTGGTCCCGCTTGCTCATCGACTCAAAGAGGGGCGATAACTTGGGACCGAGCAGTTGCTCGGCGTCTGATCGCTCGCTCCTGTCGATTCTCGGCTTGAGAGCGCCGATCAGCTGCCGCGTTCGGTAGGCCGGTCGCTCAAACAAAGGGGTCGCCCGTTGTCCCGGCAAACAACCGTGCGAGCACCCTTATGACCGGCGACATAATCTCGAAGAGGAGAAACGTCCCCGTGAAGAACGGCAGGAGGAAGAGCGTTATCAGGATGATTGGACCATAGGGTTCGAGGCGTGCGAAGGAAAGAGACAGGTCGCGCGGCAAGAAACCCACCGCCACCTTGAACCCGTCCAGCGGTGCGATCGGAATGAGGTTGAAGACTCCGAGAATAAGACTGAAGAGGACTATCGCGCTCAGATAGACGCTAAGGTATTCGCCGGCCGTCCACCCATTGAGCGCAAGGATTTCTGCCCTGACCTTATCGAATGGGGACACCCATTCCACGAGGTCCAGTTTCATCGGCAGACCGGCGACCGCCGCAACAACGAAGTTTGAAAGCGGCCCGGCAGCGGCGGTGAAACCCAGCGCCGCCTTT
>Ga0209803_1002492_pt1 | contig 11529 bp, 9 predicted proteins | sample GraSoiAngelo_138_FD_185895 | JGI IMG/M metagenome (GOLD analysis project Ga0209803, IMG submission 185895) | Grasslands soil microbial communities from the Angelo Coastal Reserve, California, USA - 14_0929_09_40cm (SPAdes) (version 2) | ecosystem: Environmental > Terrestrial > Soil > Grasslands ... | reverse complement strand
GTTTACTCTCATTGAACTGATCGTCGTCACCACGGTTATCATCATTCTGACTGGATTGGTTCTAAGCACGGTCGGCTACGTTCAGAAGAAAGGTGCCCGCGCCCGTGCCGAGACCGAAATCGCCGCGATGTCTGCTGCCTGCGAGAGTTACAAAGCGGATAATGGAATCTATCCTACCGATGCGTCGACGACCGAACAGCTCAATTCGACAACGTCATTCAATCCGACAAACTACCAATCAGCGAGCCTTTATCTGTATAAAAAACTCAGTGGCGACACAACTGGTAACCGCCAACCATCCAGCAAAAGCTACATGGCCTTTAAGCCGAACATGTTGTTACCAGCCCCTCCATCTACTGATACTGTGATTGCCATTGCTGATCCTTTTGGCAATTCGTACGGTTATTCTACAATGATGGCTGCCACAGGAAGCGGCGGATATAATCCAACATTTGATCTCTGGAGCACTGCTGCTGGAACGACATCTGCCGATGTCCCTAAGTGGATCAAAAATTGGTAGGGCGCGACCGCTGGGCGCGCCGCTCATCCCTCGCTCGTATGCACCACAACCTCCACACGGCGGTTGGGACTCTGCTCTCCAATTGATCCGTTTGGCGACGCTCGGAATTTCGCTGCGCCGTAACCGCGCGTTTCGATTTGCGCAGGATTAATCCGCATTGCCTCCACTAAATAACGTTTCACGCTATCAGCTCGGCGCTGACTCAGATCGAGGTTGTATTCGAATGAGCCGAATGAATCCGTGTAACCTTCGACGGAAAACGTAGCTTTCGGATTACGCTGGATGAGAGTGCCCAGCTTTTGCAATTGACTGATAGCGCTTGATTGAAGCACGTCGCTGTCGTATTCGAAGAGTTGATCGTCCGGCAGTCGTAATTTTGTGCCTGACCCGAGCGGACCTTTTTGCGCGAGCAGTTGATCCAAGTCGCTGAAGCCGGCGGTATGCCCTTTGATTGGTCCGGCGCTGTCACCGGGCATCTTGCTGGTAAAGGTGTTGGGGCGCTTGATCGTCGTACTCGTGGCCAGCTCCGTTCCGCTAAGCGCGGGCTGTGGACGGCCCGATTGTGAACTATTGTTGAGCAGCGATTGTTCGTGCGTCGCGTTTGAATCGTTGACGAGACTCTGCGCAGTCGATCGCTCGATTTCAGTAAGAACGGAATTTACCTCGGGCTGTTCCACCTTAGGTTGATCAGGCAAAACGTCCCGCATGTCGTCCGGAATCGCCGCGCTTGCTTGAACGTCCTGCAATAGCTTGTCGAACGATTTCTTTTCGTCTGGCAACTGCACATCGGTATTGTCCGGGTTCGGTTTTGCCGCCGGATTTGTCTGATCGACACTGCTTTTGCCAAGGTCTGACGTGTTGATGCTTCTCACCTTGAATGTTGGCGTCTGCTCATTTGGTGGGGTCAAAGCTTCTACGGTTTGGAAACGCGTCCGGTAAAAATAGGCGCAGAGCGCGAGGTGTATTCCCAGCGAAACGATTAATCCAAACCAGAGCCAGCTGCGCTCTTTGGTACCCGTGAGCAGTCCTTCGGTCTCGAACCGGTCGAAGTCGTCGAAATCGGAAACTCTCATGTGGTTTTCAACATATCACATTCGGACAGGCGAGCTATGGCCCTACGAAAGTTCACCATGGCACTATTTTCCTAGCCCCCGGCACGCGTTCGCTCGATGAAGGCGCTTGCGGCGCGGCGGATTTCGTCTGCTACGCGCGCCTCGGGTGACACAAATTTCGGTGTGAACCAAGGAAAGAGTCCGATCAAGTCGTGCGTGACCAGGATTTGTCCATCGCAATGCTTGCCGGATCCGATACCGATGGTGGGGATGCCGATTGCCCTTGTGATCTGCTTTGCGATATCTGCGACCACAATCTCGAGCACAACAGAAAATGCGCCGGCTTCTTCCACCGCTCGGGCGTCCGCGAGAAGCGCTTCGGCTTCGGACTGAGTACGCCCCTTGATCCTGTAGCCACCTTCTTCCCGCACACTTTGGGGTAGCATGCCGATGTGCGCCATGAACGGGATACCCGCCTTTGTGATCGCTTGAATTTGCGTCACATGACTCACGCCGCCTTCAAGCTTCACCGCCTGTGCGCCGACATCGACAAATTTCCTGGCGGCCTCCACAGCCTGTTCGGGTGTATCGTACGTGTGGATCGGCAGATCCGCCACGAGTAACGCCTGCTTAACACCGCGAGCAACTGCCCGGGTGTGATGCAGCATTTCTTCCAGCGTCACACCAGTCGTATCCTGGCAACCAAGTACCACCATGCCTAACGAGTCGCCTACCAGGATGATGTCGATGCCACTTTCGTCCAATAGACGCGCCGTGGGATAATCGTAAGCCGTCAACGCGGTGATCTTTTCGCCGCGTTGTTTCATTTGGCGAAAATCTTTCATCGGATCTGCCGGAAGATCAGCTGCTAACTCGAGAACGCAAGCTGTAGCGACAGAGCCACGGGCAAAATTTGCGGCGCCGAATTCCTGTAAAGGCAGGCGTGTGGCCTGCAAATCCACGACAAAACGCAGCCGGCACGGTTGCCACTACAATCCATCGCGCTACCAATCGTTCATCAATCGAACCACCTCTCCAGATTCGTCGGGTTTTGGGAGCAATTCCCGGACAGCTTTTCTTTGATTAGGCAAGATCAGGTCTCCCCGGATATCGGCGAGCGGTTGAAGCACGAATTTTCTCAAGTGCATCCGCGGGTGCGGCAATTGCAGGAGTTCATTGTCGATCTGCTGATCGCCGCAGTACAGCAGGTCGATGTCGATCCTACGGGAGACATTTTTCGGATGATCGCGCTTGCGGCCTAACGACTCCTCGATTCGAGCAAGTTCTTCAAGCAACTGCATGGGGTCGCCTTCAAAATCAAAGTCAATGACTGTGTTCAAAAAATTTGACGCTCCCGGCTCGCAATCTACCGGTTCGGTTTCGTAGATGCCCGCAGAGAAAACAGGCGGTCTTACGTCAGCAAGCTCGATAATTTGTCGTCGCGCTGCGCGCAAATTCTCGAGCCGATCGCCGAGATTGGATCCGAGCGCGACTGCCGTTCTCATTTTTGTAGCCGGGATCGCTGATCCCGGTGGCCTGGGTCACCGCCCCCGGCTACAGATTTATAGCCCCAGAACATTCTGCATCGAGTAAAGTCCCGGCGGCTGGCTGACAATCCATTCCGCTGCGCGCAAGGCGCCTCGCGCAAAGATTTCCCGGCTCGCCGCGCGATGCGTGAGCTCGAGGCGCTCGCCAGGGCCGCTGAAAACGACTGTATGCTCGCCAACTACGTCGCCTTCGCGGATTGATTGGATTGGAATTTCACGCTTCGTTTTCTTAGTCGCGTTCAAGACCTCGGCTAATCTTTTGGCCGTCCCGCTGGGCGCATCTTTTTTCATCTTGTGATGCGTTTCGACAATCGCGACCTCAAAATTACCGCCGAGCTGCTCGACAGCTTTGCGCGTCAGCCAGAAAAGCACATTGACTCCTATGCTGAAATTGGATGCGAATACGATCGGCAATGATTGCGCGGTCTCTTCGATCGTGCTGCGCTGCTCTGTAGTGTGACCCGTCGTCCCAATAACCAACGCCTTGCGATGCTGCAACGCGGCGCGACAGATTTCAGTGGTGGCGCCGGCGTGACTGAAATCGATCGCCACATCGCAGTTTCTCATGGCCGGCTCAATCGGATCGCCCAGATCACACCGCGCGATGACGTCGATTTTTGGGTCGTCCTTCGCAAGATCACTAAGAGTTTTTCCCATACGCCCAGCCGCGCCGATGAGCAATACACGCACGGAAGATGACCTCATGTTAGCAGAACCCTCACCCTGCCCTTTCCCTTTGCAAGGGAGAGGCGATGCTCCTCGCTCTCGAAATTCGCGTCCTCGGTCGCCAGAACGGCGAGTCAGCCTTCCCCCGTCGAGGGGAGGACTGAGGTGAGGGACTGCAAATTACTTCGTCCGCTCGAATTCTTCGAGTGTCTTGCGTAAGCGCGCCTGATTCGGTTCGCTCATCTCGCATAAAGGGAGACGCACTTCGCCCGACATCGCCCCGCGCCAGCCGAGCGCTGTCTTTACCGGAACAGGATTCGGCTCGATGAACAAATCCTTGAAAAGCGGAAACATCTTACGATGCAGGTTCAAGGCTAACTTCGCATCGCCGCATTCATAAGCTCGGACGAGCGCGCAGATTTCAGCCGGAAACAGATTTGAAGCAACGCTGACAACGCCGACGGCTCCGACCGACATGAACGGAAGCGTTAGCGAATCGTCACCGCTTAGAATCGTGAATGACTCAGCCAAACGCGCGCCCAACTCGCTGACACGCTCGACACTCCCACTGGCTTCCTTGATTGTAACAATATTCCTGCATTCTTTCGCCAGGCGCGTCACCGTATCGGGTGCAACATCCACCCCGCATCGCCCAGGAATGTTGTAGAGCATGATCGGCAGGGCTGTGGCATCGGCAATTGTTTTGAAATGGCGAAACAAACCTTCCTGGCTCGGCTTGTTGTAATACGGCGCGACGAGCAGTGCACCGTCAGCGCCAAGTTTCTCGGCCGCCTTTGTATCGGCGACGGCGTGCTGCGTCGCGTTGGAACCTGTACCTGCGAGAACTTGACAACGGCTTTTCGCGGTAGCGACTGCAAGGCGGATCAGTTCCTGGCGTTCCTCGTGTGACAGCGTCGGCGATTCGCCGGTGGTGCCTACCGCAACAATTCCGGTGATTCCGGCAGCGATTTGGTTTTCGATTAGTTTCTCGAAAGCAGCAACATCAATCGCGCCATTGCGAAACGGTGTGACTAAGGCCGTGAAGGTACCGCGGAACATGCGATTAACTGTAGGTTTGGCCTATTCAATTGTCATGTCGAGCGAAGTCTCCCGCTGCTGCGGGATGATTATTTGTCCGTTAAGATTAGAGATTCCTCGACTGCGCTCGGAATGAGAGAGGCCCAGAGTTGCGGGCGCTAAATCTCGATCGTGCCTTCAAATGCAAACTCGGCCGGGCCAGTGAGCGTAACATTGCGAAACTGCTTGTCGATCCTGTCAAACTCAACGCGTAGTTCGTCTCCGCCGCGTGCAATCACGGTGATCGGACCCTTCACGTTTTCAGTAACCGCGAACACGAGTGCGCTTGCAACTACGCCGGTGCCGCACGCGAGAGTTTCGTCTTCCACACCTCGTTCGTAGGTGCGGACAGCGACCTTATCGACTCCGCGTTTCTCAATAAAATTCACGTTTGCGCCCTTTGGCGAAAACATTTCGTGATAACGAATGGCTGAGCCTTCTCGCGACACATCGACATCACCGACTTGTGCGACGGGAACAACCACATGAGGCACGCCGCTATTAATGAAATGAACGATTCTTTTCTCCGCCCCGATGCGAAGTGAAATGCTCAGCCGCAAATCGGTGGGCTCGGTCATTTGCAGAATCACGAGGTCTCCGGCTAACTCGGCCGAAATGACGCCGGCTGGAGTTTCAAAAGAAATCTTATCCTTGGCGCCTGCCGCCTTATTTGCAAACCGCGCAAAGCAGCGCGCGCCGTTCCCGCACATCTCCGCTTCTCCCCCATCGGCGTTAAAGTACCGCATTCGGAAATCGGCGTGGTCCGATGGATTTTCCAAAAGCAAAATTCCGTCCGCTCCGATACCACGGTGGCGATCACAAAGGCGCGCGATTTGGGTGCGATTTAGATGGATATCGCCTGCCCTGTTATCGATCAGGATGAAATCGTTTCCTGCGCCGTTCATTTTGGTGAAACGCAGCATGTCTGTTCGTTAGCATAGCCTGCAACGAAAGCCAACGCTTCTAGAGTCACGGCTTCATTGTCATGTCGAGCGAAGTCGAGACATCTCTAATTGTACCCGAGGACCAGAGATTCCTCGACTACGCTCGGAATGACAAAGAAGGCCAGGGCCATTGCCAGATCGCGTTTTGATGATTACTTATCCCGCCGTGAAGCAACTAGCGGCTTGGGTTTTCCTCGGGATTCTTTTATCGCACGCGTCGTTCGCCGGCGATTGCAACAGTTTAATCCTTGAGCAGATCAAGGAGATGCCGCAAGGCGGGCGCTATTCTGTTTCGCACTTTGCAAAGATCCGTCTTCAATCTTCGGCACACTTCGAGTCCGGCAAATTTTTCATTTTGCCTTCGCAGGCCTCGCCGAGTTTTTGCTCAGGCGCAACATATCTGGTTTTTATCAGAACGATCGAGGCTTTGCGTGCGCACGGCCAGCTGCACCTGGATTATTCCACGTTGGAGCGATTGATCATTCGAGATCAGCGCGACGGCGAAGGTGTCTGGGGCCGATGGAACGCAAACGGACCTGGCACAGCCCGTCTTTTTCACGAGCTTCGGCTTGGGCAGAATTTCGACAACCTCGATCAAGCGAAGCCGGGCGATTTCATGAAGATTTTCTGGTCGCGGCAAGTGGGAAAAAACGAGCACGGACATTCCACGATTTTTTTAGGCACGGAGAATCGCCCGGACGGCCAGTATGTCCGCTACTGGTCGAGCAATATTCCCTCTGGCTACGGCGAGAAAAGTGTTCCGCGAAGCAAGATTGCCTATGCGATTTTTTCGCGTCTTCAATCGCCCGACAATCTCGCGCGGATCAACAACGCCCCGTTCGTCGATACCTATTTAGCGTCTCTCCTTCGAACTCGTTCCAGCATTGCGGAAGCCGGCGCCAAGTGCGGATTGTGATGGTTGCGCCACAAGCCACGGCTTCCTAGCCATCGACGGGAAGACATCGTTGGGTAGTCGCCTCTTCCCGGACGAAACGTTCCTCAAATGCTGCTTGCCTTCATTGGGGCCCGTCTTTAAAAGGAACAAATGCTAATCGAAACCTTAAAACGTCATTGGTGGGTTCCGGTGATAAGGGGTATCGCTGCAATTGTTTTTGGAATTATCGCGTTCGTATATCCTGGCTTAACCATCGCAACTTTGGTGCTGTTTTTTGGAGCGTGGGTATTGATCGACGGGATATTTCGCATTGTCGGCGCGATTGGACATCGTGCTTCCGACGCGGACTGGGGCTGGCACCTCGTCATCGGAATTCTCGGGATCGTCGTCGGGCTTCTCACATTCCACGCGCCTCAGATAACGGCGCTCGCTTTAGTCATCTATATCGCAGCTTGGGCACTCATGATCGGTGCAAGTGAGATTGCGATAGCAGTCAAGATGCGCCGCGAAATTAAAGGCGAATGGTTTCTAATTCTTATGGGGCTGGCATCAATCGTTTTCGCGGTGCTGCTTCTGTGGAATCCTATCGCTGGCGCGGCCGCAGTGATCTGGCTCATCGCATGGTACGCGGTCGTACTCGGCATTCTTGGCATGTTTTTTGGCTTCCGACTGCGCAGCCTGCGAACGTTGGCTCCCTCTTAAAATATCTGTACCAAGCCAAGCGTGCGGAACTGGGCTTCCTGCGGCGCCCTTTTAGGCATTAGGCATGCAATTTTTGCGCCGCGCCCTTTTTTGCGCGACAAACTAGGGAGCCTGCGGGTTTGTTAAAGAAAATACGGCTTGGTGCGATTGATGGGGCGATTACTCTACAACGCTGAAATATGAGTCTTCTGATTTTACGCGTCGAATTCGAGACCCCGAGAATCCCCGGCCTCTTGATCTCCTATGAAGAAAACTGCCTCTGCTCCCCGCCTCCGATCAGCCAATAGCTCCTCTCTCAACGGTGACCAACTCGATAGCAAGCAGCTCCTTGCAGCCCTGACAGCATTCAAGCGCGGAGATTTTTCCGCTCAACTGCCGGACGATTGGACAGGCATAGCCGGCAAAGTTGCGGATACCTTCAACGACGTGATCGGGCTCAATCAGCGCCTGACACAAGAACTGGCACGCATCAGCCGCGTAGTTGGAAAGGAAGGCAGGATCAGACAAAGAGCGTCCCTCGGAGAGGCGTCGGGCTTATGGGCTGACGCGATGAGGTCGGTCAATAATTTGATCGGAGACTTGGGTCATCCTACGAGCGAAATGGCGCGAGTAATCGGTTCTGTCGCAAAGGGAGATCTTTCTCAAACGATAGCGACTGAAATCGAAGGCCAGGCGCTCGAAGGGGAGTTTCTGCGTACCGCAAAAATCGTAAATACAATGGTACGTCAGCTCAGTGGTTTCGCTTCCGAAGTTACACGTGTCGCGCGCGAGGTAGGCACGGAGGGGAAACTTGGCGGGCAAGCGGACGTGAGAGGTGTCGCAGGAACCTGGAAGGACTTGACTGAAAGCGTCAATTCCATGGCAAGTAACCTGACGGCACAAGTGCGCAATATTGCTGAAGTAACGACAGCGGTGGCCAACGGTGACTTATCGAAAAAAATCACCGTGGACGTTCGAGGTGAGATCTTGGAGCTCAAATACACGATCAACACGATGGTTGATCAGCTTCGTTCGTTTGCGTCCGAAGTGACTCGCGTGGCCCGGGAGGTTGGCAGCGAAGGAAAGCTGGGTGGGCAGGCAGACGTGCGAGGAGTTGCGGGAACATGGCAAGATCTTACCAACAACGTGAATATGATGGCGGGAAATCTCACAGCTCAGGTTCGCAATATCGCCGAGGTAACGACGGCGGTCGCGCGCGGCGATCTGTCGAAAAAAGTCACGGTCGATGTGAAGGGCGAAATCCTTGAGTTGAAAAACACCGTGAACACGATGGTGGACCAGCTTAATTCATTCGCGTCGGAGGTAACGCGTGTCGCGCGTGAGGTCGGCACGGAAGGTGAGCTCGGTGGACAAGCTACAGTTCAAGGTGTTGCCGGCACGTGGAAGGATTTGACCGACAGTGTGAATTTCATGGCGCGCAATCTGACGAACCAAGTGCGTGGTATCGCGAAAATTGTCACCGCTGTCGCAAAGGGAGACTTGAACCAAAAGCTCCTTGTTGAAGCAAAAGGAGAAATCGGCGAGCTCGCCGACACAATCAACAACATGATCGATACCCTCGCGACGTTTGCCGATCAGGTAACTACTGTCGCGCGCGAGGTCGGCGTCGAAGGGAAACTGGGCGGACAGGCTAGTGTGCCCGGAGCGGCCGGGACATGGCGCGACCTAACCGATAATGTAAACCGGCTCGCGGCGAATCTTACGACGCAACTCAGAGCCATTGCAGAGGTTGCTACCGCCGTCACAAAAGGTGATCTGACACGTTCGATTCAGGTGGGGGCACAGGGCGAGGTTGCGGCCGTGAAGGACAACATCAACGAAATGATCGGCAATTTGAAGGACACCACATTGCGAAATCAGGAGCAGGACTGGCTCAAAACTAATCTCACAAAGTTTACGCGTATGCTGCAAGGCCAGCGAGACTTGTTGACGGTTAGTAAACTGATTTTGTCCGAGCTCGCCCCGGTGGTTCCGGCTCAACAAGGAGTGTTCTACATTATGGACAAGTCGGGGCGAGAACCGGAGCTTAAGCTCCTCGCGAGCTACGCCTGCCGCGAAGAGAGCGGGTTGAAGACTTCACTCATGCTAGGCGAGACCCTGGTGGGGCAGGCCGCGCTGGAAAAACAACGTATTCTACTAAACGATGCGCCCAGCGATTACGTGAAAGTAAGTTCCGCTTTGGGTGCCGCTCGCCCAATGAATATTGTGGTCCTGCCGATTTTGTTTGAAGGAGAAGTAAAGGCAGTCATGGAACTTTCATCGTTAGAGCGTTTCAATTCAACGCATCAGGCATTTCTCGATCAACTAACGGAGAGTATCGGAATCGTCTTACACACAATTGAAGCAAACACGCGGACCGAAAATCTCCTCAAGCAATCGCAGTCACTCGCGTCAGAGCTTCAGAATCGCCAGGAAGAGTTGCAAAAAACCAACCTGGAATTGGCAGAAAAAGCGCGCTCCAATCTGGCGAAGGATCAATTTCTCGCGATGCTCAGCCACGAGTTGCGCACGCCTCTTACGCCGGTGCTGGCGTCCGCCCTCGCGCTTGAGAGCGAGCCGGCATTGCCACAGGAAGTGCACGAATCGCTACACATGATCCGCCGCAACGTGGAATTGGAGGCGCGGCTGATCGATGATTTGCTCGACTTAACTCGTATCGATCGAGGGAAAGTACAGCTCAATTTTGAAGTCGTTGACGCTCATACCTTGTTGCAGAATGCGCTTGAGATTTGTCAGGCGGAAATTGATCGAAAGCATCTGAGCCGTACCCTCAATCTCGGCGCACGGAAAGTTCATTTGCGAGCAGATCCGGCGCGACTCCAGCAGATCTTTTGGAACCTGATCAATAACGCGGTGAAGTTCACACCCAGCGATGGGCAGATTTCCATTTCGACGAGCAACACTTCCAAGGGAGAATTGCGCGTTGAAATCGCGGACACCGGCTTGGGAATTGAGTCAGAAGAACTGCCGAAAATTTTCGATGCTTTCGAACAAGGTGGCCGGACACAACTTGGAGGACTGGGTCTTGGCCTGGCCATTAGCAAAGCGCTTGTGGAAGCGCACAAAGGAACAATCACTGCGCAAAGCGCCGGTCGAAACAAAGGCTCCGCGTTTACGCTGGTTTTTCCGACCAGCGAAAGAGCTGCGGCTCAAATTACGCCTGCGGTTTCGCCCAAATTGCCGGAACATCAAGCCATGCGGATTCTGCTTGTCGAAGATCATGAAGATTCGAACCGATCGCTTACGAACTTGCTTCGACGGCGCGGGTATCACGTGCAGTCAGCTCTGAATTTCCAGTCTGCGCTCGATCTCGGCACAAAGCACGAATTTGACGTACTCATTAGCGATCTGGCTTTGCCCGATGGCAACGGCATTGATCTGATGCAGACGCTGCAGTCCACGCGCCCGCTTCTTGGCATTGCTCTCACGGGTTTCGGAATGGAAGACGATATTCGCAAGTGTCGGGAGGCAGGATTCCAGCACCATCTCGTCAAGCCGATTGATTTGAACAAGCTCGATTTACTTATTCAAGAAAGCGCAGCCGCGCCGGTAAGCGCGTAAACGCATTCGTCACTGGGGCGGTATTTGTAAACCGCACCGCAGTGACCCTGCCTCGGGGCGGAACACTCCGCGCAGTCGCTCACCGTCTGTGACCCCCGAATACGCTGGCAAGTTCGGAGACCGTGAGAACTGGCGCGCCTATGGCGTAAATGTATTAACTACAGTGTGCACGGCTCTCCTTGTCCCTTTGACCACACTATGGCCGACATTCTTGGCCGTGTGTACACTACTTTTCGCCACGTTTTTCGCTGTTCTCACAGGTCCCGCCTGCATCGTGCCGACGGAAACCGCAAACGCGAGAATTATCGAAAACAACGCTTTCATAGTACTAAATAATTCGTTTCTGAGGGCCCGTATGGGCCTGCCCGAAGGACGCTGCGTCGCAGCCCGAAAGCCTTCCGGGCTGGGCCCGCCAGGATTCGAACCTGGGACCAAGGGATTATGAGTCCCCTGCTCTAACCGCTGAGCTACAGGCCCGCGTGGATTACACAGTGAAGCATAGCACACCGCAGAGGACCAACCCCGACAGCATTCGGGGCTGCTCTAACCGCTGAGCTACAGACCT
>Ga0209803_1002482_pt1 | contig 11556 bp, 11 predicted proteins | sample GraSoiAngelo_138_FD_185895 | JGI IMG/M metagenome (GOLD analysis project Ga0209803, IMG submission 185895) | Grasslands soil microbial communities from the Angelo Coastal Reserve, California, USA - 14_0929_09_40cm (SPAdes) (version 2) | ecosystem: Environmental > Terrestrial > Soil > Grasslands ... | reverse complement strand
ACTTCAGCGGAACGTCGATGCAGGATGGAAATCAGCGACCAGAAACTTCCGGTGGAAAAATGGGAGAGCGAATTCGACATTTTAATGGACCACTCGAAATGGAGCGGAGTCGTTTTCTTTCTCGACAAAGACGGAAAATTTTTTCGCTCGGACATGCACATGAACGGCCGGCAATCGCGCGTCTCAGGAATCTTCGAGCTCAAGATCGACAACCCTTCAAGCAAAGATCTAATCTGCACCGCCAAGACAACAGCGGACGAGAGAGAAACAAAACTCGACGCAGCATTTCACGCTACGCTCAAATAGATTCAGTCTTCGCGAGTTCGCGGCAGGAAATGTCAAATTAGACGCTTTCATCCGTCTAGAGGCGAGCCGACCGCCGATACTGCGCCAATTCTTCCGGCGTAAGTTCACCCGGTGCGACTAAACGATAGTGCTTCTCGTCACGGATCGTCACTTGTTCCTCTGTAACTTCGAACTCAAACAATGCGATCACGTCATCGCGCATGAATTGGGCTGCGATTGGACGGCACACGAGTGATGGGAATTTCTCGGCACACACCGCGATATCCTGTTCGATTTGCACGACACCCAATCGATCTCTTCCGCCTTTCGCTTGAACTGGCAGCACATAGTGAACTCCGTGCCGATCTACTCCCACATAGTTCATCCGTCTCAACTCCACCCATTCCGGCAACCGATGTTCGCAAATGACTTTGGAGCGAATAGCAAGTGATCGCAGTAAACAGATCGATCAAGCGATTATAACGGAGTTTTGCTAGAAGCGCCTGTTCGTCAGTTAATGCGTACTTCGCAATTACGCCAGGTGTTGAATCTGGCACCTTAATAATGCTGCGGTGTGGATCGGGAGCGACTGACCATTGCTTCCCGAGCACGAAGCGGTAACGACTTGCACCTGCCTTTCGGAGTATCCACTCAAGACCTTTCGGCGCGGTTCTTCCTGATTGGAAAATTCAGACGCCAGTTGGATAAATATATTGATCTTGTAACTGGAAACGTTCGCCTTCCAGCAAACCGGAAACGCGGAGAGCTTTGCCGCCTTTCAACGATTCGATACGGCTTACAGCATCATCGACCATCTCAAAGCTCAAAAACTCGCACTGACCAGCGAGCGCGTGAAATGATGGTCGGATTAACTGATTAAAAACTCTCGCGCGACGGCCAGCCGCAGCGACGACGAAGAGTCGAATTTGATTGTTGGGCTGCGCCAAAACCAAGTCATTCAATCGCAGAAGCCCGCTATAGATCAAAGTCGTCGATTCAACTTCAAACGCGCGGTGAATCACATTTCTGATTAACCAAAGAACGTCGATGTTCTGAACAATTCGGCGCGTATTTTCATCGAATCCAAAGTTTGGAAGTCGCTCGAGTGTCGAGGAGGAAAACGACTCGCCTTTATAACTCAAGTTGCGGTCATTCGGAGGAACCCAAACTGAACAACCCTCGGCGCGCCCAAGCTGAATCAGGCCACTCTGAATTTTTACATGAGCCCGGTCAGCGATTGGAGTTGTGTCTGCTTCATCTGTCCGTTTCTTCGCACTCTCGTCAGCCGGAAACGCGTTCAAGAATTCGGTCACATTTATCTTCGGATGACCCGTCGTCTGCAAGATGTACGTATCGCCTTCTACAAAAACATCGAGTTTGCGAGTAACCACGCTACGCATCGCTTGGAGCACGAGCGCACGTGGAAGCATTAAGACCTTCTTCGCATCGCTGCATACTAGGACCACGAATTCGCCTAGCCGCGTCGGCGGGTACTCAAATCGCGCGTCCGTGACTTCTTGCGCCAAACCGAAGAAGTATTTCTCCCCGCGCAGACGCTTGGAATAATTAATCGAGCAAGTAAGCGCGTCTCCGAGCTGATACAGTCGACTCTTGCCGAAAGGTGTCGCTTTGCCGTACCGCCTGCGCAATTCGCGGACTACTTCATCTACAAAGTCAGGAGCGTTACTGCGCACTAGCTGTACTCAGGAGGAGAAATTTCTGTGTGGCATTCGCAGCACTCATAGAATGCCGTCTCGTCAAAAACTAGATGTAGGTGATTGAGATTTCCATCGACGAGGTTCTCGGCGTGCTCCTGCACTTGGTAGAACAAGTCAGCATTTCCGCAAGTTGGGCAGCACAAAACAGTGGATCGAGTGTGGGTTGTGTCAGTCATAGTTAGAATAAAGATAGCTCATACTTATGAAATTCTAGTGCGGCCAAGTACCTTGCCGCGGACGCGAAGTGCGACATCGGATGTGCTTCGACTCCAACACTCGTAACCCCGCATTTCTTGCATTCGACAATCGTTGTTCCCGTTCCACAGAACGGATCCAGAACACACGCATTAGCGCCTAAGTCGAATCGATTGATGTACTCCCGCACTAAATGCGGCGGAAAAGAAAGCACGAATCGATACCAATCGTGTGCAGCACGATCATTGGCCTCCAACCGATTTGAGTCGCCGCGTGAGACTGCTGTAATCGATGTAGATTGGAGCGCAGACGGCATGCCGTAGATTAGCAGGGCGGGAACCCTAGCAAAACATTTTTGAATCCTGCCGGTGCGACGCACGCGAGATCGCATCAAAATCTCCGCCTCTTTTTCGACAAACCCAAGAACAAGAAGGGAGTGAATATTCTGTCGGCATGAAGATATCGTAGAAAAAATAAGTGAAAGCGCTTCAGTTCAGCACTTACGGTTCCCGCGACTGCGGGATTCTGGCGATCAGGGACATTCCCACGCCGGAGCCACGACACGAATTTCACCAACCCGCACGAATTGACCCAAACGAATTGACTCCATCGTTAGGAGATTCGTGACCATTCGTGTAATTCGTGTCTCAAATCCAAGCGACCCGCCTTCGGTCGCCACGGCGACCTTCGGACGTGGCAAGCAGCATTATTTTTTGGATTCTTTCGGTGGCAGCTCCCGGATGAACGACCAGGAAACTTCGGCAGTCTGGCCGTTGTCGTAATGCACGAAGAAGCCGCTGCGGGTCCAGTCTTCGATCTCAAGACGATCGAATTTTGCGTCAGGAGAGATCTTGTTCGCAGCACGAATCGTTGAATGCGGCTCGAGAATGCACAGGCCGTCGTCGAACTCGACGTCGAAAGCGTCTTCCCAACTCACATAGCGTACATTTTTAACCGGCGAATACTTGGCCGTCCCGAATGGCACCTTGGCGTTCTTCGTCGCTTTCAAAACCGTCCCTCCTCACGAAGTTCGCGGATAAGTTCGACAATTCTCTTGTCCATTTTCGGCACGTCCATTGGTTCCATCGTATCCAGATTCACACGCGTAATGATTTTACCATCGTTCTCGAATACGTGCACATGTCTCGGTGGGTGATCGCCAATCCACCAGATAAAAATGTAACCGCCACGACGAATCCGGCCCATTCCTCAACATTCTTCAGGGGGCGAGAGTTGATTGTCGATGTTAAAGAAGTTCGCGACGGCGAGGGCGCCGTCGCCAACACGTGAGGCGCGTGTGCTCCCGGGATTTCAGCGGTCGAACCCTATTTCGGCGCGGAGGCGGCAATCAGTTTCTGGAAGCGCGGATCGTTGCGCAGCGAATCAAACATTGGGTCCAGCCGTAGCAATGCGGGGGTGAGGGGCGGGTTTGCGGCCAGGGGCGCTTCATACGGGATCGAAAGCAGCTTCTCTAACGTGGAGATGGAGCGGTCCCGCAGTTGCGGGATGCGAGCGGCCACGCGGGCGAGGATGTCGAGCGGCCTGGGGCCGGTCAGCGCGTCTTTCTCGATCGAAATCATTGCGATCGCGCGCTCGGCCAGAGTCAGCGCAGCGGTGTTGTCACCAAGAGCCATGTTTGTCAGCGCGAGGTCTCCCATCAGAACAAAGTTTTCAGGTTGTTCTTTTAGGAACGGTTCCAGTTCGGTGCGAGCCTGGCTCCAACTTTCGCGGGCGGCGGCATGGTCGCCGGCGACTTCCTGTGCCCAGCCTAACCAAAAGCGCAGTTCGCCATTGTAATAACCCAATGCTTGATCAGGCTTGGCCAATATTTCCTTTAGCTGAGCAATGACCGCGGCCGGGCGGGCCTCCAGGATTGCCTGGTAAACTTGCGTTTCCAATGCGTTGGCGTAGTCGGCGCCCAGCCGGAGCGGAGCCAGAAGCGCCGAAGCACGCGGGAGGTCGCCTTGCGCTTGTGCAATTCGCGCCTTTAACACAAGAGTGTCTATGTCGTCCGGTGTGATATTGAGAATCTGGTCAAGCTTGGCCGACGCTTCGGGGAAACGACGAAGGCAGATGTAGGAACGCGCGTGCTGCGACAGCAGGTTAACATTGCGAGGATCGAGTTTCTCGGCTTCGTTGAAGTACGCCTCGCTCTTGTCCCAGTTGCCTCGCCTCCGTTCGACATAGGCCAGATACTGAGGAATCCGAGTGTTATTCGGCAGGACGCGATGTGCTTGCTCAAAGTAATTCACTGCACTGTCGTAGTCCTTCAGGCAGGCGTAGTGATAAAAACCCTTGGCTAACACAGCCTCGCCGAGGTCAGGCTGCAGAGTAAGAGCCGTTTCAGCCGCCTCGCGCGCTTCTTCGCGGAGGCCGACGGTTGGTTGAAGACTCTGCGTGAGGTAGCCACTCGCATCGACGGAAGAGAGCAGCGCCGAAGCAAGGGCGAACGTCGGGTCCAACCGGACTGCTTCTTTGAGATATTTCTGCGCGCCAAGGGAGGTCGCAGGCGTGAATCCAGTTTTTAGTGTGTAAGCAAGGCCGCGCAGGTAGGCATCGTAGGCCTGAGGGTTGTCGGTCGGTTTGGCGGCAATGACTTCCTGTTCATGGCCTGTGAGTTTCACTCGTAATTGCTCGGCGATGGTTTTGGCCACTTCACTTTCGACCGAAAAAATATCGGTGAGCTTGCGATCAAACGTATCCGACCAAAGGTGGGAATCATTGGTCGCCTTGATCAACTGCACGTTCACACGCACGGCGTCGGCACTCTTCTGCACACTTCCTTCCAGAATATGGGCAACGCCGAGTTGCTTTGCGATCTCGCGCAAGTTTTCCGGAGTACTTTTGTAATGTTGTGTCGAAGTGCGCGAGATGACCGTCAGATCGGCGATCTTAGATAATCGCGTCAGGATTTCGTCCTGGATTCCTTCGGCAAAATAAGCGTTCTCCTTATCGCTGCTCAGGTTTTCGAACGGCAGCACCGCGATCGATCGTTCCATCGGGGTGAAGAATCGCGTGCGCTGGTACAACCAAGTCCCAAGCGCAATCGCTGCGATTACCAACATCGCTGCCGCGCCTGCCAGGACGCTTCGCCTGCGTCGCGAGCGCGCTTCAGGGTTGAATCGTGCGTAGCAACCGTGGACAGCAGAAAGTAACTCACGTGCTGTTTGCGGTCTGTCCTTCGGGTCAGGGGCCAGCATCGATTTCAGCAGAGCAATAACCTGCCCCGGAAGGTGCAGGCCTTTGAGCTGTTCCAAAGGTAGGTCACTGGTTTGTCTCGCGCGGATTTCTTCCATCGTGCGTCCGACAAAAGGCGTCCGACCGCAAAGCAGATACCAAAGCGTAACTCCCAGTGAATAGATGTCGGAACGCGTATCAATCCGCGATTGCCCAGTCTCAGCGAACTGCTCTGGACTGGCAAAAGCCGGCGTGCCAATGAAACCCGCCTGAGTTTGCTCGGCGTCGGGATCTGCCTGAGCGGCCATTACTTTCGCCACTCCGTAATCAATCACCTTTATCATGAGCGCGTCGCTCGCATCGGATTCGAGCATGACGTTTGACGGCTTGAGGTCGCGATGCACTACACCGCAGACTTCTGCGACAGCCAACGCGCGCGCGGCTTGCTCAATTATTTCCAAGGCGACAGCAACCGGCATTGGCCCATCTCGCCGTACACGGGCTTCGAGCGTTTCGCCCTCGACAAGTTCCATGGCGTAGAAACACTCGCCGTCTTGCTCACCATAATAAGTCACCTGAGCAACATTTGGATGATGAATGTTCGCAGCCGCGCGCGCCTCGCGCAGAAAACGCGACCGCGCGCCGGGATTCTGCGCCACCTTCCGGTCGATCACCTTGAGAGCGACAACCGAATTCAAGACTGTATCACGAGCGCGGTAAGTTATCGCCATCGCTCCCGCACCGAGCTCGACCGGGAAACCATCCGCACCTACCTCGACTTCGAAATGGGCGTATTTCAATGGTCCCGGTGTGAGTCGACCAAGCCCGGCTGGTCGCTCCGCGTGTTCGCCGTCTGCCAGAAAGCCGAGGCTAACGAGACAACGCAGGCACTCCCCATTCGGACCGCACTGAGTCAGCGGTCGTCCACAGGTCGCGCAGGTCCCCGCAGTTTCAGGCGCCGTTTTCGCACCTCCGAGACCAAAGCTTTCGTCGTCCATGCGTCAGTTCACCTCACGCTATCAGTATTTGATAAAGATGCCGTAGCTCCCCATCAACATCTGCCGAATCTGAGACCGTACTCGCCACTTCCGCTCTCAACGATTCGCGGAAACGCTGGCGGAGACGCGAAAGCCAGGTGCGCAGAGTCGCGATTGGCACTCCGAGTCGAGCTGCGGCTTCCTCCTGATTCGGCGGCGTGATACTTCCGCCCGCGACGAATGGTCTTAACTCCTCAAGCGACTCAGCTTTGCCTTCCGCTACAAATTCGTTTTGCAAACGCTGCCAGGCCCGCGTCACGATATTCGATGCCCAAACAAGATCGTAGCAACCGGCGTCGCTGAGATGCGAAGTGGCCAACATCGCTGCCTCGGCCTCCGGCAGATGCTCCTCGATCGAGACAATCTGACGGCCGCCACCTCTCTTAAGAGCTCGCACGCGGTCATACTCATTGAACAAGAAATTCTGTAGCGATGTCAGCAGGAACGTGCGAAGGCGACCCTTTTGCTGATCCGCGCGGGTTAATGTGTGTTGCTCAAGCAGATTAGCGAAGAAACCTTGGACGAGATCCTGTGCATCAGCAGATGGATGACCGCGGTGGCGAAGAAAACTGTAGAGCGGCGGCCAATAAGCTTCGCAAAATCCGGAGAGCGCCTGCCGGGCGGATTCCGCTGAGTCCTCTTCCCGCGCGCGCAAAACGACGGTCCAATGCGTCGTTTGAAACGAAGCACCGCCCTCCTGCAGTGTTCCCGGGATCGCTTTCGTTTACGAAGCGTCGCTTATCGAACGCGATCTTGCGAGAACAAAAATCGTGAGGAGGCGTGGTTCTCTGAGCCTTTCAGCCGATAATGCTACTGCACTTGGTGCAGCGAATGATCAATGATCTGCGTATTTCTGTAGTGGCAGCCGTGCCGGCTGCACTTCTAATGCGGCGACACGCCCGCCGCTACAGTCGTCGCCGTCGTCTTAATCAGTAAAGTCCGAGAACTTCGTTGTCGCCACTTTCGGACAAAGAACTCGCGACGTACGCATTCGGCGCGTTAGGTCGGCGCTCGCTCTGCTCTCGCGCGATGGCGCCCAGGCTTAAAACTGCAAAGGCCACTGCTACAGCCGCCGCGACTATGGCTTCGGTGGATAATTTCATTGCGGTTATGTGTTTTGCGGCGACGCCTTCAGAAGGAGTTCTCTCCATCCGCCACCGAAATTGAACGAAGCCATGCTGTAAACCAGGAACGGATCGTGATTGCAATAGCTCGCCCGAACGAGCGATCGCCAGGCATCACGCAGCAGCTCAAAGGGTCTGATGCAGGCTTTTCTCATATTATCAGATGCACGAAGGCAAGTGGCTGGCGTCAGCGCCCTCCAGATTACGGCAGCTTGCGAAGACGTGAACGAAAGAGGTCCGCAGTTTCCCGGAAAGGCGGCTGGCACGCGCCGTCCAGTAATCGAGCCAGCCTAGCGACGCATCGTCCAGGACTTCCGCGCGGATAACGTCTGGCGAGACATCCAGTAATTTACAAACGTTCACGAACGAGTACGGCCAGGAGAAATCATTTGCCGTAATCCAACTGTGGGCATCCAGATACAGTTCCCGCTTCAAACCCTTTGTCGCGGGACGGAACCGGCGCAAATCGCGGGCTGCCTGTTTCAGCACACCGGCCGCCAGACCTTTCTCAGGAGTCGGCGCTGGCGGTTCGGTTGGAGCAACAGAAAAATGCCCGCTGCCTGCGTTGTCAGATGCTGCATTTAAGAACGCCTCCAGCTGCTCGCGCGTTAGCCGCGACAAGGGTTCTCCTGCCCGATCTTCGTGCTCGAACCGGGGCGGAAACAGCAAAAATTCACTGGTGAAATCGGGTGCCTGAGTCAAACGATCATCTGCTACGAGGTTCATATTTTGTGGAGCTTAATTTGATTGCCTTTTCCTTTTCTAAAGATTTTGGAGGCCGACATTTCAAAAAATTTGAAATTTCTTGCCAAAGAGGGTCGGGCCCGAAGAACGGCACGCCGGCTTGCGATGGACGTAACCGCATGATTCCACCGCCATTTGCACCGTCGTAATGGGCGAAACGAGTCCCTCGGCCAGGTGCGTTTGATGCGTTTCCCGGATTTGCCGCTGAGACAGCGGCCGCTACAGCCGAACGCCTCGTCGGAGCGAGACGGATACACCGACGGTCCTCTGTTCTTTAGCTGGCAGTCTCTTCGATCTTGTAAACGATCAAAGGCAATAGCCGGCTCATGGACTGGCTAATGCACGGGATCAAGGTAGGGTGTGCCTAGATCACTCACATTAAAGATCACCAGCCGTAATGGATCGGTGCTGCTGCGGTTGTATCCCGTCATTTTCACGTGCGACGGCATTACTATCACCTGGCCGGCTTTCACCGTGACTGGCTCGTGCCCCTCCATTTCCAATGTGAATGCGCCTTCCAAGACATAAACAGTGACCGGAAAACGGTGTGTGTGGAACATAGTCTTATCCCGCGGTTTGAAGCTCGCTGTAAGAACCCGCACCTCCTGCTTATCGCCCCTGGGCATCCCTTGGATGACCTCGCTCAAGAGTAACTGGGGCTTTATCACGCCCTGTTCTTGCGCCATCGCGACCAAACTAATGAGCAGAACCGCGAACCCGAAATAGAAGCTTCTCCATTTATTCATATATATTTTCCCTTCTACTTTCTTCGATTTTGTAAACGATCATGCCGCGCGCCTGATAATTCGCGAGCGCCTGCGGATGATCGAGGGTGCACGTGTGCACCCAGACGCGCTTGGGTGTGATCCCGCTACCGCGGGACCAGGCTTCTTCGATTGCGCTGGTCAGCAACGCGCCGCCCAAACCGCGGCCGACAAACTCAGGTAGCAAACCAAAGTACGCGATCTCGACCGCCGCATTCCGCCCGTCCGGCTCGGACTCGCGGCGCAGTTCGTAATAGCCGGCGAGCGCGTCGCCGTAGTACGCAGCGAATGTCCGCAGCTCCGGTGCGGCGGCGTAGTCTTTCCATTGCTTATCCGTCCACGGTCGTTTGTCGATCCATTGCCATTGTTCGCCAACAGCAAAGTAGAGATCGCGATTGAAAACCCAGTTGGGTTCTTTCTGTTCGCGAACTTGAAACTTGGCATCCGCACACCGCTTTGGCCGCAGCTGTTCCGGTGACCGCATTTCGAGATAAGTCGTGACGAGCGGTGGTTTCTGGGCTGTTGTCGGTAGTCCGTGGTCAGTAGTCATTCTTTCTGCCCGCGAATCACGCGAATCACACGAAACATTCCAAATTTCATAAATCCATTTCGCGTCAATCTGCGTATTTCATGAGGCTCCAACTTAATCTGGTTTGATCTCGGAAAATCCAGCCTGTTTGAGTTGCTGATTTAACGCTGGGAGATCGGAGTCGAGTAATTTGCGCCACGCTTGCATTAATGGCCCAATTTTTTTCTCAACATCGGCGACAGCAGCTTTGGCCGCCCCGGTCGGCGCGGCATCAGCGCCTTGGATTTCGTTGAACAACCTCTCGGTCGATTCGAGCACAAACAGCGACGGCGGCGCGCCTGGACGAGCGTGCGGCGGCCCGAACTGAGCCAGTCTTTGCACAAACGCCTCCAGTTTTTCCGTCACGTCAGGTCGTTCCGCTGCCCGCGCTTTGAGTTTCGTTAGCTGCTCGTTGATCCCGTCAAACTTTTTGCCGATGGGCCCAAGGGTCAGCCGCAGTTGATACAACTGCCACGAGAGATCGAACTGCTCCTGAAGCTCCGCGACTGAAGTTTTCACGCGCGGATCCATTTGGATCGTCAGCGGCTGCGTGAAATTTTTGCCGTCAACTGTTAGCACGACCGTGTAACTGCCGGGGGCGACCCACGGCGACGTGGGCGCGGGTGCCGTATTACGGTACGTCGCCGATATCGGGAACTCTGGCTGCACATTCGGCACCGGTGCGTAGTGCATGTCCCATAAAAAGCGGTGCACGCCAGCTTTAGTGGAAAGCAATTGCGGCGGCCGAATCCAGTAAGCCGGAATTTTCAACCGCTTCAGGTCGGGCTTCGCCGGCACATCCGCACTCGAATATTTCCTGACCGACGCGCCTTTGTTATCCTTGATCTCGATGGCCACGGAACCGGTCGCGTCGTTCGATAAGAAATAATCGATCATCGTGCCGTCGGGCGGATTCTCGCCAGCTGGTTCATCCGGTGGCAACGGCGTATCGGTGTTGGCATTGCCGCGGACGCGCAACGCTGTCTGCGGTTTGAAAAGCAGATTCTCGCGTTGGCTTCGGCTGAACTGACGCAGTGGAGTGATGTTGTCGAGGATCCAGAATCCGCGTCCGTGCGTCGCTACGACGAGATCGTCATTCTTGATAATGAGATCGCGCACCGACGTCGGCGGCAAATTCAACCGCAACGACTCCCAGTTCGCGCCGTCATCGAACGAGACGTAAACGCCCTTTTCCGTTCCGGCGAATAGCAGGCCTTTGCGCTCGGGATCTTCGCGGATGGCGTTCACCGTTTGGCCTGCCGGGATTCCGTTCACAATTTCTGTCCACGTTTTGCCGCTGTCGCGCGTCCGGAAAATGTGCGGCCGCAAATCATCGAGTCGCAACGTGTTTACTGCGGTGTAAGCGGTGTTCGCATCGAAATGTCCCGCTTCAATGAGCGAAATCTTCTGCCACGCGGAAATGTTTGGCGGCGTCACGTTGCTCCAAGTTTTGCCGCTGTCGGTCGTCAAATGAATCAGACCATCATCGGTTCCGCACCAGATGCGGTTCACATCGAGTGGCGATGGCGCGACCGCGTAAATCACGCCGCGACGATGCGCCTGCTTCGCTGCATCGGCTTTGTACTTTCCGATGCTCGCCGGCAAGTCGTACTGCGATCGCGATAAATCCGGGCTCATCTTTTCCCAGTGATCGCCACGGTCGCGCGTTTTCCAGAGTGTGTTTCCAGCGAAGAAAAGCAGATGCGGATCGACGGTTGAAAAGACAACTGGCTCGGTGCGCAACATCCGGAAATCCTCTGTTTGCACCGGCACCGGCAAAATTGCTTGAGCCTGACCGGTTCGTCGATCGAATCGCGTCAGTTTGCCGCCGATGATGATGTCCGGATCGAGCGGATCAGCGACTACATAACCGTATTCTTCCGCCGCGACTGGCTGCCAGTCGCGAAATGTGATGTCGCCATCGTTGCCGCGACTTGTGATCCC
>Ga0209803_1002481_pt1 | contig 11557 bp, 13 predicted proteins | sample GraSoiAngelo_138_FD_185895 | JGI IMG/M metagenome (GOLD analysis project Ga0209803, IMG submission 185895) | Grasslands soil microbial communities from the Angelo Coastal Reserve, California, USA - 14_0929_09_40cm (SPAdes) (version 2) | ecosystem: Environmental > Terrestrial > Soil > Grasslands ... | reverse complement strand
CACCGCGATGCCGAGCGCTCCGCCCAGCTCAGAGCTGGTCTCCGAGATCGCTGATGCGGCACCCGCCCGCTCGACCGGGGCGCTCCCGACGATCAGATCGGTCGCCAGGATGACTACCGGAGAGAACCCCAGGGAATAGATCACGGACCCGATCACGATGGCCCTGAGCGCGTCGGCGCCGTCGACCTGGGTGAGCACTGCGAATCCAACAGCTGCGAGGACCAGCCCGGCCGTTATCAAAGACCACGGGCGCACCCGGCGTGCGATGAGCGGGACCACCACGGAGCCCACGATGAACGCGGCCATCGAGGGCAGGGTCCACAATCCCGCCGCCAGGGGTGACAGCCCGAGCACCAACTGCAGGTACTGCGCAATAAAGATGTACGCTCCGAACACCACGAGCGTGCCGAGCAAGTAGACGGCCAATGCCGCACTGAAGGCGCGCGACCGGAACAGGTGGAGGTCGATCAGCGGGTGGGCCAGCGCGCGCTGGCGGCGCAGAAAAACGATGCCGACGACGAGGCCCGTCACGATAGCGAGCGCGGCTACCCACCCCAGCCCGTGCTCTGCGATGCGCTTCAGGCCGTAAATCACCAGGAGCACGGCGACGAGCGACAGCGCCGCGCTGAACAGATCCAGTCGGCCCGCTTGGGGATCACGGAACTCCGGGAGCAGCACCGGCCCGAGCACCAGCAGGAGCAGCATCACCGGCACTCCGATCAGGAACACCGAGCCCCACCAGAAATACTGCAGCAGCACTCCGCCGAGCAGCGGGCCGATCGCGCCCCCGACCGAATAGCTGGTGACCCACACCCCGATGGCGATTGTGCGCTGCTGCGGGTCGAGGAACATGTTGCGGATCAAGGACAGGGTCGACGGCGCCAGCGTCGCCCCGGCAACTCCGAGCAGCGCGCGGGTCGCGATCAGCATCTCGGCGGTCGTCGAGAACGCGGCGATCACCGAGGCGACGCCGAACGCCGCGGCGCCAATCAAGAGAAGCCGGCGGCGGCCGATCCGATCGCCCAGCGTACCCATCGTGATCAGCGATCCGGCGATCAGGAAGCCGTAGATGTCCACGATCCACAGGAGCTGAGCGCTGCTGGGCTTCAGCGCCGCACTGAGCTTGGGCACCGCCAGATTCAGGACGGTCAGGTCCATGGAGTAGAGCAGGCACGGCAGGGCGATGACGGCGAGTCCGATCCACTCGCGGCGCGTTGCTGTGGGGCCGCTCACGCCGGCTCCACCGCCACCTTGATCCCGCGCCACTTTCCCTGACGGAATCGCAGCACGCTCAACGCGCAGCGCGTGATGTGCCCCAACAAGATGGCCGTCCAAATGTCGGCGGGGCGCAGGCCGCGCGTCGCCTGGAACAGCGCGCACAGCCCGAGCGGCACCACGATCTGGGACACGATCGAGATGTACAGCGGCGACCGGGTGTCGCCCGTGCCCTGGAGTCCCCCCGTGTACGTGAGGGCGACGGTGACGAACAACCCCGAAACACTGAGGAAGCCGAGGAGCTGCACGCCCAGGCCGACGACCACCGGGTCGGTCATGCCGAACAGCCCGAGCAGCCAGTGCGGGATCGTGAGGAACAGGACGCCGATCGCGGCCGCGAGGCCGAGCCCGATCCCCGCCGCGACGTGCACGCCGTGCACGGCGCGGTCGGGACGACCGGCCCCCAGGTTCTGACCGCCCACGGTCGCGGCGGCGCTCATCAGCCCCACCGACGTCCACGTGATGAAGGAGAACAGCTCGGTGTACCCCACCGCATAGGCGGCTTGCGCTTGGGCGCTCTGCGCGAGCGAGCCGATGAAACGGAGCAGCAGCACGCCCGCGATGTTCATCGCGATCCCCTGAACGCCGGTGGGCAGCCCGAAGCGGAACAGCTCGCGGATGATGCGCCAGTCGGGTCGCCAGCTCATGCCGCGGTGCCACGTCACCGGGAGCCGCCCGGAGAGCAGCAGGTATCCCGCGATGCCGCTCACGACCATCCCCGCCACCGTGGTGCCGACGGCGGCGCCGGCGGTGCCCAATCGGGGCAGGGGCCCGAGGCCCGTAATGAACGCCACGTTGCACACGATGTTCAGAGCGGTGAGGAGGACACCGAGGCGCAGCGGCGTGCGCGCGTCGCCCGCCGCTCGCAGGGCCCCGCTCACCATGAAGAAGAGCAGCATCCCGAGGCTGCCCACGAACATGATACGCAGGAACGGCAGCGCCTCGGCCCGCACGGCGGGCGCGGCGTTCACCACGTCGAGCAGCGACGGCGCCAGGAGCCACCCCAGCGGGGCCAGCAGCAATGCCCACAATGCCACCGCGGCGAGGAATGCCTGGTAGACGGTGCGATTCACTTTGTCGCGCTCGTTGGCCCCGGCGAAGCGGGCGACCAGCACACCCATCCCGCTGAACACCGATATCACGAACACGATGACCACGATAAAAATCTGGATCCCGACGCCGATCGCGGCGTTGCCGGCGTACCCCACGAAGTGTCCCACCAGGGCGTGATCGACCACGCCCTGAAGCCCGGCGACGAGGTTCTGCAGCATCGTGGGCCAGGCGAGCATCCAGACGGCCCGCGCCAGCGGGCCCTCGACGATGGACCGGTCGAGCGGCTTACTTCCCCCGCTTGGCATCCAGGCTCCATGGCCCCGGCCCGGCGGCGGAGATGTAGAGCCAGACAAAGCAGAACATGATGGCCGGATGCCCCTGGTTCAGCACCGGCCAAAAGCCATGTGGCGCATGGCCCAGGAAATACGCGACGGCCATCTCGCCCGCGACGATGAAGGCGACCGGCCGGGTGAACAGTCCGAGCAGCAGGAACAGGCCGCCGAATGTCTCGAGGGTTCCCGCGATGCCGGGCAGCGACGCGATCGGCGCGGTGCCCCCGCCGGGCATGATGGCCGCCGGAAACGCGAACAGCTTGGCCGTCCCGAACTGCATGAAGAGAAATGCGGCCACGACCCGGAGGACGCTGAGCAGGTACGGCGCCCACGTCGGCCATTTCGCGGGGATGCTTGGAGCGGTCATGATACGCGTCTCACTTTCCGTTGGTTGAGTGGAAGGGGACCTGACCACCGGTGGACAGCCACGAGCCTCCCAGAATCAGCGCCAGTCCGGTGAGCGACATGGCTCCCAGGTGCTCGTCGAGCACCACGACGCCGAGCAGGACTGCCACGACCGGGTTGATGTAGGTAATGACGCTCGCCCGGCTCGGTCCGGCCTCAGCAATGAGCTGAAAGAATACGACCAGCCCCGCCGCCGTGCAGACCACACCGAGCACCGCGATAGCCCATAGGGCGGACGCCGGGATCGCGTGTGGCGGGCTTACAAACACGGCGGGGAGTAGTGCGACTGTCGACAGCGTCAGACTCGCCGCCACCGGACCGAGCGGGTCGAGATCGGCCAATCGGCGGCTCACGATGATGGGGGCCGTGGCGTACCCCAGGGTCGCGAGCAGGACGAGGGCGGCACCGAGCAGCTCGTCGGAGCGACCGGCGACGTCGACCCCGAGCAAGGCGACGACCCCGCCGAGCCCGATCACGAGTCCGAGCAACCGCAGTCCGGTCGGCTTGTCAGCGGGCGAGAGACGCACCGACAAGAGCGCCACGAAGAGCGGCATCGTCGCGATGAGAATCGCGGTCAGTGACGACGAGATGTAGCGCTCGCCCATGGCGATGAGGACGAAAGGCGCGGCGATTTCGCACGCGGCGTAGGCCGCGATCGCCGCACCGCGCCCCTGCAGGCCGCGGAGCGCGCCCCGCCGCAGGGCCAGAGGCACGAGGAGCGCGGCGCCCAGGGCGACCCGCGCCCAGGCGAGAAATGCGGGCGGCACGCCGGCATCCACCGCGACCCTGATGAACAGGTAGGGCACGCCCCAGATCGCCGAGCTCGCGGCGAAGAGCCACCATGCGCGGGGGGTCACGTCTGTGTTATGAGGGTGATCTCAGTCGCGATTCCGCCTGCGCTCGGCGGCAAGCTCGGGAAACGGCGTCCACGAACACGGTCGGCTGGAGCTGATATCTGCCGGTCATCGGGTGCTCCCCCGGTGCCCCTGCAGTCCGCACTTCCCCCTCTTGCCTGTCTCTTTGAAGCACCGCGCAAGTCATAACTCCCCCGCATCGTGCTGAACTGGCTGTCCACGCTATCTAGACGTTTAGAGGAGGACAGAATCGACACGCACCCGCTCCAAACACTCACTTTGAACGTCCAGATGGCGTGGAATGTTCGAGGCGGAGTCACATCTTGCGGCAGCGTTCCAATAGTCGGGCGTCTCCCACGCGCTCCGTCCACGCGGCGAAGGCACCGGTGGGCCCGCGCCACCGGAGCTCGTCCACATCGTGGAAGAGTGGCGCATCGGTCCTGAGCGTGGCCAGGGTTTTGAACAACAATGCCCGGTCGCGCTGCTCCCCGAGCACCGTAGGGGGAAAGGTCTCGATCGCGCCGTACTGGTTCAGGAGCCGCGCCGCCGTGACCGCGCCGATCCCCGCAATGCCCGGATAGCCGTCGGCCGTGTCGCCGACGAGCGCGAGGAAGTCGGGGATCAACTTGGGCTCCACGCCGAATTTCTCGCGCACCCCTGCCGCATCGCGAATCGTTTTCCCCTTGCGGTCGACTTGCACGACGCGATCGCCACGCACGCACTGGGCCAGGTCCTTGTCGGGCGTCCAGATGCAGACCTTCTCCACCCGCTGATCCCCGGAGGCGATCTGCGCCGCCGACGCCAGGGCGTCGTCGGCTTCCAGCTCGATCATGGGCCATACCACCACTCCCATCGCCGTGAGCGCTTCCTCGAGCGGCTGGAATTGCGCGAGCAGCGCGGGCTCGATGCCCTCCCCGGTCTTGTAGTCGGGCCAGAGGTCGTTGCGGAACGACTCGATGACGTGATCGGTCGCCACACCGACGTGAGTCGCTCCGGTCTCGATCATCTCCAGTATCGAATGCAGCACGCCGCTGACGGCGCCGAAGCGCTCATCCTTGCCCTTGCTGAAATGGCGCCGGCCGTAAAACTGGCGGAACAGCTCGTACGTACCGTCGATGAGATGAACGATCATGCGGCAGCTAGCGGCCGCCGCTCACGATCAGGACTACGGCAGCCAGCGCACAGCCGACGCCGGTGACTTGCCACGGGCGGAGCCGCTCTCCCAGGACGATCCGCGCGAGCAGCACCGTGCTGGCGGGGTACAGCGAGGATAGCGTCACCACGATGCTGAGCGGCCCCCGCCGCGTGGCGAGCAGGTACAGGGCATTGGCGAGCATGTCCATCACGCCAGCGAAGATGACGAGCGCGGTCACCTGCGGCGGCATCCGGAGGGACCGCCCGCCGGCGATCGCCAGTACCGCGAAGAGCGTCGTCGAAACCGTGCGCGCGACCAGCAGCGGCCACATGCCAGCCGTTGATCCTGCTTGGGCGAACGACAGGAGGAACACGCCGATCGCGATACCCGCAACGAGCGCGGTGCCGACGCCCGACTGGCGGCTGCGCGGCGATCCTGGCTCGGCCTGTTGGGGCTGCGCCCCTTCCTGCTGTTGGCTGACCAGCACGATCGAGACCATCCCCAGCGCGATGCCCGCGACGGCGAGCGGCATCGGCCGCTCGCCGAGCAACACCGAGACCACCACCGGAATGGCGACGGCGCACACGGCGGTCGTCGGCGCCACCACCGCCATCGTTCCGGTCGCGAGCGCGTGATACAGCAGCGCGACGCCGATCCCACCGCTCAGGCCGGCGGCGGCTCCCCACAGCACATCAGGCCGCGCGGGCGACGCGTGGGGCAAGAGGGGCATGATCAACGCGAGCATGATCAACCCGGCGGCCTGGGAGAGCAGGACGACGGGGATGGTACCGGCGCGTCGGGTCGTGAGGCCGCCGGTGAAGTCGGCGGCGCCGTAGAGCACTGCGGAGCCGATCGCCAGGAGGTACGCCACCTATTTCTCTCCGGTCGCCGAACGGTGCCCGCACGCGGCGGCCCGCTCGAGTAGCAGGGTGCGCTCGCGGGCATTGCGGGTAAGCGACGCGGCGCGCTCGAACTCGGCGCGCGCCTCGGCGAAGCGACCGAGCTTGTCGAGCAGATCGCCACGCACGGCGGGCAACAGGTGGTATCCCTCGAGTGCCGGCTCCGACGTCAGCGTATCGACGACTTCGAGGCCGGCTGCCGGACCGAACGCCATCGCCAACGCCACCGCCCGATTGAGGTTCACGACGGGAGACGGCACCAGCTGCGCGAGCCCGTCGTACAGCGCTACGATGCGCGTCCAATCCGTCTCCTCCGGTGTGGCGGCTCGCGCGTGGCAGGCGGCGATCGCGGCCTGAAGCGCGTACGGGCCATACCCGCCACCGGGCGCCACCGCGCGCTCCAGCGCCGCCAGCCCGCGGCGGATGAGCAGGTGATCCCAGCGACTCCGGTCCTGATCGAGCAGCAGGATCGGTTCGCCCGACGGCCCGACGCGGGCGCTGGCGCGTGACGTCTGGAGCGACATCAGCGCGACGAGGCCGTGCACCTCCGGCTCCTGCGGCACGAGCTCCGCCAGGATCCGGCCGAGGCGCAGGGCGTCCTCGCACAGCGCCGGTCGCATCCAGTCGTCGCCGGCGGTCGCCGCGTAGCCCTCGTTGAACACGAGGTAGATCACCTCGAGCACCGAGGAGAGGCGGGCGGCGAGATCGGCCCCGCGGGGGACCTCGAAGGGGACGCGCGCCGCCGCGAGCGTGCGCTTGGCCCGGACGATGCGCTGCGCGATGGTGGCCTTCGGGACCAGGAAAGCCCGCGCGATCTCGTCGGTCGTGAGGCCGCCGAGCAGTCGGAGCGTGAGCGCGGTACGGGCCTCGGTCGAGAGCACCGGATGACAGGCCGTGAACATGAGGCTCAGGAGATCGTCGCCGACGTGATCGTCGAGCGCGGCGGCCAGCTCCCCCTCGGGACTCTCCTGGTGGGCTTCGAGCTCGTGCCCGAGCTCGACGTGCTTGCGCTCGAGCAGCTTGCCGCGGCGCAGGGCGTCGATGCCGCGGTGCTTCGCGGTGGCCATGAGCCAGGCGCCCGGGTTGTCCGGGACCCCTGACTCAGGCCACCGCTCGAGCGCGGCGACCAGCGCATCCTGCGCGAGATCCTCCGCCGTGCCGACGTCGCCCGTCAGGCGCGTAAGCCCGGCAATGACCTTGGCCGACTCGATCCGCCACACCGCTTCGATCGCTCGGTGGGCATCGGATACCGTCACCGCCTGGCCTCGTTCTGCGCGATCCGAGCCTTCACCAGCTTCCGCACCAGGGCCGCGGGCAGGGGCTTCTCGATCGTGAAGCGAATGGTGCCCTTGGACGTTTGGTACGGCGCGAGTGCTTTCTTGTGCGCCTGCGTGAGCGCGGTGCTCATGAAGAGGCTGCAGTGCTCCTTAAAGGCGGCGTAGCCCACCAGCATTCCGTGGTGCTTGAACATCGGGATCCCGTAGCTGATGCCCTCCGTTGCGTCGGGGGCGGCGGCCTGGATCGTCTTGCGCAGCTTCTGCAAAGCGGCCCGCGGGGCGGGAGGGACCGCCCGCAAGTAGGCGGCCACCGAAGGGAATTTTTTCATGGGTTTCATCCGACATCCATTTTGCGGAAGCGCTCCACCGCCTCGCTGGGGCCGAAGTCGTCCAGCTCGAACAGCTGGCGCACCTCGATCTCGCCTTCCTGCCCGTTCAGGGCGGGATTGGGAAAGCGCCGGGCCCATTCCATGGCTTCTTCCTTCGATTTCACCTGGATGATGGTGTAGCCCGCGATCAGCTCTTTTGCTTCGGTGAAGGGACCGTCGACCACGGTGCGCTTCTGTCCCGAGTACTGGATGCGCCATCCCTTCGACGTCGCCTGGAGTCCCGAGGCGTCGAGCAGCACGCCGGCCTTCTGCAGCTCTTCGTGGTACTTCGCCATCTCGCCGAGGATCTTCTCGTGCGGCATCACGCCCGCTTCCGAGTCCTTCGTGGCCTTCACGACGATCATGAATCGCATGATTCTATCTCCCCTTCGCGCGCAATCGCTTCTCTTGCTCCTTGAACTCCGGCTTGAGCGCATCACCGAAGTCGTCCGGCTCGAATACCTGGCGAATCTCCACTTCACCTTCCTGGAACGGGGCCCGTTTCAGCCACTCGATGGCCTCGCCCAGCGACTTCACCTCCCACAGCCAGAAACCGGCGATCAGCTCCTTCGTCTCGGCGAACGGCCCGTCGATCACCGTCCGCTTGCTCCCGGAGAACCTGACGCGCGCGCCCTTGGAGCTCGCCTGCAGCCCCTCCCCAGCGAGCATCACGCCCGCTTTCTCCAGCTGGATGTTGAACTTCCCCATTTCCGTCAGGATCTTTTCGTCGGGGAGGACCCCGGCCTCTGAGTCCTTGTTGGCCTTGACCAGCACCATGAATCGCATCGTCGTCTCCTTCTTGTTTTGGGTTCTACCTACACGACGAGCGACGGGTGGCGAGATCGACGGGGTGGGTGAGGCCTACCCGCCGGCGATGGCCCCGAGGACGAAGAAGGGCTCCGCCCCCTCGACCACGGCGGCGGGCAGCGGCGCGTCCGGTGACTCGTGGGTCAGATCCCGCTCACAGGCAAAGAACCTCAGGAACGGGCGGCGCTGCAGGGTCACGTGGTCGCGGATCGTGCCGCGCAGCATCGGGTACCTGGCCTCGAGCGCGTCGAGGATCGCCGCGCGCGTGACCGGGCCGCCGATGTCGAGCTGCACCTCGTCGCGAACGTGCGCCAGGGTGCGCAGGTGCGGCGGGAGGACGACGCGGATCACCGCAGGGTCTGAACTTCCACCGACAGCACGGCCGGGAGATCCCGGACGATGGGCGTCCAGTTGTCTCCGGCATCGGCCGACAGGTACACCTGTCCGCCCGAGGTGCCGAAATACACACCGCACTTATCGAGCGAGTCGACGGCCATGGCGTCGCGCAGCACGTTCACGTAGCAGTCCTGCTGTGGCAGGCCTTTGGCCAGCGCCTCCCACTCGTTTCCGCCCTTTCGGCTGCGGTACACGCGCAGCTTCCCGTCGGGCACGTAATGCTCGGAATCACTCTTGATGGGGATGACGTAGACGGTCTCCGGCTCGTGCGCGTGCACGTCGATCACGAAGCCGAAGTCGGTGGGCAGGTTGCCGCTGATTTCGTGCCACGAGTCGCCGGCGTCGTCCGAGCGCATCACGTCCCAATGCTTCTGCATGAACAACACCCCGGGCCGCGAGCGGTGCAGCGCGATGCGGTGCACGCAGTGGCCGACCTCGGCGGCCGGGTCGGGAATGTACTGCGAGCGCAGACCGCGGTTGATCGGCTTCCAGGTCTTGCCGCCGTCGTCCGAGCGGAACGCGCCCGCGGCCGAGATCGCCACGTACATCCGCCGGGCGTTCGTCGGATCGAGCAGGATGGTGTGGAGGCACATCCCGCCGGCGCCGGGCTGCCACTTGGGTCCGGTGCCGTGGCCGCGCAGACCGGCGAGCTCCTGCCACGTCTTGCCGCCGTCACTCGTCCGGAACAGCGCCGCGTCTTCGATCCCGGCGTACACGGTGTCCGGATCGGTGAGCGACGGCTCGAGGTGCCAGACGCGCTTGAACTCCCAGGGATGCTGCGTGCCGTCGTAGAACTGGTGCGTGGTGAGGGGCTTGCCGGTATCCGGCGACGTGTCGTAGACGAACTTGTTGCTCTCGCCAGCCGGCATGCCGTCCGCCGTCTTGGTCATCCCGCCGCCGGGCGTCTCCCACGTCTTGCCGCCGTCGCAGGAGCGCTGGATGACTTGACCGAACCACCCGCTGGTCTGCGACGCGTACAGGCGGTTCGGATCGGCGGGGGATCCCTTCATGTGGTAGATCTCCCAGCCCGCGAAGTGCGGGCCGCTGACATTCCAGCGCTCGCGCTTTCCGTCCGCTGTCAGAATGAAGGCTCCCTTTCGCGTGCCGACCAGTACTCGTACGCCGCTCATGACCCGCTCCTTTCGTTACCGCCCCGTCACGGGGCCAGGAAACACAGCTCCCGAATCTCGCACTCCCCTTCCCACCCTGGCCAGTGCTGCTGGTGCAGGCGCATAAAGGTCCGGGCGGCGTCGAGCGCCTCGTTTCGCGAGTTGGCCTCGAGCACGGCATAGCCGCCCACGACTTCCTTGGCCTCGGTGAAGGGCCCATCGGTCAAGGTGAGCTTCCCCCCGGCGATGCGGACGCGCGCGCCGGTCGAGGTCGCCCCGAGTCCTCCGGTCTGGACCAGCGAGCCGTCCTTGAGGGAGTCTTCGGTGAGCTTGGCGATGGCGTCCAGGAGCGCCTGCGGCGGAGACCCCTGGTTCTCGGCCGCTTTCACTATTGAAAGGAATCGCATGTACGACTCTCCTCGTGGTTCGGGGTTTGACGCCGGGCTCGTGCCCCGGGCTCTCCCTATGCGACGAGCGAGGGGCCTCGCAATCGACCGGGGGCGGCCACACCGCCCGGCTCGGGCACGTGACGCCTTCCCACCAGTGGCCGCTCGGTGTCGTCATGGTGCTGCCTCGGCGCCTTCAATGACTTCGCCGCCGTCGGCATGGAGGTTCAGGGGTTGTCACGCTTCGGAGTAGACGGGGCGCGGCGGGCGGGACACTTGCTGGGCTACGGAGCGATCCCCACCGTGAGGGAGTTTTAGCCTGGCTCCTCCGATGACTGCTCCGCCGAACGTACGGGTAGGCCGATGTTCCCGGCCCACTCGTCCGTCAGCTCGAACGTCTTCCCCATATCGAAGTGTAGCGTGCGGAGTCGCCGGGCCAGGTCCTTGAGTCCCCAGAGCACCGTCCGCTGCACTTCGATCGAGGACCACTGGCCGAACTCGTTATGGCTCAAGTCCGCCTGCAGGGCCTCGGCAATCGCGGCCGGGACTCGGCCCTGGGGCTCCTCGCCGGGGGTCGGGAAAGCCTCGCGATCCGTCTCCAGCCGTGCGAGGCGTTCCTTTTGAGGCCCAGGTCCGTCCCCAAAGAGCACCCACTCCAGGGTGATGCCACCAATTCCGCGATCCCTCGCCCGAACTACGATCAAGCGCGCGGCCTCGGCCGGGAAGTGCCTGCGCTGCGGCCACTTCTTCACAGCGGCTTCGGTGACCGGCTTCCCGAGCTCGGCGGCGAACTGCCGATAGGTCAACGAGATGCCCTCCCAAGGGCTGAAAACACCCAGGAGGATGGCGAGTCGCTCCCCTATTGGGCCAAGTTTGGGTCTATTTCCGGGCTTGACAGACGACAATGAGACTCCAGATTAGTGACGCAACATGCCAACTGACGGCCCGACAATCTGCTGTAATGACTCCAAGGTGTCACGCATGCAGGCCTGTGTCAAGCCAGAAAAAACGGGATGTCCCTGAGCGCGGGCGCGGAACGCCGCAGCGGTAGCGAGCGGCGCCGCGGTGGGGACCGTCGCCTCCGGAGCCACGGCACCGGGCTCGGCACGGCGGCCGAGCCGGTGCCGCGCGACCCGGAGCCGGTTCCCCTCGGGCGCGTGTTGCCGCATGCGCGGTTCAATGAGAGCGAAGCGGCGGAGCGTACCGCGGCGATCGCCGCGCATCAGCACGAGCTCAGCGCCCGGCTCGAGCGCAATGTCGG
>Ga0209803_1002480_pt1 | contig 11558 bp, 9 predicted proteins | sample GraSoiAngelo_138_FD_185895 | JGI IMG/M metagenome (GOLD analysis project Ga0209803, IMG submission 185895) | Grasslands soil microbial communities from the Angelo Coastal Reserve, California, USA - 14_0929_09_40cm (SPAdes) (version 2) | ecosystem: Environmental > Terrestrial > Soil > Grasslands ... | reverse complement strand
AGCCTGGACGCGGCCGAAGCGGGGCGGGTGTTACGCGAGGCCTGCATCACTTTCTTGTTCGCACCGAACTTCCATCCCGCGATGAAGCACGCGGGACCGGTGCGACGCGAGCTCGGCGTGCCCTCGGTGATGAACCTACTGGGTCCGCTCGCCAACCCGGCCGGTGTGCGCCGCCAAGTGGTGGGCGTCGCCGACCGTGACCGTGCCCCGCTCGTAGCCGGCGCGCTGGCGCGACTGGGGGGAGGCGCCGAGCACGCGCTGGTGGTCCACGGGCGAGTGGGGATGGACGAGATCTCGCCCGTGGGGATCACCGACGTGTGGGAGGTGCGGGCGGGGCACGTGTCGACATGGGAGCTGGACCCAGCCCGCTACGGACTGGCGATCACCGATCCCGCTGCACTGCGCGGCGGGGACCCGGCGGCGAACGCCGCGCGCATCGAAGGGTTGCTTGCCGACGCCCGAGCGGGGGGCGACGCTGCGGGGCTGGCGGCGTTGCTGCTCAACGCAGGCGCCGCGGTGTACGTCGCGGGGATCGTGCCGACGTACGAGGAGGGGATCGCACGGGCGCGTGGGGTGGTCGCGACCGGGGCGGCCCGCGCGGCTCTGGACCGGTTACGCCGCGCCGCCGGCGCTTAGTACTTGCGGATCACCCCGACCACGATGCCCTGCACGACGACATCGCGCTCGTTCACCCGCAGCGCGCGCATGGTGGGGTTCGCGGGCTCGAGCCTGATCCAGCCGCCCGGCTCGCGGTAGAACCGTTTCACCGTGGCGCTGGAGCCGTGCACGAGCGCCACCACGGTCTGGCCATTGTCGGCCTGGTTACGTTCGTGCACGACGATGAAATCGCCGTCCTTGATGTGCTCGTCGATCATCGACTGGCCGCGGACCTTGAGCACGTAGCTGCGGCCGCGGCGCGGAATGAGCTCGTCGGGCACGGCGATCGTTTCGTTCCCGCTCACGGCCTCAACGGGCTCGCCCGCCGCCACGAGCCCGAACAACGGCAGCTCGGTGGCGCCGGTCTGCCCCTTGGGCGGCACGACTTCTATGGCCCGGCTCTCGTTGTGGGAGCGGTGGATGTAGCCTTTGCGCTCGAGGTTGGTGAGATGCTCGTGCACGGTGGCCAGGGACTGAAAGCCGAACTGTCGAGCGATCTCCTCGAAGCTCGGAGCGTAGCCCTTGGCCGTGATGTGGCCCGAAATGAAGTCCAGGATCTCGCGCTGACGGCGAGTGAGCGGCACGCTGTCTCCCGAAGATAACCCGAAGCAAATCTACCCGAAAATGCACCGAACGCAAGGATGACAGGAGCGAGCCTCGACGCCATCCTTTCCGCCACGCGGGGTCGGATCGCCGGTCTCCGCTCCCGTGCCGGCGAGCTCGAGCGCCGGGCCGCGGCAGCGCCCCCGCCGCGTTCGTTCACGCGGGCGCTGCACGGGGAGGGGGACGCAGGGCAGGGGGCAGGGGCAGGGGCAGGGCAAGCCACGGTGGGCGTGATCGCAGAGGTGAAGCGACGGTCCCCTTCGGCCGGCGCCATCCGAGAGGACCTCGATCCCGCGCGCCACGCGGCGTCGTACCAGCGGGGAGGTGCGGTCGCGATCTCGGTCTTGACGGACGAGACGTACTTCGGCGGGTCGCTCGACGACCTGGCGCGCGTGGTACAGGCCGTCTCGGTGCCGGTGTTGCGGAAGGACTTCATCCTCGACGAGCTGCAGCTGTTGGAGGCGCGGGTGGCGGGGGCGAGCGCCGTGCTGTTGATCGTGCGCGCCCTCGCGACCGGGCGCTTGCAAGCCCTCGCGCGCACGGCACGGGACCACGGGTTGGGCGTATTGGTGGAGGTCCATTCGGAGGCGGAGCTCGATGAGGCGCTCGCCGCCGAACCCACGGCGGTCGGGGTGAACAGCCGCGACCTGGCGACCTTCGCGGTGGACCTCCGGATCGCGGAGGCACTGCTGGCCCGCGTCCCGGCGGGCGTGCCGGCGGTCGCCGAAAGCGGCATCGAGGCACGCGCGGACGTCGAGCGGATGGCGGCGGTAGGCGCGGATCTGGTGTTGGTGGGCACGTCGGTGGCACGCAGTGAGGACCCGGCGGCGGCGGTGCGGGCGCTGACGGGTGTAGCGCGGCGACGGAGGAGACGGTGAGCACTCCCAGGCCGGTCGAGCGTGCGGTCGATGGTCGGTTCGGACCGTATGGTGGGCGCTATGTCCCTGAGACTTTGATCGCCGCGCTCGAGGAGCTCGCGGCGGTCTACCGGGAGGCGCAGGGCGACCCGCGGTTCTGGGCGGAGCTCGACGCGCTGCTCAAGGACTACGTCGGGCGGCCCACCCCCATCACCGAAACGCCGCGACTCGGCACGCAGCTGGGCGAGGGCGTCGTCGTGCTGCTCAAGCGCGAGGACCTGAACCACACCGGCGCCCACAAGATCAACAACACGCTCGGTCAGGTGTTGCTGGCGCGGCGCATGGGCAAGCAGCGCATCATCGCCGAGACGGGCGCCGGCCAGCATGGCGTCGCCACCGCCACTGTGTGCGCGCGGTTCGGGCTCGCGTGCGTGGTGTATATGGGCGAAGCCGACATGCGACGCCAGCGGCTCAACGTGTACCGCATGGAGCTGATGGGCGCACAGGTCGTGCCCGTGACCTCCGGCACCAAGACCCTCAAAGACGCGACCAACGAAGCGTTACGGGATTGGGTCACGAACGTGACCACCACGCATTACATCATCGGCTCCGTGGTGGGACCCGATCCGTTCCCGCGCCTCGTCCGCGATTTCCAAGCGGTGATCGGGCGCGAAGCGCGCGCGCAGGTGCTGGAACGCTGCGGGCGGTTGCCGCGCACCGTCGTGGCGTGCGTCGGCGGCGGCTCCAACGCGATCGGCATCTTCAGCGCCTTTCTCGACGACACGGGCGTCGAGCTCGTGGGCGTCGAAGCCGCGGGGGAGGGGCTGGCCAGCGGCCACCATGCGGCGTCATTGGCGCGCGGCCGCCCAGGCGTGTTCCACGGCAGCCTGAGCTATCTGCTCCAGAACGCCGACGGCCAGGTCCAGCCCGCCCACAGCGTCTCCGCGGGGCTCGACTACCCCGGGGTGGGGCCGGAGCACGCTTACCTGAAAGACACCGGTCGCGTATTGTATGAGGCGGTGACCGACCGGCAGGCGCTCGACGCGTTCGGCGCGCTGTCCCGCCTCGAGGGTATCTTGCCGGCCCTGGAGAGCGCCCACGCCGTCGCCTGGGTGATGGGCCGCCGCGGGCACTGGCGTGCGGGCGATGTCGTCCTCATCAACCTGAGCGGCCGGGGCGACAAGGACGTCGCGATGGTCGCCGAACTGACGGGAGCGGCACTCTGACGAACCCGCCCGTATCGGAACTGGCGTTACCGCCGTCGCAGGTCGAGGAGCTGTGGCAGGTCCTGTCGAAAGGGCTGCGGGCGACGCAGCTCTACCTGCCGAACAATCCCGTCTACCAGCGTGCGGTGGATAACATTCGTGCGGCGCTGCGCCAGATCTGGCAGGCCACCGACGACCTCGTGTTCGACGTGGCCGAGACCGAGATCCGCTGGGAAGACGCGGTCGTCTACAGCCAGGACAACCGCAGCGAGAGCGTCGCGTGGACGCTCTACAAGGACGGCGTCCGCTCACTCGCGTTGAAGCCCGGCGTCGAGGACGTCGAGATCGTGCGCTTTCTCGGCGTGCTGCAGCAGGCGAAGAACCTCCAGGCGGACGCCCCGGACGACCTGCTGACCCTCCTCTGGGCGCAGGACTTCCAGCTCGTCGCCTACACGTTCCGCGAGCTCGCCACCGAGAACGCCGTGCCGATCGAGGCCGGTGCGACGATCCCGACCACGCCGCCCACGCAGGTGCGCCAGTACGTCGAGGAGGAGGCGCCCCCCAAGCGCGAGGGGCTGGTGTCGATGGACGATTTCGACACGACGCTCTACTTCCTCGAAGACAAGGAGGTCGACTACCTCAAGAAGGACGTCGAGCGGGAGTACTCGCAGGACCTGCGTCACAACGTGCTCGCGATGCTGTTCGACCTGCTCGAGCTGCAGACCTACGGCACGGTGCGGGCCGAGCTGATCTCGATCCTCGAGAACTTCATCCCCTACCTGCTCGGCGCCGCCGACTTCCGCTCGGTCGCGTTCATCCTGCGCGAAGCGCGCGTCATCCTGCAGCGCGCCCGCGAGCTGATCCCCGAGCACCGTCAGACCCTGGAGGGCCTGCCGGCCCGGCTGTCACAGCGGGACGCCCTCTCCCAGCTGATCCAGTCGCTGGACGAAGCGACGGTGCACCCCACCGAAGAGGAGCTGGCGGAGCTGTTCCAGGAGCTCCGGGCCGAGGCGCTGGCGACCCTGATGGGTTGGCTGCCGCGGCTCAACAACGAGCGAGTGCGGGAGCTGGTGCACGGCGCGGCCGCCCGGCTGGCCCAGGCCAACGCGACGGAAGTGCTCAAGGCGCTGGCGAGCGAGGACAGCGCCGCCCAGCTCGAGATGGTGAAGCTGGCGGGGCGGCTCAAGCTCCCCGGTGCGCCCGACGGGATGGAGCCGCTGCTCCAATCGAACGACCGAACGCTCAAGCTCGCCGTGGTGGAAGCGCTCACCGCCATCGCGAGCCCCAGCGCGATGCGCCTGCTCGAGAAGGCGATCGACGACTCGGACCGCGACGTGCGGATCGCCGCCGTGCGCTTCGTCGCCTCGCGCGGCTACCGCAACGCGGCGACCCGCGTCGAGAGCATGGTCACGGGCTCGAAGCTCAGAAACGCCGACTTGACGGAGAAGATGACGTTCTTCGAAGCCTTCGGGTCGCTGGTGGGCGCGCGCGGCATCCCGGTGCTCGAGAAGATGCTCGCGGCCAAGGGGCTGCTGGGCAAGAAGGAGGACCCGGAGACGCGCGCCTGTGCGGCCATGGCGCTGGGCAAGGTCCGGACGCCCGAGGCGCGCGCCGTGCTCGAGCGGGCCGCACAGGACAAGGAGCCGCTGGTGCGCAACGCGGTGAGCCGCGCGCTGCGGGAGGTGGGCGGGTGAGCGGCGGCGGCCCGCCCAAGCAGTCGATCGCGGAAACCGTCCAGACGACGGACGGTTTCCTCCGGCATGCCGGCCGCGAGTTCCTCGTGGTGCTGTACACCGCGTTCCGCTCACTCAAGCTCTATCCCGTCGAGAACGCACAGGTGCAGAAGGCGCTGGACGACCTCGCGGCCACGACGAAGCACCTGCTCGACGTCGAGAAGGAGCTCGAGCTGCGCCTGCAAGGCGAGTTTCTCTTCGTGAACGCCACCCGCTTGCGGCTGGACCTCGACAACTACGCGTCGTTCTCCCACATCCTCGGCGTGCTGCGGCAGTGCGGCATCGGCGCGGTGCGCGTCGACGAGGGCGTCGACCGTAAGCAGATGCAGATCTTCGTCTCGCTGCTGCTGTCGTACGCGGCCAAGGAGGCGAGCCCCAACAAGGTGTTCGAGCTCGGTCAGAAGCTCACGGATGGCGGGGTGTCGTTCATCAGCGTCGAGCCGCCGCTCGAGGCCGACGAGGACGTCGAGGAGGAGGAGCGGCAGAAGGAGGCCGCCAAGCGCACGTACGCCCGCTCGGTCGCGGTGACCAAGGAAGTCATCAACAGCATCCGGATGGGCCGGACCGCCAACGTCAAGAAGGTGAAGCGCGCCGTGCAGGCGATCGTCGACCAGGTGCTGAACAACGAGGCGTCCCTGGTGGGCCTCACGACGCTGCGCGACTACGACGAGTACACGTTCACCCACTCGGTCAACGTCTGCATCTTCTCGGTGGCGCTGGGCCGCAAGCTCGGCCTCACCAAACTACAGCTCTACGACCTCGGCATAGCGGCGCTGTTCCACGACGTCGGCAAGTCCCGCGTCCCGCTCGAGGTACTCAACAAGCAAGGCGGGTTGACCGACGAAGAATGGCGCATCATGCAGGCCCACCCTTGGCTCGGTGTGCTGACGCTGTTCGGACTGCGCGGCTACGGCGAGATCCCCTACCGCGGGATGATCGTCGCCTACGAGCACCACATGAAGACGGATCTCACCGGCTACCCCAAGTCGCTGCGGGGGCGGGACCTCTCGATCTACTCGAAGATCGTGGCGGTCGCGGACGGCTTCGATGCCGCGACCAGCCGGCGCGTGTATCAAACCGTGCCGATTCAGCCCGATCAGGTGCTGAAGGAGATGTGGGACAACCCGCGGCGCGGCTACGACCCGATCGTGGTCAAGGCCTTCATCAACCTGATCGGGATCTACCCCGTGGGCACCTGCGTCATCCTCGACACTTACGAGGTCGCGATCGTCCACGGCGCCAACCCGGACGTCACCCATGTGCACCGGCCCGTCGTGCGCGTCGTGGCGTCGCCCGAGGGCGCGCTGCACCATCCCGGCTTCCTCGCCGACTTGGCACAACGCGATGCGCAGGGCAACTTCCCGCGCACGATCGTCAAGGTCACCGACCCGGTCAAGTACGGCATCAACGTCAGCGATTATTTTGTCTGATCACCCGATCGCGGCGCGCTGGCGGGCAATCCGAGAACAGGCGGGACCGCGCGAGCGCCGCGCCGCGCTCATCCCGTACCTCACCGCCGGCCATCCCACCCCCGAGACGTCACTCGCGGCGCTGCGGCTCGCCGAAGCCGCCGGCGCGGATTTCGTGGAGGTGGGCGTGCCGTTCAGCGATCCCCTCGCCGACGGCCCCACGATCCAGCGCTCTACGCAGGCGGCGCTCGACGGCGGGATGACCGTGCCGCGCGTGCTCGAGCTGATCGCACGCGCCGGGCTCGGCATCCCGGTGATCGTCATGACCTACGTGAATCCGGTGATGGCGTACGGGCTGGAGCGCTTCGTCACGGACGCCCACGCGGCGGGGGCGGCGGGGCTGCTGCTCACCGACTTTCCCGCCGGCGCCGATCCCGCCCTGGAGCGGGTCGTGCAGGCCAGCCCGCTGGCGCTGATTCGCCTGCTCGCGCCCACCACGACGCCGCAACGCTTGGAGCGCGCGGTGCGTGACGCCGGCGGGTTCCTCTACTTGATCTCGCGTCTCGGTGTCACCGGCGCGCGCGACCAGGTGCCGCCCGATCTCCCGGAGCACGTAGCACGCGTACGTGCGGCGAGCCCGCTCCCGCTGGCGGTGGGCTTCGGCATCAGTACACCCGCGCAGGCACGCGCCACCGCGCGGCTCGCGGACGGCGTCGTCGTGGGAAGCGCCCTGATCGAGGCGCTGGGCACAGGGGGTCTCCCCGCGGCGGATCAGCTGCTCCGCAGGCTCGCCGCCGCAGTGCACGAGGCGGGGAGCAGCCCATGACGGCCAACCGGCTCGTCACGCTGTACAGCCGGGGCCTGGCGATCGCCGGACCCGTGGTGCTGCTCGCCGTGCTGATCGCCGATCCCCGGTGGATGCACCAGCTACTCGAGATCGGGGTCATGCTGGTCGCCGCCGTGGCGCTGCGTGGCCTGCAGATCCCGCTCAGCAAGTACTCCTATCTGACCCAGACCGGGCTCGTCGCGCTCACCGGGAGCCTGCTGGTCGGCCTGCCTGCCACAGCGCTCGCGATCTCGGCCAGCGTGTTGCTTGCGGATTGGCTGTTGCACAAGAAGATGTTCCGGGCCGCCCTGGTGAACCTGGGACGCGAAGTGCTGGCGTTGGTGGGCGCGTACGGCGTATACGGCCTGATCGTGCACGCGGCAGGGGTCGCGCCGGGGCTGCATGTCGAGATGTTGCTGCCGCTGGTGCTGTTTGGCCTCGCCTATTTCGGGTTCAGCCGGCTGCTGTTCTACTTCGCGCTGACCATCCGCGGCAAGCTCGAACGCGACGAGCGGATGCTCATCTTCCGGTACGAGTGCATCAGCTTCGGCGCCACCGTGATGGCATCGGCCACGTTGGTCGGAACGGTGGTGTTCTGGCCGCCGGAAGTCTGGCTCATCGTGGCCGCGCTGCTCGGCTTCCTCGGTCTGTTGTTCAAGACCATGCTGGAGGAGGCGATCTCGGCGGAGGAGCTGAATAAGATCCATGCGGTCGAGGCGGTGATCACGAGCAACATCAGCCTGGAGGACTCGTTCGCGCGCATCGAGCGGCTGGCGCACCGGCTGGTGGACTGGGGGGACTTTCGGATCTACCGGCGCCGGGACGGCCGGCTGCAGCTCGCCTATCGGGGCGTGATCGGACGCGCCGAGCGCGGCGAGCCCTCCCCCGACACCGCGGCGCTGCGCGAGCAGGTGACACAGAGCGGCGACACGGTGGTGATCGACGACGTCACCCGCGACAAGCGCATCGCGGATGCCTCGCTGGCGGTGCAGAGCCTCGTGATGGTGCCGCTCAAGTTCGGCGGCCAGGTGATCGGCACGCTCGAGCTCGAGCACCACAAGCGCAAGACGTACCGGTCGAAGGACGTGGTGACGATCGCGACGTTCGCCAACCAGCTCGCCACCGCGATCCACATCACGGAGCTGCGCCGCCCGCTGGTGGAGACGGTCGAGTCCCTCACGCAGCAGCTCGCCACGCTCGCGCGGGCGGCGCAGGCGCTGCGCGAGGCGGCGAACGCCGTGGCCCACTCGACCGGCGTCATCCGCGAGGGGGTGCAGGCGGAAGAAGGCGAAGTGTCGGGCGGGCTCGAGGCGACCGAGAGCCTCGCCGAGGTGTCGCGCCGCGTCTCCGAGGACGGCACCGAGGCGGCGCAGGCCTCGAGCACGGCGAGCGAGGTCGCGAACCGGAACCGCCAGCAGATCCGGGGCGCCATCGAGCGCCTGGTGGCGCTCAAGACGTTCGTCGGCGAGAGCTCCGCCAAGGTGCAGCAGCTGGGACAGGTGAGCCGCCGCATCACGGGGTTCATCGCGTCGATCCGCGAGCTGGCGGACATGACCAACCTGTTGGCGCTGAACGCCGCGATCGAGGCGGCGCGGGCCGGCAAGCACGGCAAGGGCTTCGCGGTCGTCGCCGACGAGGTCCGCCGCCTGGCCGAGCAGAGCGGGAGCGCGGCGCTCGAGGCGGGGGAGCTGGTGCAGGACATCCATCGGCAGGTGGGCGAAGTGGTGGAACAGATGCGGCGGGGACAGGTGAATGTGGGTGGCGTGGAGGAGCTCTCGTCGGCCGCGCTCGAGGCGCTGGACGGCATCGTGGCGGCCACGGCGGAGGCGACCGGCCACGCGCAGCGCATCGCGGCGGCCGCGGGCGAGCAGGACAAGGCGTTCGGGCGCTTGCGAGCGCGGATCCACGCGGTAGCCGCGATCGCCGGGAAGAACCGCGCCGAGGCCGACGACGTGGCAACGCGCGCCAGTGAGGCGGCGCGCGGGCTGTCCGAGCTGGAGCGGGCGACTCGCGAGCTCGAGGAAGTCGCCGCGATGCTGCGGGACCTGACGCGCGGCTTTGCCAGTGTCGCCTAGCCGGTTAGCATTCCGGGGTGACGCGGGGCGAGCGGGTCTACGTGGCCCTGGGGTCCAACATGGGGGACCGCGCCGCCCATCTCGCCCACGCGCGGGAGCGGCTCGCCCGGCTCCCCGCCACGCGGCTCCTCGCCGCGTCGCGCGTGGAGGAGACGGCGCCCATCGGGCCGGTAACGCAGGGGCCCTACCTGAATCAGATGGTCCTGCTCGAGACCGGGCTCGAGCCGGCCGAGCTGCTCGGGCAGCTGCATGCCATTGAGCTCGAGCGCGGTCGCGTGCGGCGGGAGCGGTGGGGCCCGCGCACCCTCGACCTGGACATCGTGCGCTGGGACGGCCGCGCCGTGCAGAACCCCGACCTCACCATTCCACACCCCGAGCTGTCGAACCGCGACTTCTGGCTGCGCGAGATCGCGGACCTCGATACCGAGCCGTCGCCCCGTGACTGACGCGCCCAAGCCGGTCACCGTGCACGATCTCCTGAAGATGAAGCAGGCCGGCGAGCGAATCGTGGTGCTCACCTGCTACGACGCCCTGTTCGCGCGGCTGCTCGACGCATCCGGAGTCGACATCCTGTTGGTGGGCGACTCGGTGAACCAGGTGCTGGCGGGCGCGGAAACCACGCTGTCGGCGACGCTCGAGCAGATGATCTACCACACGAAGATCGTGCGGCGCGGGGCCGAGCGGGCGCTGGTCGTGTGCGACATGCCGTTCCTTACCTATCAAGTCTCTCCAGCCGAAGCCATCCGCAACTGTGGACGCGTGATGGCCGAAACGGGGTGCCAGGGCGTGAAGCTTGAAGGCGGCCGCCCGATCGCCGACACCGTGCGCGCACTGGTGGACGTCGGCATCCCAGTCATGGGCCACCTGGGTCTCACGCCCCAGTCGGTGCACGCGCTCGGGGGATATCGGGTGCAGGGGAGGGACGAGCAGACGGCCGAGCGGCTGAAGGGCGACGCTCAGGGATTGGAGGAAGCCGGCGCATTCGCAGTGGTGCTCGAGTTGATCCCGGCACCGCTCGCGTCGCAGATCAGCAAGGCGCTCACGATCCCCACGATCGGCGTCGGCGCCGGTCCCGCATGCGACGGCCAGGTGCTCGTGCTGCACGACATGCTCGGCTTGAACGACCGGTTCAATGCCAAGTTCGTGAAGCGCTACGCGGCGCTCGCGCAAGAGGTGCGCGAAGCGGTGGCCCTTTACGCAGCCGAGGTACGCGAGGGGCGCTACCCGGGGCCGGAGCATTCGTTTGCCAAATGAGTGACGTCTCGCGGCGGGATGTGCTCGCGATGCTCAGCGCGGCCGCGCTGACCCCGCTCGCCCGGACCGGATGGCGCAGACCGGCGCGCGACGCAGCGGGGCCAGGCTTTCGCATCCGCACCATCACGGCGGGGATCAACCTGCGCAGCCCGACGGACATGGAAGGGCCGCAGGCCGCGCTCGCCGCTCTCAAGCGCGCCAAGCGGACCGTCGCCGACGCGGGGTACGAAGTGCAGACCCTCCGTATCGCGACCCAGCCTTTCCTGGAGGGGGCGAGCAGCCGCGGCCGCGCGGATGCGCTGCCATCCCTGCAGGCGCTCGACCGTGCTGTCGTTGCCGAGAGCGTGCTTTTGAGCATCGGTCCCGTGCTCGGGCCGGACGACTATGATGCTGAGTTCGCCCCGTGGGCCGCCGAGCTCATCCGCACGACGCGGAACGTGAGTTTCTCGGCGCGGGTCGCGTCGCCCGAGCGCGGTGCCTCACCGCGCGGCGTGACGGCCGCGGGCGAAGCGATGGCGGCGATCGCCCGCGCCACGGCCATGGGCATCGGCAACTTCCGATTCGCCGCGGCCGCCAACGTGCCCGCGGGCACTCCGTTCTTTCCTGTCGCGTACCACCGCGGGTCGGACACCGTGGCCCTCGGTCTCGAATCGCCTCCGTTGCTGTCTGCCGCATTCGCCGGAGCCAATACCTTGGCCGAGGCCAAGAAGAGTCTGACGGAGTTACTCGAGTCCCGGCTCGGGTCGCTGGAGCGGCTGGTGCGGCAGGTGGCGCGTCGGGAAGAGCGGTCCTACTTAGGCATCGACGTCTCTCCCGCGCCGGGCAAGGACGCCAGCATCGGAGCCGCCATCGAGGCGCTCACCGGGGTCCCGTTCGGTGACTACTCGACGCTAGCGGGGTGTGCCGCCATCACCGACGTCCTCAAGAGCCTGCGAGTCA
>Ga0209803_1002467_pt1 | contig 11596 bp, 10 predicted proteins | sample GraSoiAngelo_138_FD_185895 | JGI IMG/M metagenome (GOLD analysis project Ga0209803, IMG submission 185895) | Grasslands soil microbial communities from the Angelo Coastal Reserve, California, USA - 14_0929_09_40cm (SPAdes) (version 2) | ecosystem: Environmental > Terrestrial > Soil > Grasslands ... | reverse complement strand
GCGCATACGAAAGCGGACGTGTCGCGGCACCTGGACGCCTTCGAGGACGTCGCGGAGAGCATGAAACGGGGCCGGGCCGAGATGTCGCTCGTCGAAGCGGTCTGAGGGAGCCGCAGGGAAGGCGGTGATCCAAACGCCGCGCCGGAAGTACGGGCGAATGATCAAACCGCTCCCGGTGATGAAGCCGGAAAAGTGTCGATTCTGCAAAGCCGGCAAGCCGTGCCCGATTCACAAGCAGGAGACTTCGGTTTCGCCCCGATGACGGCTCTGAATTGAATCCTCTTGGAGCCACCACGTGCCGCGCGATTATCGCCGTTCCATCAGGATGGACCAAGCCAGAGGCCTGAAGTCTTCGCGGTCCAGCGTGAACCGGAACTCGCGCACTTCGAGGATTTTGAACAGCGGCTCGAGCTCGGTCCGGAACTCATCCTCGGTCACGACTGGCGGTCCGTTGACCATCGGTTCTTTGGCGTTCCCCGCGAGGGTCAACCAACGCGTGCCACTGCGGGTGACACGTTCGAGCATCTTGAGGAAACCCTGGAGGTTGCCTGTGCGAATGCCGTGATAGACGCCTCGGTCGAACACCACATCATACGGTCCACCGAGATCCATCCGCGTCGCATCTCCGACGCGAAAGTCAATGTCCACTCCGGCCTTCCGTGCTTTCTCGCGCGCCCTTCGCACTGCAAGGTCGACGAAATCGACCGCGGTCACACAGTATCCGCGGCGAGCGAATGCGATGGCGTTCGTCCCCGTACCACACCCGATCTCGAGGACGGTTTTCCCGGGCAACAGACCCGCCTCGAGGACACGATCCAGTTCCGCGCTCGGCACGCCGGAATCCCATGGCGTGTCGCCGGTCCGGTATGATTGTTCGAATTCACCGCCGCCCATCTGATTCCCAGTGGTTTCAAGACGCACATGGACGGATGCCTATTAAGCGCGAGGGCCGCCGAGGAAAGCTCGTCCTCGAGGGCCGAGAAGGGCGCTTGCCTATCCCGACCGCGAACGAGAAGGAACGGCACATAGCGGACAGATGCACGGTCAATGCTTCGCAGACTCGACCGGTTTGATTTTGCGCCTGTGGTCAGCGACGTAGCGCTGGATCACCTTGCTCTCCAACAGCAGCCGGTCAAAGGTATAGAGGACTGAGCAGACGGGGTCCTCGATTGCGCAAGCGACGATCATCGCATCACAAGGGGTTAGTTCGCGCTCTCGAAAGCGCAATTCCTTGGCCATCGCGAAGACTCGAGTGGCGTTGTCCCCGAGACCGTAGGTTACGAGATTGCCACTTTTGGTCTGCCGTTCCAGGATTCGGGCGATGTCCTGGAGCTCAAGTTTCGCGGTCGTCGACGTCGTCTCCCAGAGCGCAGCGCAGGACGTCTGTGTCTAGGTGGCACCGAGAACGAGTCCGTGTTTCTCTAGTAATGACAACGCCTCTCTCCCGCGGCCAACAAGCCAGCCCTTGACCTTGCCGAGGTATGCGATTGCGTCATCTCCTGAAGCGTCACGGTTCCTGGTCAAGAACGCGTGCATCGTCGCAGCGGCCTCGAGCATGTCGTTTCCGGCCTTGGTGGCCTCTCGAAGGAACTCGATGGCGGCCGTGGGGATGGTGGGCATCAGGCCAACAGCAACCCCTGCGGGATCGAGGCTCCTGAGGTCGTAATATTGGTTAGCGAGCTTCGGTGAGTAGGGACCATGGAAGTAGTCGCCGAACGAGTATTCCTTCGCGGGACCGTACCCGAATGCCCGAAGAAAGTAGATTGCCTTCTGGATACGCAGTCGACTCTGAAAAGAGCGTCCGCTGAAATCCTGCGACGTGGCCCTCTTCAGCGCCGCTAGTATTGTGCCAAGCTCCGGTGTCGGCATTTTCTCGAGCGTCCTCGCGTGCGCGCATACGCGCGCACGCGCAATCAAGTCACCTCGGACCGATATAAAGATATTTACGAGGTTGCCGAATCCGAACCACAAGGATCAACTCGATGTCCTCTCCCGAGCAAACGACGCACACCACACGCTCGCCTATTGCAGGAGAGCCGCGATAGCATTCTCTCGCACGCGCCGCAGAACGAGCCCCATCACGCGGGGGCGGAAGTGCTTCGGGCTCAGTTGACGGCCGCATCACGGTAACGTCGCAAGGGGCTCGACCACGGCGGGCATGAGGCATCGGCTGCCTTTGTGCGGGCGCCGGCGTTGGCTCGGCCGAGAACGTGGACATCCCGGATGGCTCTTGTGGTCCACGAAGAGTATATCGGCCGGGCGCAAGATGGCGCCCGGAGATGACCAAGCCCGGCTCGGATACCGGTCTGGCAGCCAGGACCAAGGCATCGCGCGCGTATGCGGACCGGGCCCGACGATCCCTCCCCGGCGGCGTCACGGCCAGTGTGAAGTACTTCAATCCGTACCCGATCGCGATGAAGAAGGCAAAAGGATGCCGTCTCTGGGACCTCGACGGCAATGAGTACATCGACTACTGCCTGTCCTTCGGCCCGCTCATCCTGGGCCATGGCCACCCGCGTGTCATGAAAGCGATCCGGGACAGCCTCGAGTCCGCCGGCACGACGATGTTCGGCACTCCTCACGAACTCGAGGCGACCTATGCGGACCGGCTCCTCCGGATCTTCCGGCCGGACGGCAAAATGCGCTTCACGATGTCCGGCACTGAGGCGACGATTCACGCGGTCCGGTTGGCGAGGGCGTACCGGAAGCGCCCGATGATCGCAAAGTTTGAGGGCCACTTCCACGGCGGGGTCGATGAACTCCTCGTGAGTCACACGCCGTCTAACGAGGAGGTGAAGCGAGGCCTGGTACCGATCTCGGGATCTCGCGGGACGCCCGACTCGGTCCTGAAAAACACCGTCGTGTTGCCGTTCAACGATCTGGACGAGACTGAGGCGCGGATTCGGGAACACGCGGACCGTCTCGCATGCGTAATCGTGGAACCGGTCGAGCGGTCGTACATCGCGCCGGACCCGGACTTCCTGAAAGGGCTGAGGGAGATCACCGCGGATCACGACGTCCCGCTCATCTTCGACGAGGTGATGAGCGGCTTTCGCTTGGCGTTCGGCGGGGCCCAACACGCGTATCGCGTGATCCCGGACCTCACCTGTTTGGGCAAGATCATCGGAGGAGGCCTACCTTGCGGCGCGTTCCTCGGACGTTCGGACATCCTCGACCTCGCGGATCCGGCCAAGGGGGACTTCTTCCACAGCAGCACGTTCGCCGGGTATCCGATGGCGATGGCCGCCGGGATGGCGACCCTCGATGAACTCGAGAAGCGCGGTGTCATCGAGGCGCTCCTCAAGACGGCGCGGACCTTGACTTCCGGGTTCGAGAAACTCGTGAAGGACCACGATGTGCCGGCGGTGGTCCCGACCGTCGGCACCGTCTTCTCAATCCTGTTCACGAATCGCTCGCCCCGCAACTACCGGGACACGCTCGGAGCGAACGAAGCACGTCGGAGCGTCCTCGACACCTCCTTGCTGGCCCGAGGGATCTTCGTGAAACCGGGGAAGCCGTTCTATCTGTCCACGGCCCACGACGACGTCGCGATTCGCCACACGCTCGACGCGTTCGAGGAGAGCCTGCCCGGCCTTGCGTGATCACCGTGGCGGGCCGAGACCCATGATCGCGCGTGCCTCGTCCGGCGACGCGACCTCCCGTTGGAGATCTTCCGCGAGGTGCCGCGCGCGGGCGACCAACTCCTCATTTCGGGCGAGGACGCCTTTCTTCAGATAGAGGTTATCCTCGAGGCCCACCCGGACGTGGCCGCCCAGGACGATCGCCATCGTCGTCATCGGGAGTTGCATCCGGGACATGCCCGCGACGACGTACGTCGCGGTCGGCGGGAGCTGGTTCCGCATGTGCAGGAGATTCTCCGGGGTCGCGGGCACACCGCCGTCCACGCCCATGACGAGCTGGAAGTGCGCCGGTTCCTTCACGAAGCCCGCTTCGATTAAGCGTTTCCCTTGCTGGACGAAGCCGACGTCGAAGGCCTCGAGTTCCGGCTTGATATGCTGGTCGAGCATCGCCTTCGCCAGGAATTGAACGGTCTCCGGCGTATTCACGTAGACGACGGCCGGTTTGCGGCCGGCGAAGTTTAGCGTGCCCGTCGTGAGCGAGCCCATCTCCGGGTTCGTCTTCAACGGCATCGCACGATCCTCGTCCGTCTGGCCGGCGATGCCGCTCGTCGACGTCATGACGACCAGCTTGGTCCGCTTGCGGATCTTGTCGACGCTCTCCCGGAAGATGTCGAATCGCGACGTGGGACGCTCGTTCTCGTCGCGGCAGTGGACATGGATGATCGCCGCGCCTTCCTGCTCGCACCGATACGCGGTCTCCGCAATCTCGTCGGGCGTCACGGGTACGTGGGGCGTGTCCTTCTTCCGTGGCACGGAGCCGGTCGGCGCGACCGTGATGATGAGCTTGTCCATGCCTTCCGCCCGCGCCCGCTACGCGTCGATTCGTAGTAAAGGGTTGTGGCGCCGACCCGTTGCCGCCATGGCCACCGGGGTGCTGGCCTAGGTGAAGAGGTGGCACGACACCTTCACGTCCGGGGCGATCCCCTTCAACTCCGGCTCCGTGAATTCGTGCAACGAAATCCGGATGCCACCGTCCACACGCTCGATGCTCTGAATCGCCTTCAGCCCGCGGAACTCCTCTGCCTTCCCTTCGATAATTCGACGGATCGCCGCCTCGGCGTCCGGAGGCGAGGCCGGCATCGTGAAGGCCAGCGGGGAATCCGCATGAAGGCCCGCGAACAGGCCCTCCTCCGGCGTGCCGGCCGCGAGGTCCTTCAGCTCGACCACGACCTCCTCGGCCGTCCAGCCGCATCGTTCGAAGGCCACGGGGCATCGCGGATGGAACCGGCATCCGGGCGGGATGTCCGAGGGGTCCGGTCGCTCGCCTTTCAGGATGATGCGCTTCCGCCGCCGGTCTGGGTCGGGGACCGGCACGACGGACACGAGCGCCTTCGTGTAAGGGTGCCGCGGATTCTTGATCAGCTCCCGCGTCGGCCCTTCTTCGACGATCTTCCCGAGGTACATGACCCCGATGCGGTCCGCGAGGACCCACGCGAGGGAGAGGTCGTGCGTGATGAACAGGTACGTGAGGCCTTTCTTCTCGCGCAGCTCCAGGAGCAACTCCAGGATCTCCGTGCGGATTGACACGTCGAGCATCGAGACGGGCTCGTCGGCCACCAGGAATTCGGGATCCAGGACGAGCGCACCCGCAATCGATACGCGCTGTCGCTGGCCTCCGGAGAGCTCGTGCGGATATCGGAACAGGAAATCCCGCGGCGGTCGCAAGCCGGCATCGGCGAGGGCCTCCTCGACCCGCGCTTCGGTCTCGGCGCGGTTCCGGCTGAGTCCGTTCACGATCAGCGGCTCCGCGACGATGTCGTACACGGAGTGTTTCGGATTCAGCGACTCGTACGGATCCTGGAAGATGATCTGGAGCTTCTGCCGCAAGCCCTGGATCTTGATCCCCTCGAGGCCTTCTTCCCGCAAGCGGTTCCAGATGAGGACCCGGCCGACGAGGACCGCGACGACGAACGCGAACAGAGTGCCGCCGAGCATCGCGACGGTCTGATCGCCCCAGACCTGGGATTGGTACAGCCCGGCCGCGTCGACGTACCCGGAGAACACGAGGCCCAGGTACGTGCTCAGATTGAACAGGAGGACCGCGAGGCCTCCGAGGACGGTCGTGGTCCGCGGCGTCGGCCGCGTCGGCGGGATGCTCCCGAAATAGGCGACGAGCAGGCCGACGACCAGCCCGTAGCCGATGTAACTCCAGCCGGTCGTGAAAGGGAGATGGAACACGGACGCGGAGACGAACGCAGGCAATGCCGTTGCAATCAGACCGGCGACCGCGACGACGATCCCGAGGAGGACGAAGTGCGGGACGGTCCAGGGCCGGTCTTCTTTCCAGGAGAGGGAGTGCTGCCGACGGATCGTCTCCAAGTCCGCGGAACCGCGGCCCGCCTTCGCGGCCTCGTAGTCGTCGAGGACGTTCTTCGGCACCCCCACGAAGACGTCGCCCCCGGTCGGCGGGACGAGCCTCAGGATTCCCTTGCCCGTCGTCGTCTTGCCGCAACCGCTTTCTCCCACGAGGCAGAAGATCTCTCCCCTGCCCACGTCGAGGTCGACCCCGTCGACCGCGCGCACGTATTCCGGGTTGGCCTTGCGCAACGCCGCGAGGAACCCCCGGCGCTTCTCGAACCAGACGCGGAAATCGCGCAGGACCAAGTACGGCTCGCGGGCCACGTCACGTCGCCTCCTTCGGCGGCGGCGTGGTGTTCAAGTGGCACGCCGCGAAGTGGCCCTCGCCCACCGGGTCGAGTCCCGGCTCTTGATCGACGCACAGCTGCCAGGCGTACTTGCATCGCGGATGGAAGCGGCAGCCGACGGGCGGCTTGATCAAGGACGGCAAGAGGCCCGGGATGTACGCCGGCAGGGTCTGCGGGCCCTCGATATCCGGGAACGCCCCGATCAGGTCCTTCGTGTACGGGTGTTTCGCGTGCTTGTAGACGTCCCGCACGCTGCCGCGCTCCACGATCTTCCCGGCGTACATGATCGCCATCGAGTCGCACGTCTCCGCCATGACGCTGAGGTCGTGGGAGATCAAGATCATCGAGAGGTCGAGCTCGCGCTTGAGTCGCTCGAGGAGTTCGAGGATCTGCGCCTGGATCATGACGTCCAGCGCGGTCACCGGTTCGTCCGCGATCACGATCCTCGGATTGCATGCGAGGGCCATGGCGATCATGACCCGTTGCCGCATGCCGCCGGAGAACTCGTGCGGGTACTCCTGGGCGCGCTCGCGGTGGATGCCGACGAGTTCGAGCAGCTCGCCGACGCGTTTCATCGCGGCTTCTTGGTCCACCTTGTCGTGGATGACGATCGGCTCCGCGATCTGGTCCCCGATCCGCTTCACCGGATTCAGGGCGTTCATCGCCCCTTGGAAGATGATCGAGATGTGCTTCCACCGGATCCCGCGGAGCTGGCCTTCCGTGACCTTGGCAAGGTCATACCCGACGTAATCGATCGTCCCGTCGACGATCTTCCCGTTCGACGGGAGGAGGCGCATGATCGACAGGGCGGCCGTCGTCTTGCCGCAGCCGCTCTCCCCCGCGAGTCCGAGGCTCTCGCCCTCGCCCAAGGTGAAGTCGACGCCATCGACCGCGCGGACGGTCCCCTCTTGCGTCTGGAAATGTGTCTTGAGGCCCTTCACCGTCAGGAGCGGCATGTTACCGCTCCGCGGAATGGTTCGGACGAGCTCGGGAACCCGTTTTTCGGAGCGTGGTTCGAGGACGCCGGGAAGCGCCTTAACGTTTTCTCAGACGCACACCCGTTCGAGCGCATCGTATAAGGGGAATGGGGCTTTCGCGGTCGACGAAGCCCGTGGCATCCTCCGATTTGCGGACGCGCGTCCGTCGCTTCTACGCGTACCAGACCGCCTCGTCGTTCGCGATCTGGATCCCGTTCTGGGCGCTGTGGATCCGAGGCCACCTGTCCTCCGACTTCGAATTCACCCTCGTCGACGTCGCCTTCTGGGTCGGGCTCCTCGTGTTCCAACTTCCCGTCGGCGTCGTCGCGGACCGCACGCCCCGGCGACGGACGATCATCCTGAGCGAATTGTTCCGCTCCGCGGGCATCTTGGGCTACGGCATCAGCGCCACATTCTGGGGCTACGTCGCCGCGAACGTCGTGTGGTCCCTCGGCGCGGCGTTCTCAATCGGGACCTCCGCGTACCTCTACGAGACGTTGCTCGAGGCGGGCCACGAGACGGAGTTCCCGCGGTACATCGGCCGAGTCACGATGATACAGCTTCTCTCGAACGCTCTGGGGGCCTTCGTTGGAGGAGTGTTCGTCGGGGTGGTCGGAGACCTGCGACTCACGCTCTTGGTCGGGGCCATCGTGAACCTCGGAGCGGTCGGCGTCGCGGTCACGTTCCGCGAGCCGAAGGTCGAGCGCACCCCGGAGTCGACGTACGTGGAGCAACTCGTGCAAGGCCTGCGGGTCGTGCGTCGACGGGAGGGCGTGGCCTTGTTAATCGGAGTCGAAGTGTTCCTCGGCGTCACCCTCTACGTGATGGCCGTCTTCCGGCCACTCTACCTTCAGGCGCTCGGCCTCTCCGAATCCGCGATCGCGATTTCGATCAGCGGCTTCCTCCTCGTCGCTGCGATCTGGTCCGCGTTCGCGGGGACGATTACGCGGGTCCTCGGCGAGTTCGGGACGCTCGCTCTCCTGGTCCTCATGGCATCCGCTGCATTTTTCGGCATGTTCGGCGCCGGGCAATTTCCCGGCGCGGCGTTGCTCCAGGTGCCGCTCTACATCGTCTGGAGCCTGCAGCCCGCTCTCACAACCGCGTTCCTGAACCGCCGCCTCGAACCCGGCCAGCGGGCGACCGTGTTGTCGATGGGCGCGTTCGCGTACACGTTGGGCCTCGTGGTCGTCGAGCCGCTCGCGGGCGCGCTCACGACTACGACGGGCCTGTTGAATCTCGGCCTCTTCCTCGGGATTGTCACGTTCTTTCCGTGCGCCTACATTCTCGCCCGCTGGCGCACGACCGTTGCTGCGTGGCCAGCGGTGACTCCGCTGCCGTCTCGGCTGATTGCGGGCAGCCGTGTCTCCCGGTTCCACCGCCTCCTGGAGCGGATGAGTCGGCTTAGGCCGTGACCGTCGGGACGGCCTCCGCGGGCCGCGTCACGAGATGACACGCAACCGCGTTGCCGGGCTCGAGTTCAACGAGCGCCGGCTCCGCCCACGCCTCAAGCGTCACATGGATTGCGTCCCCGTTCTCCCGGATGTCCGCGATTCCCTTCAGGGCGAGCCGCGAATCACGGTTCTCCGACACGACCCGGCGGAGGTTGGCGGCCGCCGAACCGGGCGACATGCCGGGCATCATCACGATCGCAACGGTCCCCGCGTCCTGGGCTTGAATTCCGGCGATCTCGGGCAAGAGGCCTCCGGCCGAGAGGGACCTGAGCTCCTCGGCGACCTCGTCGGCGCTCCATCCGCATTTCTCGAACGCAACGGGGCACCGCGGGTGGAATCGGCATCCGCTCGGGATGTTCACGGCGTCCGGCCGCTCCCCTTTGAGGATTGTGCGCTTCGCGAGGTGCCTCGGATCGGGACTCGGAACGACGGAGATCAGCGCCTTCGTGTACGGATGCTTCGGGTGGGAGATGACTTGCTCGGCGGTCCCCTGCTCGACGATTTTCCCGAGATACATGACCGCGAGGCGGTCGGCCAAAATCCACGCAAGGCTGAGATCGTGCGTGATGAACAGGTACGTCAAGCCGCGTTTCTCTCGAAGGTCCATCATGAGCTGAAGGATTTCCGTCCGGATCGACACATCGAGCATCGACACCGGTTCATCGGCGACGATGAAGTCGGGCTCGAGGGCCAGGGCCGCGGCGATGGAGACGCGCTGCCGCTGTCCGCCACTCAGCTCATGCGGGAAGCGGAGCACGAACTCCTCCGCGGGCCTCAGCCCGGCATCCTCGAGCGACCGGGACACGAGCGCGGCAATCTCCTCCGGGTCGTGAGCGATCCGGTTTACGACGAGGGGCTCCGAAACGATTTCAAAGACGGACTGCTTCGGGTTCAGGGACTCGTACGGATCCTGGAAGATGAGGTGGAGGCGTCTCCGAAGGGTCCTCATCTTGATGCCAAGCAGGCCCTCCGTCTCCCGACGTCGACTGAGGAGGATCTTCGACGCCCCTCCCGCTGCGGCGGGGGCGATGATCACGCCCAGAAGCATCGCAAAGGTCGCCGACCCCCAAACCCTCGCCCAGATGCCGAGCGCATCTGATGGGGCGTTCGGCAGGGTCGCGGGCCATCCCGTTGCCGCCACGATTGGGAGCAGGTTGAAGGCGAGGATTGAGAGGAGCGCTAACCCGGCGGGTGTGCGGGTGGACGGCCGTGTCGGAGGCAACGACGCGATGACTCCGATGAGTAAGCCGCACAACAGGCTGGCTCCAATGATGAAGCCGGTATCCACGAGGGCTCCGGGGATCACCGCCGCAGCGAACGCCGGGGGGCCAAGGCCGAGGACGAACGCCGCGGCGACGGCTCCGAGCCAGGTGAGGATTTGCTGGGTGTCCCAGGCGAGCTGTTCCTTCCAGGAGAAGGAATACTTTCGTCGGATCGCATCGATCCGAGCCGCCGCGTCGGGCGCGCCGCGCGAACGCAATTCCTCGTAACGGCGATACTCCTCCGTCGGGATCTCGAAGAAGACGTCGCCTTCCGTCGCCTCTACGAGGCGGAGGAGCGCTTTGCCCGTCGTCGTCTTGCCGCAGCCGCTCTCCCCAACGAGACAAAAGACCTCCCCGCGTTTCACATCGAACGAGACTCCGTCCACGGCCCGCACCCACAGCGCGGCACGACCGGCGAGCTCCCGGAGGAGGCCACGCCTGAGGGGGAAGTAGACCTTGAGATCGCGGACACGGATCAATGGACTTCCATCGTGATCGTCCGTGGCGGCACCTCCGATACCTCTGGATAGAGGAAACACGCCGCCCGACGGCCTGGCGTAACGTCCGCGAGGGCGGGCTCCGCAGCGATGCATCGGTCGAATGCGAACTTACACCGCGGATGGAAGACGCACCCCGTTGGCGGGTTGATGAGGCTCGGCACGTCCCCGGGGATGGAGGCAGGCATCGTCCTCTGTCCCCGAATGTCGGGAAAAGCCGCGACGAGTCCCTGGGTGTACGGGTGCTTCGGATCCGTGAATACGTCGACGGTCTTTCCGACTTCCATCATCTTGCCGCCATACATGATCGCGACCTTTTCGCACGTCTCTGCCATCACGCTGAGGTCGTGGGAGATCAGGATCATCGAGAGGTGAAGCTCCTTCCGCAGCCGCTCCAGGAGCTCCAGGATCTGGGCCTGAATCATGACGTCCAGCGCCGTGACCGGCTCGTCCGCGATTACGAGCTTCGGGTTGCACGCAAGAGCCATCGCGATCATCACGCGCTGCCGCATGCCACCTGAGAACTCGTGCGGGAAGTCCCGCCTCCGGTCTCGATTGATGCCGACGAGTTCGAGGAGTTCGCCGACGCGCTTCATCGCCTCGTCTTCCTCGACTTTCTCGTGAAGGATGATCGGCTCGGCGATTTGCTGCCCAATGTTCCGCACCGGGTTCAGGGAGTTCATCGCGCCCTGGAAGATAATCGAGATTTCCTTCCACCGGATTTTCCGGATCCTCATGTCGGAAGCCTTGACAAGGTCCCGACCGCGGAACACGATGGAGCCGGAAATGATCTTCCCGTTGTACGGGAGGAGGCGCATCAGAGCGAGGGCGGTCGTCGTCTTCCCGCATCCGCTCTCCCCCGCGAGGCCAAGTGCTTCCCCCTCATCCAGATCAAAGGATACTCCGTCGACCGCGTGCACCGCACCGGATTCGGTGGCATATTCGATGACGAGGTCCTTGACTTCGAGGAGCAGAGCCTATCGCCTCCGCAACCGAGGGTTCAGGATTTCGTCGAGGGCGAACCCGAAAAGATAGAATCCGAACACAAGGAAGACGAGACACAGGCCGGGGACGACAAGCCACCAGACGTTGCCTCCGATCACGAGGGCGCCGCCGCCGATTG
>Ga0209803_1002443_pt1 | contig 11648 bp, 10 predicted proteins | sample GraSoiAngelo_138_FD_185895 | JGI IMG/M metagenome (GOLD analysis project Ga0209803, IMG submission 185895) | Grasslands soil microbial communities from the Angelo Coastal Reserve, California, USA - 14_0929_09_40cm (SPAdes) (version 2) | ecosystem: Environmental > Terrestrial > Soil > Grasslands ... | reverse complement strand
CCGCCTGGTGGCCCCGAGAGCGCGACATGTGCACGGTCGTCCCGAAGGCGTCGAACTTGAGCTGCTCGAGCGCCCGGCCGATCTCCTCGGGCGCCGGCTTCCCGCCGCCGCTGCGCGCCACCTTGTCGCCGGCGATCTTGAGCGCGAGCAACGCCTGGCCCATGTGGTACGCGGTGTAGGGCGGCATCGTCCCGTAGCGCTGCTCGTAGGTCGTGCGGAACCACTGACCGAGCGCCGTCGGCCGCGCGAACACGCTGTAGGGGCCGCGATCCTCGATGATCACGCCGTCGGGCAGCTTGTCCCCGAGCCGGACCATGCTCCCGGCGCCGGCCGTCATCACCATCTGCACGTTCTGGTGCAGCCCGCGCGCCGTCATCTGGACCACGAACGCCTCGAAGTCGCCGCCGGCGAACGCGGTGTGGAGCACGGTGGGCCGCCTGGCCAGGAGCGCCGAGATCTCGGAGCCGTACTGGCCGCCGCCGAAGGTGGTGAACTGCTCGTTGACCGCTTCGACGTCCGGCTTCAGCGCCTGCACGGACAACTTGAAATCGCGCCAGGCGTCCTGGCCGTACGCCATGTTCCAGTTCAGGCCCGCGATGGTCTTCACGGTCGGCATGCGTTTGAGCAGGTAGCGCGCCGCCGTCACGCCGTCGGGCGTGAGGTGCGCCGACGTGCGATAGACGTACTTGAAGTCGTTCTCCTCGAAGATCCGTGGCGTGCTGCACGTCGAGAGCAGCGTGAGCATCTTCAGCTCGTCGGCCACCGGCGCGACGGCGAGGCAGCTGCCGGCCACCAGGTAGCCGACGACGGCCTCGACCTCGCGGCGCTCGGCGAGCCCGCGGAACTCGGTCACCTGCTTGGCCGTCCCCGTGCTCTCGTCCACCAGGACGAGGTCGAGCGAGCGCCCGCCGACGCCTTTGGTCGCGTACGGCGCGGGCAGCGTGCCGTTGTTGATGGCCTCGGCCACCATCTCCGCGCCGTTCTTCGCGGGCACGCCGATGGAGGCGGCGAACGGACCGGCCAGGAGCGTCACGACGCCGACGCGGTACTTCTCCGCCTGCGATGCCACCGGAGCGGGCAGGCCGATGAGGAAGAGCGCAGCCACACCGATCGCCATCGCCAGCAGTCCCACCGTGCTCGTCGCTGTTCGCATGACCCGTCCTCCCGTCGCGATTTGCAGCGCAATCACTACGTAGGCGGGCACCTCCTGTCAAGCGGGGTGCTGGGGCGCGCGCGGACTAGAGTCTCGTCTCGTCGACCGGGAGGCCGAGCCAGTGTCGTCCGACCAGCTCGTAGTGCGACAGGCGGCCCTGCAGGTGCTGCGTGATCACGTGGACGTCCTGGAAGTGGCGCTGGAGGGGATGGTCCTCGTAGATCGCCGTCGCGCCGGCCGCGTTGTACGCGGTGTCGACGATCTGGGCGGCAAGCCTGATCGAATGGGTCGCGGCCAGACGCATCGCCGCGCGATGGTCGAGGCTGACCGCGCCGGCGGTCGCGGCGGCCCAGATCTCGCGGACCGCCTCGAACAGGAACGCGCGCGCCGACCGTAGATTCGCCTCCGCGTGGCCGACGGCGCTCTGCACGATCGATTGATCGCGGAGCATCGCCTGCATCGCGCGCGGTGTCTTGGCGCCGGCCAGCTCGGCGAACGTGGCCAGGCAGGCGCGGGCCAGCCCGAGCGAGACCGCGGCATCACCCGACGCGAAGAGTAATGTTCTCGGAATCCGGTAGAGCGGGCCGGGTTCCACCAGCGGAGCGCTGGCGGGATGGACGGAGCGCTCGGCGGGCACGAAGACGTCGTTGACCGCGAAGTGATGCGTGCCGGTCCCGCGCATGCCGCGCACGCGCCAGGTGTCGAGCAGCTCGGCCTGGGCGACCGGGACGAACAGGTAGAGCGACAGCGGCTGGCCGTTCTCGAGCCGGGGCTGGCCGTTCTCGATGATCTGCGCGTGCGAGGCCACCCAGGAGGCGTGGCGGCAGCCGGTGCTGAAGCCCTGACGGCCGGTGACGCGATAGCCGCCCGGCACGACGATCGCCTTGGCCGTCGGCGCCGGCGTGTTGGCGACGACGGCGCGCGGCGTGTCGACCCAGATCGCGCGGGCGACGTCGCGCGGCATCCGCGCCGCGTAGGTGGCGAAGATCGAGTTCTGGTTGACGATCCACCCCGTGCTCGCGTCGGCCTTCCCGATCTCCTCGATCACCTCGACGTAGGTCGGCAGGTCGAGCTCCGCGCCGCCCAGCGAGCGCGGGAACGCGAGATGGAACATCCCGGCGTCGGCCAGAGCCTCGAAGAGCGACCGCGGGAGCTCGCGCGCCGCATCGATCTGATCCGCGCACGAGCGGATCAGGGGAACGAGCTTGCCGGCGGCGTCGACGGGGGAATCGGCCATCTAATCCTCGCGATTGGCGACCCGCGGACCGCCACTCACGTACACGGTCTCGCCGGTCATGAAGTTCGCCTCGTCGGACGCGACGAAGATGACCGCCCACGCGATCTCTTCGGGGCGGCCGAGGCGCTGGAGCGGCACGTCGCGCGCGGCCTGGGCGATCATCGCCGGAGTCTTCCACACCGCGAGCACGCCCTCGGTCTGCACCGGGCCGGGCGCGACGGCGTTGACGGTGATCCCGTACTTGGCCCATTCGGCGCCGAGGCTTTGCGTCAGCACCGCGACCGCGGCCTTGGTGGCGGCGTAGGCGGCCATGCCTCGCGAGCCGGTGCGTCCGGCCACCGACGTCACGTTGACGATCTTGCCGGCGCGCTGGCGGATCATCACGCGGCCGACCGCCTGCGAGAGGAGGAACACGCCGGTCAGATTCGTCTGCACCATCGCGTCCCATTCCTGCCGGGGCAGGTCCTCGAACGGCGAGCGGATGCGATAGCCGGCGTTGTTGACGAGCAGATCGATGCGGCCGAACTCGTTCAGCGTCCGGCTGACCGCATCGTCGACCTGACGGCCGTCGCCGACGTCGCACGCGACGGCCAGGCCACGACGGCCCTCGGCGCGCACCGCCCCGGCGACGTCCTCGAGCGACGCGCGGCGGCGGCCGCACGCCACGACGTGAGCTCCGACCTTCGCCAGCTCGACGGCGATCGCGCGGCCGATGCCCTGGCCGGCGCCCGTCACGATGGCGACGCGGTCGCGAAGCGTGTCAGGCGAGAAGCCCACGATGCCCCGACGGGTCGATCGGTCGCGTTCGCAAAACGTGCAAGGCGTATCACGACCGGCAACTGGCGCGCAAGGAGCCGTGTCGTCATCGAGCGGCGCGAAGCGCCAGGAGCACGAGCGCCTGCGCGCAGCCCTGAACGGCCAGCGCGGCGGCGAAGCCGAGCAACCACCCGAACGGCACCAGCGCGATCGTCAGCACGAAGCAGAAGAGCACGAAGCTCCACATCGCGGGCAGGAAGGTCCTCAGAAACGCGATGGCGGCCGTCGCGCCCTGCTGGGCGTGGGTGAAGCCGAGCAGGATCGCCGACGCGATTGGAATCGGGGTGAGCGTCCCCGAGAGCCGTGGGCCGAGCCTCTCGGCCAGCTCGGTGACGGTGACCACCAGCACGACCGCGGCTGCCATGCGCAGCGGCAGGTCCCAGGCTGGCGGCGGCGCCTGGCGGAACGCGCCGTGGAGTCGCGGCAGAGCCACGCGAGCGAGACCGAACGCCGCCGCGCTCGCGACCAGCGCGGACCACGGCTGCCAGGGCACAGCGTGCAGGACGAAGGTGACGACCGCGAACGCCGCCCAGCCGGTGGCGAGCGCGATCCACCACGGCCGCCGAAGCGCCGCCCAGCCATAGGCGAGGGAGAACGTGGCCACACCGATGAGCCCGGCGAGCGTGTTGAGCGCTGCGCGCGAAGCGAAGGCAGCGCCCTGCTCGATCGCCAGGAACAGCAACGCCGGGCCAGCCACCATCGGGACCGCGTTGAGCCAGCCGCCGATCCGGGGGCCCCAGCGGCGACTGCCGAGCGTCACGCCGGCGATGAACACCGGCACGAGTGTGAGCTTGAGCGCGAAGAGCATCCGCTAGTCGTACTCTCCGAGCGGCCGCGGCGGCGGCGCGAACTTGCCGGCCTTGCTCTGTCGCAGGCCGAGCCGCGCGAGTGACTCGGCCAGGGCGACGGCGCACGCGAGCGGCTCGATGACGACGAGCGGCGTGCATCCCCGGAGGGCCGCGGCGTAGGGCGAGAGTCGCGAGCCGCCGAGGATCGCCAGGTCCGCGCCCGCGCTGGCGTGAGCGGCGGCGACTTCGGCAGCGAGGCTCCTGACGACCTCGGGGGCCGGTGGCTCGTCTTTCCCGACTGGCGGCAAGCCGACGGCGCGAACGGCGGCACAGCGTGCCGCGAACCCGAGCGCGTGCACGAGGTCCTGCGTGTACGGAATCATCCGCGGCGACGTCGTGACGATCACGAAACGGTGACAGAGGGGCGCGGCGAACGCCATCGCCGCCTCGGGCAGACCGATCACGGGAATGTCGAGCGCTTCCTTGACGGCGCCGGTCCCGTAGCTGCCGAACCCTGCGAGCACGACGGCGTCGACACGCTGAGCGATGGTCACGAGGCTCCTGGCGAGAGACCGTCCAGCCATGGAGTCACTGTACAGGCTGTCGATCACTGGCGGCCCGTCGCGGTTCGTCCACGGGACGATCTCGGTGCCCGGGGATGCTGCAGCGCGGGCGAGCGTCGCGCAGGCGTCGGTGATTGCCTCCGTTCGATTGGGGTTGGCGATCAGCAGTCTCACGCGACGGATCCGAAGAGCGCGATCCAGTGGTGCGCGATCGCGTCGCGCCGCGTGAACCACACGTTCCCCTTGTCCTGCATGTGGGCGATGGCGCGCTCGAGACCGCCGATGCGTCCGGGGCGTCCGATCATCCGGAGATGGAGTCCCACCGAGAGCATCTTCGGCGCCGAGGCGCCCTCGCGCCAGAGTGTGTCGAAGGCGTCGATGACGTACCCGGCGAAGTCGCCACCGGTGACGAACCGCTGGCTTCCCTGGTGGAAGTGCATGTCGTTGGTGTCGAAGCTGTAGGGAATGACGAGGTGTGACTTCGCGCCGACCAGGACGAAGAACGGCAGGTCGTCGCTGTATGCGTCGGAGTCGTAGAGGAAGCCGCTCTCCACCAGGAGGCGGCGCGTGTTCGGCGACGCCGCCGAGCGCGTGTGCCACCCGAGGGGGCGCGCCCCGGCCGCGGCCGCGATCGCCTTGACCGCGCGGGCAATGACCGCGCGCTCGTCCGCTTCCGTCATGCCAGCGTGGGTTTCCCAGCGATAGCCGTGGGCGGCGACCTCGTGGCCGCGGCGGACGCCGTCGGCCGCGAGCCACGGCGAGATCTCGAGCGCGCGGCCGCAGGCGCTCAGCGTCGCCGGGACCCTGAAGCGGTCGAGGACGCCCATGATGCGCCAGTACCCCGCGCGGGTTCCGTACTCGAAGTGCGTCTCCATGCACGGGTCGGGCACGCCGCGGACTTCGTCCATCACCTCGTACACGGCCTCGTTGCGCTCGTCGCCGGCCGACAGCGCCAGCTCCGCACCCTCCTCCACGTTGACGACGAACGACACGGCGACCCGTGCACCGCCAGGCCAGCGCGGGTCGGGCGGCCGATCGCCGTAGCCGCGGAAATCGCGGGTCACGGCGGCCTAGAAATCGGCCAGGCGTCGAAGCCCGACGAGGCGGTCGGCAATGAGGAGCACGACGATGGTCATGAGGACGAGCCCCGAGGAGATCGCCGCGATCGTCGGGTCGGGATTCTCCTCGAGGTACTGCAGCATGAGGATCGGCAGCGTCTTGTGGCGCGCGTCCACCAGGAAGATCGAGATCGGGTAGTTGTCCATCGAGGCGAGGAAGGCGAACAGCCCCGAGGTCAGGAAGGCCGGCGCCAGGACCGGCACCATCACCTTGACCAGCGCGCGCGGATGAGAGCACCCGAGGGTGCGCGCGGCCTCGACGAGCGTGAAATCGAAGAGCGAGAGGCTGGCCAGCACCGTGCGCGTCACGTACGGCAGCGTGATGACGACGTGGCCGATGAGGAGGCTCAGGTACGCGTCGCGCAGCCCGATCTCGCGCAGGAACTGGAGGAGAGCCACGCCCACCACCAACCCGGGCATCATCAGCGGCGAGACCATGAAGGTCACGAGCGCGGTCTTGCCCGGGAACGTTCCGCGCGTCACGGCGATGGCGCAGAGGGTGCCGAGTCCCAGCGAGATGACGGTGGACACCGCCGCGATCCCCACCGAGAGACGGACCGCCGGCCAGAGCTCGCGCAGGCGGAGCATCCGCTCGTACCAGCGCGACGACAGCGCCGGCGGCGGGAGGTTGAAGACCGACGACGCGCTGACGGAGACGGCGAGCGTCACCGCGAGGGGCGCGAGAAGGGTGAGGACGACCGCTGCCGTCACCGTCCACATCGCCACGACGGCCGCCCGCTCGAGCATCATGGGTTCAGCGGCTCGGCTGCCAGCGTCGCGTGAGCAGCGCGCTCGCGACCACCACCGCGACCGCGATCAGGAGCAGCATCACGGACGCCGTCGAGCCCACGGACCGGTCTCGCATGAACAGAAATGACCGCGCGATCAGGACCGACAGTGTCTTGAAGCGGTCCCCCATCAGGAGCGTCGGGATGACGTACATCGACACCGACATCGAGAAGACGAAGGCCACGCCGGCGATCACGCCCGGCATGGTGAGCGGGAGCGTCACGCGGAAGAACCGGTGGAGCGGGCTCGAGCCGAGCGTGGCCGCCGCGTCGAGCAGCCGCGGGTCGATCAGCTTCACGACCGAGAAGATCGGCAGCACCATGAAGGGCAGGAAGACGTTGACGGCGCCGAGCACGAGGCCCGACTCGGTGAAGAGCAGCCGGACGGGCGCGTCGACGGCGCCGAGTCCGACGAGCGCGCGGTTCACCACGCCGTCGCTGCGCAAGAGGATCGTCCAGGCGAACGCCTTCACGACGACGCCGACGGACAGCGGCAGGACGAGGGCGGCGAGCAGCGCGGCCTGGAGCAGCCCTGCCGCGCGCGCCAGCGCGAACGCCGCCGGATAGCCGGCGACGAGGCAGATCAGCGTGATCAGCCCCGCCGAGCGAATCGTGTTCGCCATCACCGTCCAGCTGAAGGGATCGGCGAGGAATGTCCGGTAGCCGGCGAGCGTGGGGCGGCCCTCGCTGATCACGCTGGCCATGAGCAGCAGCGCCAGTGGCGCCGCGAACGCGAGCGCGAGATAACCGGCGCCCGGAAGGGCAAGGAGCGCGACCGGCTGCAGGCGACGCCGTGGCGGCGCCAGGACGAGGTCGGCGCGGGCGGAGAGCGAGGCGGGCGCCGTGCTCACGGAGCGGGATAGACCAGCGTCGCGCCCACGTCGAAGCTCGCGGTCACCTGGTCGCCCGGGGCCCGGCGCTCGCCGGAGGCGGGGAGCTCGGCGACCGCCTGATCGCCGTCGGGCGCGTGGAAGTGCAGGAACGTCTTGGAGCCGAGGAACACCAGATCGCGCACCTTCAGCTCGAGGGCGTTCTCGCCGTTTCGCGGGGCGCCCAGGCGAACGTTCTCGGGGCGCACGGCGACCAGCACCGCGGCGCCCGGCGCCGCGCGGCCCGGTGCACGCACGCGGCCCGCCGCGGTGTCGACGACGACCTCGTTGCCGTCCACGCCGGCGACGGTACCACGCAGGCGTGTCGACATTCCGACGAAGTCGAGCACGAACGGCGTCGCCGGTCGGGTGTAGACCGTCGCCGGGGTGTCGAACTGCTCGATGCGCCCCGCGTTCATCACCGCGACCCGGTCGGACATCACCAGGGCCTCGTCCTGGTCGTGGGTGACGAAGATGGCCGTGATGCCGAGATCGCGCAGCAGGTGCTGGAGCTCCATGCGCATCGTCTCGCGCAGCTTGCGGTCGAGCGCGGAGAGCGGCTCGTCGAGGAGCAACAGCTTGGGGCGGACGGCGAGCGCGCGGGCGACCGCGATCCGCTGCTGCTGCCCGCCCGACAGCGCGAAGACCGATCGCGCGCCGTGATCGGCGAGGCGGACGAGGGCGAGGACGCGGGCGACCGTCGCGTCGATCTCGGCCCGTGGCGTCCCGCGCGCCTTGAGGCCGAACGCGACGTTGTCGGCCACGGTCAGGTGGGGAAACAGCGCATAGCTCTGGAACACGACGCCGACGTTGCGCTTGTGGGCGGGCACGCGGGTGAGGTCGGCGCCGTCGAGCCTCACCCGGCCGCGGTCGGCGGCCAGGAGCCCGGCGACGATGCGGAGCAGCGTCGTCTTGCCACAGCCGGACGGCCCGAGCAGCGAGACGAACTCACCGGCGCGGACCTGGAGGTCCAGGCCCTCGATGACCGGGGTCTCGCGGAACCACTTCGCGACGTCGATGACGTCGAGGTAAGCGGCTCCGCCCGGCATCAGACGCTCATTTCCTTGTCCCAGCGCTCGACCCACGCCTTCCGCTGATCGGAGACGTGGGCCCAGTCCGGCACGAACACGTCTTTGGGCAGGCCGGCCGGGACGGGCGCGGCCGTGTTCGTCGGCAGCGCGGCGGCGACCTCGCTGAGGATCTTCTGATACTCGACGCCCAGCATCTCGTTGATGAAGGCCAGGGCCAGCTCGGGCTGCGGGCCGTTCTTCACCCGCGCGATGCCCGATGGCATCGCCATCACGCCTTCCCTGGGCGCGCCCATGTCGACGGCGGCGCCTTGCCGCTTGCGCTCGGCGGCATAGGAGGAGAGCGCGCCGCCGATCATCCACGCCTCGCCCTGTTCGAGCAGGTTGAAGGCCTGCGGCATCTGCGTGTACACGGTCAGCAGATTGGGCTTGAGCGCGCGTAGCTTCGTGAACGCCGCCTCGGTCTGGTACTGCGCCTCCTTCATGGGCTTGCCCGTCTCGAGATGCGCGGCCACGAAGAACATCGACAGCCCCTCGGTGTTCTGCAGCGACGGCACGATCAGCTTGCCCTTGTACTTCGGATCCCACAGCTCGGTCCACGAGGCCGGCGCCGTCTTGAGCTTCGCGGTGGCGTAGGCGATGGTGGCAAACGGCTGCTGGTAGTTCGTCCACATGCCGTCCATGTGGATGGCGGCCGCCTTGAGCTTCGCCATGTTCGCCACCTTCGCCGGCGTGATCTTCTCGATCACGTCTTCCTTCGCGGCGAGCAGCAGGACCGGATCGTCCATCATCACGACCGAGAGGTACGGCTTGGTCTTGTTCGAGACCATCTTCTCGAGGTTCACCAGCGACTTGGTACCCTCGAAGATGATCTTGCAGCCGTACTTCTTCTCGAACATCGGGATGACGGTCGGCTCCATGAACGCCTTGTGGCTCGCCGCGCCACCGATGACGAGCTCCTTCGGCTGGCTGCGGACGATGGCCGGCACGCCGAGCGTCGACACGGTGGCCGCAGCGCCCACGGTGCGGGTGAGGAACTGTCGACGGGTCACTCGAAGCTCGGTCATCGCGGCCTCCTCACGGTCGGAATCCCAAGCGCCTCGCGGGCGCGTGGCCCAGGACGAGCAACGAGGATGCCACGGCCGAATCACGCGTTCCACCCACACTTCGGGGGCAACCGAACCGCGGCACAGGGAGCAGTGTGCCCGCTGTCCGGGCACACGGCGCCCCGATGTCCGGAGAACGGGCAGCTTCGTTACGACAGGCGGTAGAAGCCCTTGGCGCCTCCGGCCAGGATCTGGCGCTTCGTCTCCGGCGACAGCTCGCGGCGGTCGGCGATCAGCTTCGGCGCGCCAGGGAAGAAGCCGTCGGGATGCGGATAGTCGGTCGCCCACAAGATCTTGTGCGGCCCGATGTAGTCGGCGAGGACGCTCAGGCTGCCTTCGACGGGCTCGAACGAGATCCAGCAGTTGCGCTTGAACAGGTCGCTCGGCCGCATCGACAGCCCGGAGTCGTTGAAGCCCTGGTCGTCGAAGTGACGGTCCATGCGGTCGAGCCACGGCGCGATCCATCCGCCGCCCGATTCCAGGAACGCGATCCGCACGCGCGGATGGCGATCGCAGACGCCTTCCCAGATCACGCTCATGGCGGCGAGCATCATTTCCATCGTGTGCGAGATGATGTGCTTGGCCCCGCGATTGGTGAAGCGATCAACGCCGACCTGGGGCATGCCGCCGCTGGCGCCCTCGTGCAGCCCGATCGCGAAGTCGAGCTCCTCGACTTCGCGCCAGAAGGGCTCATAGTCCGGGTGGTGCAGCATGCGGCCGTTGTACGGATTGGGACGCAGGAACCCGGCGCGCATGCCGAGCTCCTTGCGCGCGAAGCGCATCTCCTCGATGGCCAGCGGGATCGACTGCATCGGCAGCATGGCGACGCCGAAGAGGCGATCGGGATAAGGCTGGCAGTACTCGGCCAGCCAGCGGTTGTAGGCCCGGCACATCGCCGCGGCGAGCCCGGGCTCGGTCACCGCTCCGGCGAAGAGGCCGATGCTCGGGTAGAGAAACGCGGCGTCGATGCCGTCGAGATCCATGTCCGGAATCCGCGCGTGCGGGTCGAAACCGCCCCGGCGGCCCTCGACATACTTCATGGTGCCCTGGTCGATCACGCCTTGCCGGGCCCCGATGGCGCCGATGACGCCGAAGCCCTTCGGGCTGCCGAGGACCTTGCCCTCTACGAGCAGGCGTTCCTTGCCGTCGGTGTCGATGATGATCCGGGGCGCGCGATCGCGGAAGCCCGGGTCGATGTACTTGTCCCACAGGTCCACGGGCTCGAGGACGTGACCGTCGGCGTCGATGATCTCGTAGGAACGCGCCATGGCTGGCCTCCTTCGGGAGCCTGGATGATAGCGTACAATCCCGGGCCGCGATGACCTATCCCCGCGATCTGGTCGGTTATGGCCGGACCCCGCCCGATCCGAAGTGGCCGAATCGCGCGCGGCTCGCGCTGCAGATCGTCATGAACTACGAGGAGGGCGGCGAGCGGTCGATCCTCCACGGCGACGCCGAGGCAGAGTCGTTCCTGCAGGAAGTCGTCGGCGGCGAGGCGCTCCGCGGGGTTCGGAACCTCCAGGTCGAGTCGATCTACGAGTACGGCAGCCGCGTGGGGTTCTGGCGCCTCTTGAAATTGTTCGCGGAACGCCGGATCAACATCAGCGTGTTCGCGGTGGCGATGGCCCTCGAGCGCCATCCCGAGGCCGCCCGCGCGATCGTCGAAGCCGGCCACGAGGTGGTGAGCCACGGCTGGCGCTGGATCGATTACCAGTTCGTGAGCGAGGCCATCGAGCGCGAGCACATCCGGCTGGCCGTCGACAGCCTCACCAACGTGACGGGCGAGCGTCCGCTCGGTTGGTACACGGGACGGCTCAGCCCGAACACGCGGCGGCTCGTGGTGGAAGCGGGCGGCTTCCTCTACGACGCGGACGCCTACAACGACGACCTGCCCTACTGGGTCGAAGTGAACGGCGCGCCGCATCTGGTCGTCCCCTACACGCTCGACAACAACGACATGAAGTTCGGGACGCCCCAGGGCTTCAATTCCGGCGACGATTTCTTCGCGTACCTGCGGGACGCCTTCGACGTGCTCTACGCCGAGGGCGCCGAGCATCCGAAGATGATGTCGGTCGGCCTGCACATGCGCCTGGCCGGCCGGCCCGGCCGCCTCGCCGCGCTCGCGCGCTTCCTTGATCACGTGGCCAAGCACGACCGCGTCTGGATCTGCCGCCGCGTCGAC
>Ga0209803_1002441_pt1 | contig 11652 bp, 10 predicted proteins | sample GraSoiAngelo_138_FD_185895 | JGI IMG/M metagenome (GOLD analysis project Ga0209803, IMG submission 185895) | Grasslands soil microbial communities from the Angelo Coastal Reserve, California, USA - 14_0929_09_40cm (SPAdes) (version 2) | ecosystem: Environmental > Terrestrial > Soil > Grasslands ... | reverse complement strand
AAGGGTTTGCTCAAGCAACTTGGGGCGCGTGTGCGCCAGCATCTCCATCGCAAAACGTGCGCAATCATTTCCGATAAGAGAGTTGCCCCGCTTTTCGCAAAGCACGTAAAGGAAAGTTTAGCGTCCGCGGGTTTTCGGCCGACATTGATCACGATTCCAGCCGGCGAGAAATCGAAGATGCTTCAGCAAGCCAGTGCGATTTGCGATCAGATGATTGCTGCAGGTTTGGACCGGCAATCATTTGTTATTGGCCTCGGCGGCGGAGTGATTGGCGACATCTCTGGATTCGTGGCGGCGATTTATCACCGCGGCATTCCGCATGTCCAAGTTCCTACGACCCTGCTGGCCATGGTGGACAGCTCAATCGGTGGAAAAACCGCAGTGAACACGGGCGCTGGAAAAAATTTGATCGGCGCGGTGCACCATCCATTGCTCGTGATTGATGACCTCGATGTTTTAAAAACGCTGCCCCGGCGCGAGTTTAATCAAGGCTTCGCCGAGATAATCAAGCATGCGGTCATCGCCGACGACAAGATGTTCCGCACGCTTCAATCCTGGGGGGCAAGGTCGCCGCGGCGACCGCTTGCCCTACAATCGCTGATCAAGCGCAACATCGAGATCAAATCGAGGATCGTCGCGAAAGACGAACGCGACCGGACCGGCGAGCGCGCGCTTCTGAATTTCGGTCACACGGTTGGTCACGCGATTGAGCGCGCGGGAGATTATCGCAAGTTTTTGCACGGAGAAGCACTGAGCCTTGGAATTGTCGCTGCGTGCGCCATCTCCATCAGAAGGGCTGGACTGGCGCCGGATCAACGGGATGCAATTGTCGATCTTCTCAGGCAGTTTGAGTTGCCCACGACGTTGCCAAAAAATTTCCCGCGCGAAAAGGTCTTCGACGCACTGAAGTTCGACAAAAAATTCGAAGGCGGAAAAGTCCGATTCGTCGTGACGCCGAGAGTCGGCGCTGCGCATCTCGCAAACGACGTAACGCTCGACAATATTCGCGAAGCGGTGAAAGACTTGTAGGGCAAGCGCATCGCTTGCCTATGTCGAAGGACGGCAACCGGAGCGGTTGCCCTACAATTCATCTTCGAGTTTTAGAATAATAATCGACCAATCCCTCCACCACGCTGTCGGCGTATTCTCGGAAGATGCTTCTGCGTTCGACGCCGTTGACGTTGCGCACTCCTTCGTAATCACCGGCCTGAATCCGAGCGAAGACGTCCTTGCTGTTCATCACGTACGGTTCGCAATAAACGACCGGACAACGATAGAGCCGGGTCGCCAGCAAATTGCGCGCATACACGTAACCGCCCGTTCCGACTTTGGTCGTTGTGTTGGTAGTGGGATATTCATAAGGCGGCAGCCCAGTGTCGCGAGCCATTGCTAGCGCAATCGTGTCTGCAAGCTGCAATTCCTCGTCGTAAACGCGGCTCAGAAGCCGCCGAATCATTTCGAAACGTTCGTCATCAAATTCGAGCTCCTCTGCCAAATAGGACCCGTTCACGAGCAGGTGAAGATGATTGGCGTCGGTCAAGCTCGGATTGTTTGGATCGCCCCAGCCTTCAGCATTGAAATGCAAACAAAGCACGAGATCGGGATGCAATTTAAAGTTCACCAGAGCGGACCGGCGTCGAATCTCGCTGTAACGATAGAACAAAATTTCGCTCTGCCAGCGGATGGTTTGCTCTTTCGCAGCATCGTTTGGATCAAGAACGTCGGCGCGCGGCTGTGGCACGCCGTTTTTGATCAGAATTTTTCTGGCGAGCTCACGAAAATCATCAGGACGTTTCGACGTGATCGGTTCGTTACTATTCCGCACAAAGAAAACTTTGGCGCCGAGTTCACGCAATCGCGGGGCCAACAATCGCGCCACGCGCAACGCGAGATCGCCTTCCTGGACCGGCGCGCTGTTACCCACTTGAAACCAGCGCTCCTCCATCTTTGCCCATTTCCCGCCGAGATGACCCGGGTCCAGTGCGATTTTCAAACCGAAAAGCGGTTTCTCCGGTCTGACTGGTGGTAATGATTTTGCCGGTCGCCAAAGCCGCGGCACGGGTTTGCGTCCCGCAGTCGCGGGATTCTCCGCAAATCCCAGCGTGAAGAATTTCTGCGTCTCGCGGTTCATCAGGACCCGCGCGGTCTTCTCATTTATTTCGATCAAATCGGGAGCGAATCCGTGCGTGCAATAAACGTCATTGATCAGGCGCGCGAACTCATCATGCGTAATCGTTTCCTGATAATTTTCCAGCACGCTCCACCGCGGTTTGCTGCCGAGAACGCTGACGTTGTCCGCCGCATGCAGGGCCAGCGGAAAAATCGACAACCAAAGCGTGAGAACGGCCAGCTGCCTCTGCACTTTTTTAAAATGAAACATCGACGTTTGAACCCTCTTTAATACGATGGTCGCAGAATGCTAACCGTTCTTTTTCTTGGCGACGTTGTCGGTGCGCCTGGGCGCACTGCGGTGATTACCCGGCTGCCCGAGCTGAAGGATAAATACGCTTTGGATTTCATCATCGTGAACGGCGAAAACGCAGCCGGCGGCCGGGGAATAACTGGAAAAATCACCATCGACCTTTTGCGGGCCGGTGTTTCGGTCATCACGACAGGCGATCATATTTGGGACCAGAAAGAGATTCTCTCATTCATCGACACCGAACCGCGTTTATTGCGCCCGGTGAATTATCCCGATGGCGCGCCGGGCAGCGGATCGATCATCCTGGAAACGGCCAAGGGGAAAATCGGCGTGATCAACGTGCAAGCGCGCACGTTTATGCAGCCGATTTTGGAAAACCCGTTCCGCGCCGTCGAAGCAGCAGTGACGAAGATGCGCAGTGAGACCGCGAACATCATCGTCGATGCGCACGGCGAAACCACCAGCGAGAAAATCGCGCTGGGCCGATTTCTCGACGGGAAAGTGTCGGCTCTAATCGGTACGCATACGCATGTTCAGACAGCGGACGAACAAATCTTCCCCAGCGGCACGGCTTTTTTGTGCGACGCAGGAATGTGCGGCCCGGTAAACTCCATCCTCGGGCGCGCCATCGACCCGATCATGAACCGATTCATCTCGAATCTGCCGGCATCATTCCCGGTGGCAGGTGGCGAGGTGCGCTTACGCGGAGCGCTCATCGAAATTGACGAGACCAACGGCCGCGCGGTGCGCATTATGCGGGTCGATGAGCCTGGGCTCAGTTCGCCGGCCACACCGGAGCCTGAGCCAAAGATTGACATTGAGCAGGCGCCTTCGCCGGAACAGACTTGAAACAGTTGCCCTTGCAGCCAACTATTCCTCACCTCAGTTTCGAATTCTCCAAGAAGATTAACGTCCAATAGAAAACCATGAAAAAAAGTTTCGTTTTTACTCTCGTCACGGCTCTCGCGCTTTGCGCGACGGAGGTGTACTCGGCAGAACCCAACAAAAATACCAAAGAAGCCAACAGGCTTGCCCGAGAAGGCGCGGAGGCCGCCAAAAGTGAAGACTGGGACAAAGCTGTCGAATCACTTCGCAAGGCCACGGCTCTTGACCACAAATACGCGTCAGACCTGGCCACCGTCTATCAAGGCCGCGGATACGCCGCCGCGAAGAACCAGCAGTTTCAGGAGGCCATCCAGGACTTTACCGAAGCGCTCAAAATCAAGTCGAACGACCCGCGCATTTACGAGCAACGCGCAGCAGCGGAGATGAAAGTCTATGATTACGACAAAGCGCTGGCCGATTACTCGGAGGCCAGCAAGCTGAAACCCAACGAAGTTCGCTACTACAACTATCGCGCCTATATCTACGAGACAAAAGAGGACACTCAAAATTCGATGGCTGAGACGGACAAGGCCTTGAAGATCGATCCCAACAACCAGGAGGCGAAAGGGCGGAAACAGCGTTTGGAGCAGAAGCAAGCCGAAAAGATGCCGACCCCGCCACCAACAACCCCGGCGCCTAAAAAGTCACCGCCGGCAAAGAAAAGACCTTGAGCCAAAGCTGCGCAACGGCGCCGCACTCTAAATCGTGGCCGTCACTCCGCCGGCACTTATCGTGGCGCTGCCGCGCCGCTGTTGTGCGGATTACAGTTTACGCCGGTATCGGCGAGCTGCTTTTTTCGCTCTGATCAGGCGCTTCCGGCGGCACTGTGAATTTTCGTTTCCGGCGGTTTGCCGGCAGTGGAGCCAGGGTCATGGTGATGTTGCGACCGGTGATCTTCGGGTCCATTTCTACCTGCGCCATGCCGGAGAGATCGTCGCGCACTTTTTCCACGAGCTGCATACCAAATTCCTGATGCGCCATTTCGCGGCCGCGAAATTGCAGCTGCACACGCACCTTGTTTCCGCGGTCCAGGAATTCTTCACCGTGCCGGATTTTCGTCACGTAATCGTGTTCGTCGATGTTAACACGAAACTTGATTTCCTTCAGTTTCGAGCTGGCCGGCTTTTTGTCCTTGGTGTGTTTGGAAATGTCGTATCGGAACTTTCCGAGCGCGACGATTTTGCAAACCGGCGGATTCGCCGTGGGCGCAATCTCGACCAGATCAAGGCCAATGCCCTGGGCTTTGCGCAAGGCATCCGACAATTTCATGACGCCGAGCTGTTCGCCTGTGGATCCTAAAATAACTCGGACTTCGCGGGCGCGAATCCGACCGTTTACACGAAATTGCTGTTGCAGATTAAATCAAGCTCCTGGCCGGCGGAACGGGAGTGCGCCGCAACGCCGTATTTCCGTTTATCGCAATTCCCGGCATCCGCCACGGCGGATTCCAGGGCACTCTGACTTCGCCACGGATGCGATTCACCGTCACGAAGTGCCCGCATTAGTAATCGCGAACCGAAGGGAAGTTGTAGGCAACAATTTTGCGCTGGCAAGATCAATCTGGTAACAATCAAGTGTCGATCTTCTAACGATCAGGTCGCCACCTACAGGTTTCACAAAGTAAACCTAACAAAATGAGAAGAGTTTCTCAATGAGGATTACTTTGTCGGGGGCTCGCCAAAATGTGCCTTGTGCGCGGCGTACGCAATTGCATCATCAAGCATCGAATCGATTGTAGCCGTCAGCGGCTCAAGTTTGACAACTCCCGAAAAGATCGCGCGGTCACCGATCTCGGTATTGATCACAAACGCCGGACGTTGGTTGACCTGGAGCGCGTGAAATTCAGCCGTCGACGCGCGAACCCGCTGTTCGACTTCCGCCGATCTCGCGCGCTCCAGCAATTTTCCGGCATCGATACGACCCGCTTCAGCGCCGATTTGAGCCGCAACATCCCAGGCACCGATTTTTCTCCCTTCACGCAACGCCGCATGAGCCAAAGCAAGCCGAACGCTATCATCCGTAAAACCAAAGTCCTTGGCCGCTTCGGCCACGCAATTCGGCGCAAGCCACTCCGGCAGGCTCGGATCGTACCAGTCCGTATTGAGCATAAATGGCGAACGCATCATCATTCCGCTGCGGCGATAGAACCATTGCTCCTGCTCGCGCGAAGTAGGCAAACCACTCGGATCCATCAACGCGATCTTCCACTGAAATCTAACCTGGCCTTCATACCGCTTTTTCAACTCAGCCCATGTCGGCTCCGACCAAAAACACCAGGACGAAATGACGTCGAGATAATCAGTGACGGTGATAGCCATAATCCGGATTGGACGTTGGGAGTTGAGCGTTGGACGTTGGGTGTTTGCTGTAGGGTAAACTAACTTCCAACGCTCAACGTTCAACGCCCAACGTTTAATGAATCGTTCACGCGTCTTCGCTAGATCGATATCGTGGATTTAAGTCATATTTTTCTTTTTCTCGCGGTGATTTCATCGCTGTTGGTCTTAGCTCGGACATGGCGTCCCAGCGCACCCCAGGGTGGCTGGCGTATCGCTGCACTCGTCGTTCTCGCGATTACGGGCATGGGCTGGCTGTTTTGGCGTGGCGCCGCGGGATACATTGGCGGCAGTGCGTGGTTTGTTCTGCTATTTCTTCCCGCAATTGGGTTGCGCAAAATGAACGACCTTGCCGCCCAGAGAAATTACAGATCGGCCAGAAAACTCGGGGTGGTGCTTCAAATTCTGCATCCCACGAGTGAAATGCGCAGCCAGGTGCAATTACTTTGCCAGTTGGAATCTCAAGCGAACCATCGAAACGCCTTTAGTTCAGTTCCCATCGGGTACGAATCTGCACGTCCCCGTCGGCATAACCAGCTCCGAACTGCGCCGGCAGTACTCATATTGATTCTCCTGAATGCAATAGTCTTTCTTTTCGAGATCTCTGTTGGCTTCTGGAACGATCCTGAAGTTCTGCATCGGGTCGGCGCGCTCGACCCTTACTCGGTCTTACTGCAGCACGAATACTGGCGTCTTTTCACAGCGCTATTCTTACACGGAGGTTTCGTCCATCTGCTGTTCAACCTTTTCGCGCTTTATGTTCTTGGCCCGCCGCTTGAGCGGTCCATCGGCACGATCCGGTTCGTCGCATGTTACTTGATTTCAGGGCTCGCCTCGGGCGCCGGGGTGATGGGCTTAACCTTAATCGGTCTGATGCAACCGGTTCAGCTGGTCGGTGCGTCGGGATCGATCATGGGCATCGTCGGCGCATGGGCGGGATTTCTGATGCGATATCGCCACGCGCCGCATGCCAAACGACGCCTGGCAAACATTGCCCTGATTGTTGCGATCCAAATCGCGTTCGATCTTTCGACGCCGCAGGTCAGCATGGCCGCCCATCTGTGCGGACTAATCGCCGGATTTTTTCTTGGACTTATCCTCGCTCCGTCTGCTGTAGCCGGGAGCGTTGACGGCGGCGGCCGACCGGGCTGACTTGGCAGTTGAGCTTTCTTGACCACGAGAGAGTTCGAGATTGATTAAGTCGTTCTCTGTGGTCGACCGGGATCACCGATCCCGGCTACAGTGACGCGCACCCGCATGCCGACTTTTCAAACTTATAATGTGACCCCCATCCTGCCGGCGACGCTGGAGCGGCTCCGGGAGATGAGTTTCAACCTTTGGTGGACGTGGGAGCCCTCCGCGCGCCGCTTGTTCCGACATCTCGATCCCGAGCTTTGGGACCGCACAAATCATAATCCGATCCGCATGCTGCAACTTTCGCGGCAATCCCGGCTGGAAGAACTTTCGCAGGACAAGAATTTTCTGCGCGAACTCAAGCAGGTTTTTGAAGAATTCGAGAAATATCTGGGACGCCACGATACCTACGGAAAAACCGGTGCCGGCAGCGGGATCAAAAATCCCATTGCCTATTTTTCGGCCGAATTCGGTTTTCACGAATCGATTCCGAATTACTCCGGCGGCTTGGGTATCCTCGCCAGCGACCACTGCAAATCAGCCAGCGATCTTGATCTGAATTTCGTTGCGATCGGTCTGCTCTATCGGCACGGATATTTTCGCCAGCAGATCGATAAGGAAGGCATTCAGGGAGCGATTAACCTCAACCAAAATTTTTATCATCTGCCGATCCGCGAGGTCCGCCGGGGCGACACGAAGCTTCTAATCTCAGTGCCGATTCTGGATCGCGAAGTCTTTGCCAGGCTTTGGGAATTGCGCGTCGGGCGGGTAAACGTCTATCTGCTCGACACTGATATTCCGGAAAACACTGCCGAAGACCGATTAATCACTGCCGAGCTGTACGGCGGCGACCTCGAGATGCGCATGCGTCAGGAGGTCATGCTCGGGATTGGCGGAGTGAAAGCGCTCACCGCGCTCGGAATTCAGCCAGATGTGTTTCACATGAACGAGGGGCATTCGGCGTTTCTGGCGCTGGAACGCATCCGTCTCAATGTCGTGGAAAAGAAGCTCGATTTTTATTCGGCACTGCAAGTGGTCGCGGCGGCCAATGTTTTTACCACGCATACTCCGGTTCCCGCCGGTCAGGACTCGTTCTCGCGCGAGATGATGCTGAAGTACTTTGGCAAATTCGCCAAGGAACTAAACATTCCATTCGACGAGCTGTTCTCATTCGGCCAGACACGGCTCAATCCAAACGACCCGCTCAGTATGACCATTCTCGCGCTGCGTCTCAGCCGGCACGCAAACGGCGTCAGTAAATTGCACGGCGAAGTGACGCGATCGCTTTGGAAAGACGTGTGGTCGGGCGTTCCGGTCCACGAAGTGCCAATTACCAGCATCACGAACGGTGTTCATACCAAGACCTGGATGGCACCGGAGTTTGCGGCGCTTTATCGCAAGCATCTCGGCGCCTGGGAGGAACACCTGACCGAACCGGAATTTTGGCGCGGCGTCATTGATATTCCCGATGCGCAACTCTGGGAGACACATCAAAAACTCAAACGCCGCCTCATCGACTTTGTCCGTGACCGGGAACGACAGCGCCGCGAGCGAATGGGTGAGTCCCCAGAGTTTATTCGCAAGGTTAATCGCATTCTTGACCCGGAAACGTTGACGATCGGTTTCGCGCGCCGTTTCGCCACTTACAAGCGCGGCACGCTTTTGTTTAGTGATAAAGAACGATTAAAGCGATTGGTGAACGACACCACTCGCCCGGTGCAATTCATTTTCGCCGGCAAAGCGCATCCGCGCGATGAAGCGGGCAAGGCGCTCATCCAGGAAGTGTACAAATTCAGCCGCGAACCCGGCTTGGAAAATCGCGTCGTCTTTCTGGAAGACTACGACAGCTACATCGCGCGCCGCCTCGTGCAGGGAGTCGATCTTTGGCTGAACCATCCGCTGCGTCCATTGGAAGCTAGCGGCACCAGCGGAATGAAATCGGCGCCCAATGGCGGAATCAACTTGAGCGTGCTCGATGGCTGGTGGCGCGAAGGCTACAACGGCAGCAACGGCTGGGCGATTGGCGCTGAGATCGATAATGGCACTACCGAATTTCAAAATGAAGTGGACGCGAGCAGTCTTTATCAATTGCTCGAGAATCAAATTGTGCCGCTGTATTACGCGAAGCCGGACGGCAAACTTCCCCTCGCCTGGCTGCAATTGATGCGCGAATCCATCCGCAGCGTCACGCCCGTCTTCAACACGCAGCGAATGGTGAAGGAATATACCGAGCAACTCTATATTCCAGCCGCCCAGGCACACGAGAATTTTTCTCGGGACGCCTGCGGCGCAGCCACGCAATTAAGCCAGTGGAAAACGCAAATACGCAAAGATTGGTCGGAAGTAAAAATTTCGGATGTTCAGGCAGGCAATAAAGACCGGCAAAACATTTTGGTCGGCGAATCATTGCAGATCAGCGCACGCGTGCGTCTGGGCGCAGTCGATCCGCGACATGTGCGCGTGGAAGCATATCACGGCGAAATCGACGATGGCGACATCCGTAATCCCACAGCCACGGTGCTAAATCAAAGCAGCAAGGCCGATGGCGACGGCAACTACATTTACCAGGGTAGCGTTCCCGCGACTGAAAGCGGGACGTACGGTTTCAGCGTGCGCGTCGTGCCCACGCATCCCTGCCTTATGCAAGCGCACGAACTGCGTCTCATCACGTGGTCGTAATCCCTGTGGCCGCTTCGCTGCGCGAAGCGTGCGCTCGCCCATAGGGGCGACGGCTACAGAAACAACGAGGGCCCCGCGGTTGCCCGCGAAGCCCTCGCGCAGCTAGCAATCTTTTATGTTTCCGGTGTAACTGGCGCGACAGATGGCAGCTTTGGTTGGCGGCCGGCGCTGTGGGAAACAGGCCCCTCTGCGCTGAGTCTTTGCTCCACCCATTTAGCGGCGCGCACGCGCAACTCCCTGCTGGAGCGCATGTGCAGCTTATGTTTGATGTTTTCCCGGTGGCTCTCGATCGTCTTCACGCTCAAGCTCAACGATTGCGCGATCTGCCGGGGGCCAAGCCCCGAGCCGAGCATCTGGAAAATGTGCATCTCGCGATTGGATAACTCTTCAAGAGAAGGAGCTGATCTCAGCGCGTGATCATTTTCCCCCGCGCGCAGGAGCGATTTGCGGAATGCGCTCAGGGCCACCTCCCGGCTCACGTAAATGCCGCCCTTCACGATCTCGCGAATCGCGATCGCCAGCTTTTCGCTGGGTGCTTGTTTCATCACGTAACCACTCGCTCCGGCGCGCATGGCGCGCTCGGCGAAAATGCTTTCCTCGAATGCGGAGTACACCAGGATGCGCAGCGCTCGGTTTTGGGTTTTTAGCTCCTTGATCAATTTGAGGTTGTCTCCTGCGCCGAGCCGCAGCGCGGTCACCACAAATTGCGGCTGGCACTCGGCGACCTTGCTTCGCGCGTCTGACACACTGCCCGCTTCCCCGCACACCATCATGTCAGGCTGCGAATTCAGGTACGCGCTGATCCCCCAGCGGAGCAGCGGTTGCTCGTCCAACACCAGAATTCGTATTTTTGCCGGTTGCTCGGCAACGCTTTCAGAGCAGCGAAAGGCTGAAAGCGGCCGACCTCCGGCCTCTGACCCGGGACCCCCGACATCCACATTCGTCTTCATTGGTGTTTATCCTTGGTTAGATTTACTGCAGCTGCAAAGCCCCATGTAGGGCTCCGGGGTTCCCCGCGGAGCCCTCATGCTGGGGTTGGGCTTAGGCTGGTGATTCAGGCGGCCGCGCTCGCGATCGCCCGTGGAATTTTTGATTTGAAAAAATGGTATTTCCCCCACCTCACCAAGATTCTACGGAAATTCCCTCGCGAAGTTCCCAGGCGCTGTGCTGATTGAGCATCTTGTTTTTGACCTAGGATGAGGCTCCGAACCGCCCCTAGGGAATTATTCGAGTTATTAACAGAAAGCTTTGCTTTCGTTGGTAAACCGCGTCACTCCGTGCGCGCCGCTGCCTGAATTATAAATAAGACGGCGTGCAGAGGACCTGCACGCCCTACCTTTCCGACGCGCACGGAGTGACGCGCCCCTACTTACTTTTTTCCACGACCGTTATGTGATCCGGAGGTCACCCAAGGTTGAGAAGGCGTCATGTTCTCAACGGCCCATCTGCGGGCAAATTGCTTTAGTTCGGCCGCGTTGTGGAGACTTAGCTTGTGCTTAATTTTTTCGCAGTGGGTCTCGATTGTCTTGCGGCTAAGGTGAAATTGCTCGGCAATCTCCCGCGGGCTGTATGAAGCGCCCAAAAGTTGAAACACCTGCATCTCGCGATCGGACAGGCGCTCGACGCCAGCACGCGAGTTGTCCGGTTTTTCGCGCAACGTTCGCTGCACTAGTGCCGATGCGACTCGGTCGCTGAAATACAATTCTCCGGCGAGAACTTTGCGCACTGCCCGGAGCACTTCATCGGTGGCGTTCTCCTTCATGATGTAACCGGAAGCGCCGGCACGCAGTGCGCGCTCGGCGAAAATCAACTCATCATATTGCGAAAGGACGAGCACCTTTACTTCGGGATGCTCGACCCGCAATGTTTTGATGAAGTCGAGCGCGTCGCCGCCCTTCAACCGCAGATCGAGAATCATCAGATCGGGTTTGCATTGCTCTACGAGCCGTTTGGCGTCCGAGATGTTGTCCGCGACTCCGACACAGGCGAGGTCCGGTTGATTATTGATCAACTGTTTGAGCCCATCACAAAGCACCGGGTGATCCTCGACCACAACGGTGCGCGATTTCTGGCTTTCTCCCTTCGGCGTCATGGCAGGCCAAAAACAGCAGGTTGCGCTTCCAGCGGCACGCGGCAATGGACGATGGTGCCTTGACTGGGGCCGGCGTGCACTTCGCACGAGCCGCCGATGCACTG
>Ga0209803_1002438_pt1 | contig 11659 bp, 8 predicted proteins | sample GraSoiAngelo_138_FD_185895 | JGI IMG/M metagenome (GOLD analysis project Ga0209803, IMG submission 185895) | Grasslands soil microbial communities from the Angelo Coastal Reserve, California, USA - 14_0929_09_40cm (SPAdes) (version 2) | ecosystem: Environmental > Terrestrial > Soil > Grasslands ... | reverse complement strand
TTATCTCCAGCCCGGCTGGGCTGATCCAGTGGGCAACTACTCCTTCATCGTCTATGTCGAAGATCGGAACCAACCCGGAACAGGGTTCGACCGCTTCTGGCTTCAGGTTAAAGATGGAGGCGGGAGTTTGGTCGGCGCTCTGTCTATCTCGCCAGACGGTCCTACCAACGCCCAGGGCTTGACGGGTGGCAACATCGTGGTTCCACACACGAGGTGACACTGATCGGGACAAGGCGGGCTTGACTCAGCGCGCGCAACTTCAAGCTCTCGAAGTAGCCCTTCGGGGGGGGCCGACGCGTGATCGGCGCCCCCGATTTTTCGACCAGCATGAGACGTCACCTTTGATACGGCGAACCGGCCTCGTCATCGCCGCGATCCTCTCGATGCACTCGGCGGCCGCCGCCGAGATTCTCATTGAGGAGCGTGACGGTGTGCTCTACGTCAAGAACGTGGAGCCGCCGCAGCCTGTCGTGGCGAAACCCTCGTCTCCACCCAATGAACGCGTCGCCGCGCGAACCGCAGGGCCGTATCGCGACCTGATCCGCGCGGCAGCAACGCGTCACGCGCTCGCGCCCGAGCTGATCGAGTCGGTCATCCTGGTGGAGTCAAACTTCGAGGCGCGCGCGGTCTCCCGTAAGGGCGCGCGTGGGCTGATGCAGCTCATGCCGGCGACGGCCGCACGGCTTGGCGTCCGCAACGTCTTCGACGTGCGCCAGAACGTCGAGGGCGGGGTCCGACACCTGCGATATCTGGTCGACCTCTACGGCGGCAACCTGGCGCTCGCGCTCGCGGCCTACAACGCGGGCGTGGATGCGGTCGGGCGGTACGGCGGTATCCCGCCGTATGCGGAGACTCGCGCCTATGTCCAGCGCGTGCTGCGGTCAGTCGCCCTGGCGCGGCTGCGGGTCAGCGCCGAGAGTGTCGCATCCGCCGAGCCCGACGCCGAGCGAGCCGCCCTCTACCACTACGAGGCCCGGGATGGCACGGCCGTCTACTCGAACCTGCCGGCGGAACGCCTCTCGCACGCCAGGCGTGCGGTCGTCGAGGGGACGCGCTAGCGAGAAGGCGGCGTCTGTCCCCGGCGCCACTGCGGCCCGCCCTCGGCTCGGTCGTCTCGTACTCGTGGCTCCGCGCGGCGGCACGCCGTGCTTGAGAGGCCCCTTCTCGCCAAGCGGCTGGCTACCATCCGCGATGCGGTATCTAACTGGTCATGCGGGGAAACTTCGGGTCGCGCTTCGTGGGAGAGTCACGACGTTGTCCTTCACGGGCTTCTTTGTGTCTTCGAACCCTGTCGACTGACGCTGGATCTGCTCGGCGAGCTGAGCGTCGTGGATGGCGATCGCCGCCTGGCCTACCAGCGTAGTCAAGAACTCCACTTCTTCGCTGGTCAGTCGGTATCGCTCGGTTGTGTAGAAGGAGAGGACGCCAAGAACCTCTTCCTTCGCGATCAATGGCACGCCAAGGTAGGAGACGAGGCCGTGTCTTTTGTAGAAGTCCTGGTTCTCGATGCCGGGATTGCTCTGGACATCGGCGATCAGAAGAGGCGCCTTGCTCTCGAAGACCACCTGGGCGAGACTCCGTCTCGACCCCCAGCGATCCCCGACCCAGTCCGACTCGTCGATATTCCGGGAGGCGAAACCCTCCAACGTCCCGGTTGCTATGTTGAAGAGCTGGACCCGTACGGCGGCACTATACGGGAGGAGGTGGTCTATTTTGTCCACCAGGAGGTTGAGCACGGACCTCACATCCATCGTCGACGTGATCGCCCCGTTGATTTCGTAGAGCGCAGCCTGCCACTCCCTCTGGCGACTTACCTGCTCTTCCGCCTTCTTGTGCCGGGTGACATTCCTCGCGATCACCACCACGGCGGCCAGCTCATCGCCCTCGTCGTGCATGAGAAAAGAAGAGACGCTGAGAATTGCCACCTGTTCTCCTGTGCCGAGGGTGACCTCATGGTCCCGGAGGGAGCCGCTGCGGATCAGCTCACCGAGCCTTCCCGTGGGCGAGATGGCGCTGGTCAAGGCTTCAATAGGCTGGCCCAACAACTGCCTTTCCGAACTCCCGAATAGTTGGCAGGCCGCCGGATTGACGACGCGCACCATGCCGTCTCGATCCAGAACAAGCAGCGCGTCGGCCATGGCCTCGATGATCCCTCTCGCGGCGTAGGCGGGGGTGACATCGACCAGCTGGTGCCGGTGGATGGCTCTGGCGGTCATCGCGATGAAGCCGAGGATCGGGAGATAGCCGAAGGGGTAGAGCGCAATTTGAAAGGCGGCCACGTAATCGATCGAGCCGATATAGGCGATCGCAAAGGCGACGAGGAGGGATTTCGTTCGCAGCTTGTGGGTTCCGGGCGGAGCCTTGTGATACTCGATCCAGAAGTGCCTGAGGCTCGCAGCCAGCATGCCGAAGAAGAACAGCAGGAACGGGATGCTCAGCCACTCGTAATCCGGGTAGAAGCCCCACCAGTAACGACGGACCCGCGCGATGAAGGCGTCGCTGGGGGCCATCGCCAGGAAGAAGAGCGCGGAGGTGATCCAACCAAGCCGCACGAATGTCTTGTGCTCGGGCTGGATCCGGAGCGCCGTCACCGTGAAGTGGTAGACCGCGGCGGGGATAAAGATGACGCCCAGGTGGGCCGCTTTTACCCACCAGAGGGCCACCTGTTCCGTAGTCGCGGAGTAGACCAGGGAGTAGCTGGAGAGCCACACCGCGGCCAGCAAATTCATGAAGAAGAACGTGACGCTCACGGTCGCGCCCCGTTCCCGGACCAGAGCAAGCACTCCCAAAGCGAGGACGGCTACTGCGGCCAACGCGGTGGGGAGGGCGTAGAGGCTGAAGGCGTAATTCGAGGGATCCCCGAGCTGCAACAGGCCTGCGATTGTGGCCTCCACGAGCCCCCCTCAGCGGGATCACCCTTCGTACGGTCACATGGTCCGAAGGGACCATGCCATCAGGTGAGGAGACGGTGCCATTAGGGGAGGAGATCATGCCATTAGGTGAATACCTCAAGACCGTCCCGGGAAATACATCAGGAGAAGAGGCGCATCACCATTCCAGCAGGAGCCCTCCCCAGGATAGTCCTGCGCCGAAGCCTACCAGGATCACTCGGTCGCCTCGCTTGATCCTCCCGGCCTGATCGGCGTCAGCCAAGGCGATGGCGACCGACGCCGAGGCGGCGTTCCCGTACTCCTCCAGATTGGTGAAAAATCGCTCGGGCGGAATACGCGACCGGCGGAGTGCGAGGTCGAGAATCCGTAGGTTCGCCTGATGGGGGATGACGAGGTCGATGTCCTCAGGGCCCAGTCCCGAACGTTTGAGGAGCTCATCGATGGACTCGTTGAGGCTGAGGACCCCGAACTTGAAGATTTTCTGCCCGTCCATCTTGAAGTAGAGTTTCTCGATCTCGGACCGATCGATCTCCAATGGATTCGGGTGCCGAGTGCCGCCCCCCAGGATCGTGGCGGCGTCCCAGCGCGCGCCGTCGGAGTGGAAGTACTGGGCAAGGATCCCCGGTGCACCCTCGCGTCGCCTCAGGACGCAAGCCCCCGCCCCATCGCCCATCAAGATGAACGTGTTGGGATCCTTATAGTTCAGGGCGCGCGACGGGACTTCGGAGCCAATGACGAGCGCGTTCTGATAGATTCCTTGGGCGAGATAGAGCGCGCCAATATGGAGTGACCAGACGAAGCCGGTGCACGCGCAGTCGACGTCGAAGGCGGCCGCGTGGGTTGCCTTCAGGGCGCCCTGGATCATGCAGGCGCCGGGCGGCGTCGTGTAGTCGGACCCTACCGTCGCGAGGATCACCAGGTCCAGCTCATCCGCGGCGATGCGGGCATGGGCCAGCGCCCGCTGGGCGGCGGGGATCGCGAGATCGGTGCACGCCTGGGAAGGGGCGGCAAGGCGGCGGGCCTTGATGCCGGACACTTGGAGGATCCAGTCGGCGGAAACGCCGTACCGCTCCTCATAGTCTTCGTTGGTCACGACCTGCGCGGGGACGTAGAATCCGGTCCCGGCAACCTCGACCCCTTGCACAGCCCCCATCCTCTAGCCTCTCCTTGTAGCCGAGGTCGCCTCAGACGTTCCTGACCCTCTTACCCGACATCTCCTGATGTGAGCCAGCCCTTGCCGGCTGGTGGCGCGAGCCTGGCTCGCCTGAATGGCTGTTCATCGTCCTGCGGCCACGCACTAACCCTTCTCGCACACGGTCGAACACGTAGCACCGCGTCGCGGCGCGTGTCAAGTCCAAGGGGCTCGAGCGCACGCGGTCAGCCGTCGTCTGGCGCCGCCTCAGGGTCAACGTCGCGGGCGCCGGCGGTACGCCACCGGAACTCGTCGGGCACCGCCCGGCCGGCGTCGAGGTAGGCCTGGCGCACCGCCTCTACGTTGGGTCCGAAGACAGCTTTGCGATTCGCCTGAGCCCACGCGTTGGAGCCCAGGATAGTCTCCAGTGAGCCCTGGAAGCGGGGTATGACGTAACGAGCGAACAGCTCGTAGCTGCGAAGCGTCTGCTCGCGGTTGGCCCACTCGTGGGCGCGGAAGAGGAGCCCCCCGAAGCCGCCCTGGCTGTAGCCCAAGAGCCGCTCGATACCGGAGATCACCGTGTCGGGCGATCCCACGAGAGTCGTCCCCGCGCGCACGCCGTCACGCAGCGGGTCGCCGGCGCGCCCGGGGGGCCGCCCCAGGGTCTCCTCGAAGTACGTGACGGTCTCGTGGCGTTCGCCCCGCTGCACCTCACGCAAGGCCTGCTCGTCCTCCTCCGCCACGTGCACGTTGACGACCACGCGCCACTCCGCGCGATCCATCGTCGTCCCGTGCGCCGCGGCCGTCTCCTCCGCGATCCGCCACTGGCTCGCCAGCGCCTCGGGCCCGCCGGGTAGGCCGGCGCCGATGGAGAGCACGCCGAGCCCGTGCTTGCCCGCCGCCACCATGCCGAATGGTGTGATGGTACTGGCCACCGCGATGGGGAAGCGCGGCACCGTGTACGGCGCCAGGTGCAGCCGCGCCTCGCGCATCTCGAACCAGTCGGTGCGCATGGTCACGGGCTCCTCACACCGGAGGAGCCGCAGGATGGCCTCCAGGGACTCCTCCATGCGCCGCCGCTGAGTCACCGGCTCGATGCCGAGCATGTAGGCGTCCGAGGGCAAGGCACCGGGGCCGCAGCCGAGCATGGCCCGACCTCGGGTCATGTGGTCGAGCTGGACGAAGCGGTTCGCCACCATGAGCGGGTGGTGGTACGGCAGGCTCGTCACCCCGGAGCCGAGCATGATGTGGCGGGTGCGCTCCGCCGCGGCGGCGATGAACAGCTCGGGCGAGGCGATGATCTCCCAGCCCGCCGAGTGGTGCTCGCCGATCCACACCTCGTCGAAGCCCAGGTGATCGAGCCACTCGATGAGCTCCATGTCGCGGGCCATGGCCAGGGTGGGGTTCTCGCCCAGCCGGTGGAACGGTGCGAGGAAGATGCCGAACTTCATCCCTCGGTGGGCCATTGGCGGTTCTCCCTTCCCGAACTCCGAGATGCTACCATCCCTGCCGGAGATCCAGCCGATCTTGGTAGAGGGGAGAGCATCATGGCGCAGAACGGGTTCAGAGTCCTCGACAGCGACATGCACTGCATGGAACCACCTGACCTGTGGGAACGCTACATCGATAACGCCTACAGGCCGTTCGCGCCTCGGGGCTTGCAGGAGTACGTCGCCGACCTGCGGCTCGTCATCAACGGCAAGACGATGCCGCGCCACTCCTCGCTGCGCCCGCGATCGCGTCGGGGTGAGGAGGATCCGCTTCAGAAGCGACGCGAGCGCTTCCGGCCAGCCGCCGAGCGAGGTTGGGACGGCGCCACCCAGCTCGAGGCGATGGACACCGAGGGCATCGACGTGGCGGTGGTGTACCCCTCACGCGGGCTCTTCGCCCAGGCCGTCGATGACCTGGACCCCGCCTTCGCCGCGGCGATCGCGCGCGCCTACAACGACTGGCTGCACGACTACTGCAAGGCCGACCCCACTCGGCTGCTCGGGGCCGGGATGATCTCGCCCCACGACATCCGCGACGCGGTGGAGGAGGCCCGCCGGGCGGTCGAGGATCTGGGTTGCCGGGCCGTGTTCGTGCGGCCCAACCCGGTCAAGGGGCGCAACTGGCACGACCGCTATTTCGAGCCGCTGTGGGAGGAGCTGGAACGGCTCGGGGTGCCGCTCGGCTTCCACGAAGGGTTCGGCCCTTACTTGCCACAGGTGGGCGACCGCTTCGGCGCGAACCTCCAGATGGTCCATACGGCCTGCCATCCCATGGAGATGATGCTGGCCGTGATCAGCATGATCGGAGGGGGCGTCCTGGAGCGCCATCCGAATCTGCGCGTCGCCTTCCTGGAGGGAAACTGCGGCTGGGTGCCCTTCCTCCTGTGGCGTCTGGACGAGCACCACGAGGTGACGTTCCGGCGTCCAGACTCGATTCTCACCATGAAGCCCAGCGAGTACTTCAAGCGCCAGTGCTTCGTGTCCGTGGAGGCCGACGAGGACTTCGTGAAACAGGTCATCGATTACATGGGCGACGACACCATCGTCTTCTCGACCGACTGGCCCCACCTCGATTCCAAGTATCCGCAGGCGGTCGAGTCGTTCATGAAGCTCCCGATCTCCGACGAGAGCAAGCGCAAGATCCTCTGGGACAACTGCGCGCGCTACTACGGGATGACGAGCGGCGCGCACACGGCATGAAGTGTCCGCGGTGCCAGCAGGAGAACCCGCCGCAGGCGAAGTTCTGCCCCGAGTGCGCCACTCCGCTCGCCCCGGGGTGCGTGAACTGCGGCCACCAGCTCCCACCCGCCGCGAAGTTCTGTCCTGAGTGTGCTCATCCCGTCGACGGGTCTGCCGCGGCCACGCAGCGGTTCAGGTCGCCCGATTCCTACACGCCCAAGCACCTTGCTGAGCGCATCCTCACGTCGAAGGCCGCTCTCCAAGGCGAGCGCAAGCAGGTCACGGTGCTGTTTGCTGATGTGAAGGGCTCGATGGAGCTCCTCGCCGACCGCGATCCCGAGGAGGCGCGCAAGATCCTCGATCCGCTGCTCGAGCGAATGATGGAGGCCGTCCACCGCTACGAGGGCACGGTGAACCAGGTCATGGGCGATGGGATCATGGCGCTCTTCGGCGCGCCCCTCGCCCACGAGGACCACGCCGTGCGGGCGTGCTATGCGGCGCTGCGGATGCAGGATCTGGTGAAGCGCTACGCGGAGGAGGCGCGCCGCGCGCACGGCGTGAACGTACAGATCCGGGTCGGGCTCAACTCGGGCGAGGTCGTTGTACGCGCCATCGGCAGCGATCTCCACATGGACTACACGGCCGTCGGCCAGACGACGCATCTCGCGGCGCGGATGGAGCAGGTCGCGAGCCCGTGCAGCATCCTCCTGACGCCAGCGACCCTCGAGCTGGTGGAAGGCTACGTCGCCGTGGAGCCACTCGGCCCCGTACCAGTGAAGGGGCTCGCCGACGCCGTGGAGGTCTACGAGGTGACGGGAGCGGGCCCGGCGCGCACCCGCCTGCAGGCGGCCGCCCGGCGCGGCCTGACGCGCTTCGTCGGGCGCGACGCCGAGCTGGAGCAGCTCCGCCGCGCGCAGCAGCTTGCCGGTACCGGCCACGGTCAGGTGGCGGCGATCGTCGGCGAGGCGGGAGTGGGCAAGTCGCGCCTCGTCTACGAGTTCACCCACTCGCATCGCCTGCACGGTTGGCTGGTCCTCGAGAGCGCTTCGGTCTCGTACGGCAAGGCGACGAGCTACTGGCCGGTGATCGACCTCCTCAAGGGTTACTTCAAGATCCAGGATCGGGACGACCTCCGCGAGATCCGCGAGAAGGTGACGGGCAAGCTCCTCACCCTGGACGAATCTCTCAAGCCGGCGCTGCCGGCGTTCTTGACGCTGCTCGACGTGCCCGTGGACGATGCCGCGTGGCGCATGCTCGACCCCGGGCAGCGTCGGCAGCGCACGCTCGATGCCGTGAAGCGGTTGCTGCTGCGGGAAGCGCGGGAGCAGCCCCTCCTCCTGATCTTCGAGGATCTCCACTGGATCGACAGCGAGACGCAGGCCTTCCTCGACATGCTCGTCGACAGCCTGGGCTCGGCGCCCCTGCTGCTGCTCGTGAACTACCGCCCCGAGTACCAGCACGCCTGGGGCAGCAAGACCTCCTACAGCCGGATGCGCCTCGACGCCCTCCCGGCCCAGAGCACCGGGGAATTGCTGGAGGCGCTCCTCGGAGGCGATCCCGGGCTCGCGCCACTCAAGCAGATCCTCGTCAGGCGCGGGAACCCGTTCTTCCTGGAGGAGACCGTCCAGACACTCGTGGAGACGCAGGCGCTGGCGGGGGAGCGAGGAAGCTATCGGCTGACGCGGCCCGTTCAGGCGATCCAGATCCCGGCCACGGTGCAAGTGGTGCTCGCGGCGCGCATCGATCGTTTGGCACCCGAGGACAAGCGCCTCCTGCAGGTCGCCTCTGTCGTCGGCAAGAACGTCCCGTTCGCGCTGCTCGAGCCGATCGCCGACCTTCCGGCCGAGTTGCTCCGCGCAGGGCTCGACCGCCTGCAGGCTGCCGAGTTCCTCTACGAGACCGGGCTCTATCCGGATCTCGAGTACTCTTTCAAGCACGCGCTCACGCATGAAGTCACGTACGGTGGACTGTTGCAGGCGCGTCGCCGCGAGCTTCACGCGCAGGTCGTCGACGCGATCGAGAGGGTCCACTCCGATCGCCTCGGCGAGCAGATCGAGCGGCTCGCCCATCACGCCTTCCGGGGCGAGATGCGCGAAAAGGCGGTGCACTACCTGCGGCAGGCCGGAGCGAAGGCGGCCGCGCGGTCGGCGCTCCAGGACGCCCTCGTCTGGCTCGAGCAAGCCCTCGGTGTCCTCGAGACGCTGCCCGAGAGCCAGTCCACGCTGGAGCGGGCCTTCGACATCCGCCTCGAGCTACGGCCGGTGCTGAACCAGCTCGGTGAAGTCCGGCGGGCGCTGGAGCGCTTGCGGGAGGCCGAGGTCCTGGCGGAGAAGTTGAACGACGAACGCCGGCGAGGCCGGGTCTGCGCTCTCGTGACGACCGTCCACTCACTGCTCGGCGAGCTGGACGAGGCGCGCGCGTCCGGAACCCGCGCGCTGGAGATCGCCTGGCGCCTCGGGGACTTGAGACTCCGCATCCTCGCCACGACCTATCTCGAGCAGACGCACTACTACCGAGGAGAGTACGAGCGGGTGGTCGAGCTTGCTAGCGACAACCTCGCGGCGTTACCCGCCGACTGGGTCCACGAGTATTTCGAACTTACCGCGCCCGCATCGGTCTACGATCGCGTCTGGCTGGTCGTGAGTCTTGCCGAGCTCGGCGGATTCGCCGAGGCGGCCGAGCACGAAGCCGAGGCGATCCGGATCGCCGATCCGACGCATCATGCCTACACCATCGGTATCGCCCACCGCGCTGCGGGCATGCTCTACCTCCTCAAGGGCGACTGGGCGAAGGCCCGCTCACTGCTCGAGTGCGGGATCGCGGTGATCCGGACCGGGAATGTCGTCGTCCTGCTTCCGACCGCGGTCGCCTCCTCCGCCTGGGTACTGGCGCAGCTCGGCGAAGCGACCGAGGCGCTGAACCGCGTCCGGGAAGGCGAGCAGCTCTTCGAGCGTCAGGCGGCGAAGGGAACCGTCGCGCTGCGCGGCTGGGCCTACCACTCGCTGGGTCGCGCCTGCCTGCTGCTCGGCCGGCTCGACGAGGCGCGCAGCCTGGGCGACCGCGCGGTCGAGTTCTCTCCGCGTCAGCCCGGGTTTGCGGCCCATGCGCTGCACCTGCTCGGCGACGTCGCGACCCATCCCGACCGCTTCGATGCCGAGGGCGCCGAGGTCCACTACCGGAAGGCGTTGGCGCTCGCCGAGCCGCGAGGCATGCGCCCGCTTATCGCCCACTGCCACTTCGGCCTGGGTAAGCTGTACCAGCGCACCGGCAAGCGCGAGCAAGTCCAGGAGCACCTCACCTCAGCGACGACGATGTACCGCGAGATGGACATGCGCTTCTGGCTGGAGCAAGCCGAAGCGGCGATGAAGGAGGGAGCGCCATGAGCACCACGAAAACGCCGTTGTCCGAAATCATCTCGGTCGCCGATCTCGCGTGGCAGGAGCGGCAGCCCGGGGTCCGGATGAAGAGTATTTGGGAGCATCCGGAGACCAAGCGACGGGCCGTCATGACGCGCATCGAGCCCGACGCGAAACTTCCGCTCCATCGGCACGTCGGCGACGAGCTGGTTTTCGTCATCGAAGGCGCCATCTCGGATGCGTTCGGGACCGTGACGGCCGGGAATGTGGGCTACCGGCCAGACGGGTGTGTTCACACCGTATCGACGCGGAACGGAGCGACGGTTCTCGCGTTCATCACCGGCGGCATTGAGCCGGTCACCGAGCGAGGCAGCGCGCCGCCCTCGCAAATCTTCGCGCTGAGTGAGCTCCCGTGGATCGAGGCGCGCCCCGGCGTCCGCCAGAAGAGGATCTGGGAGGACAAGCTCAATGAGCGCCGCGCGCTGCTGGCACGCTTCGAGCCCGGGGCCACGCTCCCGCGACATCGTCACGTCGGTGACGAGCTGATCTTCATCCTCGAGGGTGCCAACGCCGACGAATCGGGCGTCGTGGCCACCGGCAACGTGAGCTACCGACCGAACGGTTGCGTCCACAGTGTGACGACGAAGAATGGTGCGACGGTCCTGGCCGTCGTCTGGGGCCGCACGGAACCGGTTTGAAGTGAATGATCTCGCGACGCTTGTTTCTTAGCGTTGCAGGCTGCATGGCGCTGCCGAGAATCGCCGGGGCACAGCCGATCAAGACCATGCCTCGGATTGCATGTATAGGACCGCCGATCGCTGCTTATTCGGGCGGACGAGATCATCGAGTGATCGATCGTGGCACGCTCAGCAGCGGGTTCGCCCTCGGGGTGCCGCTGTGTCGGAGACCGAGAAGTGGCTGGTGAGAGGTCGAAGTTAATCTGGATCGGACTCTTTTTCGGTTCTGCAATCGGAGGCTATATACCGGCGCTCTGGGGATCTGGTATGTTTTCGTTCTCTTCTGTCATTGGGAGCGCGATTGGCGGCATCTTGGGGATTTGGCTTGGTTATCGGATGGGGGAGTAGGGCCCCCACTCAGTGGCCCTTCCCGCCTTGGGGGGTTTCCCGCCATCGATTTCAGGTATCTCCCTGATTTGTTCTTCGTTCCCCGCCAACCTAGCGTGGGATAGGCGTCCTGATCAGGGTGACCCTGACCAGAGCCGCCGGGCAGGTCTCAAACGAAGGGGGGTGAGTAATGGCTCTCAAGCTGGAGATCGAGGAGCTGGAGCAGCGGATCGCGCCTAGCGTGACTGTGGACGTGCTGGACGCTGACGCCGACAAGAACCACGTCAATGTCAACGGCGACCACGTGAATACCAACGGCGACCACGTCAACGCCAATCACCTCCTCTAAACTGCCCTCCTTTAAAGTCCCCGCGGGGGTGTGAGACGTCCGCAGGGCGGGGAAAGGCCACCAATGGCTCCGTGGCCTTTCCCCCTTCAAGAGCCCGGGACGGCTTCTGGTGCTGACGCTCGAGCACCCAAAGCTCCGGAGCGACCTGCGCGTAAGCCAACAGGGCGTGGCAGACGACGCCACCGTTGTCGTCAAAGA
>Ga0209803_1002437_pt1 | contig 11660 bp, 10 predicted proteins | sample GraSoiAngelo_138_FD_185895 | JGI IMG/M metagenome (GOLD analysis project Ga0209803, IMG submission 185895) | Grasslands soil microbial communities from the Angelo Coastal Reserve, California, USA - 14_0929_09_40cm (SPAdes) (version 2) | ecosystem: Environmental > Terrestrial > Soil > Grasslands ... | reverse complement strand
CTAAGATCGCCAGCCAGGCTGGCGCCGACAATCCAAAGCCGAGCGCGACACCGCCGAGCATCGGCAAGACAGGCGTGGCGAACTTGATTGACCCGCCTTCGCGCGAGGCTACAGCGCGGCAGGCCACCCACGCGATCAAGAGCACGAGCATCAAAACGGTGTAGGGAAATCCGCCGGTGACGACTAAATAGACAAACGGCGCCGGCCAGAGAAATCGCCAGCGGCTCCGTTGTCGATCGAGTGCGCGCTCCAGACCCCACCAAGCCCACGGCAGCCACGCGAATGCGCCAAGCGCGCCGAACCAATCGCTCGCGCCCCAACAGATGATCCAGCCGTTCAAAGCCGCGACCAGGGCGACGAAGATCGACACTGGAAAAGAGAATTTGCGATCGCGCGCGAGCAGAAACGCGCCGGCAGCGAGAACGAAGAGATGTGTAATCGAAAGTGCAGCCGCCTGTTGTGGAAACGTGAGTGGAAATTTCCAGATAGAAATGACGGCCGCGTTTATGAAGATTGAAAACGTTCCATACTGGAATTCGCCCGCGAGATTGCTGCAGACCCAGGAGTACGGGCTGAGCAGCGGAAAATGACCTTCATTCCAACTCCGCGCCACGTCGGCGAACACCGGCAAGATCGACAATTGATAGTCGTCGTTCCAAAAAACGAGCGGATCGTGCCGAAGAAGAAGGAGACAGAAACCGACGACGAGTAGACCGGCTGATGTGGCACCGATTACATCAACGCGAGTGGATCGCGTAGACATCTCGCGATCTTAACGCCCAACGCTCAACGCCCAACGCCCAATATCGAATGCAGAGGCTCTGAATTTCTGCTTATTGGATGTTCGGCGTTCAGCGTTCGGCGTTTTCTTCTTCATAAGACGACCGGTTTTCCCTCGGTCATGACAAGCACCTTATCTTCGATGCCGTGGACGCGAGCCGATTCGCGCAAACGCTCGAGCGGTTCTTCCAACGGCTCGTACCCCAAGCGAAAACTGCCGTAATGCATCGGCACGAGTGTCTTTGCTTTGAGCTCGTTGAAAGCGCGCACCGCTTCTTCCGGATTCATGTGCACTTCGCGCGCGAGTGGCGGATCGTAAGCGCCGATGGGCAGAAGCGCGATCTCGATGTTGTGGCGTTCGCCAATTTCTTTGAAGCCCTCGAAATAAGCGGTATCGCCGCAATGAAACACGGAGCGCCCGTTCGCGCCGATTACGAAACCGCCAAAGCCGCGATGAGTATCCGCAAGAAAGCGAGCGCCCCAATGATGCGCGGGAGTGAGAGAAATTTTGAGCGGACCGAGCTCGATCGTCTGCCATTCATCCAGCTCGTGCACAATGTTGAATCCGAGCCGATGGACGAGACGGCCCACGCCCACTGGAACGACGATCGGCTGATCGGCCGCGACGAGCCGCAGCGTGCGGCGATCGAGATGATCGAAGTGCGCGTGAGTCACGAGTACGAAATCGATCGAAGGCAGATGATGAATATGAAAGCCGGGCTCCTTCAGTCGCTTGATTACTTTGAGCCACATCGACCAGATCGGATCGATCAGGACATTGGCATCGTGCGTTTGAACGAGAAAAGAGGCGTGCCCGATCCAGGTGATGCCAATTTGGCCGGGCTGCACTTTGGGAAAGAGCGGTCGGGCGCGCGCGCCGGAGCGTTTCGTAAACAGCGTCGGAATCCAAACGCTGGTGATGAAATTGCGCTTTGTCCAATCGCTACCGGGACGCAGTTTTACCCGGGTCGATTTTTTCGCGCCAGCGTGCGGCGCTTGGCGAACTATCTTTCGCTTTCTCGAAAACGGATTCGGCACAGTCGATGAACGATATAAACTTGCCGGGGCGAATCAAAAACATTCACCACGCCGCGAAAAACAGTCGAATTCGTATTTGCCAGTAAGAAAGTGACACCGGCCGGGGCAAGCATGCAAAAATTCCGTAGCGCCGCTGCGGATTTGGGCGGGGATCGCGCTCGTTATCCAAGCTTTGAAAGCGTTGGAAGAGCGGGTCGTCGCCGAAGAAAGCATTCGGCCAGTTGCGCTCGACAAATTTTCGCTGCGGTGAGTTTGGCGGGAAATCGTGGACGAAGACGGCGCACGGTTTTCCGGTCCGCAGGAGATCGAGGGCGAGCTTGAGCGCGCGGAAATCTTTTGGCCCATCGATCAAGACCGCGTCGCCGGGCTGCAATCGTTGCGGCAAGATCTCGCGCGAATCGCCGTAGAGAAGCTCGACATTCCGTTCACTCTTCAGTTTCGCTTCGGCGGCGGCGGCGTTTTCCGATTGTCGATCGTATTCGATGCTGATGATTCGCGCGTCGGCAAAACAGCGCGCGAGAATGAGCGTGCTTTTGCCGCGAGCGCGGCCGGATTCGAGAATTTGCTTTGGCGCAAACGGTTTTACGGCCGCATAAAACAAGAACATCTCGCTCTCCCAAATTCCGCCGAAGCCGGCTTCGGGCAGAATGCTTCCGATTATTTCTCGATACTCCGGTAGCAAAGCATCGGCGCGATCGGCGAGGGCGGCTTTGCTGAGTAATGCAGGCGCAGTTCCCGGCATGTGGAGAATCATCGGCGGTTTGTGTGGTTAGGCCACAGGATTTACGTTTTAGCATCGCGCTCGGAGAGCGCGACCCGCCTATAATGATGTCGATGCAAAACTTGCCGTTCGACCAGCGCGCCTGCTTCATCGCGGGCGCGGCGAAATCCGGGACAACCTTGCTCGTTTCGTTGCTCGACAGTCATCCCGAGCTGCTAGTGATGCCGCAGGACACGGCCTATTTCCCGACGGTGCTGACGAAATACCGAACGCGCGGACGCCGGGCGCAATTCGATTATTTGACCAAGGAATCGTGGACAAACGTGTTATTCGGGTTTCAGGCGATGCGCGGACGGCAGGACTACGCCGAGTTTCCAAAACAAAAATTTCTCGAGACATTCGAGCGAGTGGCTTTCGATCCCGCCAACATGAACAGAGATTTGCTGGTGCTGATGATGGAAGCGTACGCGGAGGTCGTAGGCGTTCCGCTCGACCGGATAAAACGCTGGGTTGAAAAAACTCCGGCCAATCGCAATTACGTCTCGGAAATTTTCAATCAATTCCCGAAAGCGAAGCTGTTGCTGACGATGCGTGATCCGCGCGCGTTGCTGGCGGCGCAGATCGCGCTCGAGCACACGAGAAAGACGCGGCGGTTCTCGGTTTACTATGTCGTCGCGCACTGGCGGGCGGCGGCAAAGCTCGCAAAAAAAATTCGGACCAAGGAAATTCCAGGTCTGGTCGTCGGCTACGAAGACCTTGCGCTCGATCCCAAGATGTCGATGCAAAAAGTATGCGATTATTTGGAGATCAATTTCGATCCCGATATTGTGCTGAATCCGACGAAGGTTGGACGCTCGTGGGCGGGCAATTCCGCGGCCGGTGTTCGGTTTGCGGAAATCAGCACCGCGCCGGTGACGCGCTGGAAGAACGAACTGCATGAGGATGAGGTCGGCTGGGTGGAATGGCACTGCCGGGATTTAATGCCGGAATTCGGCTACGAGCCGCGGCTGAATCGCCGCTCGCTCCGGTATTTCATGAAACCGATCCGGGGCGAGAGACCGAAAGAATTTCTGAAATCGCGCGCATACTCGCTGCGTGATCGATTAAAACGCTGATTCACGCAGCATCGCGCTGTAGGGGAAGCAGTTTGCTTCCCGCTGAAATTTAAGAGGGACGCTAACAGCGTCCCCCACAGTTCAAGGTTGATTGGGCCACGATTTGGCTTTCAGTTCTGACCGCTATGAGGGCTTCGAAGGTCATTGCTCCGATTGTTTTGATTTGCGCGACCGCGTTTGCGGTCGAGACGCGATTGCCATTTCAAACGGTCTTTAAGGGTCAGGCGCAGTTCAACCGTCTGGTTTCGCTGGCAAAAAGTAACGATTGGAAATCGCTGTCGATCGGCGAGCGGACTGCGGTGGTTGGGCAGGCGCTCTCCGGGACGCGTTACAAATCGTACACGCTCGAGATCGATAATCGAATCGAGTCCCCCTCGGTGAATTTCAACGGACTGGATTGCTGGACGTTTTTCGAAACATCGCTCGCGTTCGCGCGGATGCGGATTGCTGGACGTTTTTCGAAACATCGCTCGCGTTCGCGCGGATGCTGAATGAATCGGAAGCGAATTGGAGTCCGGAAAACTTTTTGCATTACATCGAAGTCGACCGATACCGCGGCGGCGTGTGTACGGGCGAATATCTTTCGCGGCTGCATTATTTGGAGGATTGGCTCTACGACAATGACAAGCGCGGTCTGGTGGAAGACCTGACGACGAGGCTTGGTGGCCAAAGTGTGCCGCATGCGGCGCATGAAATGACGGTTGCGTGGAGGCATTATCGTTACCTGGCGGCGAACAAATCGCTGCTCGGGCCGCTTGCACGAATGGAAGCGGACGTTTCAAGGCGACCGCTCTACCAAATTCCAAAGAATCGGGTGGCGAAAATCGAACCGAAACTTCAGAGCGGCGACATTATCGGAATTGTTTCGCACGATGGGCGTTTGTATTCGACGTCACACGTCGGCCTGGCGCTACGCACGCCGGACGGCGTTTTGCATTTCCTGCACGCTTCGGCCCCGCACAACTACGGCAAGGTGGTCGTCGATTCGCGGCTTTCAGATTATCTGAGGAAATATCGTAGCGATTCAGGAATTCTGGTCGCGCGGCCATTGAAGTAGTTACCGAGTTTCGGCGATTGTGGTTGTGCCGATCCCCTGCCAAGATCGACATTCGCGAATGAAGATATCGATCTCGTCATTGTCGATGTTGTTGGCCGTCATGACCGCGGGTCCGGCTTCCGGTGAAACCAAGATTCGGGTCGGTCATTTTCCAAATATCACTCACGCACAGGGCGTGATCGCGCATGCACTTTCGCGACAAGGGAATGGTTGGTTTGAGCAGCGGCTGGGCGAAGGAACGAAGATCGAATGGTTCGTTTACAACGCCGGGCCAAGCGCGATGGAAGCGATTTTCGCGAATTCGATCGATTTGACTTACGTCGGCCCCGGGCCGGCGCTGAACGCTTACACAAAAGCCAATGGCGAAGAGATCCGTCTAATCGCCGGTGCGGCCAACGGTGGAGCCGGCCTTGTTGTTCAGGCCGACCAGAATTTAAAAGCGCCCGCAGATTTTCACGGCAAAAAAATTGCCACGCCGCAACTCGGCAATACGCAGGACATTTCGTGCCGCGCATGGTTAACGGAGGGCGGACTGAAAATCACGCAGCTCGGCGGCGACGCCCAAGTGATCCCGACACAGAATCCCGATCAGTTGGGGCTGTTTAAGGAAAAAAGGGTGGACGCGGTTTGGACAGTCGAGCCATGGCTGTCACGTCTGGAACAGGAAGCTTCCGGTAAAGTGATTGTCGAAGAAAAGGATGCAGCAACTACGGTGTTGGTTTCGAGCGTTAAGTTCCTGAAGGACAAACGGGAGCTGGCAAAGAAATTTGCGCAAGCGCACGCCGAACTGACCGATTGGATCCTTAAAAATCCTGAAGAAGCACAACGGTTAATCAAAGCGGAGCTGCTTGAAGAAACGAAAAGCGACATGACACCGCAAGTAATCACATCCGCGTGGAAGCGAATTGTTTTTACATCGGAAACGCCGCGCGCGCCAGTTGAGAAGTTCATGCAAAATTCGGTGCGCGCGGGTTTCATCAAGACTGCGCCCGATCTTTCGAAACTATGTCGCTGCAAGAAGAACTGCGCGGACCACCACCCGCGAAACTCGTGGTGGATCACGTCTCGAAATGGTTTCGCCAAAAGCGGCAGATAGTGCATGCGCTGGACGATGTCTCGCTGGAGGTCGCTGAAGGCGAGTTTATCGTGATTGTCGGGCCGAGCGGCTGCGGGAAATCAACCTTGCTCGATATCATCGCCGGTTTGGAGAAACCGGACAAAGGCCAGGTCATGGCCGACAACCAGCCGGTGCTCAATCCCGGGCGGCATCGTTTGGTGATGTTTCAGGAATCGGCGCTGTTTCCTTGGCTGAATACTTTCGGGAACGTGATGTTCGGCTTGAGACTAAAGCCGGGCCTGCGCAATTCCGAGCGGCGGGAGGTCGCAAAGTTTTTTCTTCATCTGGTCGGTCTGGAAAAATTCATGGAAGCAAACGTGCACGAGCTTTCCGGCGGGATGAAACAGCGCGTGGCATTGGCCCGCGCGCTCGCGCCAAACCCGCGCGTGCTACTGATGGACGAACCTTTCGCCGCGCTTGATGCGATGACACGCGAACAACTTTACGGCGATATCCAGCGGATCTGGGAAAAGCGGCGCAAAACAATCATTTTCGTCACCCACAACGTGCGCGAAGCCGCGTGTCTGGCCGACCGAGTCATGATCATGTCGCCGACGCCGGGGCGCCTTCGCGAAATGTTTGAGGTAAAACTTCCCCGACCGCGTGATTTCAACAGCATCGAAATCGCACAACACGCGGCCAAACTGACGGCAGCCTTGAAAGGCCACGTCGAGCACGACGCTGTGACCAACGCATGAGACGAACGTTGCTCGCCGTTTTATTTTTTGTTGCGCTACTGGCGATTTGGACCGCGCTGGTGCGGGCAAACATTTGGTCGCCGGTATTGCTGCCTTCTCCGCGGGCCGTGCTTGACTATCTCATTAATTCCGTGCGCGATGGGACTTTGCTTCAGGCAACAGCAGTAACATTGCGGCGTCTGTTACTTGGATATTTCATCGGGCTTGCCATCGGTTTGCCGCTTGGCCTGCTGACCGCGTCACTCACCTTTGTGGAAGACACGATCGGCGTCCTCGCGCTCGGTTTACAGACCTTGCCGAGCGTCTGTTGGGTGCCGCTGGCGCTACTCTGGTTCGGACAAACTGAAGGGGCGATGTTGTTCGTCGTGATCATGGGAACGGTTTGGTCGGTCGTGATCGCGACCGACACCGGCGTGCGCACCCTTCCGCCAATCTTTGCCCGCGCCGCCCGGACGATGGGCTCAGGCCCGTTTCATCGATGGGTCCACGTGATTCTACCGGCGTCGCTGCCGTACTTAATCAGCGGAATGAAACAGGGTTGGGCGTTTGCCTGGCGATCACTCATGGCCGCGGAAATTTATGTGACGATTCTGACCGGGTTTGGTTTGGGCCATCTGCTGCATTACGGTCGCGAATTAAACGCGATGGATCAAGTGATCGGAATCATGCTGGTGATCGTCGTGATCGGTTTGTTGGCGGACAAAATTTTGTTCTCACCCTGGGAACGTTTTCTTCACCGGCGCTGGGGAACAGGGCGAGTGTAGGAGCGAGATGCCGGCCTCCTTTCGCTGACCTACGCTACAGGTAACGTAACCGCGAAGGTCGCTCCGCTGACCTACGACGCTACAGGTAACGTAACCGCGAAGGTCGCTCCTTTGCCTGAACCTTCGCTCTGTGCCCGAATGCTGCCGCCGTGCATTTCGACGATCGCCTTACTGATGGCAAGACCAAGACCGAGACCTTCGCGTCGCATTTCAAGCTGCTCGAAGGCATCGAAGATTTTCTCGAGAAACGCCGGTTCGATTCCAATACCGGTGTCGGTGATTTCGAGCGTGATCGAATCTGGCGCGCTGTTGTGAGAACGAACTGAAATGATGCCAGTATCAGCGGTGAATTTGCAGGCATTGCGCAAAATGTTCCAAAAAACCTGCTGCATGCGCGGTGGATCGACATTGACCTGATGCGACGTCGCCTCGAGCGTAACTGACAGTTGAATATGGCGACAATCGACATCGGCGCGCACGATCTCAATGGCGTGCTGGATCAATTCGTGCGCGTCGGTCGGCTGAAGGCGCAACTGTAATTTGCCACGGGCAATGCGAGTGAGATCAAGCAAATCGTCGATCAATCTCGCTTCCAATTCGACATTGCGGCAGACCATGCGCAGCCCCTGCTCCATTTCCGGATCGAGCCCGGGCTGATTCAATATTCCGTCCGCCCAGAGCAAAACCGGATTGAGCGGCGTGCGCAATTCGTGACTGAGGGTAGCAAGAAAACGATCCTTGGCGGCACTGGCCGCTTCGGCATTCTCTTTTGCCCGCTCCAGTTCCTGCTCGACCCGTCGACGCTCAATAAAAAGCCCAATCTGACTGCCAAGCGCCACGACCAGTTGGAGCAGATCGGGATCCGGTTCGACAACGTGGTACGTGAACATTTCGATGACGCCATTGACTGCGCGGCCGGCGAAAAGGGGAAAAGCGAAACCACCGCACAATCCCGCTTCTCGTGCCGCAGGGGCGCGCGGGAAATTCTTGTCCGCCCTTACATCGTAAATCCAGGCGGGCTCGTTCGACTCCCAAACCCGCCCGGGCAAACCTTCGCCCATTCGGAATTGAACCGCTTGTGACAGTTGCCCGAATTCTTTCAGCTTGTCCGAGCCCATTTCCCAAAAAGCGCGACAACGTAATGTCCCGATCTTCTCGTCATAAATCCAAAGACCGCTCAAAACCCAATCGCCGATCGACGCGATGGTTTGCAGAATTGCCGGACTTGCTTCGGCGAGTGTCCATGATCCGGCGAGCAGACTGGCAACAGTATATTGCGCGAGGCGTCTGCGGTCGTTCCGAACGCGCTCGGTGATGTCGCGCAGATAAGCCGTAAAAATCGGGGAGCTGTCGATCTTGAGCGCGGTGATGGCCAGTTCGACTAAAATCTCGGAGCCATCGTTGCGCACCCCGGCAATCTCGATCCGCTTTCCAATCACCGGTCCCTCACCTGTTTTTAGATAATGCGCCAGTCCGCGCCGGTGCTGCTCGCGCATGCGCGGCGGAATGATCAATTCGGCCAGCTCTTTGCCAACAGCTTCCTGCCGCCTAAAACCAAACACGCGCTCGGCGGCCGGATTAAATTCGAGGACCCGACCCTCTGCGTCCATGGTGATGATGCAATCGAGCGCGGTATCAAGAATGCCGCGATACAGCATTTCGAGTTTGTCGCTCGGGACAGTTTTGCTGCTTCGGACCCTTTTTTTGGATTTCATTAGGAGCGCGGCTAAAGCGACGCTCTTTTCGCGCGAGACTAACAAGTTTGACGCGGAGCGTGCAATAGCGCTTCGCGAGAAGCGAGCGATCTTAACCGCTGGAATGGCAGGCGAGGAAGTTGTAGGAAAGAGATTCTTCGCGGCCGATTGCATGAAGATACTTTGTGTAGTTGAACATGGTAACGCTCCGAGCACGCGGCTGCGGCTGCGGGATTGTCTTGATTACTATTCCGCTCTGGGCGTGGAGGCGACGGTCGTTCCGACACGGCGTTCCAGCGTGACGGAACGCCTGCGCGTTCTCAAAGAAGCGCGCCGGCATGACGTGGTCGTTCTATTCAAGACAATCGGTTTTAACGAAATCGAGCTGGGGCTGCTGCAAAACGCCAATCGCCGGATCGTATTTGATTTCGACGACGCCGTGATGTTTCGCGACCAAAAGCATCGCCAACCTTTGCGCGGAAAAGATTTCAAAAAATTCCTGCGAACAGTCAGGCATTGTGCGGCGGTCGTGGCCGGCAACGATTTTCTCGCTTGTTTTGCGGAAGCATCCGGTCGCCGGGCAATTATTCTGCCAACGTCGATCGATCTTCGCCGGTATCATTTGAAACAAAACTTCGATGGACCCGGACTGACCATCGGCTGGGTTGGGTTGAGCGACGGGTTACCCTATCTCCGGCATATTCAGCCCGCCCTTCAGCGACTGAGCGAAATGTTTCCCGGTCTGAAACTGAAAGTGGTCTCGGACAAACCCTTGCAACTCGACCGGGTGCACGTCGAGAACGATCCATGGCAATTAGAGACCGAACAGACGAATCTTGCCGGCTTCGACATCGGAATCATGCCGCTATGGGACTCGGTTTGGACACGGGGCAAATGCGGCTACAAGATTTTGCAATACATGGGAGTCGGCACGGCCGTGGTCGCGTCCGATGTCGGCGTTAACAATGAAATCATTTCCCACGGTGAAAACGGTTTTCTCGCGAGGACACAGGACGATTGGGTCGAGGCACTCAGCAGTTTGATCCGAAATGCGGAGCAACGAAGAACGTTCGGGTTGCGCGGACGAGAACTGATCGAAAAACGCTATTCATTGGAGAGCTTTGCCCAGGGTTACGTGAAGCTGTTACGCGAAGTGGCGCGTATTCCCGGAGAATCGGTGGATTCCAGAGGGCGCCGCAGTTTTGGACGCTGGAACCTTAGCAGTCGCGCGCGCGAACTTTCCGGTGGTGACGCAATCGTTATCTCAGTGCCGAAAAGCGGACGCACCTGGGTGCGTACTTTTCTCTGCGCCTATTTTTGCAAACGGACCGGCAAACCGTTCACGCTTCGCCCTGATCGTTATCATGAGCCTGATATTCCGCGCATGATCTTCTCACATGATTTCGCGGAACAGCGAATGAAAGCAACGCTCTGGGAGCGGGTGCGCGGTAAATATCTGGTGCCCGCACGGGAGCTGGCTCGGGCCCATGTAATACTCTTGGTACGCGATCCTCGGGACGCCTTTGTCTCGCTTTACATGCAGCTCGTGCATCGGACGCGCGAAACGCCCCAGGAATTGAAACAAAAAGGTATTGGCGATCTTCTCCGTGATCGTCGTTACGGAATCCTCTCGATTATCAAAACGATGAACAACTGGTTTGCCGAGTTCGGACACCGCAAAAATTTTACTTTGCTCCATTACGAGTCATTGCGGGCAGCACCGGAACAGAATTTCCGGACTTTGCTGAGCACGCTCGGGGAAACCTCGCCTGATCCGGAAGCATTTAAACACGCCCTCGAGTTTTCCGACTTCGCCAACATGCAACGCCTGGAAGTGGCCGGTGTCTTTGATTCGAAAATTCTGCGCTCGCGCGATGTTCAGAATCCGGAATCATTCAAAGTCCGGCGCGGCAAAGTAGGCGGCTACCGCGAGTATCTTTCGCCGGAGGACCAGGCGTTCGCCGCTGACGCGCTCAAACATTTGGATGCGCGTTTCGGGTACACAGCCTGAAATTGCCCCGAATGAAAGATCGACAACGTCCGCCCGTCATCATCATCGGGGCACATCGTTCGGGAACGACCGCGACAGCGCGCGCGCTGGAATTAGTCGGATTACAAATCGGCCAGCATCTCGATAGTCATAGCGAGCCGCGGGCGTTGCAAAAATTACACGAGGACTATCTGCGGCGAGTCGGGGCAGCCTGGTATAATCCCCAACCATTCCTGAAATGGATCGAGACACCGGAAGGAAAGCTGGATTGCATTTCCTACCTGCGGACAAATGTTGGCCGCGATTTCGCTCGGATCTTTGGCTATCGCTTCAATCCGAAAGGATTTTGGCTCCGGGCGCGGCTCAACTTTGGTGCGCAGTGGGGTTGGAAAGAACCGCGCACGACGTTATTCGCTCCCGCCTGGGTCGAAATTTTTTCGGGAGCGCGAATCGTGCACGTCGTTCGCGACGCAGACGCGGCCGCATCGAGCATTCGCGAGCGTGAGTTGAAATTTCAAGCTGCGGGCGATCCGCCCACGCCCAATCTGGCGGACCTCAATTACTGCAGACAACTTGTTCAAACCTATCTCGTAACCGGGGAGCGGCTCGCCAATTCCGCGAATTATGAGCAGCTCCGGTTTGAAGAGCTCCAGGCCAATCCGCCCGCGATGCTCGAGCGATTGGCA